>Ga0116216_10001394_pt1 | contig 16843 bp, 14 predicted proteins | sample Sb_taG_11_FD_89696 | JGI IMG/M metagenome (GOLD analysis project Ga0116216, IMG submission 89696) | Peat soil microbial communities from Weissenstadt, Germany - Sb_50d_3_AS metaG | ecosystem: Environmental > Terrestrial > Soil > Wetlands > Peat | place: Germany: Weissenstadt | collected 2010-09-21
ACACCTTGCTCCTGTATGCGGGTCGCAGCAACGTCGAAGCGTTCGGGCCGCGCAACCGCCCCTTGTTGACCACGCGCGAGGCGTTCATCCTCAAAGATCCCAAAAACGCAGAGCTACTTGCGCGCTACCGCGCGGGCGGCGAGACGCAGCGGCGCGCGCTGCTCGGGGAGGTCGACGCGCTGCCCTTGCCCGACGTCAGCATCTTCACCGACCAGCCGCTCGACACGGACATCGAGTGGTTCTTCACCACGCACGAGCTGTGCGAGCTCATGGGTTCGGTACAAGGCCTGGCGCTCATGGGCATCAATCCTGGGCTTGCCGATGCTGCCGACTGGCGCTCGGTCGCGTACAAGGGCGGTTCGGAGCCCGGCGTCCTCAATCTGACGACCTGGCTTGTCGCAAAAGACGGGACCTCGCACTGCGTGTCTGCCACCTGGAATGATGACAAGGCGCTGGACGAGTTGAAGTTCTACGGGCGCTACAAGAGCCTGCTCTCCACCCTCGCGAGATGAGCTACGCGCTCGGCGGCGGGCCGGTTATCGTCGGATCGGTGGGCGACGCGACCTCCGAGGGCGCTTTGGGCGCCGGGAAGTTCATCCCGATACCGGAGTCCATCAGTCTGCGGCTGCGGTGCGCCTGTGCGGTGCGCATGAGCATGTAGAGCGCGATGCCGATGGCCAGCGCCACCTGGCAGAAGTAGAAGACGATGCCGATCCAGCCGGTGAACGCCGTCACGACGAACAGCACCGCCAACCCGACGGCGACCGCGGCGACGGGCCGCGGCTGTGCCGACTTGGAGATGTCGTAGATGCGGTTGCCGATGAACTCGGCGATCGCCGCTTTGCCGATCAGGTACCCGCCGATCGTGGCCAGCACCGCAAGCGGTATCAATGGGATGCCGACGAGCGTGATGGCGAGCGCGATGACCACGAGCACGAAGATGATGGGCGAGAAGAAGCCGAGCATACCGGCTAGGACGGGGTTGTCGACCAGATGCTCGGTCGCGCTCGCCGTGCGCGCGGGGAAGAGCAGGAACGCGAAGAAGACGAGGATCGCATCCATGAAGATGAAGGTCGGCCAGCCTGCGAACCACGGCGTGGCCTGCTCGGGCTGCGTCATCTCGGGTTCCGGGGTCTCGGGCGGCGCTGTCGGCGCTACGGGCGGCCTGACGCGATGTCCCTGCGGGGTGCTCGACTCGTTGTCGATCACGCCGCCGACGTTGACGAGGCTGCCGTCGACGTGGCCTTGCGGGGCGATGTAGATCTTGCCGCCGAGCGCCACTGCATCGCCGTCGACTTTGCCGTACACTTCGGCGCTGCCGCTGATGACCACGAGATCGCCCGTGACCTCCTGGCCTGCTTGGATGACCTGATGCTGGCCGCCGAAGACAACCATGTCGCCGCTCGAATCGTCGCTGAACGCCAGGGCCGGCCGCGGCGCTGCGCAGATGATGAGCGCGAGCAGCGCCGCGAGCAGGGGAAGCGCGGCCACGTGCGTGCGAACGTTGTGGATGTGGGTTTTCATACCGTCTGGGCTCCGAACAGGGCCGAAGGCATTCCGGCCAGATAGCGCCGTCCTGCATAGAGCAGCAACAGCAGAACCACGCCTTCGACGACACCGCCGACGAGCGCGAGAGTGGTGAGGTGGAAGTGGTCCGCCACGCGGTAGAGCGCGTCGGCCGAGATCGCGAGCTTGCCGAACAACGCGCCGCCTTGAGCGACGGCGATCTTCCAGCGCAGCATGCCGGTGGCCACGAGCGCGGCAAGCACGACCCAAGCGAAGAGATCGTACAGGCCCAGCCACCACATGCGGACGCCGCCGCGTGCAGGAGCGGGCATCGCCGCGATGCGCGCCATGACGACCTGGGTGAAATCCACTCGTGGTTCGATCTCGCGCAGGCGGGCGAGCCGCCGTTCGACGACCATCATCTCTTCTGAGAAGGTGCGGCAGCCCAGACACGAGGCGAGGTGCGCCTCGAGATCGGCAGCCGCGCCCGCGGACAGCACACCGTCCTGATAGGCAGGCAGGCGTTCTCTATACGCAGAGCACTTCACGATGAGTCACCTCCGAGACGTTGGATCGTGCGCCGGCGGGCGCAGGTCGGTCGACCTGCGCGACCTCGCGGGCGAGCGCGGCCTTGCCGCGATGGATCAGTGTCTTGACATTGCCGAGCGAAACGGTCATGGTTTCCGCGATCTCCTGATACTCCATGTGCCGGAAGTAACGCAAGACGAGCGCGGTCCTCATCTTCTCCGGAATCCTCTGCAGCGCGGCGCGCAGCATGCGCTCGTCGTCGCTCGCCAGCAGGCGGCCTTCAGGCGCCGCGTCCAGCCGCGGGTCGGGGAGCTTTTGGTCAAGCGTCTCATCCTCGAAGAGGTCTTCGGTCGGCGGTTTGCGTCGCTCTTTCATCAGATGCGTGCGTGCCGTGTTGCGCGCGATCTGGTACAGCCAGGTGGAGAACTTCGCGAGCTTAGGGTTGAAGGTCTTGAGGTGCGCGTACGCTCGCAGGAACGTCTCTTGGCTGATGTCGTCTGCTTCCTCGGGAGAGCGTACCAGAGCATACACAAAGTTGACGATACCCCGCTTGTGCCGCTCGACGAGCGGCGTGAAGGCGTTGCCGTCTCCTCGCAGGACGAGAGCTGCGAGCTCCTCATCCGATGCCTGCGCGATAATCGCGAGAACCTCCGTTGCTAGGATGTACCGTCCAGGCGGGGGGAAAGTTTCGCTGGATGACAGGTGTGATGTGGAAAGGTCGGATCGTGAGAACCCTTGTGGCGACGGACCTTTTAAGTCTGTCACCGCTCACCGGGTTTCGCGTTCGTCCCAGCGAAGGCCCGCCCATGCAAGAACGCCAGACACAGCCGCTCCCCGGCAAGCCCGTCGCCGACTCCGCGGTCGAACTGGCGACGCTCGTCGAGATCGCCGATACGAACCCGATGGGCAACATCCACGGCGGCGTCATCATGAAGCTCGCGGACCAGGCCGCAGCGGCGGCGGCGATCCGCCATTCCGGACGTATCTGCGTGACCGCCGCTATCGATCACCTCGACTTCCTGAACGCCGTGCACCTCGGCGACATGGTCGTGCTCAAGTCGTCGGTCCACTACGCGCACCGCAGCTCGATGGAGGTCGGCGTGCGCATCGAGGCCGAGCGGCTGCAGACAGGCGAACGCAAGCACGTGGCGTCCGCCAAGTTCATCTTCGTCGCGCTGGACGAGCAGTGCAAGCCTGTCGCCGTGCCGCCCGTGATCGCGCAGACGCCTGACGAAAAGCGCCGCTACGAAGCAGCTCGCGCTCGGCACGAGGAGCGCAGCCAGAGGCGGGCGAGCGAGCGCGCCACGCGGGGTTGAGTTCCGAAGCCGCGACGCCACGCGGCGCACCGGTCGCGCTGACCCGCTACGGGCTGCTCGCCGTCGGCATCGCCGGCCTGTCGATGGCCGGCGTCCTCTACAAGCTGGCCAGCGCGCCGACCATCGCCGTCGTCGCCTACCGCATGCTGTTCGCGGTGCTGATGATGGCGCCGCTCGCCTGGCTCGCGCGGGGGAGCACGAACGCGCTGCGCCGCGCGCCCATCGCGCGTGGCGATGCGCTGGCAGCCGCGCTCGCCGGCACGCTCTTCGCGCTAGACGTCACGCTGTGGGCGAGCTCGTTGCAGTTCACGAGCGTGCCGAGCGCGGCGCTGCTCGTGAGCATGGATCCGATCTTCGTCGCGATATTCGCCGCGCTCTTCTTCAGGGAGCGGCCGACGTGGCCGATGATCGCCGGCATGGCGATCGCCGCCGGCGGAGCGGCGGTCATCACCGTCGGCGACTTTCGCGTATCGGGCAGGGCGCTCATCGGCGATGCGCTTGCGCTTGCTGCCGCGTTCGCGGAGACCGGGTATCTGCTGCTCGGCAGGCACGTGCGGCAGCGGGTCGACACGCTGCGCTATGTCGTGATCGTCTATTCGGCGTGCGCTGTTTGCGTGTGGCTGGCGCTTGTCGTCATGCGCGTGCCGGCGGCGATCAGCCGCCACGACCTTATCGTGTGCGCGGCGCTGGCGCTCTTCGCCACGGTCTTGGGCCACACGCTCGTCTCGCGCTCGCTCGGGGTGATGCCCGCAGCGGTCGTCGCCATCTCATTTCTCTCACAGCCCATCATGACCGCGTTCTTCGCCTACCTCGTGCTGCATCAACTCGTCGCGCCGCTCACCGCTATCGGAGGGACAATAGCGCTCGTGGGTATCGGCGTGGTGGCGTTCGCCAACGAACGCTCGGTGGCGAGCGGTCCGCCGCAAGCGATTTAACCCACGCCGCGAAAAGGCGCGCATCGTCCGGACACCAAAGCATTCGGCTATGGCCAAGCGCGCGTTGATCACCGGTATCACCGGGCAGGACGGCTCATATCTTGCGGAGTTCCTGCTCGAACGCGGCTACGACGTGTTTGGCATGACGCGCCGCTCGAGCACCAACTCGTTCGATCGCATCGCACACATCATCGACAAGGTGACGCTGCTCTCGGGCGACCTGCTCGACGAGCATTCGATCGCCTCTGCGATTCGCGAAGCACAGCCTGATGAGATATACAATCTCGCTGCGCAAAGCTTCGTGCCCACCTCATGGTCGCAACCCGTGCTGACCGCCGAGTTCACGGCCGTCGGCGTGGGTCGGCTCCTCGAGGCCATCAGAGCGGTGAAGCCGGATGCACGTTTTTATCAAGCATCGAGTAGCGAGATGTTTGGGAAAGTCCAGCAGACGCCGCAGACGGAGAAGACGTCCTTCTACCCACGCAGTCCGTACGGCGTTGCCAAGGTTTTCGGCCACTGGATCACCGTGAACTATCGCGAATCGTACGGGTTGTTCGCGTGCTCGGGAATACTTTTCAACCACGAATCTCAACGTCGCGGGCTCGAGTTCGTCACCCGAAAGGTCACGGACGCCGCCGCGCGCATCAAACTCGGCAAAGCGAGCGAGCTGCGCATGGGGAACCTGGATGCCAAGCGCGATTGGGGCTTCGCGGGCGATTACGTCCGCGCGATGTGGCTCATGCTGCAGCAAGACGAACCCGACGATTACGTGATCGCGACCGGCGAGACGCGCACGGTGCAAGAGCTCGTCGAAACCGCCTTCACACACGTCGGCCTGGATTGGCGCAAGCACGTGGTGCTCGATCCGAAGTTCATCCGCCCGGCTGAGGTCGATATTTTGGTCGGCGATGCGAGCAAGGCGCGCACGAAGCTGGGCTGGGAGCCGACCGTGACGTTCCGAGCGATGATCGAAGGAATGGTGGACGCCGACCTCAAGCGCCACTCCCGCCGACCTGAGTGATGCGCGCGCTCGTCACCGGCGCCGACGGTTTCGTCGGACAATGGTTGCTTCGCCGGCTGCTGACGGACGGAGTCTCGGTGACGGGGATGATCCGCGCCACGGCACCGAGCCTTACCACGCTCGAGCCTGAGCTCGCCGCACGCATATCCTGGCAGCACGGCGAGATCACCGACGGCAGCAGAATGCGCGAGATCGTCGCCGCCGTCCAACCGGAGACGGTGTTCCACCTCGCCGCTCAGTCGTCGGTTCCGGCGAGCATCGCAGACCCGCTGACCACGATCGAGACAAACGTGATGGGCACGGCACGCCTGCTTGAGGCGGTGCGCATTGCCGCGCCGGCCGCAACGGTCATCGTGGTCGGCTCGTCCGACGCGTACGGCGCCGTGACCCAAGCCCAACTCCCGCTGCGCGAAGATATGCCGTTGCAGCCACGCAACCCGTATGCCGCATCCAAAGCCGCGGCAGAGATCATCGCGCTACAAGCGGCACGTTCGGGGACAGTGCGTGTCATCGCCACCCGGTCGTTCAATCACACGGGGCCGGGCCAAAGCCCGTCGTTCGCCGTCGCATCGTTCGCCAAGCAGATCGCCGCGCTGACGCGGGGCGACGGAGCGCGAGAGATCCACGTCGGTAACTTGCAGCCACGCCGCGATCTGAGCGACGTGCGTGACGTCGTGGACGCCTACATCCGGCTCGCGGCCGCGGGCACCGTGGGAGCGGTCTACAACGTGTGCAGCGGAAAAGACATGAGCATGCGCGACATCGTCGTGGAACTGGTGCGCATCAGCGGGGTCTCGGCCGAGATCCGCGAGGATCCGGCACTCGTGCGTGTCGTCGAGACCCCCGTGCTGCGGGGCGATCCGTCGCGCATCGCCGCGGACACGGGGTGGAAGGCGACGACGCCGCTGCAGACCACGCTGGCCGATCTCTTGGAGTATTACGCGCGTGGCGCAGCCTAAAGCGACGGCAACGTCGGGATGGCGCAGTCTCGTCTTCAAGAACCGGGGACTCTTGCTCGTGCCGGTTGCGCTCGCGCTCGTCATCATCGGCCACCCGACGGTCGCGAGCGCTGCGGTCGGCATCGCCGTCGCATTCGTCGGCGAGCTGCTGCGCATCTGGGCCGTGGGGTACTCAGGGGTCACGACGCGCGCCGACGTCGTCACCGCTCCGCGCCTCGTCACCGCCGGACCGTACAGTTATCTGCGAAATCCGCTCTACGTGGGCAACGCCATCACGGCGCTCGGCTTTTGGATCGCCTTCTCGGGTGCAGTAACGCCGTTCCAGTCAGCTCTCATGCTCGTGCTCGTCGCGCTGTTCGTCGCCGGCGTCTACGCGACCATCATCCCGCTCGAAGAGGCCTACCTGCGCGCGACCTTCGGCGCGGCCTACCAACGATATGCCTCAAGCGTGCCGCGTATCGTGCCCACGCGTGGAGCTTTGCCAGCCGACGAGCGGTACGGCGCCTGGCGAGCCGAGGTGATCGCTCGCGCCGAGACGATCACGCTCGTGTTTTTCGCCTTGATGGTCGCTGCGGTGCTCCTCAAGCTCCACCTTGCGTAGCCGTTACCGCGGGGCGGGACGCTCTGAGAGAACTGCCTCGCAGTTTGTGCGGGATTGAAAGAATCCCACGTGTGGGGACGAGACCATCAGGGTCGCCGAACACTCGTTGCCTTGATGGGTCGAGCGACCGGATGCTATTCTTCTAAGGCGCTTGTGGGGCGTCGACTATGGAGGCGGTCCGGTTCTGCGGAGATCCGGCGAGTGCCGCCGCCGGTATGACCGGCTCGCAGTTTCAAACGCCGCGAGCTTCAAGTCGATCAGGGAAATATCGACGCTGACACGAGCGCTCGTCTTAGGCCGCCGAAGGGCGGCCTTTTTTTTCCAAGGGGACCGCTTGGGAGCGGCACGGAAACGAGCCCACGACATGCGAGTTCTCGTCATCGGTGCGGGGCAGATGGGAAGCGGCATCGCGCAGGTCTGTGCCGCGGCCGGTCACACCGTGACGATCAACGACGTCGATCAGCACGCGGTCGATCGCGGCCTTGCGGTCATCGCGAACAATCTCAAACGCGCGGTCGAGAAGGACCGCATGAGTGCCCAGGCGGCGGCCGACATCGAAGCGCGCGTCGCGAGGAGGCTATCCCCCATCAAGGGCGCTGATGCCGACCTCGCCATCGAGGCGGCGAGCGAAGACGTGTCGCTCAAAAAGCGCATCTTCGCAGAGCTCGACGCGGGTCTGCCGCCCGCGGCCATCCTCGCCAGCAACACGTCATCGATCTCCATCACCGTGCTCGGCTCTGCGACCAAGCGCGCGCACAACGTCGTCGGGATGCACTTCATGAACCCCGTGCCGGTCATGAAGCTCGTCGAGCTGATCCGCGGTATCGCCACATCGGACGAGACGGCGGCGCTGTGCAAGCGCTTCGTGGAAGAACTGGGCAAGACGCCCGTCGAGGTCAACGACTATCCGGGGTTCATCAGCAACCGCATCCTCATGCCCATGCTCAACGAAGCCATGTTCGCCTACATGGAGGGCGTGGGCACGGCGCGCGCCATCGACGCCGTGATGAAGCTCGGGTTGAACCATCCCATGGGTCCGCTCGAGCTCGCCGACTTCATCGGTTTGGACACCTGTCTGGCAATTATGGAAGTGCTCCACCAAGGATTCGGCGATCCACGGTACCGGCCGTGTCCGCTGCTCAAGAAGATGGTGGCCGGGGGATTCCTCGGCAAGAAAGCCGGCCGCGGCTTTTACGAGTACGCATGAACTTCGAATTGACCAAGGAGCAGAAAGCCGTCCGCGATATGGTCGCGGCATTCGCGAACAAAGAGATCGCCCCGCACGCCGCGGCCTGGGATCAATCGCACACCTTCCCGCTCGATGTCTTCAGCAAGCTCGGCGAGCTTGGCATCATGGGCATGTTCGTCTCCGAGGCGTATGGCGGCGCGGCGCTCGACACGGTCAGCACCGTGCTCGCGATCGAAGAGATCAGCCGCGCCGACGCTGGGGTCGGGGTGACCGTCTCGGTGCAGGGTCTGGCCGAACGCATCATCGAGGCCTTTGCGTCGGATGAGCTCAAGCGTACGTACCTTCCCCAGATGTGCACCGGGAAATGGCTCGGCGCGTTCGCGCTGACCGAAGCGGAATCCGGATCCGACGCGTCGAGCTTGCGCGTGCGCGCCAAGCGCCAGGGCGACGAGTACGTCGTGAACGGCACCAAGCAATGGGTCACAAACGGCGGCTACGCCAAGGTGTTCGTCGTCTTCGCACGTACGGGCGCGGACGGCCCCAAAGGCCTCTCCGCATTTCTCGTCGACCGCGATACGTCGGGTGTCAAGATCGGACGCGTCACCCATAAGCTTGGGATCCACTCATCGAACACCGTCGACGTGATCTTCGAGAACGCACGCATCCCGAGCGCCCGCCTTCTCGCCAGCGAGGGCTCGGGCTACCGCATCGCGCTCGCGAACCTCGGCAGCGGTCGCTTGGGGATCGCGGCGCAAGCGGTGGGCATCTTGGCGGCATGTCTCGACACGTCAGGCCGATATGCCCGCGATCGCCAGCAATTCGGGCGGCCCATCGGCGCGTTCCAGGCGGTCTCGTTCAAGATCGCGGACATGGCGGTCGATCTCGATGCCGCGCGCCTGCTTCTCTATCATGCGGCCTGGATGCGCGACCAGGGCATGCCGGTGGTCGACGCCTCGTCGAAAGCCAAACTCTTCGCCTCGACAGCCGCTCGCAAGCATGCTGCGGAATGCGTCCAGATACTGGGCGGCTATGGCTACACGACCGAGTTCCCCGCGGAGCGCTACTATCGCGACGCCAAGATCACCGAGATATATGAGGGCACGTCGGAGGTTCAGCGCATCGTCATCGCACGCGAGATCCTCGGCCGCTTGGACGAGCGTACGGCCGGCGACCGGCCGCCGCGCCGGTCGGCGGGCGGCGGCAGTCCGCCCAACGGTGCGCGACAGTCACGCAAACCCGCGCCGCGCCGCGACTAGCCGGCAGACTTTTGAAGCAACGGACCTTTAGGTCCGTTCATATAACGGAAAGACTGCAGCAGCGAGTCTTTGAAACAGCGGACCTCTGAACACGAACTTTGTAGCAACGGACCTTTAGGTCCGTTTATATACCGGAGAACCTCATGCGCCTACTCGAGTATCAAGGCAAGGAGCTTTTCGCACGAGCCGGCATCCCCGTGCCGCCCGGCCGCGTCGCGGCGACGGTGGACGAAGCCGTGGAGATCATGCGCGCCAATCCGGCGCCGTCCGTGGTGAAAGCGCAGGTCCTCATCGGTGGTCGCGGCAAGGCCGGCGGCATCAAGTTCTGTTCGAACGCCGACGACGTGCGCGAACCGGCGCAAGCGATCCTCGGCATGCGCATCGCCAACGCGCAAAACCCCGATGGCGAGGTGACCAAGCGCATCTGGATCGAGCAGCGTCTCGACATCGCAAAAGAGATGTACCTGTCGATCACGGTCGACAGAGCCAGCAAGCGCCCTATCGTCATCGCTTCAGCCATCGGCGGCATGGATATCGAGGAAGTCGCGCACAAGAACCCAGAGGCGATCGTCAAGCAGACCATCGATCCCAGCACTGGGTACTGGCCATACATCGGACGGCGCATCGCCAAAGAGGCGGGCATGCCGCCGGCCGTGCTGTCGCAATTCTCGAGCATCTTGGGCAAGCTCTACGACCTGTTCTTCAGCTCCGGGGCGATGTTGCTCGAGATCAACCCGCTGGCGATCACGAAAGATGGCAAGCTCGTGGCGTCGGATGCCAAGGTCGAGATCGACGACAATGGTCTGGGGCGCCATCCCGAGTTCGAGGCATGGAAGACGACGGTCGAAGACGATCCACTCAAGGCGCGCGCCGTGGCGGCGGGCCTGGGCGAGAACAATTACGTCGGTCTTTCAGGCAACGTCGGGATCATCGGCAATGGCGCGGGCCTGGTCATGGCCACTCTCGATGCGGTCACGGCATCAGGCGGCACGCCCGCGAACTTCCTCGACGTCGGTGGAGGAGCGAAAGCAGACCTCATGCGCGACGCGGTGAACATCGTGACCGCGAATCCTAACGTGCGATCTGTCTTCATCAACATCTTCGGCGGCATCACCCGCGGTGACGAGGTGGCCAAGGGGCTTGTCGCCGCGCTCGACGGCGGCGCTTGGAGCAAGGACAAGCTCGTCATTAGACTCACCGGTACCAACGAGCGCGAAGGCCGCGCCGTGCTGCACGAGCACGGCATCGCCGCCGTGGAGACGATGGCCGAAGGCGCCAAGCTCGCCGTCGCCCTCGCGGGAACGTAATGTAGCAACGGACCTTGAGGTCCGTTCACCCTAAGGAGCAGACGTGTCAATCTACCTCGATACGAATAGCGTCGTCCTCGTCCAGGGGATCACGGGGCGCGAGGGCCTGTATCACGCGAACCGCATGCGCGCCTACGGCACAAAAGTCGCGGGCGGTGTCACGCCAGGCAAGGGTGGCCAGTCGGTCGACGATTTCCCGGTCTTCGACACGGTGCGAGAAGCCAAGAGCGCGACGCGCGCCACGACCAGCATCATCTTCGTACCGCCGCCGTTCGCCGCAGATGCGATATTGGAGTCCGCCGACGCCGGCATCGGCCTCATCGTCTGCATCACCGAAGGCATCCCCATCCACGACATGCTTAAAGCGGTGGCCGCATTGCCCAAAGGCGTCCGGCTCATCGGACCCAACTGTCCAGGTCTTGTCTCGCCCGGGCAGTCATTGGTCGGTATCATGCCCGGTCATGTGTTTTCGAGCGGCGAGGTCGGCATGGTCTCGCGCAGCGGCACCCTGACCTACGAGATCGTCGACCAGCTCACTCGGGCGGGGATAGGTCAGAGCACGTGCATCGGTATCGGCGGCGATCCGATCATCGGCACGGTGTTCACGGATACCCTCCGCGCTTTCGAACGCGACGAGCGGACAACGTGCGTAGTTCTCGTCGGCGAGATCGGCGGCAGCGATGAAGAAGATGCAGCGGCGCTCATCGCCCGCGGCGAGTTCAGCAAACCCGTCGTGGCATTCATCGGCGGACGCTCTGCTCCGGAGGGGAAGCGCATGGGCCACGCGGGCGCCATCGTCAGTGGCAGCAGCGGCACGGCGCAAGCCAAGGTCGACGCCTTCATGAAGCTCGGCGTTCCCGTCGCCGAAAGCCCCGCCCAGATCCCAGATCTTGTGCGCTCGGTGCTCGCACAACCCGCTCGCCGCTAGCTGAAAATCGATCGAGTTTTGGACCGGCCCGTCAGGAGCAATGTCCCGCAAAAGGGCCCAACGAGCAGGTGTGCGAGCTCACTCTAAGCGAACTTTAAGCTTGCGTTAAGCGGTAAGGCGACAAGCACGATGGACGGGCTTGTTCCGTTCGGCATCGCACGCCCCGCCGCTTGATTTGCTCACTCACTTCAGGAGGAAACCCTTGATGCAAAGTAAGGGCCTTCTCCGCATCGCGCTCTTGGCGTTTCTTGTTGTCGTCGTCCAGGGAACTTGGGTACTGGCCGGCACTACCGGAAACATCGAGGGCAAGGTGACGGACCAAAGTGGCAACGGCGTCGCCGGTGCCAAAGTCACGGCAGCTTCGCCGGGTCAATCGGCGAGCGCAACGACGGTGACGAATGGATTTTATTCCATTCTCAACTTGTCTCCAGACACATACTCGGTCACGGCCAGCAAAGACGGTTATGATCCGTCGACTCGCTATGGCGTGACCGTACAGGCAGATCAATCGACCGCTGCCGACATCAAGATGTCTCAAACGGTCAAGACGATCGGACACGTCACGACGACGGCCGCGGCCACCGTCGTGAGCAAAACGGTCACGGGCGACTTGTATGCCGTTAACGCAGCCGCCATCAACAAGGCACAGGGTGCCTCGGGCGGCGCGGAGACGCTCTACAGCCAGAACGGCGTTGTCGGAACGCTTCCAGGCGTCAACCGGTACGCTATCGGCGGTGGCCCAGGTTACGGCGGCCAAGGTCAGCTCAGCATCCGAGGTGGCGCACCAGACCAAGTCGGATACGAGCTCGACGGCATCCCGTTGAACCGCGGCTTCGACTTCTACAACGGCACGTCGTTCAACACGAACGGACTGGCCAGCCTTGAAGTGTACACGGGCGGCGCGCCGGCCGACTCAGGCCGAGCGATGTCCGGATACATCAATGAAACCATCTCACGTGGCAAGTACCCCGGTGGCGCGGACTTCACAGCTGTGGTGGGCAGCCCGCTGTTCAACCACTCGGTGCAGGCCGACGTCTACGGAGCGACCCCAGACAACCGCTTCAGCTACTACGTCTCGACGCTCGCCTCGGACAACTACGTGAACTTCGGTGATCGCAGCAACCTCGCGAACACCTCGTTCACCGTGCCCGCAGGCGACCCGGGATGCGGTGGTTTCAACTACGGCTTCAACTACTTCGGCATCGGCCGCGGCGTGCCAGGCGTAACGGCCGGCTCGCAGCCGCTGAACTGCGCCCAGCCGGTCACGCTGAACCAGCCGGCGTCGCAAGGCGCCTACGCGTCGACGCCGTACAACGCTCTGCGCGATACGGCGACGAACCTTCACTGGTCGCTCGTGCACAACGGGCTCAATGACGACCTGCAGGCGCTGTATGTCGTCGGCAGTACAGCCGCTGGTCCGTACGGACCGTACGGCACGTACGGCGCAGACCCGTCGCAAGCGACGGAGTTCGACACAGGTACGACCGTCCAGCCGAATGGCGTCATCGATTGGCCCACCGGCCAGTTCTACAAAGGCGCGGTCGGCCAGCCCTACAACCCGGCATTGCTGACGCCGCTCACCTGGCCCACGTCAGGCGGAAGCGTCACCAATTGCGCCCCCACAGGCTTCAACGGTGCCACCGGTGGCCCGTTCTGCGGTGGCCCGATGCCGTCGAACTTCCAGGACAGCGAGAGCACGCAATACTCCATCGAGAAGCTGGCGTATACGCACTCGCTCAACCAGTCCTCGTTCCTACGCGTCTACGGCTACCAGATGTACTCGGCGTGGACGCTCGACCAGCCGATCAACGGCTACGTCGGGTTCTCGTTCTACCAGCTCCACGACAATGCGTCCGGCGTAGGATTGGACTACCAAAACCAGCTCAACCAGCAAAACCTCATAAAGGTGATTGGCGACTGGTCACGTGACCTGACGCTGCGCTACAACTACTCACCTCAGACGGCGACCTCAAGCACGACCTGTGCAACCGCTGGCGCATCTACCCCGTGTGGTCCGGGCGCGACGGTGACCGGTACCACGATCCCGTTTAGCACCTGGAACACGGTCACGCCACTCGACTGGGACGGTGTCATCCAAGACACGTTCAAGCCGAGCGACAAGATGCAGTTCGACATCGGACTGCGTTGGGATCAGTTCCTGTACCAGCTCATGCCTCAGGCGATCACAGGTCCCAACGGCCTGGCCTACCAAAGCGAAGTGGGATCCGGCCAATGTCTGCAGGGCTACAACTACTCTCCGAGCGATCCGAAGATCATCGGGCCCAACGGCAACCAGAACTGCTTCCAGCTGTTGCAGCCCGGTGCTACGGACAACCCAGGGAGCAATCCTGTGATCAGCCCGGGTGGGTTTGCTTGGACGAATCCGCCGGGCACGGCTGGCTTCACCGACATCAGCCCGAGATTCGGAGCGACGTTCAATATGGACCCAAGAGACGTCATCCGATTCTCCATCGGCCGCTACGTACAACCGCCGAACTCGGCGTTTGAACAGTACACAAGAAACCCGGAATGGGGTCCGGGGGCAGGTACGAGCTTGCTCAACTCATTCATGACAGGGTTGGGCTTTGGCGCGTATCATGACATCCAACCAGAGGACAGCACGAACTACGACCTCTCGTTCGAGCACGAGTTCACTGGTGGATATTCTGCCAAGCTGACCCCGTTCTACCGCGATACGCGCAACCAGATCCTGAGCATTCCCTTCAACCCTGCGTCGCCGAGCTTCGTCACGGGTGACAACTTCGGCAACGCGCACATCAGTGGTGTTGAGTTCACGTTGCAACGACCGGTTGCGGCGGCGAGCGGCATCGGTGGGGTTGTGAATGCGACCTTCACGAACACAGGGATCAGGTTCAACGTTCCGCGCGGTGGAACTGGGTCATTCCTCAACGTGTTAAACGGCACCACCGCGAGCAATTGCACGACGCCCATTTCGCTGGGGAACGGCGTTGTTGGGTTGCCCGACAGCGGTATCTGCGGGTACAACAACGCGTATCACACCAATTACGCGATGCTCAACCCGAGCGGCTACTACGCGCCGTCGTTCGTGATGGCGCCGACCTCGACAGGACCGTCCTACGATGTGGCGTGGGTCATCAATGTCACACCCGAAGTCAAGGAAGCCGGGTTTGACCTCTTGGTACCCTTCGCGTACTCGTCGGGCAGCCCGTACGGCGATGCCCTGCAGTTCCCAGATCCGCACTGCGCACCGGGCGTTCCATCAAACGCCAACACCGGTTGCCTTGCGGTGCCTAAGGGTGACACGTACTACGGTGGCAACGGTCCCGACCCGTATACCGGCACGTTTGACGGACCTGGCTCGCTCAAGGGCCCGTCATTCTGGACCCTGGGCTTCAACGTTTCCCACGATATCGGCCACAACCTGAAGGCCTCGATCCTGGGAACGAACATCGTCGCAGGGGTTCACAACTCGGGGTATGCTTGGGAGCAGCCCACAGGACAGAACAACATCGCCTATGGCGACAACAGCTTCTACAGCGTCCTCCCGCTTGGAGGCTTCACCGGTGTTCTCGGTCCGAACGCCAACCAAGGACCGAAGCCGGCGAACGGCTACTACGGCAACAACTACTACCCGTATTCGTCGGCCGGCATCTTGCCGTATCGCGACTTCATCTTCGCGCTCAGCATGAAGATCTAGCGCGTAAACCGACAACGACAAGCCGGAAGGCTGCTGGGAAACCAGCAGCCTTCCGCTTTTACGCCCACCCGGCGGGGAGGTCGAGCAGGTACGCCCTCGAACCTGTCGGACGAAGTCATTTGTGAGTGGACGCGGCGGCCGCGTTGTCCGGCTCGCCAAACCCCCAACGTGAGGAGAACCCCACCCTGATGAATCCCAGACTGGGAGCTTGCATCGTTGCGGCGTGCATAGCGATTTTGGTCTTCGTGACCGGGTGCAACAACAACAGCACCACGACATCGACCGTGACACCGACCCCAGTGACGACCGGCCCTGACACGCTCTACGTCCAAGACGCCAGCTCGAAGACCATTCGCGTCTACGCCCACGCGTCGAACCTCAATGGCGTGGCCTATCCGTCTCTGATCTACCCGACGAGCGATGCGAGCAATCCCGACATCATCTATTACGAGCCGTACAACATCCTGTGGTATCCGAGCGCCTACCCCTTCCCCACGATTGGTTCTCCCCAGGCGACACCGATCAAGATCTGGAACGCGGCCACGACCCTGAATGGCCAGAATCCGACTCAGCAAGTGCCGTACGCGAACGGGCAAGGCACGGCGACCTATGACCCCGTGCACGACCTATTCTTCGTCGCCAACGTGAACGGACCGACTATCCAAGTCTATGCAAATGCGCATCTGATGAACGCTGCGTCGGTGAAGGCCGCGAATATCACACTCGGGATCACAGACCCCGGTGTGGTGGGTGTCCCACGCGCACAGGAGATGCTCTACGATCCCATCAACGACCGGCTCTTCGTCAGCGACGAGGGCACAGTGGTCGCGGTGTTCGACACGTTCGGCACGCAGGCAGAGGCCGCGGTCGTCGGCCACACCAACCCGACCATCACCGCAAATCGTCAGATCCTCGGCTTGAACTCACCCGACGGGCTGGCCCTCAACGCCGTCGGCGACATCCTGTTCGTCGGTGAGATCAGTCGCAAGCAGATCGACGTCATCCATAACGCCAGCATTCAGAACGGGCCCAACGGACACGGCCAGGTCATCTCAAGCTTTTCGACCGGTCCGACTGGTATCGCGTACGACCACGCGCACGACTTGCTCTACGTCTACGATCCGCTGCAGATATGGGTGATTCCCGCGCCCGGCGCGGCGAGCGGCGACGTCAACGTCATCATCAATCGCCATCAGTTCTTCGATTCATCGACCGAACTCGTCGGGTTCGGCTTATCGGTCGATCCGCTGCACTAGGGTCCGTTTACGTAAAACCCAGCTGGCGCGCGATGACCATGCGCTGAACCTCGTTCGTCCCCTCGCCGATCTCGTTGATCTTGCAATCGCGCCAGTAGCGAGAGACCGCATACTCGTCCATGAACCCGTAACCGCCGTGGATCTGCACCGCCGCGTTGGCGCAACGGCGAGATACCTCGCCCGAGAAGAGCTTGGACATCGCCGCCGCCATGGCGAAATCGCGGCCCTGGTCTTTGAGCCACGCGGCCTTGAGAACGGCCGTTTTGGCCAGTTCGATCTCCACAGCCATGTCGACGAGTTGGAAGTTCACCGCCTGAAATTTGGCGATCGCTTGGCCGAACTGGTGCCGCTCCTTGGCGTAC
>Ga0116216_10001398_pt1 | contig 16831 bp, 15 predicted proteins | sample Sb_taG_11_FD_89696 | JGI IMG/M metagenome (GOLD analysis project Ga0116216, IMG submission 89696) | Peat soil microbial communities from Weissenstadt, Germany - Sb_50d_3_AS metaG | ecosystem: Environmental > Terrestrial > Soil > Wetlands > Peat | place: Germany: Weissenstadt | collected 2010-09-21
GATGGGCCAGCCGGCGACGACGCTCTCGGGCGGCGAGGCGCAGCGCGTCAAGCTCGCGACCGAGCTGTCGAGACGCAGCACGGGGCGGACGTTCTACATCCTCGACGAGCCCACCACCGGTTTGCATTTCGCCGACATCGCGCAGCTGCTCGTCGTGCTGCAGCGTCTGGTCGAAACGGGCAACACGGTGCTCGTCATCGAGCACAATCTCGACGTCATCAAGACCGCGGATCACATCATCGATCTCGGTCCGGAGGGCGGCGATCGCGGCGGCACGGTCGTGGCCGCCGGAAGCCCTGAGGAGATCGCGCGCGCGGAGGGCTCACACACCGGCCGCTACCTGCGCCGGGTGCTGACCGACCCGCGTGCGCACATCGCCATCACGACCGAACACGAAGCCGTCGCCCAGTACGAGCGGGCCAACCGCGAGCTGCTGAAAAACCTTGAAAACACGGGCTCTCGCATGCTGGACGAGGCCGAAACCGCCGCTCGCTCCTGAAGTCCTCAGGCCCTTTGGCCGATGATTAGAGTACTTAGCAGCCGCCTTGACGGCTGTTTGGTGAACGTATCGTGAGGAACTATGCCCGACGCGATTGACACCAGCGGGCTGCCTGCCGCGCTTCCCCTGCCTATCGACATCACCGTGCGCAACGCGGAGCAGGGGGTCAACCAAACCGGTAAAGCCGCGCGCCTCGATCAGACCGGTCTGGTGGCGACGCTGCCCGTTGAGATCAAAGAGAACACCATTCTCTTCACGACGCTCGACATGCGCAGCATCAAGGCGACCGCGCGAGGACTCATCAAAGTCCGCTCGCTCCGCAGCTTGGGTGAGGGCGGCGGCTACGAAGTCGCTGCGGATTTCCTCGAGCTCTCCGACGACGCGCGTCAGAAGATCGAACGCCTCCTCGGCCGGCACACAGAAGATATCGCCGCCCCTCCGGTCGTGCCGCCCACCCAGACATTTCAGCCGCAGTCGACGTTCCGCGCCGCAGGCGCCGCCACGTTCCTGCCGCCCGTGGACTATCAGGCGGTCAATCAGCAAGCGGAGCGCAAGCAATATTTCGAACCCGCACCGCTGCGCGGCGTCACCCGCGCCTCGAGCTCGACCAGGTTCTGGGGATCCATCGGCATGCCGGTGTACGTCATCGTGGCCCTTATCGTCATCGCGATCTTCCCGCAGGGCCGCGCCGCCGAGATGTATGTCTGGAATCACTTCACCTGGGCGGTGAGCCGCATGTGGTACTGGGCGAACCACATCGGCGACGTGAAGCTGTGGGGCCAGAGCCCAGACTAGCCGGCACGCACCGCACGTATGTAGCAACGGACCTTGAGGTCCGTTTAACGAACAAGGGACGCGCCATGATGAACGGGGATAACGGCCGGCCCACCGAGCGACGCAAACACGCGCGCATCCACAAGACATTGCCCGTGCACATCCGCAGCGAGCGCAGCAAGACGCGCTACCCGGCCGAGATCGTGAATATCGGGGGCGGTGGGGTACTGCTGCGCACCGACGTCGCCGTCGACACCAACGACCTTCTCACGATCGAACTCGACCTCGTCGGCGAGAGCAAGCCGATCTCGGTCTACGGCACGGTCGTGCGCAACGACGCCCGCGGCGTCGGGATCGCCTTCGTACGCATCAGCGAGATCACGTCGGATCTCATCGGTTATCTGATCCGCAAATGGGAGCGCGAGGGAGCCCACCCCGCCTAAGCCATCGGACCGCTGAGATACATCGTTGAAGCAAAGGACCTTTAGGTCCGTTTTTGCATACCCCTTGAGGTCCGCGCGCGCTTCGTGCCGAAGCTTTTCGACACATGAGTGTGCCCGAAAAGGCTTCTAAGCGTGCGGCCGAGCTACGCGATGTGCTCGACCGCTACAATTACGAATACTACGTGCTCGATGCGCCGACGGTCGGCGATGCGCAGTGGGATGCGCTCTACCGCGAGCTCGTCGCCCTTGAGGAGCAGCACCCGCAGCTGCGTACGCCTGACAGCCCGACCCAGCGGGTGGGCGCGGCACCCTCGAGCGCCTTCGAGGAATACCGCCACGTCGTCCCCATGCTCTCGCTGGGCAATGCATTCGGACAGGACGAACTGCGGCAGTGGCATGCGCGCGTCACAAAACTGCTCGGCGGCGCAGCCTGCCAGTATGTCGCAGAGCTGAAGATCGACGGCCTGGCCATCGCGCTGCGCTACGAACGCGGCGCGTTCGTCTCGGGTGGCACGCGCGGCGATGGCACGGTCGGTGAGAACATCACGCCGAACCTGCGCACCATTCGCTCCATCCCGTTGCGCTTGCATGGGCAGACCCCCGACGTGCTCGAGGTGCGCGGCGAGGTCTACATGCGGCGCAGCGACTTCGACCGCATGAACGAACGGCGCATCGCCGCCGGCGAACCTGCCTTCGCCAATCCGCGCAACGCGGCGGCAGGCGCGGTCCGCCAGCTCGATCCGCGCATCAGCGCGTCACGTCCTCTGCGCTTTTTCGCCTACGGGATCGGCGACGTCAAGCCAGCGCTCGAGGCGGACACGCAGTGGCACCTGCTCGAGCTCTTCAAGCGCTACGGGCTGCCGGTGAATCGCGAGGCGCGGCGCTTCGAAGAGTTTGAAGCGCTCGTCGCCTTCTGCGAATCCTGGGAGCACAAGCGCGACTCGATCGACTACGGCATCGACGGCGTCGTCGTGAAGATCGACTCGCTCGAGCAGCAACGGCGGCTGGGTTTTGTTGGCCGCGACCCGCGCTGGGCGACCGCGTTCAAGTACCAGCCGGAAGAGGCGCAGACTCGTCTGCTCTCGATCGAGGTGAACGTCGGACGGACGGGCAGCGTGAATCCGTACGCGGTGCTCGAACCGGTGCAGGTCGGCGGCGTGACCGTCTCCACCGCGACGCTCCACAACCAGGATTACATCAGCGAGAAGGACATCCGCGTCGGCGACCTTGTGATCGTGCGCCGCGCGGGTGAAGTCATCCCCGAGATCGTCCGCCCGGTGATCGAGGCGCGCAAGGGCAAACGGCTCCGCGAGTACCACTTGCCCACGAAGTGCCCGGCGTGCGGCGCTGACGTCTACCGGCCCGAAGGCGAGGCGATGGCCTACTGCACGAACGGGTCGTGCCCGGCACAGTTCAAGGAGCGGCTCGTCCACTTCGCGGGCGTCATGGACATCGAAGGCCTTGGCTATAAGATATGCGAGGCGCTGGTCGCAAGCGGGCTCGTCCACGACGTCGCCGACATCTACCGCCTGATGCAGGCGGACCTTGCGTCGCTGCCGAGACTGGGCGAGAAGTCAGCGGCCAATCTGTTCCGCAACATCGCGGCCAGCAAGTCTCGGCCGTTCTGGCGCGTGCTCTACGCCCTGGGTATCCGCTTCGTCGGTTCTCAGAACGCGCAGATCCTAGCCGCGGCTTTCCCCAGCATCGACGAGCTCGCCGGCGCGACGGTGGAAGACCTGCAGCGCACGGAGCAGATCGGTCCGAAGATCGCGCAGAGCATCGTCGAGCACTTCGATCAGAAACAAAACTGCGAGGTGATCGAGAAGCTGCGCCGCGCGGGCGTGAACTTGCGCGAGAGCGCGGCCGTGCGGCCGAGCGCCGACGGGCCGCTCAAAGGCAAGACCTTCGTGCTCACGGGCACCCTGGCAGGCCTCACGCGCGAAGAGGCGACGGCGCTCATCGCCGGCGCCGGCGGCAAAGTCTCAGGGTCGGTGAGCAAGAAGACCGACTACGTGGTGGCGGGCGAATCCGCCGGCAGCAAGCTCACCAAAGCCGAGCAGCTCGGCGTCACGATCATCGACGAAGCCGAACTCCGGCGGCTCTCCGGCCGCTAACCATCAGTCATTTTCTGCGCCTTGAGCTCGGCCCGAAAAGGCTGCTGTGATTACTGGACGATGATGGGAACCGTCACCGCATTGCCGTCCTGATCCGTCACGCGAGCGCTACACGACCCGACCGCGATGGGCTTGACCGAATAAGCTGACGACGCGTCGCCCGTTGCCGCTACGAAAATCGTCGCGACATTGCCGCAATTATCAGCCTCTTTGAACGTCGCGACCCGCCCCGTGCTCCACACGAGGAAGAGGCGCGAATCGGCAGCCTTGTCGACGTTGAGTCTCGCTGGCGTCGCGGTGATCGGGGACGTAGACGATGACCCGGCCATAGCCGGTTGCGCTGCGCCAGGTTGGCCGCGCCGCCATGTGCTCCCATCCACGAACTCGACTGAGGCGACCTGACACGTCACGTTCGGCGAGATGAAGGCCGGCAAGATGAACGCTTGCCCAGAACCATTGCGGTATTGATGTTTGATGGAGACGCCTGGGGAGAACGTGCCAACGTCGCGGATCACGAAATGCGTGCCACTCGAGTTCACGTCGAAGTTCACTAGCTTCGCCGCCTGCGTCGACTCGTTGACGAATTCAATGGCGATGCCATTGCTCGTCGACACGGGTATGGCGATGCCGGCGATCGTCGGAGCCGGCGAGGATGAGGCGTTGTTGTTGAGGATCGGGCCACAGCTGTTGATCGTCACCGGTGGGCCGTTGCCCGCCACAACCGGCGCGCTGTCGTCGCCGCGGACGCTCTGCGCCGATACGGCAAGCGCCGACGCGATGACGACCACGGCTATGCTTCGAGAAACGATCGTCCCACTCGATCCACTCATGATCCCCGTCCTTTCGCGCTAGACGACGCGCGTCAAATAGCCGTCGTCTTCTTCTTCACGGTCGTGCAGCCAGTGCAGCGCGTCTTGCAGATTACGCGCGATGTCGCTAGCCACGACGCTGTGCTTATGCTGGTTATCCAAATAATCCGCTGTGATGCCGTGCCAGTACGCCCCGATGGCCGCAGATTGCCGCGGGCTGCATCCCGCGGCCAGCATCGCGCCGATCATACCGGAGAGCACGTCACCCGACCCGGCTGTCGCAAGCACTTCGTTGCCGGTGATGTTGACGTACGACGCCTCTTTGGTGGCGATGATGGAGCGCGGGCCCTTGAGCAAGAGCGTGACGTCGAGCGCCGACGCGAACTCATCCGCTGCCTTCATGCGGTTCGCGATGGCAGCATCGGCGTTCTCGCCGAGCAGCCGCGCGAACTCCCCGTTGTGCGGCGTGAGGACTGCCTTCTTCCCAGCGGCGACGTCTGTGTGCCCGGCGAGCGCGAAGAGCGCATCGGCATCGATGACGAGCGGCCGGCTGGTCTGGCTCAGGAATCCGCGCACGACATCCTGGGTGAGCTGTTCGCGCCCAAGTCCTGGTCCGATCACGACTGCGCCGGCATGCCGCGTCACATCCAGCAGCGCCTCGACGATCGTCGCGGCATCGTCGGTCTGCGGCCAGGGCGACACGACCTGTTCGATGACGTGACTGCTGATGATCGGGGCGGCTGCTGCGGCACAGCAGATCGTCACGTAGCCTGCGCCCGCATGCTGGGCGCCGAGCGACGCCAGCACCGGTGCCCCGACATATTGCTGGCTGCCGCCGATGATGACGACATCGCCCGCGCTGCGCTTATCCGCCTGGCGGCTGCGGTGCGGCAGCCAGAAGAAGAACTGCTGTTTGGTCATGACGTGGTAGCGTCCGCCGACGTCTGCCAGGATCGCCGGCGGGATGCCGATGTGCGCGACCCACAGCTCGCCCACGTATGACGCGGCCGGGTAGAGCAGCATGCCAACCTTCGGCGCTGCCATGGTCACGGTCGCCGTTGCGGTCACGGCGGGCCCAGGCACCGCACCGGAACTCGCATCCACGCCGGTCGGGATGTCGACTGCGATGACTTCGCGGCTGGCGATGTTGATCTCGTTCACCCAAGTGCGGTATGGCTCGGCCAGCGGTCCAGACGATCCCGTGCCGAGCAGACCGTCGACGATGAGGCTGGCTGCGCGCAGCCCGGAGCGGAAGAACTCGGGCGACTGTTCGCGCAGGAAGCTGACCGACGCCCCGAGACCCTGCATCATCTCCAGCTGCGCGCGGCACAGGTCGTTGCAATCCGCGCCCTTGGCCGCCATGTAGATGTCCGGTTCGTAGCCGAGCTGCATGAGATAGCGTGCCGCCACGAGTGCGTCGGCGCCGTTGTTCCCCGAGCCGGCCACAATAGCCACGCGGATCGGGTCGCCTTGGATATCCGAGAGGAAGTCGCGCGCCACGTCGGCCACCGCGCGGCCGGCAGCCTCGGTGAGGACGATGGGCGGGATGCCCACATCCTCGATGGTCCGTATGTCGGCGTTGCGCATCTCAGCTGCGGTCAGAGCGTTCATCGTGCGGCTACTTCCTCGTCGTCGTAGGGCAGACTGATCAGCCCACCGGCCGGATCATCCGATTCGAGGATGACCGTCGCCACGGCGCTGTGTTTGGAATGCGAGATGGTCAGATGCATGCGGCGCACGCCGCGCGCCGGGATGAGCTGCGCAGCCCGGCCGCCGAGCTCGACATATGGCTTCCCACTGCGCTCGTGCCGCACGCCGATGAGCCGCCATGGGATGGCGTGGCCGAATGCCTTGCGCGTCGCCTCTTTGGCCGCGAATGCACCGGCAAGCCGTTCGTGCATGTTCTTGCGATGCTTGCGCGCGTGAGCGATCTCTTCATCGGTGAAAACCTTCTTGGCGAATCGCTTGAGTTGCTCGGCGTCGAATCGAAAGCGGTCGACTTCTGCGATATCGGTGCCGAGGCCGATGATCATATGTCGGCGTTCCTGCGCTGCGCGCGTGTCATAGCGGAGGACTTGCATCGGGCAGGTTGAAGGATGATGCATCGAGCCGCGTCCGCATATGGGAGGGACATCCGCGAGATCGCCTTGGAGAAAATAACTCTCATCCCCATCAACGGCGTTGAATCCGATCTGTGCGAGCGACTCGCTCCATGTCTGGAAGAACGATTCTTCCATAAGTTCGCAGTCGAAAAGCCGCTCACCCTCTCGCCGACGCAGGCAAACTCCATCCGCCGTCAGTTCTTTCTCAATACCGTGTTCAATCGCATGCTCGCCGCATACCCCGCTCGCGACGGCCTGCTGCTCGGCATCATGGGCAGCGATCTCTACAAGACGTCGCACAACTTCATCTTCAGCGACGCGAGCGAAACCGACCGGGTGGCGGTCGTCTCCACCTTCCGGCTCAAACCCGAGTTCTATAACGAGCCGGCCGACGACAGCGCGCTTTTCAACCGCACGCTCAAGGAGTGCGTCCACGCGCTTGGGCATTCGTTCGGCCTCAAACACTGCTATAACACGCGCTGCGCGATGTACTACAGCCATTCGATCTTCGACACAGATACCAAGCTGACGTACTTCTGCGACACCTGCGACAAGCGCGTCCGCGCCAACCGCTAGCCGATACCGGTCTCGCCCGTCCGCATGGCCCAGGCGAGCGCGATCTGCGTCTTCGCATCCGGCAACTCGTCGCGAGTGACGAGCCGCCAAGCCTCATCGATGTCGAAGCTGCGCACTTCTATCTGCTCGCTCTCTTCCGGGTTTGATTCACCTGGCTTGAGCCCCTCGGCGACGAACAGGTGCAAGAGCTCCGTGCAAAAACCTGGTGCCGTGTAGAAACTCCACAGCTTGCGCAAGCGCTGGGCTCGATAGCCTGTCTCCTCGATCAGCTCGCGCGTCGCGCAGGCGAGCGGGTCCTCACCGGCCTCAAGTTTGCCTGCGGGGACTTCCCACATCGCCCGTCCGATCGCTGGGCGGTACTGGTGCACGAGCACGATGCTGCGCGGCGCGGGCATGGCGATGATCGCGACCCCGCCGCGGTGCTCGACGACCTCAATATCGGAGCGGTATCCGTTGTGATACTCGATGGAATCGACGCGCAGGTTGACGACCCGGCCCTCGTAGACGCGGCGGGTGCCGTGAACTGTGACCACGAAACTGCTCCTCCCGACAGGGCGGTGACTCGCGCCTATCAGTTCCCGCGCGACGTCGGCAAAGCCCCGCCCGTTTTTCGAGGAATTCATGAGAGAAGTTGTCATTGTCGCTGCGGCGCGAACGCCCATCGGCAAATATGGCGGCGCCCTGCGCCACGTCCGGCCCGACGATATGTCGGCCGTTGTGATGCGCGCCCTGGCGGAGCGCTCCAAGACCGATCCCGGCGACGTCGAGGACGTCATGTGGGGATGCAGCAATCAGGCCGGTGAGGACAACCGCAACGTCGCGCGCATGGCGCTTCTGGCGGCGGATTTTCCGGAGACGGTCGCCGGTACCACGCTCAACCGCCTGTGCGGATCGGGCCTGCAGGCGATCAACAGCGCCACGCATGCGATCGCAAGCGACTGCGGCGACATCTTCATCGCCGGCGGCGTCGAAAGCATGACGCGCGCGCCGTACGTCATGCCCAAACCGGAGGCCGAATTCGCGCGCGCTCCGCAGCTCTTCGACACGACGCTGGGTGCGCGCATGTACAACCCCAAGCTGACCGCTCGGGGATATCCGCCGATCAGCATGGGCGAGACGGCCGAGAACGTCGCCGAGCGCTATAAGATCGGGCGCGTCGAGCAAGACGAGTTCGCCTATGCGAGCCAGCACAAGACGGGCGCAGCGCAGCAGTCGGGAGCGTTTGACGCCGAGCTCGTCGGCGTGCAGGTGCCCGGCAACGGCAAAGCGGCGGCAACGCAGATCGTCATCAAGGACGAGCATCCGCGTCCGGATGTCACCATGGAGCAGCTCGCCAAGCTGAAGCCGGCGTTTCGCGAGGGCGGCTCGGTCACGGCCGGCAACTCGAGCGGCATCAATGACGGCGCCGCCGGTATCGTGCTGATGTCGGCCGAAGAGGCGAAACGGCGCGGCCTGCGCCCCATGGCACGCATCGTGACGTCCGCGGTGGCGGGCGTGGATCCCAACTACATGGGTTTAGGACCGATCCCGGCCACCCAAAAAGCGCTTGTGCGCGCGAATTTGCGCATCGATGACGTCGATCTCATCGAGCTCAACGAGGCCTTCGCCTCGCAGTCGCTGGCCTGCGTGCGCGAGCTTGAGATCCCTAGGGAGCGCGTCAACGTCAACGGCGGTGCGATAGCGCTCGGCCATCCGCTCGGTTGCAGCGGCGCGCGCATCCTGGTGACGTTGCTGCACGCGATGGCGGCACGTGGTGCCAAACGCGGCCTGGCAACCATGTGCATCGGCGTGGGCCAAGGCATCGCCACGATCGTCGAGCGTGTCTAAGCGAACGACGCAAAAACCTTGAAGCAACGGACCTTCAGGTCCGTTCAACTAATGAAGGAACCCTCATGACCACCGCTACCGCTAAGACCAAGCACGACCTCCTCATCAACGGCGAACACATCGCGCCGGCCAGCGGCGAGTACACGGACGTGCTCAATCCGGCGACCGGAGAGGTCATCGCATCGGTGGCAGCAGCGGGCATCCACGATGCCGATCTCGCCGTCGATGCGGCGCGCAAGGCCCTCAGCGGAAAATGGGCGACGATGGCGCCGGCGCGACGCGCGCGCGTGCTCAACAAGATGGCCTCGCTCATCGCCGAGCGCATCGATGCGCTTGCCGAGCTCGAGACGCGCAACAGCGGGAAGACCATCTCCGGCTCCAAGGCGGAGATCGGCCAGGTGGTCGAGGACTTCGAGTTCTACGCCGGCGCCGTCACGAAGATCATGGGAAACACCATCCCAGCGCCGCCCAACTTCTTCAATTACACGCTCAAAGAACCGGTCGGCGTCTGCGCGCAGATCATCCCCTGGAACTACCCGCTGCTCATGGCAGCATGGAAGGTGGCGCCGGCGCTGGCAGCCGGGTGCACGGTCATCCTGAAGCCCGCATCGCCCACGCCTTTGACCGCGCTCGAGCTCGGCAAGATCGCGCTCGAAGCGGGTTGCCCGCCAGGCGTGGTCAACGTGCTGCCTGGCCCCGGCGCCGTCATCGGTGCGCATCTCGCTGGGCACGCGGGGGTGGATAAGATCGCCTTCACCGGCGAGACGGCCACGGGCAGGACGATCATGGAGATCGCCGCCTCGACCATCAAGCGCGTCACGCTCGAGCTCGGCGGCAAGTCCCCGAACATCGTCTTCGACGACGCAGACCTTGAAGCAGCAGCGGCCGGCGCGTTGCATGCGATTTTCTACAACGCCGGTCAGTCCTGCGACGCCCGCTCGCGCATTCTCGTTCACGAATCCGTGCGCGACGCGTTCGCCGCCTCGTTCGTCGCCAAGACCAAAGCGCTCAAGGTCGGCGACCCGATGGATCCGGCGCAGCACGTCGGTGCGATCATCTCCAAGCGCCAGCTTGAGAAGATCGAAGGCTACATCGGCATCGGTCAGCAAGAGGGCGCGACGCTGTCGTGCGGTGGTACGCGCGCCGATGGTCCGCTGGCACGCGGCAACTTCCTCATGCCGGCAGTGCTCGACCGGGTGACCAACTCGATGCGGGTCGCGCAGGAAGAGATCTTCGGTCCGGTCGCCGTCATCACCACCTTCAAGGACGAGAAGGACGCGATCGCCATCGCCAACGACTCGATCTATGGCTTGGCGGCATCGGTGTGGACGAAGGATGGGTCGCGCGCGCAGCGCGTCGCGGCCGCGCTGCGCTCGGGCGGCGTCGGCATCAACACCCCGATCTCGATCTTCCCCGGCGTACCGTTCGGGGGCTACAAGCAGTCGGGGTTCGGTCGCGAGCTCGCGATGCAGACGCTCGACCTCTACGCTGAGACCAAGGGCGTTGTGATGTACACGGGTACGAAGCCGATCAACCTGTTCGGCGTGTGACGCAAAATCTCGACACAGTGCATAGGGAGCCACGTATGACGGTTTCACGCGGCGAGTTTGTCGCATTACTATCGGCGCTCAGCGCTGCGGGTCTACCGGTGACGGCCGAAGCGGCGCAGCCTCCGTGGTATCCGCTCCCGCCGCGGCTTCCCATCGGCAAGGGCCGGGCGCTTGTGCTCAGCGGTGCCGGCGCACGCGGCGCGTATGAAGCCGGCGCGCTCAAGTGGCTGTTCAGAAACGCGGCGCACGACGGACCGCCGTTCAATGTGATTTGCGGAACGTCGGCCGGCGCGATCAATGCTGCGTTCGCGTCCGAGGGGACCCCAGGCGCCATTCAGCAGACCGAAAAGCTCTGGAGAGCTATGCCGAGCGCAAACGTGGTCCAGTTGGAGCCGCCGTTCCAGGACTTGGCCGAGGCCGGCCAGATCATGTGGGAGGGTTCACGGCATGGCTTCCCGGCAAGGATCGCATTCCTCAACCGGGCGCGCGAGAAAGTCAATGACGCCGGGCCGCCCGAGCAGCTGGCCAAGTATCTGGGTGTCGTCGACGAAGCGGGCATCACCGCGCTCGTCAAACAGTACCCGATCAATATCGACGCGCTACAGTCAAGCCTGCTCGTCACAGCGACGAATCTCACGCGTAGGAGCGCCGACACGTTCTACACGTTCGTCGGCCCGCAGGCCGCGATCCACGAGGCCATGTTCCTCGATAGGACCGCGCCCACGTCGCGACTTCAAGGCCATGGCAGCGCGCCGCCGTTGCGACCACGGCCACCGTTGCGTCACGCGCTGACCCAAGACAATCTCGTGGCCGCGGTGATGGCCTCTGCCGCCATCCCCGGAGTGTTCGCTCCTGTCCCGGTTCCGATCGCGCAATCGACCAGCGCCGATCTCTATGTCGATGGCGGCGTCGCCAATAACACGCCGATCGGCCTGGCGGCCGACGCGGGAGCCAACGACATAACGATGCTGGTGACGGACGCACCCGATGAACTGCCCGCAATGCCGAACAATCTGCCTGGCGTCTTGCAGGCGTCATTCGCCATCATGGAGCAACGGATATTTCAAAACGATATCACGCTCACATTTGCGAGAAACCTGCTCACCCGGCTGCACGACATGCGCGGCCTCAATGAGACGGTACAGATGTATATCGACGCGTTGCAACAACAGAATTGGAAGCCTCTGACATTGCGCTTGATCCGCCCACGAACGCCGCTCAGCCTGACATTGATGGGTTTCAACGATCAAGCTGGTATCGACACCGCTTTCGACCAGGGATACGCGGACGCGCAGCATCCCTGGGTTTATTCGATGGAATAAAACGGAACAATACGAGCAACACGAAGCCCTCCGAAGGAGCCACGGTCTATGTTATCACGTAGCCAGTTCGTCACATTGTTCTCGGCGCTGGGCGCCGCACTCGCCCCGCAAGCGGCGCGCGCCGCCGAGCAGCCGCCGTGGTATCCGCTGCCGCCGGCCATCCCGCTCAGCAAGGGGCGAGCCCTCGTGCTCAGCGGCGCGGGCGCACGCGGTGCCTACGAAGCGGGGGTCTTAAAGTGGCTTTTCCGTGACGTCCAAAACAGGGCTCAGCCGTTCGACGTGATCTGCGGAACGTCGGCCGGCGCCATCAATTCAGCGTTTGCTGCCCAGGGAACGGCCGAAGCGATCGGGCAGACTGAACAGCTCTGGAAGAGCATGCCGTCCTCTAACATCATCCAGTTCGAACCGCAGGTCCAGGATCTGGTGGACGCGGCCAAGCAGATGCAAGAGGCCGGCAAGCACGGTTATCCTGCGAAGTTCAGGTACATCAACGCCGCCCGTCTCGATATCAAAGCCGTGGGACCGCCGGAAACGCTCACCACGCTCATGAGCATCCTGCAAGATAACGGCATCGATGCCTTGGTCAAGAAGTATCCGCTGAGCCTCGATGCGCTGCAGACGTCGCTCCTCGTGACTGCGACCAACGTCACCGAACTTACCTCAGACTCGTTCTACAAGTTCATCGGGCCGCAGGCTGCGACGCACGAGCAACACTTTCTCGCCCGCACGGCACCTAGGGCGCGCCTTCAGGCCGCGGGCCAGGCGCCGGAGCTCGGCGGTCCCGCGTCTTTGCACCACGCGTTGACGCCGGACAACTTCATCGATGCGGTGCTCGCCTCAGCGGCAGTCCCGGGCGTCTTCCAGCCGGTGGCGGTCAAGCGGGTTGAGACGAGCGATACCAACCTCTACGTCGACGGCGGCGTGGCGAACAACACGCCCATCGGCTTAGCGGTCGCCGCCGGCGCGAACGACATCACGGTCATCATGGCCACGGCGCAGAACGAACGGCCGAAGCCGCCCACAAACTTGCTGTTGCTCATCCAGGCCACGAACACCATCATGCAGCGGCGGATCCTCGAGAGCGACGCGCTCTTGGCGCTGGCCCAAAACCTGCTCGCCAAAAGGCACGACTGGTCTGGTCTCAGCGCGCCAACGCGCTCGTATCTCGAAGCGCTCCACGAGCGCGACTGGAAGCCCATCACGCTGCGCTTGATCCGGCCGCGTGATCCGCTCGAACTCACCATGATGGGGTTCAACGATCAGCAGGGCATCGATGCGGCATTCGACCAAGGGTACTCAGACGCGCAAGACGAGTGGGTGTATACGATCGGCTAAGCGCTACGCTTGGGCGAGGTCTGTGACCATGCGGTCGCTCAGGCGCTCGATGATCTCCGCCTCCGCCCTCGCGCGTTCCATCGCGTCATCGAGCGTCGGCGCGGCGCTGCCAGGCACGCTCAGCACCATGACGTAAAACTTGTCCGGCTGCGCGAACAGCGGCTCGACGTGCACGTCGCGCTGCCCGCCGTCCTCGCTGCGGAAGATATAGCGCAGGCCGGCGAACGAGCAGGTGCCGGCGATGGCGTTCCACTCTTGGCGCGGCGGGGCATGGCGCAGCAGGACGCTCGTCGGATTCAAGCCCTCCATCGCCTGGATCGTGCCCGCACCGTCGATGCGCACGTGGAACGGCGCCGCGTATTGCACGATCGGGACCACTTTATCGATGACGCTACGCATGCGGTCGATGGCGTCGAACGGCGAATTGGGATTGTTCTCCACCGTCTCGACCTTGGTCTGATCGATGAGCAGCATGCGCCCGCGCGGCGGGTCGGAGAAGATCACCCCACCAGGGATCTGCTGCAGCGACGGGTAGTCGGAGTGCAGCTCGCGCAGCAGATCCGCTTGCGCGTTGGCGGAAAGTGGCGCAGCCGGCGCTGGGCGGTACAGACCGAGCGAGAGTTTCAGAAACGAGAATGGACCGAGTTTGATGGCAATCTCCCCATGATGCGGTGGCGTGCTCCCGCCGAGTGAAAGGAAGCATCCGCGAGGTAGACAGTATGCCAGATTGCGGCGCTGCGACCCTGCCCGGCGTGCGCTTGTGCCCACCAAAGGTAATACCAAACGTGCGTAAGAACCGATAATTCGAGTATCCAGATTCTCCCGGAGGCATGCATGGACATCAAACCGTTCACCGCGGAGCCGATTCGCGTTCTCGCATACGATGGCTCGCCCGTCGAGAACGTCGACAAGATCGGCATCAGCAAGGACGAGTGGCTCAAGATGTATCGCTGGCTCGTCTTCGTGCGCGGTGTCGACGACCGCGGTTACATCCTCGTGCGTCAAGGGCGCGCAGGTTTCTACGCGCAGATCGCAGGCCAGGAGGCCTCGCAGGTGGGCAGCGCACTGCCGCTGCTCAAAGATGACTGGATGTATCCCGACCACCGCTCGCAAGGAAGCATGCTCGTCAAGGGGCTGTCCGCGACGGAGTGGTTCGGCCACGTGCTGGGCAGGATGGCCGATCCCACGCAAGGCCGGCTCATGCCGCACGGTCCCGGTCGCAACGATCTGCACATCGTGCCGCCGTCATCCACCGTCGGCAACAAGATCACCGAAGCGGTCGGCACCGCCATGGCGCAGCGCATCAAGAAGCGTAAGGAGATCACCATCACCTACATGGGTGACGGCGCGACGAGCGAAGGCGACTTCCACGTGGGCATGAACTTCGCCGCGGTCTTCAACGCACCGGTCATTATGTTCGTGCAGAACAACCAGTATGCCATCTCCATGCGCACCGAGCAGCAGACCCACACGAAGACGATCGCCGAGAAGGCTAAAGCCTACGGCATGGAAGGCTTTTTGGTGGACGGCAATGACATTCTCGCCGTGTATTTGGTGACCAAGCATTGCGCTGACAAGGCGCGCGCGGGCAACGGACCAAGCCTCATCGAGGCCTACACCTATCGCTACGGTCCGCACTCGTCCGCCGATGACGACACGCGCTACCGCCCCAAGGGCGAGCTCGAGATGTGGCGGACGCAGCGCGATCCGGTCACGCGCATGCGCAAGTTCCTCGAATTGAAAGGGCTATGGTCAGAGGATCAGGAGCAGAAACTGCAAGCCGATGTCAAGGCGCAGCTCGCACAGGCGATGGAAGAAGCCGAGAAGAGCCCGGCACCGGATCCCATGACCGTGCTCGACTACGCCTACGCCAAGCTCACCCCGCATCTCGAGTGGGAGCGTCAAGAGCTCGCCGCCGAGCTCGGCGTTTAGGACCGGAGGACGATAGTGGCAACCGCTCAGGCAACCAAACAGACCCAGGCGACCATGGTGCAAGCGCTCCAGTCAGCTCTCGCGGAGGAGATGGAACGCGATCAAGACGTCGTCATCCTCGGCGAGGACATCGGCGTCCGCGGCGGCGTGTTCCTCATCACCGAAGGGCTGGTCGACAAGTTCGGCGCGGATCGCGTCATCGACACCCCGCTGGCCGAAGCCGGCATCATCGGATCCGCCATCGGCATGGCCATGTATGGCCTGAAGCCCGTCGCCGAGATCCAGTTCATCGACTTCATCTTCCCCGGCTTCGACCTGCTCGTGTCGGAAGCGGCGAAGATCCGCTATCGCTCCGCCGGCCAGTTCGGCGTGCCGCTCGTGATCCGCTCGCCGTACGGCGGCGGCGTGCGCGGCGGCAGCTACCACTCGCAATCGCCGGAAGCATACTTCGTGGCCACGCCCGGGCTCAAAGTCGTCGTGCCGAGCAATCCGTACGACGCCAAGGGTCTGCTCATCGCCTCGATCCACGACCCGGATCCCGTCGTGTTCATGGAGCCCAAGAAGATCTATCGGGCCGTGAAGAATGAAGTGCCGGCCGGCACCTATGAGGTTCCGCTGGGCAAGGCCGCGATCACGCGTGAGGGCAAGCACGTCTCGATCATCACCTACGGGGCGATGGTGCACGTGGCGCTCGAAGCCGCCGACGCGATGGCCAAGGAAAACGTGGAGGTCGAGGTCCTCGATCTGCGCACGCTGCAACCCTACGACACCGACGCCATCCTGCAGACGACGGCCAAGACAGGTCACGTCGTCCTGCTGCAAGAGGCGCCCCGCATCGGTGGGTACTCAGGAGAGATCGCTGCCTTCATCGCGGAGCAGGCGGTCGAATATCTGGAAGGCCCGATCGTCCGCGTGGCCGGTTGGGATACGGCCTTCCCCTACGCGCTTGAGAAAGCGTATATGCCCAACGTGCAGCGCGTCACCCGCGCGATCAAAAAGACGCTCAACTTTTGATGACGGACCATTGAAGCAACGAACCTTTGAAGCAACGGACCTTTAGGTCCGTTAACCAGCACCAGAACCCCGAGGAGACCCGATGGCAGTAGAACTGGAGATGCCCGAACTCGCCGAATCCGTCATCGAAGGCGAGATCGTCAAGTGGCTGGTCAAAGAAGGCGAGCACGTCAAACAGGATCAGCCGCTGGTCGAAGTCATGACCGATAAGGTGACGGTCGAAGTGCCGTCGCCCTACGAAGGCATTCTGCTCAAGCAGATCGCGCCCGAAGGCGCGGTCGTCCCCATCGGCAAGCCGATCGCCATTTTCGGCAAGGAAGGCGAATCGGTCGATGACCATCACGCGGCGGCCGCGCCGACGCCTGAGAAGCCCGCAGCCGCAAGCGCCAAACCGGCGGCCGCATCCAGCGTCGCATCGCCCGCTCCAGCCGCCGCGAAGCCACAGGCGCGCGGCAACGGTCAGGCGCACAAAGTCACATCCGAAGGCGAGACGGCCGTGCTGAGCCGCTTCGGTCGCCCGCTCGCCGCTCCGGC
>Ga0116216_10001399_pt1 | contig 16831 bp, 17 predicted proteins | sample Sb_taG_11_FD_89696 | JGI IMG/M metagenome (GOLD analysis project Ga0116216, IMG submission 89696) | Peat soil microbial communities from Weissenstadt, Germany - Sb_50d_3_AS metaG | ecosystem: Environmental > Terrestrial > Soil > Wetlands > Peat | place: Germany: Weissenstadt | collected 2010-09-21
GATTCAGACCGCCGAACCCGAGGCTGGTGTCGACGCGCTCTCCCTGCTGGAGGCCGGCGGTACCACGCCAGCCGACGCTGTCCTGGTCAGCCTGATCAACGATCTCGACGTTCTCGCCGGTCCGATGGTGGTGGCGCTCGACGACTACCACGTAATCGACGACGAGGCCGTCCATGAGGCGGTGACCTTCCTCCTGGACAACCTGCCTCCGCAGGTCACGCTGGCGATCGCCATTCGGGCGGACCCGCCGCTTCCGTTGTCTCGTCTGCGTGTGCGTGGCGAGCTGGTGGAGGTGCGGGCCGCGGACCTCCGGTTCACCACTGACGAAGCGGAGGCGTTCCTCAACGAGGTCATGGGGCTGCAGCTGGAGCCCGCACTCGTGGCCGCGCTCGAGGCGCGCACAGAGGGATGGGCGGCCGGGCTGCAGCTGGCCGCGCTGTCGGCGCGAACCCGTGCCGGCGCCGCCGACGGGTCTGGAGACGTCGCCGGGTTCGTCGAGGCGTTCTCCGGAAGCCATCGGTTCGTCCTCGACTACCTGGTTGAGGAGGTTCTGGGCCGCCAGCCGGACGAGGTATGCGCGTTACTGCTCGACACCTCCGTGCTCGACCAGCTGACCGGCGGTCTCTGCGACGCCCTGACGGGACGCTCCGACGGCCAGCTGATGCTGGAGACCCTCGAGCGCGAGAACCTGTTCGTCGTCCCGCTCGACGACGAGCGCCGCTGGTACCGCTACCACCATCTCTTTGCCGACGCATTGCGGGCCCGTCTGGCTGCCCGGTATGCCGACCGGGTCGGTGAGCTGCACGCTGCCGCCAGCCGATGGCTCGCCGAGCATGGGCTGCTTGGCGATGCCGTACGGCACGCGATCGCGAGCGGCGACTACGACCACGCCGCCGACCTCATCGAGCTGACCCTGGCCGACCTGCGCCGACGACGGCAGGATCGCACCCTTCGCGACTGGCTGGTCGCGCTGCCCGACGATGTCGTACGCCGCAGACCGCTGCTCGCCACCTTCATGGGGTGGAGCCGGCTCTCAGAGGGGGATTTCGAAGGGGTGGAGGGGTGGCTCGACGCCGCCGAGGCCGGTCTCGGCACGGCGCCGCCATCGATCATCCCCACGGCGGGCTCGCTGGCCGAGGTGGCCAGGGACCGGGAGGGCGAGATCCGCTCACTCCCGGCCATGATCGCCGTGTACCGCGCCTCGGTCGCCCAGGCCCGGGGCGACGTCGACGGTACGGTCGCGCACGCACGCCGGGCGCTCGCGCTGGCCGGGCCGGAGGACCATTTCCCGCGCGGTGCCGCCGCCGGCTTCATCGGTCTGGCGGCATGGGCGGCCGGCGACCTCGGCACCGCGGTGGACACGTTCACCGAGGCGGTCGCCAGCTTGCACGCGGCCGGCATGGTCGCGGACGAGCTGGGCGCGACCGTCGTGCTGGCGAACATGTGGCTGGCGCGCGGACGGCCGATCGAGGCGCACCGGCTCTACGAACGCGCGCTGGCCGCGGCCGAGCGCCACCCCGGCTCGGTGCTCTCCACCACTGGCGACCTGCACGTCGGCGTCGCGGACGTCCTGCGCGAGCAGGGCGAGCTCGATGCGGCGGCGGAGCACCTCGAGGTCGCCCGCGAGCTCGGCGACCGCGCGTCGCTGCTGGAGAACCGCCACCGCTGGTACACCGCGAAGGCCGGGCTGCTGCGAGCGAGACGCGACCTCGACGGCGCGATCGCGATGCTCGACCAGGCCGAGCCGCTCTTCCTGCCCGGCTACTTTCCGGACGTGCGGCCGATCGCCGCAACCAGAGCGCGGGTGCAGATCGTCCAGGGCCGCCTCGATGACGCGCGGGCGTGGGCGCACGAGCGCGGGGTCGCGCCGACGGATCCGCCGACCTACCTCGCCGAGTACGACCAGCTCACCCTCGCCCGGCTGCTCATCGCCCAGGGGGACGCGCGCGAGGCCCTCGACCTGCTCGACCGCCTACTGGACGCCGCGCAGGCGGCGGGCCGCGACGGCAGCCTGATCGAGGCGGGCTTGGTACGGGCGCTCGCCCACCACGCCAACAGCGACGCGGGCTCGGCGGCGGCGGACCTCGCTGCTGCCCTCACCGCCGGGGTGCCGGCCGGCTACTGCCGGCTGTTCCTCGACGAGGGGCAGCCGATGGCGGAGCTGCTCGGGCAGGTCGCTCGCGCCGCGGCGCACGACGTCCGGACGCACGCCGAGCACCTGCTGGCCGCCGCACAGAGACCATCGGCACCCGCACCCGCTGGACGCGTCTTCGAGGAAGGACTCAGCGAGCGCGAGGGTGAGGTGCTGCGCCTGCTGGCGACCGAGCTCAGCGGGCCGGAGATCGCAGGAGAGCTGTTCGTCTCGGTGAACACGCTGCGCACGCACACCAAGCACATCTTCTCCAAGCTCGACGTGAACACCCGCCGCGCCGCGGTGCGTCGAGCCGCGGACCTCGGTCTGCTCTGAGCGTCACCGCGGCCGAATCACCACCCCAAATCACATCACTTGGTGATGTGCGCTCACCACATCGATTCCTAACGTGCCGTTCATCGCCGGACACCCCGCCCGGCACCGAACAAAGAGGAGTCCGACGTGAGCATCACCACCAACCGTCTCACCGCCACCGCCGGCCTGTGCGCCGCGGCCGCCGGCGCCATCTTCATCGGCGTCCAGATCAACCACCCGCCGGCCGACGTCGCGCACCTCGTCACCTCCGAGATGACGGTCCGCGAGACCGCGAAGGTCCTGATGTGCCTCCTGGCGCTGGCCGGCTTCACCGGCATGTTCCTTCGCCACCGCCGCCGGCTCGGCCGCCTCGGGCTCGCCGGCTACTCGCTGCTGACCGTCGGCTACCTCGCGATGTTCGCCGTCGAGTGCATCGTCGGCTATGTCCTCCCGGGTATGGCGCACTCAAACCCGGGCTACGTCCAGCACGTCCTCAACGGCGCCATGGGTCACGGCCCGAGTGGCGGCATCGGCCCGATGCAGGAGCTGTTCCTCGCCTCGGGCATCGGTTACTCGCTCGGTGGTCTGCTGTTCGGCATCGCGCTGTTCCGCGCCGGCGTACTGGCTCGCTGGGCCTCCGTGCTGCTCGCCTACGGCACCACCTCCGCCCTCGCGCTGTCCGTGCTGCCGGAGTCCTTCAGCCGCCCGTTCGCGGTGCCCACAGGCGTCGCGCTGATCGGCCTCGGCGTCGCGCTGTGGCGCGAGCAGCGCCAGCAGGCCGACACGGTCGACGCGCCGGCCACGGCGTGGGTCGCGGAGCCGGTGGCCCGATGAGCGCCAGGGAGCGGAGCTTGCCGGTGCCGGTGGCGCTGGTCACGCTCAGCGCGATCCCGCTGACGGCCGGGACGCTGCGGCTGATCCAGCTCGCCGGCGGCCCGGCCGTCATCCCCGCCGACCACCGGTTCGCCGGCTTCCCGCTCCCGCTCGTGGTGCACATCGTCGGCGCGACGACATACTCGCTCGTCGGGATCCTGCAGTTCGTGCCACGGTTCCGCCGCGGGCACCTGGCCTGGCACCGTCGTGCCGGCCGGGTGCTGGCCGTGGCCGGCCTGCTGGTGGCGATCTCGGCTCTCTGGATGACGCTGTTCTACGAGGCGCAGCCTGGCACCGGCGACCTGCTCTACGTGCTCCGCCTCCTCTTCGGGTCCGCCATGGCCGCCTGCCTCGTGCTCGGCCTCGCCGCCGTACGTCGCCGCGACATCCCGGCCCACCGGGCGTGGATGATCCGGGCGTACGCGATCGGCCTGGCCGCCGGCACCCAGGTCTTCACCGAGGGCATCGGCGGCGCCATCTTCGGCACTGGCGTGCTCGCCGCCGATCTCGCCAAGGGCGCCGGCTGGGTGATCAATCTGGCCGTCGCCGAGCGGGCCCTCCGCCGCCCCGCCCGTCGCCGCCCCGCACTCCCCACAGGTCCTCAGCCAGCTCGAGCGCTCTCATGAACACCACACCCACGACGTACACGATCCGCGTCAACGGCCACCTCGACGACCACTGGTCGGCCTGGCTCGGCGAGCTCGCCATGACCCGTGTCGACGACGGCACCACCACCGTCACCGTCTCGATCGCCGACCAAGCTCAACTCCACGGTGTACTCGCCCGCCTGCGCGACATCGGCGCCGTCATCACCGAGCTGCGCACCACCGGTGCGCCCGACCCGCTCTCCCGATCGGTGCTTGAGCGCCTGCTGCACACCGAGCGCCTGACCCTCCGTCCCGCCACCGCCGAGGACGCCGACCCGACCTGGAAGTTCCGCCAGCTCAAGTCGGTCAACGAGTGGCTCACGGGCTGCCCCGCCGACCTCGACGGCTACCGCAAGCTGTTCTCCGAGCCCACCCGTCTCGCGACCACCGTCATCGTCACCCTCGGCCACGACGCCGCGGCCCCGCTCATCGGCGACGTCATGCTTCGCCGCGAGGACGCCCGGGCACAGCTCGACGTCGCCGACCAGGCCCACCAGACGCAGGCAGAGCTCGGCTGGGTCCTCGACCCCGCCTACACCGGCCACGGCTACGCCACCGAAGCCGTGCGTGAGCTCTTCCGCTACTGCTTCCAGGACCTCGGCGCGCGCCGGGTCACCGCGAACTGCTTCCTCGATAACGACACCTCTTGGAGCCTCATGGAACGCGTCGGCATGCGACGCGAACTGCACGCACTCCGCGAGTCACTGCACCGGTCCGGCCGATGGCTGGACACCGTCGGCTACGCCATCCTCAAAGAGGAGTGGTCGCCGACCTGATCAACCGCCGGGGGTCTATCAGCGCGCCAGCGTGATGATCACTCGGCGATCGGAGCTGAAGGCCCGCCACACCAGCCGATTCCCGACCGGCCACATGCCCGCGAGCAGAGCCACTTCGCAGGGCGCCGGTGACGATCACCGCTCGTGGGTCAACGCAGGTGTCACCGCGCAACCGTCGATTTCCCCGCTCCTGTCGCCATTTTCGAGACCCGCGATATCGTCGGACGTCGGCCGCGGTGACGCGCGCCGGCAATAGCGCTGATTGCTCGTGCATGCGGGTACGCGCCCTCCGGTGCGCCCAGGTCCATCGGGAGTCACGCAACAAGCAGTTCTCGGCCCGGTGAGCGGTCCAAACCCCCTATCGAGCGCGTGCCGACCGTGTACTGGCCGAGCTTCCCGGTGGCTCCGACGATGCAGCTCCTCATCGTGCACCTCCGTCGGCCGTGAGGTCGTTCTCGCCGCCGTCGAGCCGGAACGGCGGATACTCGGTGGTCATCAGCGCGGCGTAGGCGATGACTCGCAGCACCCAGCGGTTCAGCCCGAGAACGAAATCGAAGATCGACCGGGGGTAGCCGCCGCGAACCAACAGGACGATTGCGGCGACGAGGACGAGCAGGCGGATCAGTCCGATGCCGCTGCCGCCGCCGAACAGGCCGAGTAGGCCTCCGCCGACGAACATCGAGGCGATCAGGTACTGCGGGATGCCGGCAAGCCACCATCCGACCAGCCGCAGCCCGCGGCGCTGATGCTCTGGGTAAGCAACCTGCAGACGTGCGGGGTAGTCGGGCACGTCGGCGAGGGTGAACGGCGGGTAGGTGTCGGTGCCGTTGGCACCGTAGGCGTAGAACACCACGCGCCAGGACCAGCGCATCACCCCGACGTTGAAGTCAAACAACCGGCGCGGGTAGCGGCCGGTGAACGCGACCATGACGAATGATGCGGTTGTGCTGGCAAGGAACGCCAGCCAGAGGCCCGCGAGGACGACGACGTGCGGGAGCGCGAGCACCCACTTGACCAGCCACGACCAGCGTGACGGGCGCTCCAGGCGCCCCTCCACGCGGATCGGATAGGGAGGGATCGCGGCAAGGCTTGAGGCTTTCATGAGACATCTCCGTTTCGGGTTCGACTACGTTGGAACTTACGTTGTAAGTACCGTTGTAAGTACCGTACACTTACGGCGTAAGTCTGTCAAGCCCGACCTGGAGATCCCTCGCATGGCGCCACCGTCCAACCGCCCGACAAAGCCCCGACCCTCGCTGAGCCGCGACCAGGTGCTGCGCGCTGCGGTAGCGCTCGCCGACGAGAGCGGGATCGCGTCGCTGACGATGCGTAGGCTGGGCGAGGCGCTCGGGGTCGAGGCGATGTCGCTCTACAACCACGTGACCAACAAGGACGACGTGCTCGACGGCATGATCGATGTCGTCTTTGACGAGATCGGCCTTCCCGACGGCGACACCGACTGGAAGACCGCGATGCGGCAACGGGCGATCTCGGTCCGGGAGGTCCTCTCGCGTCATCGCTGGGCGATCGGACTGATGGAATCGAGAACCACTCCCGGCCCCGCAACTCTCAGACACCACGACGCCGTGATCGGAACGCTCCGTAACGCCGGCTTCTCGATCGAACTGACCGCCCACGCGTACTCCGCACTCGACAGCTACATCTACGGATTCGCGATGCAGGAGCCGAGCCTGCCATTCGACACCGCGCAAGAGACCGCCGAGGTCGCGCAGGCGATCATGGCGCGCTTCTCCCCCGGCGAGTACCCACACCTCACTGAACTGACGATCGAGCACGTGCTCAAGCCCGGCTACAGCTACGCCAACGAATTCGAGTACGGACTCGATCTCGTCCTCGACGGTCTCGAGAAGGACCTATCCCAGCCTGACGCACCCTCGCCTGCTCTGTAACGGAAGGCGCGTACCCCGCCGCCGTTAGGTGGCGCTTGGGAGCACGAACCGCTGCATCCCTCGTGCTCGCCCTCACAAGTGAAGCGAAGGTGCTCCAACAATCGCTCCGAGGAGACATTGCCGCGTTCCACGCGCGCCGTGATCACGCGCACACCGGGCTGCCTCTGCGCCCACGCTACGAGGAGCTCGACGGACGCACGCGCCAACCCCATGCCCCGCGCGGCCGGCACCAGCGCGTACCCGATCTCGACCTCTCCGTCGGCATTGGGCGGACCGTGGAATCCCACGTCGCCGACCGCCTTGCCATCCAGTCGCCGGACAGTCACGTAGGCGAGGAACGGCCCAAGCGGCTCGGTGGCCGCGGCGATCGTTCGCGCGATGTCCAACACAGACGCCAACGGGAAGCCCGGCGCCCACTCGAGATCCGGCCCTGGGACACCCGCCAACATCGCCCGGGCCAGCCGAGAATCGATCGGCTCCACGCGCACAAGGTGGCCGGAGAGCACGGGGCCCCAGCCGCCCCGACCCGCAGTCATCTGCCTGAGTGCGCGAGCGCTGAGGGCGTTTGGCAGCCGACGATCGCTGGGGCTCGTGGACGAGTTGGTCGTTCTCGAATGCCTTGACCATGAACAGAGCGAAGTCCACGCGGCGGGTGATGTTGCTCTCGAGGATGGGGTCGCCCACGTGCCGGCTCCACACGGGCAGACCCTGGCTCTCGCCCTCCTCGAGGTCGCTGCCGCGTACGACCGTCCAGCGTGTGTCGCTGGCGAACACCCGCCGGCACGCCTCCACCTGGTCGTCGAGGTCGGCGAAGCGAGCGAGCCGCGCGAGCGGGCCGAAGACCTTCACGATCGCCTTGAGCTTCCAGGAATAGACGTCCTGGCCGTCGCGCGTGATGTGCCACCCGCAAGAGAAGACCAGGCGCGCCCCTGGACGCGCGTGGTCGAGCACCGCCTGGGCGGTTCCGGTCGCGTAGTGGTGGACGCCTCGCGGGACGAGCACGATCAGCACACCGTCGCACCCCGCGACCGCGCTCCGGATGACCTCGGGGTCGTTCGTCGCTCCCGGGATGACGGTGATCCGCCCCTTGAACCGGTCGAGCTTGGCAACGCTTTCCTGGCGGCAGACGCCGACCACCTCGTCGTCCTGGTCAAGCGTGTGCTGCACCATGTACTGGCCGAGCTTCCCGGAGGCCCCAACGATGCAGACCCTCATCTCGCACGGCCCTTGGCGTCGTCAAGGTCAGCCCGGTCGACGGAGAAGCCCTTGGCGAGCAGCAACAGCGGAAGGAGCAGCTCGAACAGTCCGCCGGGCACGAGGAAGCTCATTCCCCAACCGGCATTGAGGTCTGCGAATCCCATCAGAGCGGTCGGTATGCCGACCAGCAGCACGACATAGCCGAGCATGCCCAGCTTCGACAGCAGGCGGGGGACCAACCTGGACGTGTAGAGAAGGTAGGACAGGATGAGTCCAGCGGAGGCCGTGAACGGGTAGATCAGCAGGTCGTAGTTGTGGAGCTCTCGCTTGGTGGCCAGCATGTAGGCGCCAACGCCGATGATCGCCAGGCACTCAAGGAGCCGCAGCGCGAGGTAGGAGCGCGCGAGCCGAACGTTGTGGCGCCGCAGGAGCGGCAGCATCGCGATGCCGATGCCGGCACCAGCAAGGGCAGCACACACCTCCAATGAGACGCCGGCGAGCAGCGTCGACACTTGGGGGCTGCCCCCGGTGAAGTACGAGGCGATCAGAGAGCTGCCGACCGAGAATGCGGCGGTCGCCGTGAGAAACAGCGCCCCCACCAGCTTCGCTGCCCTTCGGTATGGCCGTCTGGCGCTGTACTGGCGGATGGGCGCGCGGGCTGCGAGCGCTACGGTGCCTGGTGATATCGCTGTTTCCATCTTCGTCCCTCTCATGAGGCCAATAACTTACGCTGTAAGTAGCCTACACTTACAGCGTAAGTCTGTCAAGCCGAGCCCGAGGGACCCCATATGGCGCTGCCGTCCGCCCGCCCGACAAGGACCCCGAATCTCGCTTTGCGGCGACCAGGTCCCGCGCGCCGCCAGTCGTGCTCGCCGCCGAGAACAGGATCGCGTCGCTGACGATGCACAAGCTCGGCGAGACTTTGGGGGTCGAGGCGATATCGCCTACAACCATGTGACCAACAAGGACGACGCTGTCCGGGCCGAGGGCTGGATCGAGCCAGTCCGACGCGTCGCGGATTAGCCGGCGTCGCGCTAGATGCACGCACATCAGCGGCGACTCGCTGCTGGCGCCGGCGCTACCGAACATGCGATGAAGGAGCCACCACGTTGCCGCGACTCTCTGAGGCGTGAAGCAGCCACGCTTGGCCCGGCACATCACGACCAGCCCCAGACCCGCCTTCGTGTTCGGACGCGCATCTCGTCGCCGACCTCGCGCGTCCTGCTCTGCGCGGATCCGACGGGAGTCGTCCGCGGCAGCAGTGATCTCTAGCGACGGCTGGCAGGTGTGCTGGGTCCTGGATCGGGCTCGAACGCGCGCTCGAGTGCGCTAGTGAGATCTCGCTGTCCAGCGCCCGCGCCGTCTTCCAACGTCGACGCGGCCGAGCGGGTCGCCGGCGTGCCGCCGACATGACCAACTTGGAGCACGAGCAACACGCTCGCGATCGCCGCGAGCGCAAGCACGGGACGCGACAGGCGCAGGAGCCGCCACCCGATGTAGAGGCGGATGAGCGGGCGCATCGGCTGGCTCAGCCCGCGCTAACCCGCGCGGGCCGGTAAGTGCGCTGGAGTTCGCTCGCGAGTTCCCCAGAGGCGTCGGCGAGTTGGGAAAAGGCCGTGGCAAGCTGCGTCGGCGACGAGCCAGCGAGTGCGTCTGCTAGCACGGCGACGCTCTGGTCAAAGGCACGCCACAACTCCTCCCGACCAGGACGCGTCATTCCGGGCGTGAGCTCGGGGGCGAGACTAAGGTCGCCCTCGATTGTCCGGGGTCGCCAGCCAAGACCGCCGTCCGCGGCGAGCTCGAACGCCGAGGCCTGCTCGGCAGCAGCCTCTGAGAGAGCCCGTAGACGGGCCGGAAAGCCAGCGTCCGGAGGAGCGAGCGCGTGCGCGTCAAGTGCCGCCTCCCAGCTCTCACCGGCAGTCATCATGTGCTTGACAATCGACGCGACCTCAATTTCCATCGGCACCTCGCTCGACGCCACGTGCCTGCGGGTTGGTGATGAGCGACGAGATCAGGTCACGGGCTGGCTCGGCGACGCGCGGGCGCTGCCCGGGCCCTGCGGTCTGTGGGCGATCGCTCGACTGTTGGGAGAGCATGCGGTCAACCTCAGACTGCCGGATTCGCCAGAACCTGGCCCCCGCGCGGTGCGCCTTGAGTTTGCCGTCCTTGATCCATTCGCGGATCGTCGGCTCAGTTACGCTGAGAAGCGTCGCGACCTCCGCGACGCTCAGGAGCCGATCTTCGCTATCTGCCATTATGAAAACGCTGTGTAGATAGTTTATCCACGTCCAACCGCTGCTATCCTACACTAGTTGGGGAATGTCGCTAACGACCGATCGCCACCGGGATGATCTTGAGGTCCGCCGCCGACGGAAGGAGGCACGAAAGGCCACTGCTCCGAGTACGAAGCCCGCGCCTCAGTCGGCTGCCGCCGCCCGCGGGCTCCTTGGAGGTCTCATCACCGGTGGGGCCGACCGAGCCGCGGACACCGCTTCGTACAGCCCGCAGCGAACGCCCGGGCAGCTACCTAGGACAAGCGAGCTCGCGAGACCGGACGGCGCCGGCGAGACCGTCGACCGCCTTGTCGAGCGAGTCCGGAACGGAACCGCGGCGATCGCCTCTCCGCAACCGGATGGCATTCGCCCGCGGCGTCCGGCCGGCACCGCCGAGCTGCCCGCCGACGCTGCGCCGACACGGCGCGGGCAGGGCCGGGAGGAGCGATCCGCCACGCGTCGCTCCGTCCGAAGATGGACGGCCGCCGCCACCGTTCTGGTTGCTCGTGCTCGGCCAGGATCGCGCTCGCCCGATCGCGGCCGGGTCTGTATCGCTGCAGCCGAGGGTACGCCCGGTCGGGACGGAGCTCACGGACACGATGGTCAAGCCGTCGCCAGCTCGCGCTCGGCGCGCAGCCAGTTCGCGACCTCATCGCCTCCCCCTTCTTCGAGGGAGATGAAGTAGGCGCGCTCACAGATCTCGTCGTAGCCGGGTGGGCGCCTGTTGGTCCGCCGCGCGCTGAGCCTCGCTGGCCGAGCCGGCTTGGCTCGGGCGGCGGCCGGCGCCGCGGCCGCGCGCTTGGCGGGTTCGGCAGCCGTGGCCGCTGTCGCACGCTTCGCTCGCGCGGCGGGCTTGGCGGGCTTCTGCGGCATCGCAATCCTCCGTAGGTGCTCGGTCGCCGTAGACGCCAGCGATCGATGCGTTGCTCGTTTCAACCGACGTGCGTGGTCTGCGCGTCACCGTCTATCGGATCACGCAGCGCATGTCAAAGCGCCGGCGCCCCGCGGCTATTTCATGGGGCGTCCCTTGTCATGTCCGCCGAGCGAAGGCGTCTGAGCGCTCGCGTTATCGTTTCGTTGGTTTCCCTGATCGTGGCCTCGTAGTGATCTCGGTCGGAGTGCCGCAGCGCCGTCGAGAGCGTCTCCTGGACACCGTCGAGGATCTGCACCGTCTCTTGAACCAATGGGTGCGCGGGTTTCTGCTGGCCGTCGTCGCGGGCGGCCGGGGATGTGGGCAGCCGGTCTGGATCGATGCTTTTGGCGATCGCGACTGCGTTGGCGCCGGTTGCGGCGAAGCTCTGCAGCAGCTTCTCGTCGCGTTCGGTGAACCGGGCGCGTTCGATGCCGCGGTCAAACGCCGCGAGCACCCCGATGGCCGCCCCGAGGTGAAGCATCGGGACGAGCAGCGCCGCGCGCGCGCTTGGGACTCCGGGGTCACTCGCCGCGAGGTGGATTCGGGATGCCGTGTCACCGATCCGCAGTGGGCTTCGGCTCTCGATCACCTCCTCCCACAAACAGGCTGAGACCGGCACCCGCCGGCCGCGCGGCGGGTCCGCGTACCGCTGCTGGCGGCCACGACCAGCTCGGAGCCGTCACGGAGCATGACGAGCGTCGACCGGGCATCGATCAACGCTCGCCCGCGTTTGGCCACTAGCTCCAGCACGCGGTCCAGACCCGCGGCATCGCCGGCGGCCAGCGCGACATCGCGCGTGGCCTGGAGCTCGAGCACCGCCCGCTCGCACTCGTCGCGCTGATGCTCGGTTCGCGCATACGCGCGGGCTTTCTCGATCGCCACCCCGGCCCACTCAGCCAAGATCACCGCCGCCTCCTGATCGGCTTCGGTGAACCCCTCGCCGCCTTGCTTCTCGGTCAGATACAGGTTCCCCCACACCTCGCCCCCGATCAGCACGGGAACACCGAGAAACGTGCGCATCTCCGGATGCCCCGGCGGAACGCCGTAACTGAGCGGATGCAAGCCCACATCGCGCAGGCGCAGCGGCCGCGGCTCGGCGATCAGGAGACCGAGCACGCCCCGACCTTTCGGAGCCCCTCCGATCAACCGCTGCGTCCCCTGGTCCACTCCGGCGGTCAAGAACCGCTCTAGCTCGCGGCGCTGCTCGTCGAGCACCCCAAGCGCCGCATACCGCGCGCCCGTAACCTCTCGGGCGGCCTCGAGCAGTCGCTCCAGCACCGCGTCCGCGTCCAAATCGGAGACGACCGTCCGGCCGACCTCCAGCAGGCGGCGAAGCGCAACGTCGTCGACGGTGCTCATTGTCGCTTTGGCTCCCTCTCCTCGTAGAGTTGCGGCGAGCATACCTCCGGCACGGGGAGCGGATCAAAATTCGCAAAGCCCGAAGTCCAGCCGCGGGGACCGTTTGCGCCGAGGTCAGTCAGGCAGCCGGTTGCGGTTATGGCTGATCGCCGTCTGGCAGCGATCCACCGCCGCCAGGATCTCCGAGCGGACCACCCACTCGCCCGGGACCGAGCGACTCGATCTCAGCAGGAACCGCATCGGGAGCCAAGCACCCGAGATGCCAGAAGCGCGAACGCCCGCGACGCTGCTCACAACTGAGGCCCAGGTACGAGGACGACCCCAACGCGCCACCGGGCAACTCACACCACAAAGGCTCATACATACCAATGCGGTCGCCGCACGCCGCGCACAGCAGAAACGGTTCTGTCATCACCCACACCGAAGCACCCATCTCGGTGCCTCCAGAGAATCGCCTCCACTCTACGCCCGGGCCGGACGCCGCCAATCAGCGGAAGTCCACCCGGTTTCTGTGGACGACTACTGAAGCGATTTGTCAACACGCCCATGAAGGCGCACCAACCCGCTGTTGCACAAACGACTCGACGTTCTGGTGCATCAATTGGACGGCGCAATCACACATGGAGATCCATGTCCACCCCTCCCGCCGCGACCCGCTGCGGAGGGAGATCGCGAAGCTTCCCGCCCTGCCGCGCGGAGTGGCGCGACCCTGCGGTGCGCACGGATCGATAGTCCCCTCGGCGCGGCTCTGTAACGCGATCACTCGCGAAGCTGTGCACTACGCGCCCGTCTCCGAAGCTTGCTAACTCGCGCCCAACGCCTCTGGTCTACCCGGACCACGGGCCGCACCAAAATCCTGACCGGCGCGGCGTGGGGATTTGGCGCGAGCACCTCGACAGTTACTCACCACGCGCCTCAGCTTCCCTCAGACGCTGAAAACATACGAGAAAGTGGACGTAGCCAGTCCGAGGCTGACCGGTACGTCCCGCAATTTCCGCGACGGCAGTCGCCTCGACCGACGCGGAAGCCGATCTCGGGGTCACGCGCGTCACGAACCACATCCTTACACGTGAGCGGCCGAGCCGTCATCGCTCCTCCTCGGCCCTCAGCGCCCCCGCCTGCCGGAACGCCCCCCAACGGCCGGGCGCGCCCCGCCGCCTCCCCGCGCACCAGACTGCGCGGGGAGGCAGGTCGCCCCACCTACGGCGCGGGACCGTTCCGCAGCCGCGGCACCGCCAAACTCACCTACCTACCGCCGCCGGCACCGCTTACAAGGTCCACCCCGTTCCCTGCGGTCAATTCGCTGGTTCGCCGTTTCTCTGGGATGAGCGCTCGCATCTCCCGTGCACAGCGACTCGAGACACGCAAACAGGCGGGCAACCCGCCCCACAACCCCGGCCAAATGCTTCCCCCTCGGTCACGAGCGTCCCGATCGCGAGGCCAACTCGCCAACGAGCCAGCGCGCCCAAACGCGGGCGGCACGCAACGCGACACGCGCTTCGTCGCCATTGCGATAGCCCGCCGCCAGCCGGCGCGAGAAGAAAAGGAGTCGTCGCCGTCGCCGACGCCGACGTCGCGCGATCGCATGCCGTCGAAGCCAATCGTCCCATCGAGGCCGTCGTCGCTGCCCAGCTCAAGCCCGACGGCGGTCGTAGCCGTTTGCTGAGCCATCGAATTTCGAGCAAGCACGGACGCGGTCGTGCATAGGCACGCAGTCTCGGGGACGGACGTCACAGGCCTCAGTCAGCGGCTGCCGCTTCGCCTAGCGAAGCAGTGGCTTCGCCGCGGGCAGCTCGGGCGTTGCCGCTGCTCGTCGAGGCTGTCCTGTAAATCGCTGCGAGCGAGTGGGACAATCCCGCAAACGGTCCCACTCGCTGTCGCGGCCAGCGCAGACCTCGCCCCGTCTGCGCAGCAGTATGGGTTCGGGGTGGGGTCGCCCTGCCCGCACCGCGATTCTCATCCATCAGAGGTGGCCGGCGTGCCGGCCCGGGACGCTGTTGCGTAGAGCATCCAAATACTCACTGTCCTAGTGAGGGTGGGAGACGGCGTCCAACTACGTCCGTGGATGAGCCTCTTCTCCCAATTGCAGGCCCGACACGGGGTGTCATCACCAGGTGTTATCCCACCGACCAATTGATGCACCGGGTTTCTGATCGGTTTGTGCAACAGCCTCCGTCCCAAGCATCAGCGCCGACGCACGCCGCGAGCTCTTGCGCAATCTGGGAAAGCGGCGCTCTTGGCGGCAGGCGGTCGGGTGGCTGCTGGTCCTGCTCAGATCGGGTAGCGCCCTTGGGTCGCAGCGAGACTTCCGGTTCGCCTCATCGTGGTGCTTGCAGCTCGGGTGGCGGTTGGCTTGTGGTGCGGGTGCTGCTGTCTGCGGGGCGGGAGTGACGACATTTCGGGGGACCGCTGCTCGGGTTGGGGTTTCTCGTCGAGTGAGAGCCGGACGGCCGGTGCCGGTGAGGATCGCTTCGATCGTTGTCCGGCGATCTCGGCTGTCGAACTCGCTCGAATGTGTTGCTTACTGGGGTAGGTCATAGCGGTCGCTTAGGCCATGGTCAGGCCGCCGCTGACCGACAGTGTCTGTCCGGTGATGAATGCCGCGTGCTCGGAGGCGAGAAACGCGATCGCGGCGGCGATGTCGGCCGGCATGCCGAGTCGCTTCATGGGTACGGCGCGGGTCATCGCCGCGATGACCTTGGCGCCGCGCTCGTCGCTGCCGACCATGCTGTTCAGGAGCGGCGTGTCGGTCGGACCGGGGCAGACCACATTGGCCGTGACCCCGGCGGTAGCGACTTCGCGCGCCAGCGACTTGGTGAAGGCGATCACGGCCGCCTTTGCGCCTGCGTAGACGGATTCGAGCGAGGAGCCCACGCGCGCGGCGTCCGAACTGGTATTGACCACACGTCCCCAGCCGCGCTGCACCATCGCTGGCAGGAATTGTCGTGTTACTCGGAGGGTGCCGAGGTAGTTGATGTCGACGATCCTCTGCCAGAACTGTTCGTCGGTCTCGAGGAACGGTCGGAGCTCGTCCCAGCCGGCGTTGTTGACGACAATGTCGACCGTGCCTAACCGGCCTTCGATTTCGGCGGCGGCAGCAGCGACCGAGTCGTGTTCGGTGATGTCAAGCGCGATCCCGAGCGCCTCGTGTCCGGTCTTGCGCAGGTTGGCGGCGGCGGTCTCTGCGAGGTCGCTTCGGAGGTCGGCGATGGCGACCTTGGCACCTTGTTGTGCGATGGTCGCTGCGATCGCGCGGCCGATGCCTCCGCCACCGCCGGTCACCACGGCTGTGTGTAGGCTGCTGTGTCCCATTACCGAGGACTCCCTTGGTGGTAAGTGGTAACGATGGTTATCATACCGCTCGTGATGCGGGTTGAACAGGGCAGCATGTGATGAGGCTTGTGTGGAGGTTCTGGCAGTAGCCTCGGTCGCCATGGACAAGGCGCAGGCGATTCTGGACGCGGCACTCGAGTTGTTCGCCGAGCATGGGTTTGCGGCGGTCGGGGTGGACCGCATTGGACAGCGTGCTGGGATTCCGGGGCCTCATATCTACCGCTACTTCAGCAGCAAGGATGAGCTGCTCGCGACGCTCGTCGATCGGGCGATGGATCGCCTCCTGAGCCTGACGGCGGCAACCGCGCAGGACCCCCGCGAGGAGCTCGGGCTGCTCGTGCGCGGGCACGTGCGGTTCGCGGTCGGGGACCGTCGGCTGCTGTCGGTCTACTCACAGGAGGCTCGGTCGCTCTCGGACGCCGACCAGCGCCGCACCCGGCGCCGCCAGCGCGCCTACATCGACCGGTGGGTGGAGCTCCTGCGGCGTTGCTATCCCTCGCGATCCGCGCTCGAGCTCGAGGCCGCGGCGCACGGTGCGATCGGCCACATCCAGTCGGTGATCCGCTGGCCACGGGCGGTGCTCGAGCTGACCGGGCTCGAGCGGATCATCGAGCGGGGGGTGCTCCACGGCCTGGACGCGCTCGCCGAGACCGTCGGGCCGGGCGCCGCACCACCGGCGGGAGGCGACTGAGCGCGTGGAGTCTGGGCATTCCGGCCGGCTCACACCGACGCGGCGGCCCGGAACCGAGCGAAATCCGCGGTTCGCTTGGCGGCGAACGCCGCCACGCCCTCTCCCGCCTCGCCAGACTCGACGAACTGGTGCAGCCCGGTGAATGCGAGACTCGCGATACCGCTGATGTGCTCGCTGTCGGCATTGAACGACTGCTTGAGGAACCGCAGCGCGGTCGGGGACATGGCCAGCATCTCATCCGCCCATCGACGAACCTCGGCGCGGAGCTCGGCTGACGGTACGACCTTGTTCACCAGCCCCCAGCGCTCTGCCGTGTGGGCATCGTACTGGCGGCAAAGGAACCAGATCTCGCGAGCCCGCTTCTCGCCGACCACTCGGGCCAGGTAGCTGGTCCCGAAGCCGGCGTCGAACGA
>Ga0116216_10001401_pt1 | contig 16818 bp, 12 predicted proteins | sample Sb_taG_11_FD_89696 | JGI IMG/M metagenome (GOLD analysis project Ga0116216, IMG submission 89696) | Peat soil microbial communities from Weissenstadt, Germany - Sb_50d_3_AS metaG | ecosystem: Environmental > Terrestrial > Soil > Wetlands > Peat | place: Germany: Weissenstadt | collected 2010-09-21
CACACCGGCCGCCGATTAGCCGCGGTCTGTAGACACACGGGCCGAACTCGCCGAAACCGGCAAAAATCCTGCTCACACGCCCTTTTTAGGCCATTCGTGTGCTCCACTTCTGCGGAACTCCGGGCGATGGGTGACGAGTTGGTCAAGATCCTGGATGGCAATACGTTCGTGGTCAGCGACGTGCGGGGCGACATCGAAGCGTCTCCGTCTGATCCGATGGGGCTGTTCTCCTTCGATACGCGATTTCTCTCCAGGTGGGTGCTGAGCGTCAACGGTCGACGGCTCACCTCGCTGTCGACCGACGATCTGCAGTACTTCGAGGCGCGCTTCTTCCTCGTCGCGGGGACCGGCACCGTGTATATCGATTCCAAGCTCTCGGTGATCCGCCAGCGCGCAGTGGGCGACGGATTCTGTGAGCAGCTGACGATCCTCAACCATGCCGACGAGCCGGTCGACCTGAACGTCCGGATCGACGCCGGCTGCGATTTCGCTGATCTGTTCGAGGTCAAGGATGCCCTCGAGAAGAAGGGCAAGCACGTCGCGATAGTCGCCGACGGACGGCTGCAACTCGCCTACGAGCGCGACAAGTTCAGGAGAGCCACCGAGATCTTCGCTTCGGCTCCCGCACAGCTCGACGAGAGCGGGTTGACATTCGCCATTCAGGTTGCGCCGCATGGCGAATGGACGACCGACATCAACGTGGTCACTGCAATAACGAGCTCATCAGTGCGGCATGATCGGCCGAAGTACTCGCGTGCGGCGCGACGTCCGCAACCGAACATGGAGAAGGATCTCGACCGATGGCTTACCGATGCCCCCCGGCTCGAGTGCGACTGGGAGCCGTTGTCGAGGATCTATCAGCGCAGCCTGATCGACCTCGCTGCGCTGCGGTTCTCGCCGCTGACTGCTGGCCGGCGGAGCCTCCCCGCTGCCGGCCTGCCGTGGTTCATGACCATGTTCGGCCGGGACAGCATCTTCACGAGCCTGCAGGCCCTTCCGTTCGTGCCGGAGCTCGCCGCAACGACGCTGGCGGAGCTGGGGCTGCGCCAAGGCACCCGCGTGGATGACTTTCGCGACGAGGACCCAGGCCGGATCCTCCACGAGATGCGCTACGGCGAGCTGACGGCCTTCGAAGAACGTCCCCATTCCCCTTACTACGGCTCTGTGGATGCCACGCCGCTGTTCGTCGTGCTGCTCGACGAGTACGAGCGTTGGACTGGAGACCGACAGCTCGTCCGGGAGCTTCAGCACGAGGCGCGCGCGGCGCTGACGTGGATCGACGAGTACGCGGACCTGGTAGGCGACGGGTACATCCGTTACCAGCGACGCAACGAACAGACCGGCCTTGAGAACCAGTGCTGGAAGGATTCGTGGGATTCGATCTCATACCGTGACGGCAGCCTCCCTGGATTACCGCGGGCGACCTGCGAGCTGCAGGGATACGCCTACGACGCCAAGCTCCGCGGTGCCCGGCTCGCTCGCCTGGTCTGGAAAGATCCCGAATACGCGAGCCGGCTCGAGAAGCAGGCCGCCGCGCTGAAAAGGCGGTTCAACCGAGACTTCTGGGTGGAGGACGGTCAGTACTTCGCGCTCGCTCTCGATACTGACGGCAAGCCCGTCGACGCGCTCGCGTCCAACAACGGTCACCTTCTCTGGAGCGGGATCGTCGACAAATCCAAGGCCCGTGCGGTCGCCCGTCACCTCGTCGGCCCGCGGTTGTTCTCAGGGTGGGGCGTCCGCACGCTCGCCGAGGGCGAAGGTCGCTTCAACCCGATCGGCTATCACGTCGGAACGGTCTGGCCGTTCGACAACTCGTTCATCGCCTGGGGCCTTCGGCGGTACGGATTCAGGGCGGAGGCCGCCCGGATCGCCGCCGGCATCCTCGAGGCCGCCGAATTCTTCGACGGACGGCTCCCGGAAGCCTTCGGTGGCTATCCGCGGGCGCTGACCAACTTTCCGGTTCAGTACCCAACGGCGTGCAGCCCGCAAGCATGGTCCACGGGCGCGCCGGTGCTGCTACTGCGAACGATGCTGGGCCTCGAGCCGATCGGGGAGAACCTGATCGTCGACCCAGCACCACCGCTCGGCATCGGTCACCTCGAACTGCTCGACATCCCCGGGCGCTGGGGCAAGATCGACGCCTTCGGACGCGGTCGTGTGGACGTTGTCAAGCGCTCACCCCGCGCCCACGTGGGGCTCGGCGACGCAGTGACCTCGGTGTAGGAATCTGGGAAGGTAACCGAGCGGTGGATCAGCCGGCGGTCTCGCCGAGGCGCGGCATGACGAGCACCGGACACGGCGCGTGGCGCACGACCGCGCTTGACACGCTCCCGACCACCGCGAGTCGCATCGGGCCGTACGCACGCGAGCCGAGAAAAAGCAAATCGATGTCTGCGCGAGCGAGCTCGAGGATGGCACTCGCCGGGTCGGTGCCGAACAGGACTCGGCGCTCGACTTTCGTGTCATCACCGATGTCGGCCAAGGCGCTGCCGAGTGCGCTCTGCGCGGCCTGCTCCTGGCGCTGGAGGGCCTCCTCGCGCTCGATAGCGATCAGCGGCTCCAGCCCTGGCAGAGGAACGAACTGCCCGGGGATCGCTGGCGGAGGCTCGATCACCATCAGCACGTGCAGTCCGGCCTCGGTCATTCTCGCGAGCTCGTGCCCGGTGCGAAGCGCGAGCTGCGCCTCCCGGGAGCCGTCGAACGCCACCGCGACCCGGCGTACCTCATGTGAATCGCGGGCGGCATGGCCGCGAGGCGCGATCGCGACCGCACAGGGCGCGCCGCTCAGCAGTCGCTCCCCGACCGATCCGAGCAGCACGCGGCCGACCGGTCCGTGATGCGAGGAGCCCACGACGATCAGGTCAGCGCGCTCGGCCACGGCTGTGTCGTGAAGCCCCCGGGATGGCGAGCTCGAAACTTCCAGACGGCGGTCCACCTGGCCAATACCACGCAACCCGGTCAGCGTGCCGGCGGCCTCCTTCAGGGCCGATGCTGCCCGATCGCGCCCGCCGCTGTGGACCAGAGGCGGCCCGATCTCACGGCCGAGGCGCTCGATCCACACGCCGGCGACGACGCTCACTAGCAGCAGATCGGCGCTGCACACCCGCGCGAGATCCACGCCCAGCGCCCTGGCATCCGCGCCCTGCTCGGTCGGCACATAGCCAACCAGGATGCGGCCGAACGGCCCGGACATCAGCCGCGGCAATGCGACATCGACCACGGCCACGTCGCGCGCGTGCTCAGCGCTGCCAGCTCCTCCGCGAGCTTGTCGCTGAAGACATCTGCCCTCTCGACCGTCCGATCCAAGACACTGACGCGCGTTGTACTCATCGGGAATCGACTCCGTCCGGATCTGGGCGGCCGCTCGGACTCGCCGCTCCGGTGATCGTGACTCCACGATCAGCCGTGCGCATCGGTACTTCTCCGCTCGCAATCGCGCGCTCGAACGGATGTTGCGCCGGGGACCCCGGCGGCGAGAGCGTCCAGCGGGTCAGCGCCCGGCAATTGTCTCAGCACCCTCACCGTATCCGCATTGGGGGTTCTTCCGGATGTTGGGACGCGGCTCCCGCTGGATGATGGTCCCAAAGCAACCCGAACCCGTCCCAGCCGTGGCCGCCTCGATCACCGATCGTTCAACAAGCTTGAGTACGCGCGTCGCCACCGACCCACAGACGGTTCCGGCGCTTGTGCGCCGGAGCGCGTCCGTCTACACGGGCAGCGCGCTGCGTTTCTGGCGTGACGAGCGGCTGCGCGACCTCTCCTACGCCGAGCTTGGCATCGCCGCGCAGGAGATCGCGCGCGGCCTGATGGCTCTCGGCGTCCGCCCCGGCGACCGGGTCTCGATCCTGGCCGGCACCCGGGCGGAGTGGACGCTGGCCGATCTGGGGGCGCTCTGCGCGGGCGCGGTCGTCGCCCCCATCTACCACAGCAATTCTCCCGAGGAGTGTCGGTACGTCCTCGCGCACGCCGACAGCCGGGTCGTGTTCTGCGAGGACGCCGAGCAGCTCGCGAAAGTCGCAGAGGTGCGCGGGCACTGCCCGCCGCTCGAGCACGTCGTCAACTTCGGCGGCGTGAGTCCGGACTCGATCTCGCTCGATGAGCTGCGCCGGCGAGGCCGAGCCGTGGATGCCGCGGAGATTGACCGGATCGCTGCGGCGATACGGCCGGAGGACGCGGCGACGATCGTCTACACGTCCGGCACAACCGGTCCGCCGAAGGGGTGCATCACTACGCACGCGAACCTGATGCGGACCGCGCGGATGTACGAGCAGCAGATCGACCTGGGCCCGGGCAGCGTGGTGTTCATGTTCCTGCCCCTGGCGCATCTACTCGCCCGCGTCACGCAGATGGTCGTGCTCGACGTGGGAGGGACGCTCGCCTACTGGAGTGGTGACCCGAAGGTTCTGCTCGACGATCTCCGCTCCCTGCGACCGACGCACCTGCCGACCGTTCCCCGCGTGCTTGAGAAGATCCACACGGCGGCGCTGAGTGGCGCCGAGGATCACGGCCGGCTGCGGGCGAGTGTCCTGCGCCGCGCGCTCGCTACCGGACACCGGGTTAGGACGCTCGAGCGCGAAGGTCGGCAAGCCCACAGACGGACCCGCTTGCGGCATGCCGTGGCCGACAGGCTCGTCCTCTCGAAGGTCCGGGATCTGTTCGGCACCGACCTCGAGCTGGTGCTCACCGGCGCCGCGCCGATTGCCACCGACGTGCTCGAGTTCTTCGACGCCTGCGGCGTGCTAGTGCTCGAGGGTTACGGACTGAGCGAGACGACCGCGGCCGCGACCCTGAACACCCCCAGCTGCTTTCGCTTCGGCACCGTCGGGCGCGCCCTGCCTGGCGTCGAGGTCTCGATCGCCAAGGACGGGGAGATCCTGATCCGCGGCCCCAACGTGTTCGCCGGCTACTTCAAGGACGAGCAGGCGACAAGAGAAGCGCTGAGCGAGGACGGCTGGCTTCGCTCCGGCGATCTCGGCTCACTCGATGACGACGGGTTTCTGCGGATCACCGGCCGCAAGAAGGACATCATCATCACCTCCGGCGGCAAGAGCATCACGCCCGCCAACATCGAAGCGGCGCTCCGCGGGATCCGTTGGGTATCCGAGGCGCTGGTGTTCGGCGACGACCGCCCCTACCTCGTCGCGGCGCTGACCCTCGACCGCGACTGGATCCGCTCGCTCGCCGCGTGGCTGGGGGTCAAGCCGGACATCGAGATGATGGCCACAGACCCGAGCGTGCACGACCACCTCGCGCATGAGATCGAGCGAGTCAACCAGCGCTTCGCGCGCGTCGAGCAGATCAAGCGCTTCGCGATCCTCGACCGCGACCTCACCCAGGAGACCGGGGAGCTGACCCCCACCCAGAAAGCCAAGCGAGCGGTCGTCTACGCCAAGTTCAAAGATGTCATCGACGCCCTCTACCAATGAGCTGGTCGCTCTCGGCGCGCCGATCACGCTCCGCGACGGCTCTCACGTTCGCATCCGGCAGGGGCACCACACCGACCGAGAGTTGCTGCTCCGCGGCTTCGAGCGCCTAAGCCCCGAGTCGCGCTATCGGCGCTTCCTGGCCCCTATGAAGGAGTTGACCGAGGCGACGGTGCGCTACCTGACCGAGATCGACCACCACGACCACGAGGCGATGATCGCGCTGGACGCACAGACCGGCGAAGGAATCGGCGTCGCCCGCTACGTCCGCGACCCGGACGACCCGGATGTGGCGGAGGTGGCGGTCACGGTGATCGACGACTGGCAGGGAAGGGGTCTCGGTACGCTGCTGCTCGAGGTGATCAGCGCTCGCGCGCGCCAGGAGGGGATCACCCGCTTCACGGCACTGATGCTGGCCACCAACAAGGAGATGATGGATCTCCTCAAGGAGCTCGACCCGGTGCGGATCGTCGATCGAGAGCTTGGCACGGTGGAGATCGAAGTGCCCATCCCTGCGATCGGACTAGCGCCGGCGCTGAGAAAGCTGATCCGCATCGCGGCAGAACACGACGTCGCGGTCCCGCTCGCTCACCACCGCCGAGGACGCCGCAGCGCCGGCGACGATTGACCGAAACCCCGTCCGATCGGGCAGTGTCGACCGCGTCTCGGGATCAATGCCTGCTGGGCGCTGGCGAGCCGGGATAGAGCCGCTTATCGAACGCTCGACTGCCGGCGCAGCCGCCGCAAAGCGGCGATTGTGCGCTCATAGCCAGTACGGATCAGCTCTGGCCAGCGGCTGCGGTCGATAAACAGGTCCATTAGCCAGCCGCCGCGGCATAGCCGGGGATCGCCGGCGTCGATGATCGTCAGCGCGTCGCCGAGTTCGCGCTTTGCCCGTCGTGCGAACTCGACGTGATAGGCCTGCTGCAGCTCGCGGCTGGCCAGCACGATCCCCATCGGCTTTCGGTGCCATCCGGTGATGTCGTCCGGCGTGAGCCGCTCGGGCAGCATGAAGTTCAGGCCGAAGACATGATCGAAGGGACCGTAGTCGAGCACCGGCTGGATCGGCAGCAACTCCACGACGCCGCCGTCGACGTACAGGTGACCGCGCACCTCGACGGCCTCGATGAACGGCGGCAACGCGATCGTGATCCGCACGACGCGTCCGAGCGGAACCTCAGGCGTCGTCTGCGTGCCGAGATACTCGATCAGTCCGAGATCGGCGTTGTAGACGATCGTCGCCAGCGGGATCGGAAGCTCGCCGACGGTGAGGCTGCCGAACCGATCATTGAACAGGCGCTCCACGGCCTCGCCCTTCATCACGCCCGAGAACCCGCGCAAGGCGGTCAGTGCAAAGCGCGGAAGGCGCAGCCACTGCGGATCCAGGTAGCGCTCTGGCTCCCACGACAGGACGAAGTCGGCCATCTCCTGCGCCGACAGCCCTGCCGCCCACAGCGAGCTGAAGAGCCCGCCCCCTGAGCAGCCGCAGATCAGTTCCGGCTCGAGGGCCGCCTCCTCGAATGCCCGCACGGCACCGATCACGGCGACAGCGGCCCCGCCACCCCCAGACGCCACTACCGCCACCCGCTTCCCCACCATCGCCGGTACCGCATGCTTACGAAACGGCGGAAAGACCTCGCTCGAGGGCCGCTGCCTCCGGTCGATGAGCGGCAGCGGGAGCAGGGCACGTCGCGCGTGCCGCAGCAACTCGAGGTCCACTGAGTTGCGCAGCTGCTGCCCCGCCACGTCGAGGCGCTCAAACCAATGCTTAATGTTGTAGATGTCGGGGTCCGGACCCATCGCGGCAGAGTCGCAGACCAACGGGCACCCGCCATCACCGCAAACCCCTCCTCCATGTGCGGCGAAATACGGCGACTAATCAACCGCGGCTCTGCGGATGCCCAATTTCCGGAAGCGCCGACGGTCCAACGTCAAAAGCCAGTCGACGGGACGGTTACTCCGACCCCGAAAAGGCGAAAAGCCGGTACCTGACGGACGGGGTCAACCTGTACCGCTATGTGGGCACGATCCCCAGCTCGATGGGCCACATGATCGGGCTCGAGAATTGCCATACACTGGATCTCACGCTCTGGCCAGTCGACGAGCTGCGGGCTCTGAGGCTACGCGTCGTCGCTCCGACCGTTCCGTCGCCCATGTAAGCAGCCGACGCTGCGGCCGCAGAGCCAGTCGGTCAGCATCGTCGGGGAGTCTCTACCCGACCGTCGGCGTGAAGGCCGCGCCCTCGGTGAACACCTTGTATTGCTCGTTCAAGATGGCGCCGCCCCAGAGGATCATCGACCGCCCCGTCCAGACCGCGGTGAGGCGGGCGGATCCGGTGAGCGGCGCCGTCGGCAGTGCCGACCAGCGGTTTGCGGTTGGATCGAATGCGAGCCCGCTGGGCGGCGTGCCCCCGCCCCAGATCAGCAGTCGCTTGCCGGTCCACACTGCGGGAAAGTTCGTGTGTCCCGTGGGCATCGGCGCAAGCGCCCGCCAGCGGTTGGTCTTCGGGTCGTACGCGAAACCAAGCTTGGCCGGCGATCCCGGCTTGCCGCCTTTAGACGCCCCGACACCGCCGATGACGAGCATCTCGTGTCCGTCCCAGACAAATTCCGCGTTGAAGCGCGAAGCGGGCAGTGGCGCGAGCCGGCGCCAGGCGTTGCTGACGGGGTTGTACGCGGCTATGCGGGCAAGGCTTGACGGGTAGGGCTTGCCGTCGGGATCGATCCCGCTGACCAGCACGATCAGCTCGTGGCCGGTCCACACTTCGCTGGGGCCCTGACTCGGGGCCAGCGGGGAGCTCGGCAGCTTGCGCCACCGGTTCGTGACCGGGTTGAATCCCCAGCCGGTCGAGAAGGCATCGCCGCAGCAGCCGCCGCCCCAGTCGATCAGCTCCTTCCCGGTCCAGACGACGAGGCCCGCGCCGTCGACGGCGGCGGGCGGCGGCGCCGGCCGGCGCCACCGATTGGTTCGCGGGTCGTAGGCCTGAAAGTCATCAGGGCCGAGGACCAGCATCTCCTTGCCGGTCCAGACGGCATGGTATTCGCCTTGGAAGTTGCCGGCCGGTCCTTTGAGCGGAGTCAGTCGGCGCCAGGTGTTGCTCGCGGGCGTGTAGGCGGCCGCGACGTCGATCCCGATCGGAGGCTTGGGGTACGCGCGGCCGAAGATCACCATCTGCCTGCCGGTCCACACGCTGACGGTCAGCGCGCTCGCGGCGGGCGAGGGCGCCGCGGGCAGCCGTCGCCACACCCCGGCGAGCACGGAGGATGCGCTTGGCCCGCTCACGGCCGCTCGGCCGCGGGCCAGACCCAACGAGGCCGTCGCCGCCACAACGAGGACGAGGACGAGGACGACACCCCAGCGCGACCTGTGAGCGCTCGGAGTGATTCTCGCTCGCGGCGTCATCGCTCCTCGTTGGTCGTGAACAAGTTGCGGCGCGTGAAGCGTGACACCTGGCGTCGGACGAGCACGTGGCCGGTGAAGCTCGTGGCGCGCCAGGTCCGCCCGCCATCATCGGTGAGCAGCAGCTGTCCGACGCTGGTGAGGAGCGCGGGCGCGTGGATCACAGCACCGTCGAGCGCGCTCGTAAAGCCGAGGTCCGCCCATCCGGCGCCACCGTCACCGTAGGTGAGCACCGTGCGCCAGCGCCTGCCTCCGTCGCTGCTGCGGTCAAGCCAGCTCGCGCCGCTGACCGCCGCCATCACGACCGCCTTGTCGCTGCCGGCGGCGAACCCAGCCGAGCCCCCGGGAGGCGGCGGATGGCCCACCTGGCTCCAGGCGGACCCGATGCCGCTGCTCCTATAGATGGACTTCTCGACCCCGCCGGTGTATCCCGAGCCGAGGCACAGCAGATAGGTGTGGGGGCCGTCGTCGGTGACCCCGCCCGGATACGGAATCCCCATGCCGCCGTGCGGCGGTCGGCAGGGTTGACTGTGCGACCGGAAGCTGAGAGCGCCGTCCGTCGAGAGGTACAGGTCATAGTCGGCGAGCAACCAGACGATCTTGCCGTGCACGGCAATGTCCACGGCACTGCTCCTGCTCGCGTTGACGGCAACCCGCTTCCACCTGCCTGCGCCGAGCGGCCGGTGGTAAACCACGACCCCTTGGGCGCAGCCGATCGAGCGGCAGCTCGTCGTTGCCGCCACCAGCTCCCGGTCCCGCACGACCGCGAACGCGAGCACCGTCCGACCCGGCACCGTCATCCGCGCCCAACTGGCGCCACCGTCGGTGGTCTGCCACAGCCCGGCGCCGTACGCATAGCCGCGACGGACATCCGCGAACCGCAATCCCCACAGACCGTTGCCGTCGGGAACGCTGATCGCCTCCCCCGGTGCCGACACGCGACTCCACGAACGCCCCCGATCGCGCGTGCGCAGAACCAGCGTGCACGGCGCGTGCGCGCACGGAGCGCTTCCGAGCACGAAGGCGGTGCTCGAGGAGACGAACGAGACGCTCGCCGGTACCGCACCTGCCGGCACTGAACCGCCAACCGGCGGGCCGACGGCAGCCTTGCTCAACCTGACCAAGGCGGGTGTCACTCGCGGCAGGTGGCCGCATTGCACGCCCACCAGCGCCGGTGGGGGCGCTCCGCGCATGCGTCTCGCCGGCCCCCCGGCGAACACCTTGAGCGCCGGACCCTGCCACGAGTAGACCGTGTCCTGGCGCATCCATGAATGGGTGCCGAACTTGATATAGAAGCCGTGCTCGGTGACCAAATGGCGGCTGCCCTGGACGCTGCAGGTGATCCCGTACAGGACCCCGTAGTCAGTCCCATAGGCCGACAGCGTTCCCGCCCTGACCAGGCTCCCGCGCCACTCGGTGTAGATGCGGATGCTCTCCGCCGTGGTCACGTGGACGACGTCGACGAACAGCTCCTCGCCCGGCCGCCCGTCGACGTTGCCGGTGGCGACCAGCCCCGGCAGCCACACCGCATCAGACGGCGTTGCGACGGACAGACGCCCGCCACCCCGCAACGCCACGGTGAGCTCCCCTTTCGAGGCACCCGTGCGCCGCAGCGTCACCAGATCGAGCCGTCCATCGCCGTTGACGTCGGCATAGGCCCGGTAGACCACCTTCAGGTTGGCTCGCACGTTGGAGGCCGGCAGCGCCAGCGCCTTCTGGACCAGGCAGGCCAGCGCACCGTCCTTGGCCGAGCTCGCGGCGGCCTCGAAATCGCCGCCCTGCCCCTGCGGCGCGGTGTAGTGCAGCACGACCCGCCAGCGCCCGATCGCCGACACCGAGCGTGACGCCAGCACATCTCCAATGGTGTCGCGCAGCCCGACGCGGAACTGGTTCTCAAACAGCCCGCCGGTGCTACCGCTCGCGCTCACCGTCCCCGGTGCCGAATTCACCCGGTTGAGCGTCAAGCAGCCGTTCTGACCGCGAAAGATGTCCCCCGCCGGCGCGAACGTGCTCTTCCACACGTCGACCACCAGATGGTCGGAGCCGGCCAGGCTGTAGGAGAGATATTTGAACGCCCCCGGCAGCGCACCGATCCCCACGCTGAGTCCATACGGGACCTCGACCACACGCACCGAAAGTCCGTGCGCGGTCACCAGCGAAACGTGACTGGCGACCTGGGGGTAGGACACCAGCAGCCCGCCGGTGCTGTTCGATGGGTTGGGGTCGGTGGCCTGAACCCCGCTGACGGTTAAACCCGGTCCGCTGAAGTCGACCACTGCCTGGACGTACGCCGGGTGATCGGTGATGTGCACGGCGGTGGCGGTCAAGGTCGCGGTCGACGCGGCCGAGGCGCTATAGGCACCCAGCGTCAGCGCCGTGCCAAGCGCCGCCACCACCGCCAAGCGAAGGTACCCTCGCCGCCTTCGCGGCGACCCGAAGCGGCGCCAACCTGTCATCGGTTCCAGCTCGCCTCCCACCGCCTGATCGCTGCCAACTTACTGACTCCACCAAGGTCTGCCTCTTCGGGTTGGTCACCAAGGCTGGCGAGCGCAGACGCGCCGGTCATCCGCAATCGCGCGCAGATGCACACGGGTAGCTACGGAGGGGCTGAGGCTAGAATCGGCCACCGGCGATCCACTGGCCGGTGATCGGCACTCTCGGAGCCCCGCCTGCATTCCGCCGGTGCCCCGGCCGCTCCGACTGCTACACGCTGTTCCCGGCCAAAGACGGTGCTGCTCAGGGGCTCGTCCACAAACGCATGCCGATCCGTCCGAACTGCCACACGGTCTGCGCCTCCTCGCTCGGCACGCGGATGCACCCGTGCGAGGCGGGATACGCGGGCACATCAGAGAACTCGTGCATCGCATAGCCATCATCGAAGTACTGCGCCAGCGGCATCCACACCCGGAACGGCACCGACCAGCTCATCAGCGATCGCCACTGGATCGTGTAGTGCCCGCGCGGCGTCGGCCATCCCGGCCTTCCGGTGGAGACGTGAATGGCACGCTGGACCCGCCCGCCAGCGACGATCAGCAGCACCTGCTGGGCGATGTGGACCTCAAACCCAGTCGCCGTCGACCATGGCGTTGGCCGGCTCGCGTGAGACAGTGCCGCCCGGGTCTTGGGCCCGACGACCCCGTCGCGAAAAAGGCCGCTCCAGCCCTGAAACGCGACCACCGCATGCCACGTGCGCATCCCGAAGGCACCATCGACCGCACTGAAGGGCAGATAGGTCAGTCGAGCGAGGTCGCTCTGGAGCGCGCGCACCGCCGCCCCGTGCGAGCCGAGCCGCAGCACCGGCGCAGCCGACGGGGCCGCACGGGGTCTCGCTGACGCCGCCCCGCCCGCGGCCGACGGCGGCTTGACCTGCGCGGTGGTGACCGCTGGCTGCGTGCTCGCGAGTCGCGTGTTGGCCGTAGCTCCAGGCGAAGCGGCAGCGCCAGACCCCGCCAGCACCGCAACCGCCATAGCGCCCAGCACGAGCGGTCGCCCCCACCCCCAGTGATGGCCCCGCGAACGCTCGCATGACTTTCACGATGCTCGCCGAGCGCCGAAGGAACAAGCGCGCTACACCGACCTGTGTGCGCTCGAAACTACGGAGCCCGAATTACAACTAGAACTTCGGACCTGCCCGCCCGCCTCAAGTCGCCAAGCGTGGCGCACGGCCGTCTCGGCCACGTCGGGGGCGGGCTGGCTATCGCCCGCGGGAACGATCGGCGACGGGCGCTACTTTTCCCGGCGATGGATGGCGTTGATCGTGTTAATGAGCGTCGTCGGGCGGCCGCACTCGCGCGCCACTATCGCGATCAGGAGAGTCTGCCGATCGCGGAGATCGCCCGTCGCCTGGGGCGCGCGGAGGCCACGGTCAAGGCGTACCTGTACGACCCATCTCATGCTAACAAAAGACCTACGGATCGCCCTACGCGCTAACGCCAGCCTCGGCGCGACGCGCGCCGCGTACGGCGCCTCCCGGACCACGAGGTCGCCCCGGGTCTAAGCACGGCAGAACTCACGCCGCCATGGCCTGGCGGCACGGCCCTACGCCCGATCCCGGCCGGCGCTCGACCCGTACGCCGGGGCGCTACATACGCGCGTACGAGTCGCGGCACCCCGGGCGCCGCTCCGGTATGGCACGCCCAGGCCGACAGTGCCGCCTGTAGGCTGGTGTCTACAGAGGCCCCGGACGCTCGGGCGTTCCTCGCGCTAGAGGCGCGTGCCTCCAGGGCAACCGCTGGCGGTGTCGGCTCGGCACACTCACCCGTCGGCTTCTAGTCGAGCTGAACAACGCGGAGGTCGGCGCTAGCTCGAGTGCAGCAAGCACCGGCTCCTCCTTCCGCGGGAGAGCAGGCGGGCCGACTAACGCGATCGCGCGGCTGCGTCTGTCCGAAGGCAGCAGTCCGGGCGATGCCAGCGAGGCTGCTGCTCTTGTGCTTGCTATTCAGGAGTTCGTGGCTAACGGTGGAGGGCGGCCGTCAGGTCGGCGCCGCCAGAGTGCTGCATCGCCGGGGCGGACGGGCAGCTGTGGCCGTGTCGGTGGGCGTGGCTGTTGGCGTTCCGAAGGGAGAGCCAGCGGCTGTGGGATTCGGCCGTCCCACGCGTCCGCTACGCCACGGAGGGGGAGCCGGCCGGTCGTCGCGCAGGACTGCCTCAGCTCGTTCCGAGCATGAGGCTGCGCCCCAGCGAGGATCCCACGGTAGACCATGCGCCTCGGTCCGTACGGCGGTGCCACCGGTGTCGGCGCCCGTGCTGTCTTCATCGACGGGCCGGCACAGCGGAACCTCTGGCGGCAGAGCGCGACCCGGTCGCCCGGCCAACCGCGGCGCTGGGGTTCATCGATCGATCAGCGCGAGCGGTCTGCCCGGTTTCGCCCCCAGTTGGCGGCCGCGCCTCGCGAATGGACGCAGTGCGGATCGCCGCCGCTTTGGTCGGGACGATTGCCTGGACCCCGTCCTGGCGTACAGGGACTCTGCGCCGGAAATTGGGTGTGGCGTGGTGGATTTCGACGGAACGCCGATGCGTCATGCTTGACGGACTACAGCCACGATCCCGCCTCGAGGCGATATGGACCCGTCCCAACCCAAGATCGGCATCCTCTCGGCGCACACCGAGCGCGAGAAGAAGCTTGAGAACAAGCGGCTGATCGACGAGATCACCGGACTCGGGGGCGACGCGGCGATCGTGAACTACCGGCGCTGCGCGGTCGGCGTCCTCGAGACGGGCCGGGGGCTGTTCCAGTACGACGACGACGACGTCCCCGTCCGCGTTGAGGTGGATGCGGTGATCCCGCGTGTCGGGAAGTTCGTCGAGTCCGGCGTCTGGGTGCTGCAGCTCTTGACCTCCCAAGGCGTCTACACGACGGCCGGCCCCGAAGCCGTCGCGACGGCCAAGAGCAAGATGAGCACGCACATCGCGCTCGACGCCCACGGCGTGCCGACGCTCTACGGGATCATGCCGACGGGCACTAAGCCCAGGGACCCGATCGGGACGTTCAAGCTCCTGGAGCCCGACCCGACGCGCAAGCTGATCGTCAAGACCGACCGCGGCTCCCACGGCGAGGGGGTGCTGCCGCCGACCCCCCGGCGCGGAGCGATCGCCAACGCGCAGGCCTACCGCGCCAACAACATCCGCTACATCATGCAGGAGTTCGCGGAGGCCCCTGATCCCGAAGAGCTTGCCTCCGACGTGCGGATCATCGTCGTCGAGAACCGGATCATCGGCGCGATGAAGCGCAGCGCCAAGGACATCGGCGAGTTCCGCTCCAACATCTCCCTTGGCGGGCAGGGCGAGCCGTACGAGCCGACGCCCCGCGAGGCCGAGCTGGCGCTACGCGCCTGCGCGGTGCTCAATCTCGATGTCGGCGGCGTCGACATCATCTCCTCCAGCCGCGGGTCGGTGGTCAACGAGGTCAACGTCAGCCCGGAGTTCGGCGGCATCGAGGCCTTCACCGAGGCGGACGTCGCCCGCCACATCGCCGAGCTGGCGATGAAGCACGCCGTCCGCCGGCAACCCGCCGAAATCGCGAGCGCGCCGGCGGTGCTGATGAGCGGCTCCTAGTAGCCCTCGATCGCCCGCTGTAGCACGCGATAGCCGACGTAGGCGCCGATGAGCCGCTTGCGCCGTGCACGGCGCATGTCGCTCGGCAGCAGCCGGAACAGATCCGACAGCTCGACTTGTACCGCCGCGAGCTCGAGCCCGTTCTCCTCGGCGACGCGCTGGGCGCACGCCCGCGTCGTGTAGGAGGGCGCGTGAAAGCCGTTGAAGACAACTGTGCCGTCAGGATTGACCTCGACCGTCAGCGGGTCGTCGTCGGCGACCTTTACGAACCACTCGTTCGTAGCGATCCGCAGGTCAAATCGCGCGGCGATGTCCTCGATGCGCTCGGCCGCCCTGATCGACGCCGGGTGCGGATTGGGACCGATCCCCAGCAGGACGTCGTAGGCGCGCTCATCGCTAAAGCTGTTGAACTTCCCCGCCTTCATGCCGTGGATGCTGATGACCTGCGTGATCCCGCGTTCGACGATCAGCCGCGCCATCGCGTCCTTGAAGACGTGCTCCTCCTGGTAGTTGGCGTCGGCGTACTGACGGCCGCGCATCGTCATGAAGTGCGCGCCGGTGCTCTTGTGCAGGGCGTAGCCGAGCCCGGCGGTCCCGACGTCCGGCGCCTTGCGTCGCAGCGCCCAGTCGTCGTCGGGCCGGTAGTGCGTGGTGGCGTGCTCGGCGGTGATCAGGACGGGCCGCTCTCCCTCGAAGATCGCCGGCTCGTTGTCCCGAGTCGCTGTCCCGAGGTCGTAGTCACGCTTGCTCAGGCGCGGCGCGACCAGCTCACGCTCGCCCTGCTCAATCTGCTCGTAGACCGCGGGGATTCTCGACCTGGCCAGCTTCGGGAAGGCATAGGAGTCGATGTCCTTGGCCTTCGCCAGGCGCTCGTAGTGAAACTCGGCGATGAGGTCGGACACGAGGCCGTCGAGCGCGCGATGGTGGACCACCGGCTCAACCGGGATGTGGTCGCTTTCGGTGCTCGTCACATCGGTCATCGGCGTGGACCTGCGGCGTCCGTCGGCGCAAACGGTACCCGGCCTGACGGCCAGGGAGCGGTCATCGACGACGTAGCACAGTGCCCGGCATCAGGTGCCCAACTGCCGCCCACGCCTCACGCTCGCCCCTTGCCTCCGTCTTTCTGACTACTGCACGGGATGTTTGCGGGCAAGCCGCCGCCTAAACAAGACCGCCGAAATGGACGGGCACGCGGCGCCGAGCGCGTCGCCTCAGACGCCTCCTTCCGCCCGGGAACGCGATAGCGACGTGTTGGTGGCGATCGGTTCATCTCCCCAGAACAGGCGAGGGCATACCTCCAGGATCCAGAACTGCGCGAGGCGATGCAGCGCGGCGGAGTGCAGGGCGAGCCCCACATCCGCTTCTGTGAGCCGGTGAACTCATCGAGCACGGGTTATGGCAACTTGCCGTAAGTATGCCCGCAGCACGCCGAGCGCGTGCGCGACCGACCCGCCCGGACGGTCACTAGAGGCATTCGGGTCCTGCTGACGCGCGGCTCAGTCGTGTGGGTCGCCGGCGGGGGTGGTTTGCGTCAATTGGCGGAGCGGCGAGGCTGCCGTCGCCGCGCACTGCTGGGACGATGCTCGGACTGGCGGAGCGCATCGTCAATCCGGTCAAGGAACGCGGCGACGGCGACGCGCTCGTTGCTCTCGAGCTCCTGTGCGAGGGCTAGGAGTTGCCCGAGCAGCGGGCCGACGGCTCGATTGACGACCGTCCGCCCGCGGCGAGTGGCTCCGAGCACGACGGCGCGGCGGTCGTGTGGATGTGCGTGGCGGGCGATGAGGCCTTTAGCCTCGAGTCGGTCGGTCGAGGCCGGTCACGGAGCTGGAGCGCATACCGAGCGCCTGGGCGAGTTGGGCGCCGGTGACTGGTTCGCCGCCTGTGGTGCGGGTGAGGACGATGAGCTCGGTCGGACTCAGCCCGTGCGCCTTCGCTTCGGCAG
>Ga0116216_10001405_pt1 | contig 16792 bp, 10 predicted proteins | sample Sb_taG_11_FD_89696 | JGI IMG/M metagenome (GOLD analysis project Ga0116216, IMG submission 89696) | Peat soil microbial communities from Weissenstadt, Germany - Sb_50d_3_AS metaG | ecosystem: Environmental > Terrestrial > Soil > Wetlands > Peat | place: Germany: Weissenstadt | collected 2010-09-21
ATTTGAACATCCAGCGGCTGAATTATCTGTGGACGATTCGGCACAGCTCTGCGAGGATCGCAGGCAACCTGGTCACATAGCGTGACTGCCGACGTGGCTTAGGGCGCGCGCGTACCCGCCGTTACGTACCCTGCAAGAGGGCCCGGCATTGCCAGGCGCACGGCAGACAGAGCTGGATGTTCTGCGCCATTCTCTTGGGGAGCTTTCTAGTCATACCGCTGCGCACGCTATTTGGCCGCTATGCACGGGAGCAGGTCGCGCTGTGATTAGCAGATGGGACACGCGGGCCGCCACCGCGAGTATGTGGTGATGCGGGAACTGAATCGGCAGTGACGGTCCACGGCTGAGACGCTGTGGGTGGATCAAAGCGCTGGAAGAGTTATTTCATAGCATACTGAGCGTAGGCAGGGGAGGCCGCGTACTCGGCCGCCCAGTCTCTATCTGGATAATTGATCAGGGCCTGGAAGGCATCCGCCCAGTCCACTACGCCAAAGTATTGCAAGCCTTCGCCAGGTGGGCCGAAGTAAGCCATCCTGCCGCCTGGCGCCAGCACGAGTATCCGGTCACCTAGGTCGAGCAGTTTGGATTCCACGTCGTGTGTGGTTAGCACGACCGACTGGCCGCCCCCGGTGGCCATCTCCCGCATTAGCCGGAAGAGTTCGCGCGTGGTGCTCGCGTCGAGTTGTGCGGTCGGCTCATCGAGGAATAGCAGCGACGGCCTTGTCACCAGTTCCAGGCCGATGGCGACGAGTTTTTGCTGCCAGACAGAGAGGAGGTCGAGTTTGGTATTGGCATGCCGGGCGATAGACAATTCGGCAAGGACTTCATCAACCCGCTGGCTCTGCTCCGACTCGGTGGCAGTCGGCAACCGCGCCTCCGCCACGTATTGGAGCGCGGTTTTTGGGGTGAATCGGTCGAATCGCTGTACCAGGGAAGCAGTTCGGCGTACGAGACCACGGGGGCGGATGCCACCCATGATGACAGGCAGTGATTCTTGTGCCACGTGACCGATGCGGTCCTTGAGGGCGTCGTAGTTCTTGTACAGGTCCTGATTCTCGTAGAGCACTCGGCCCTGGTCCGCAGGGCGCTTGCCGGCCAGCGCGTTGAGAAGCGTGGTCTTCCCAGTGCCCGCCGGGCCAATGATGGCCATCATGGAGAGCTCGGGGAGGGCGAAGGTAATGCCATCGAGCAAGACCTTGCCGCCCGCGACCTTCACCACCAGGTTCTGTGCGCTGAAGTTGATCTTGCCGTCGTCGACGAACTGCCGCAGTTCGCCACCGACCAGCCGGAACGTGGAGCGTCCGATGCTGATGATGTCGTCCTCGCCGATCACTGCGGAGGAGACCCGGCGGCCGTTGACGTAGGTGCCGTTGTGGCTGCTGAGGTCGACGATCTCGTAGCTGCCGGTGGGTGATTTGCGGATTTCGGCGTGGTGGCGGGATACGTTGAGGTCGGGCAGGACCAGGTCGTTGTCGGGGATGCGGCCGATGCGCAGGGCCTTGGTCGGCAGCGGCATGCGCGACGTCGGGCGGCGGTCGACGCTGGGCAACAGCGCGTGGAACATGTTGACGGGAGCGGCCGCCCGCCACACGAAACGCAAGGTCGGCCCATCGTCGGGATTGCCCAGGCGCACGATGCAGTCGCCGACGATCGGGACCCGGTCGATCCGCTGCAGCCCAACGAAGGTCCCGTTGGTGCTGCCGACGTCCTCCAGCAGCCACGAGTCACCCACGACTCGCAGCGTGCCGTGCCGCCACGAGACCCGCGAATCGGTGAGGGCGATGTCGGACTTCGGGTCGCGGCCGATGCTATAGGTGGTTCCGTCGTGCAGTGTGTGTTCTGAGCTGGGGGTCCGCACCACGAGGGCGGGCACCGCGGAGTCGCTGACGGGTCCGGCGGATGCTGGCGCTTCGGCCAGTCCGTACGCAGGGGAGGCCGTCGCCTGGGCGAGGCTTGGCCCCGGCGGGGTTTGGCTAGGAGCACGTGTTTCGGTTGCCGTTGTGCTGGTCGCCTGGCTGGGTGCGGGGGACCCGAGGGGAGGATCGACCGTCGGCGTGGCGGGAACAGGTTCGAAGGGCGCTAGGGAGGCGGCGGTGTGGCTCAGCAGGGTCAGCGCCTCGGGACTCACGAGGGCGAACGGGCGCCCGCCGCCCCCCGCGCTGATGGTTCCGGTTCCTTCCATGACGGACATGATCGCCTGGAAGGTCTTGGGTGCGGCCCCCGCCCGTTCCTGGACCGCCATGGAGATCCGCTCCAGTACCTCGGCGGTGACCTGCGACTCTGGGCGCGGGAGTGTTCGCAGCAGGGCGGTCCTGGCCCCTGGCACGAAGTCATACAGTCCTGGAACACCGTCGACGGTTCGGAGCAGTCCGCTAAGCAAGAACTCGGCGAGTTCGCCCGGATGGGACCAGGGCATGATCTGGTGCTGGATCAGCTGCATCACGGGCAGGTACGGGACTCCCACGGCGATGCGGGCGGCCAACTCCGCCGCACCAGCGGACGCTTCAGAGTAGAAGCGGAGGACCCGGTCGTCGACCGGTAGGTCCTCCTCCACGGTAAGCGGTTCTGACAACGGCAGGATTCTGTCGCTTACATACGTGACGGCGATATCGCGTGCTCTGTCTGATGCGGTTACCAGGCGTGCCCAGTCGGCCAGCCAGTCGGCCGATACTTCCATGACCGGGACGGGAACAGTGCGCGGCAACGGGGTGATGGGCCCGTCGTGGGGGGTGTGCCGCAGTTCGGTATTAGGCGCGCCGAAACGGGCCAGCGTCGCCTGACCTGGGAACACAGGAGTCGCGGTCCTGCGCCAGAGCCGTTCCGCGAGGGGTTGCAGGATCGCTGACGGTCCGTTCCTGGCCCACAAATGCACTGCGCGTCCCGCACGGCCATCCCACCAATGCTGTCCGCTGCAGTCGCTCAGGACGAGGATCGCCTGACGGCCGGTCGAATCGATTAGGGACGACGGCGCGAGCGCCGGGCCGCCTTTGGTGAGGCTTACACCGACGGAGTCCGTGACAACGTCCAGGAACCGGACGCGAACATCACGGAATGCGCCCAGCCGGGACAGCGCCTCGCGCAGTTCATTGGCCAGTGGACGCCATACGGCCATCGCCGGGCCAGTATCGACGATGAGCACAAGGCTGAGCCAGCGTTCGCGGGCCGGCGCGAGTACGGGTATCCACGGACGCTGATCGGGATGCTCGGCGAGCTTCGCTGCAGTAGCACCTTCATCGAATACCCGTAGCCGCCTAGACGGGACGCGGCGCTTAAATGGCCGGAGCGCACGCTGAACCGTCAGCGTCTGTCCGAGCATAGGCGCCGCGGGCACGAGAACTGTGTCGGCGTCAAAGCGCGGATCGTTTTCCCGGCCTTGGCCTGCATCCAATTCAGAGTTGACGTCCATTGCCGCTTGCCCGAGCGGCGGAGCGGGCGGCGCGAACAGTGGGTGGCGAGTCTCCCGTACGGGGGTATCTGGCGCCGGCCGCTCCTTGTCCGCATCGTCGCAAGGCATGACTTGGGGATCCGCGGCTGCAGGTGCCTGCTGGCGCGGCTGCGCTGGCCCCGGTTCCGGCTCGGGCTCGCCTCCCTGGATATGGCCGGCCAGCCAAATCATCTCCGCCAGTTGGATGCTCGTGACCGGCTCGCCTATCGAGTCAAGCAGGTTCCGCAGGCGATCAACCGTCATCGGGGCCAAAGTCCGTATCCAGGAAGGGCATCACCTGGTCGGCGAGTTGCAGGATGTCTCCCGGCTGGTCGTCGAGCAGCGCATGATGGCACAGGTAGATCGCATTGAGCAACTGGTCGTTCGCCAGCAGCCCGCTGGCTCTGCGATTGAAGAAATGACGGATGATATTCCTGGCCTGGGCGGGCAGCTCATCATTCGCGCTCATCACGCCAGTGAGGTGCTCGGCCACGATCGCGGTGAGTTCGGCTTCGGAGGCTGGCTGCCGGAGCCGCAGCGTAAGGCAGCGTCGGAGGAACGCTGGCGGGAACTCGCGTTCACCGTTGCTCGTCATGATTACCAGCGGGAACTCGTTGCAGGTAATCGTGCCGTGGTAGATCGGGACACGGCTGGTCGTGCTGTCAGCCGTCATTACCTCGGCCACGGGGATAGCTTGGCGAGCCAGTTCGATAATTTCATAAGTTCCGGTCTCAAATATCGTGAGCAGGTCGTTGGCTAGGTCGATGTCGCTCTTGTCGATCTCGTCTATCAGCAGGACCCGCGGCCGCTCGTATGGCAGCAACGCGGTCCCGAGCGGTCCGAGCCTGATGTGGTCGCCGATGCTGCCGGCATGATCGAGCCTGGCGGCTCGATCATGCCGGTAAGGAGCCGCGGTCGCCTCCGCGTTTCCGCTAGCGTAGGCACTGGCCGCCTCCAGTCGACTAAGTGGGTCGTACTCATATAGCCCCTCGTGCACGGTTGCGCGGCTGCTGATCGGCCAGAGCAGCACCGGTCCCAGCTTCAGTTCGTAGGCGACCGCGTAGGCCAGTGCCGACTTCCCGGTACCAGGCTGACCGGTGACAAGGAGTGGCCTGCGCAGGTACAGGGCCGCATTGACTTGCTGGATCGTATCCCGGCTTGGCAGGTACGTCGTGGCCGTGTGCCCGCCGGCCCAGTGTGCTTGGGGCGTGCTTAGAATCGGTGTGCCACTGAATGTGCGCCACGGCGGAGGTGCCGGCAACTTCGCGGCAATGTCATCGTGGGGTTCCCGGCTTCCGGTGTATATCTCCCAGGCCGCCATTTTTGGCTGTCTCCTTGTTACGTAAAGCATCCCGTGTGGCGGTTATGCGGTGGTGTTCAGCGGCGGGTCGGTCAGCCGTCCTGGGTCATCCCAGAACAGCGTGAGGTGCCGGCCGGGATGATCCTCTCCACCGGTCAGCGGCGACATCGCCGCCTTGCGATACTGGGCGACCCGAGCGGGCAGGTGCTCCGGGTCCGTCCCCGTCAGCGCCGCGACGATATCGGCGAGAAACCTGTCATGCGCGATGTGGTCTATGCCATCGGCTGCACAGGCCCTGCGATACCAGAGCATTACTGGAATGCCAATGTCGAGAGCCGCGTTTAGCCAGTCCTGTCTAGGCAATGAGGCATAAGCCAGCGCGCCTATTCCCTCGTCGGCGTCCAGCCAGTCATGAAATTCTCGGTAGTCATACGGAAGATGGCACTTCACTTGTGTGACAGCGATTTCCGTGCCGTGAGCCAGCGTTTCCCACCGTTCCCGGATCCGCGAAGACAAGGTAACGTTTCTCGGATCCCTGCGTTCAACATCCCAAACGAAGAGCGGCACTGATCTCATCGGCCGGGGCTGCGACGTTCCGGGTTCCTGATAATGCCATTCATCGAAGGGAAGGCAGAACTCGCTCCTCCTGACGGCGAACTCAAGCGTGAACTTGGCTGATCGGAGCGTGCTGACCTGTGAGGTAACGAGCCCTTCCGTTACGGCCTGCAGCTGGCTGCGGCGCGTAACCAGAGTCTCCCCTGGAGCTATCCAGAGGCCGTCGACCCGCGGCCTAGCGGTTATCTCGACGTGCGTCTTACCGTTCCGTGTCGGCGTCCGCAGGCTGATGACGATCGCCGTGGCCCGCGCCTCCGCGCCAGCGATCCCCGGTACCCACTCTGGTGCCCAGCGACGTGCCCAATCCACGAGCCTGGACCACGTTCCGTCGCCGAGATGCGCCGCGAGTTTGTGCAGGAAGGTCGCAAGGCCGTGTTCAGCCTGGACCGATTCGGCTACGTAGCGGATGGCCGCCCACGCGCTGCGGAAACCATCCTGCGACCCGACCATTGGGAAGGCCCCCTTCAAGATCCTGTCCAAGTCCGCTGTCACAGTCGCATTGGCGACGGCCTCGCGCAGTTCGGCCCGCGGCTGGAAGTCCATCCAGGGCAGCGGCAGGAGGTCGTCAATAGCCTCCCAATAGCGGCGAATGGTGGTCAGCGGCATCATGCGTCCGATGTAGCCGCCGCGCCCATCATCTTCAAGCACGGCATCTGTGATGATGCCGGCCACTTTGCCCGACTCGGGGAGGTAGAGGCCAGCCCCGCTGAATCCTCCCTTAACGCGCTGCAAGTGAGCGGCTTCGACGTCGGCCGCAAGCCACTCACCGCCCACTGCCCGGTCGCTACTACTACTCATCTCAACATAGGTGCCATTGGCGTCGATATCTGCCGGGAAGCCGAGTGCCCGAAGGACATGGCTCGTGGCTTCAGCGCGCGGCTTGAGGGCGTCCAGCGCGGCAAAACAGCACGGCTCGGCACCCCGCGGCGCGACACCATCTAGGCCGACTAGCGCGACGTCACCGTTATCGCCCCGTCTTTTCCACTGCGTCAGGGGGATCACCGTGGCGGGAAGCGACTCGCCGTTACCTATCCCGGGGAACGTGACCAGCACGCGGTCGACACCGTCCACGACATGAGCGCAAGTAAGTAGTTGGCTTGGCGTTACCAGCACACCCGCGCCGCGGGTTTGCCCGTACTCGGTGTCAATACGTGCACGCCAGCTGCCATCACTAACATCACTAATCATTGGCCAATCACTCGGCGCTCGCGCCGTCCCCAGCATTGGCCTGAGGCCTGCTCGACCACGCGAGCCTGACTGTCAGATGTCCTTCGGCAGAGGTTTTGGCGATTACCGCGCCAGCGGTCGCGTTGAACTTGACGCCGAATTCCAGTGAGACTTCATCAGGGGCAAGCGACTCGTCGCGGAACGTGCGAAGCGCTGTGACAGCGGCCCCACGTACCCTGTCGAGCGCCTCACCGAACGGCTGCGTGACGGTGATCAACTCGTCGCCCGACGTCCGCCCCACCGATTGGAAGCCAGGATCCCGCGAATCAACCTCGACGACAACAGGGCCATCCCCTGTTTCCCACTGAAGCAAGCCATCCACCGGCCGCCCTCCCCTCCGCCGCCCACAGCCCACAGCCAGACTTGGGAATATACCGGAGTCCCAGTTAAAAAACAGGCCAAACCGCGTCTCGGCGGCCTTAGTACGGAGTGTCTGGAAACGGAGGAACTGCCCCCAGGGGCGGCCGGAAGATACCCATTCACCTGCGGCTAGGGACGTGACAGGCCGCCGAAGCTCCCAGACGGGACAGGGCCCGCGCTTACGCCCGGGCCTGCGGTTACTCTCAGCGATCAGGGGGTCACGTATCATGTTACTATTGATAATGCTTATCCTGTTGAGTCTTGCGGGTTATGTGTTGTTTTAGCTATCTATGTTGACATTGACAATGGAGCGCAGGAATACCCTGATCTATGACTTCCGGACGCGCTGCCATGACCCGAGCGCCGAACCGGACGATCTGTGCGCGTCCTCGTAGGCCCAGATGCTCGCGCAGCCGGCGCGCCGATTCGGCGCTCGGATCGGCCATGCTCTGGAGTACGAGTTGCGCAGTGTGACGATCGCTGGTCGTGGCCCTCACGCGAGATCCGCCTGATATGAACGCTTAGGTCGTCCACCAACGACATGGTTGTAACGCGCCGTAACGCGCCAGAACGAATGATCTGCTCGCGCTGAAGACGTCATCAGCTGACAGCGGGTGCATGCCGATTCAGCGACGGCGCTCGCTCCAGGTGGCGCGGTAAGCAGGCACGGTCACTGAAGGAGTGCCAGCAGAGTGTCGGCGGCGGCGAGCACGGCCGGCGGGTCAATCTCGCCAAGCGAGCCAAGCGCGGACGTGCATGGTCCGGAGCGCATCGCCTCGGCGAGCAGCCTGGCGGCCGATGGATAGTCGGGGGTACGGTCGACGCGGCTTAGTAGATCCTGGTCCTGCTGTTCCGGACCGATGGTGGCGTTTGCAATCTTAGCTCGAGGACGGGCGGTCGCAGGGACGTCGCGCTGGGCGTGAATGGCGTGCAAGCCCAGCATTCGCCATTCCTGGTCAGCGATTGATCCGACGATCTGCTCTGCGGGGGCGAGGTTGCGGGCACGGGCGGCTTCCCAGGCAACGCTGAGCAGAGCCGGTGACCGGCCGCCGCGGGCGGTGATGGCGCTGGCCGCCCGTTCGGCGAGGTCAAGTTCTCCTCGGGCCGCAGCTACCCGGGCTACTTCGGACAAGGCATCGGCTTGCCGATCCTCCGTCGCGATTGTCAGGGCGATCGCGATCCCGCGCTCCGCCTGTCCGGCGGCGGCGAGAGCGCGAGCGACGTCCATCAGGGCAAGTGACTGCTGGTCCGGGTGCTCGATGGCGCGGGCGGAGTCCTCCGCTTGGCTGAGGTCACCGATGTGGATCGCGGCAGCGAGTCGCGCCTGCGTGGCCCGCTCCCGGTTGTTTGGCTCGGTGATCCACCGTGCGAGCCTGCTCATAGCGGACACCTGTGCCTGGGCGATGTCGGGGTGACCGCGGTTTGCCGCTGTCCGGGCGCGATCGGCGAGGCGCTCCGCCCAGGCACAAGGGATGGGCGAGGCACGTGCGGCATCGTTGAAGATCAAGTCTGCCCGCGCTGGGTCACCGGCTGTGGCAACGACGGCGGCGATGTTTACGAGCGCGGCCGCACGGGCCTCCGCGTCAGGAACCTGACGGGCGGCAGCCTCGGCCGCCGTTGTGAGCATGCCGATTCTGCCGATGTCGGCACTGGGCAGTAGCGCCCAGGCAGCCTCCGTCAGTGCCCCTGCCCGCCAGTCCGGGTCGGGGACGGAGCGGACGGCAACTTCTGCGGCGTCCAGGTACACCCGCGCGGCATCGACATCGAGAACCCCCTCGTCGAGTGCCTGCCGCACGGCCTCAGTGATGAGCCTCGCGCGGGTATGCCTATCGGGCACGCGATTTACAGCCGTCATCGCGGCCGCGTGGTGGCCGACTCGCATGTATGTCCTGATAAACGACGGCAGCAGTCGGTCGCGCCCGGACTGATCCTCAATGAGGCCGCTAGCGGCCTCGGCTGCTGCCAGGTCGGCGTCCTGCAGCGTCGCCTCCGCAATTCCTGCAAGTGCATCCATCTGATCCTCGGGGCTGGCAAGTGCCAGGGCGGCGGCACGAGCATCGACTACCCCGCCCAGTCTCGCCAGCAAGCTCGCCGCGTCACGCAGCGTCTCGTGCCAGCTTTGGGACCGCCGCTCCGGAGCCGCCGTTACCGCCTCCTGGAGCACCTGTGCGGCCAGGGTCTTGGCATACGCGTCCTTGCCTTGCCGGTACGCGGCCTCCGCCACCGTCAGCACGGCGTGCAATCGGGTGGTCACCTCGATAAGTCCGGAAGCGAGGGACACCGCTGCGTTCGCGTCGCCGATCTCAGCCAGGGCGTGCACCGCGTCAACAAGCGCATCTTCCTCGCCCCATGTTGGCCGCTTCGGCATCCTGGAGAGTGCGTAGTCGAGGAGTCTCTCAGCACGTTCTGTGTCGCCGTGGTCCAGAGAGGCCCGGGCGACCCGGATGAGTGGTGTCGGAGTGCGCTCGGTGAGCAGTTTGCTGGCAATGCGCTCCGCGCTGGCTAGCGAACCCGCCTCGATGGCCGTATCTAGCAGTCGGCTCATCGTTCTGTCCCGATCCTGCCCGGCGGGGATGGACATGGCGATCTGCTCAGCGAGGTCGATGTCGCCTCGAGCCGCGGTTCGCAGGGCGACACCGTCGAGTTCGGAGAACAGCATGATGGTGACTACCAGCTCGGTGTCGGGTTGTTCCGGGACATCCCGATCGGCAGTAAAGGTTCGCCGGATTGAGGAGATGTCATTCCGCAGCCTTGCGCGCAGGTCAGGGTCTGTAGCAGTGCGCGCAGTTGCCTCAGCTGCGTCGAGCAGGGCGGCGGCGTAGGCGATGCCGGGCGACTGTGCTGCCCATAGCAGTGTCTCGACGTCATGGTTAATGAGGTTGTCGGAATCCTCCGCTATGTGGGTAACGGGTATCGGTGGCGGATCCGCAGGTTCCGGGTCAGCGGAGCCCTCGGGCAACGCGGCGGCGGCGATGGACCGCAGTGCCGCTGCGCGCTGCTCGGGATCGCTGATTGACTGGGCGAGGGCCTCAGCACGGGTGTACGCGCCGATCCTCGCCCACAGGACGGGAAGGTCCGCGGAGATGTTCCGGTTACGACGGATCATCACATCGCGGTGGACTGCTGCAGTCGCCATGGCTGCCAAGTCAGGCGGTTCCTGCGCGAGGATCGCCTCCTGGGTCATGGTGAGTTCGGCTGCAGCTGCGCTTTCCGCGCCTGAGCGGGCCAGCATGCGGGCCTGCCGGGCGTGGTCAGTGGCGAGGCGGACCATGCGTGCGAGCGGTCCGGCGGCCCTTACGAGGTGGAAGTAGCCTTGCAGCAAGTAGTCCGGTGTGTCATCGGGCCAGCCACGCCCGGCGTATGCGTCGGCCCAGTCGTGCAGGCGCTGACGGTACCCTTCCAGCGCCCCATCACCGATAAGGAGGACGGCCTCGTTCTGGAGTTCCTCGTGCCCGAGAACGTAGGTCTCCTGATCCTGCCAGGTGCCAGCCCGAGTGACGAATGTACGGCCGGCCGTGGCGCGGAAACGGTCCTCGACCTGCCAGGCTTGCCAGGAAGTCAACTCCGCCAGGTCCCGGGCAGTGAGGCCACCTCCTGCGGCGGCAACGAATCCTAGCAGTTCCCCGTCACCAGACTGATCGAACAGCAGTCGCTTGACCTCCTGCTGTGTATCTGTCCTGGTCTGTGCGGCATACGGAGACTGCGGCAGTGTCCACACCGTCGCCCCGCCGTGCAGGGGATGATCCTGGCCCACGTCCGGCGGCAGCGGCGGGTTCGGCCGGCTGGCGACGATGACTCGCATCCCGGCGGCCGGGCGCGCAGGGAGTAGAGCCGCGATGCTATGACCGTCGGTGCCACGGTCCTCGTCTAGGCCGTCAACGACAAGCACCAGTCGCTCACCGTGCTCGAGGCATGTGGTGGCTGCCTCATCCAGCTTCGCCAGCACATGCCCATCGCGGGTCGACTCGGTGAGCAGCGGCGGAATGGACTGCCCCAGCAGTGCGAGCACCTGCTCCAGCACGGCGTCGGCGAACGCGACGCGGTCGTCCTGGCTGGCGAGGCGGGCGGTAATAAAGAACGATACCACCCGGACTTCGGGAGGAGGGTGCATGACGAACCACGACAGCAGCGCCGACTTGCCCGCCCAGGCGGGTGCCCTAAGCCACAGGTACGGTCCGCCATCTGGCGCGGTGCAGAACTCAGCCAGCTCGTCAAGTTCCCTCGTCCGCCCGAGCAGCTCGGCGGGCGCGATCCGCTCCACCTGCCTCAGGTAGACCGAGCGGACGATCGGCTGCGGCCACGCCGGGGACATGTAATTGATCGTGAGGTCCCGACCAGCAGCCATGGCGTCTCGTCCGGCATGGGCGAAGGGAGAACCCAACCCCCCTATGTCGCCTTGATCCCTGCCCACTGCCCCCCTCATCTACTAGGCCCACCGCCACGTCAACAGCTAAGTATGGTCCGTCCCCATGAGGATCTGCCGCCCTCTGCCAAAGCGATCAAGGACGCCCATGCACATGTATGTCACCCCGGGGACTTTCTCACGGCCATGGACACCCCCGGCGACATCGGCATCGCGGCCAGCCGTCACCTGCTGATCGGCGGGCGTCTCGCCATCCTGGTAACCGGCCACGTTTTAGTATCGGCCCGGCAACAGCGGTATGTGAATGAGGAAACGCACTTCAGCATGAGCAGTCGGCGACCAGGGCTGTAACGGATGTTTTGCGGCCGCCATCAGAGGACGCGAGCGTACTAAATGGACCGCTCACAATTGATCGGCGCGACGGTGCGTTCCCGGGCTTAGGTAACGATCGCGTTCGGTGAGGCTTGCCGTCGTTCCCCGCACATGCCGCGGTCCCGGCGTCGGTTCTCGGGCCCGCTCTGTCATCGCGGGTAACTGAACGCTAGCTCGGCACGCAGACAGCCTCAGCGGAACGCCGGGCTCAGGTTGTTCGAAACGCCGACGGCGCTGTCAGATACGTAGCTGAAGCGCGTACCTTTGACTACTACGGCCTCTATGGAGGATCGGGTTGTACGGCGGGAGGGCTATGGCCGGGGAAATCGCGACGCTTGTTGCTGATGCGACGCCGTATGTGACGGCTGCCGTCGGAGCATACGGTGGAGCAGTACTGGCGAAGGTGCAGGACGACGCCGCCGACGCGACGGTTGGGGTAGGACGGCGGTTGCTGCAGCGGGTATTCGGGCACCGGACAGCGGATGAGCCGCTGCCGGCGCCGCTTGCTGCCTTGGCCGCTGATCTGGGCGATGCTGATGCGCTCGGGATGGTGCGATGGGCGATTCGGCAGGCTCTTGAGGCCGATGCTGAGATGCTCGAAGAGGTCAAGTCGATGCTTGCATCCGCTCAAGGTACGGTCGTCAAGCAAAACGTTCGCGCAGGACGGGACGCATATGTTGCCGGCCGGGATATGACTGTCAACCGCGCCAGCGAATAGGCTGCGACATGCCCTCTGGAGACATCCTAGGAAATTACTACGGGCCAGGCCCAGAAGGTCGTCATATCAGTGAACTTTTACCTGATCCAGGCACCTCCAGCGGTATGCTCTGATCAGGTACGGCGTGTCGGCTTAAGAACGGCGAGAGTTCTGGTAAATAGGCTTAGCTCGGTCGACATTGCGTTCCGAAGCTAAACACCATTCCATCCAAGGACTCCGCCACCGTTCGACCTGCAATAATAGCATATTGCCGGTTGCTATTTAACGTACCGCTCACGCGCCTGGTATGTCATAGATCGCGTTTTCAACCTGGTGTTTGCGTTCAAGCAGGCAGAGGTGGCTAATCCCCGTTCCGTGCGCTGAGCGCTTTCCGCCAGGATCGCCTGGCTGGTCGGGCCAGCCATCCTCTTCCTGCCGAACGCGCTCGGTAAGAATACCAAGTGCGAAGTCTCGCGCTGGCGCTGCCCCCGTCTTAGCTATCAGTGCGGACATATAGTTGCGTACGGGCACAAGGTACGGCTCAAGCTCTGATTGAGCAGCCGATACGGCTCCCCATACCACCTCAGCCGTCTTTGCCAGCAGGTAATCAAGTGGTTGATCTGGATCTGGCTTACCGTTTGTAACCGTGTGCGGCGGGTGCCCAGCCTGAGCGGCAATGCGAGCATAAGCAATACCGGCATCTATGGACACCTCCGATGCCTGCGCCTTCTTCTGGCCTGCTCGACCAGTGACTGGTGTCCGATCTTCCAATCCGACTGCCAGGGAAGTGTGATCTACGGACTGCGGATCGACACTTGTGTATTTATCCGCGTCGAATCTGCCTACAGCGATGTGGGCGGCCGCGTCTTCTAGTTGAGAGGGGACTTCGTGGCCGCTCCCGAAGTAATTGTTGACTGTAAAGTCTCGTCCGGCGCCGAAAACATCGCGATCAGCATGAATTTCCTGGCTGCCGGATGGATCCCCGTAGAACTCGCTAGCCCCTGCCGGGGAACCGTCTGAAACAAAATTGCCTGGTTCAGTGCGTAGCGCTCTAATGCGTTCGAGAATTCTCCCCTTTCTCGCTAGGAGTAGCGGAAGAATGCTCATCTCATAATGATAGTCGGGACCCTTGGCTATGATTGCGCCGGACTCAGCGGTGAGGCTTACCCGGAACTTCATTAGGGCGCCAGAATTATCGATAGCATTGTTAATCTTCTCAAGAGACATCTCAAGCTGTACAAGATCTTGCTGTTCAATCTGGCCCTCAGACAAGCCCATTTGGCTCAGCTGACGATCAAACAGCGGCCGAACGGCGGAATCGAACTGATCTAGCGCGCTTTCTGCTACTCTTTCTCTCTTATTGACAGCAGACATGCGGTCACGCTCCCTTTCCCGGCATCCCAGTATTGCTAAGGGCTCCTAGAAGTAGATTATGCTATTTGGCGGCCGGCCGGCACTTAGCGGAGGCAAGTCTTCCGGCTGTGTGCTGCAGGCCCTCCCGTCGACCACGGGATCATACTGGGAGACATGGGCTTCCCCTCGCAACGTGGACACATCGCCTTAAGGGGGACGGCGATGGCAGACACGCAGGAAATCAGATCAGGACCTCAAGGAGGGGGCGGTCCGACTGGTGCGGGAGGACAGCCGTCCGGTCGCGGAGGTCACCAGGGGACCTGGGGATCAACGAAGGGGCACCCTGGCAACCGGTGAACGCCGATAAGCGGCGCCGCGGCGGCAGCAACGGCGCGCTGAGCGAGGATGAGCGAGGATGAGCGAGGATGAGTGTGCCGAGCTGGCCCGGCTGTGCATGGCGCCGCGGACCAGAATCAAGAAGAGGCATCGGCCCTCAGCAATAGGTCAGTATTGTGCCTATCTGGCAACAAATAGCTGGGAAGGCGCACGAGCCACCGAGCCTTCATAACCGGCTGTTCTGCGCGGCCCCAGATCCACATGCGGGACAAGTCGGCCGCGAGGATAATCGGCGTTCTGAACGGCTTGGCTACAGTCAGGCCAACCGGGTCAGTCACGCTCCGTGACAGCTAGAGCCGCGCAAAGAGCGCTGCCGTTGATCATGGTCCTATGTGCAGATAAATAGGCCGCTAACAGCCCCGGGGGGAGCTACCGCGACACGTGCGGACGTAGGCCAGCTGAACCATGGCCGGCTGCCTGCCGGGAGCGCGCGTGCAAGGATTCATGCCATGCCTGCAGATCTGGACGCCAATCCCGCGCATGCGATAGGGCTGTGCCAGGCCGCGCACACCCGGCTGCTGACAACGGCGCGGCAGGTCACCGACGAGCAGGTCCGCTCACCAAGCCTGCTGCCCGGATGGACCATCGGCCATGTGCTCACGCATCTAGCGCGCAATGCCGACGGCCACACGCGGCGACTGGAGGGGGCGCTGCGGGGAGAGGATGTGCCGCGATACCCCGGCGGCACGCCGCAGCGCGACCGCGACATCGACGAGGGGGCCCCGCGCCCGGCGGCCGACATCTTCGCAGATCTGGAGTCGTCGCAGCGCGGGCTGGAGCTGGCCTGGGAGCGCAGCGCGGCGGCGGGCTGGCCGAATCCGGAGTTGCGCCGGCCGACCACGTCCAGCCCGGCGAGCCGACTCGAAGAGGTCGAGATGCACCACGTTGACCTCGGCCTCGGCTACCAGCCGGCCGACTGGCCCGACGACTACGTCGCCTGGGCGCTGCCCAGGCTGCTGGCCACCGTCCCGTCAAGGCTGCGCCGGGGCGCAGATGCGTGCGCGTTCGTCGCGTGGCTGTCGGGCCGGGCGCCGATGCCGGCGACGATCCAGCTTGAACCCTGGTGACGGCCGAGGGCGAGGGGCACACCCAATGAGATCCATGACTAGGTACTCATCGCCGCGCGCAGATCGTTTCTCCTTAACTGGCGAGTTGGTCCTCTAAAATCTCTTCTATGCCTGGCGAGGCAGGGATGTTGATAGGCGGCCGGTACGTGCTGGGCGAGCCGGTCGGGCAAGGCGGCCTGGGGCGGGTGTGGCGCGGGCACGATGAGATCCTGAACCGGGTGGTGGCCGTTAAGGAACTCCTGTTGCCACCACAGCAGGCTGCGGAGCGTGCGAGGCTGGTTGCCCGAGCGCTACAGGAGGCCCGGGCGGCAGCCCGGCTGGCCCATCCCAGCGTCATCACGATCCACGACGTCGTAGAGCACGATGGGGCGCCCTGGATCGTGATGGAGTTCGTCGCCGGCCCGTCCCTGCGCGCCGAGATCAGCCAGCACACGCGCCTGCCCTGGCAGCGCGTGGCTGACATCGGCGGGCAGGTCGCGGACGCGCTGGGCCACGCGCACGCCGCCAGGATTGTGCACCGCGACCTCAAGCCGGACAACATCTTGCTGTCTGGCCGACGTGCTATCGTCGCCGACTTCGGCATCGCCCGCATCCTGGACGCGACCACCAGGCTCACCGGCACCGGGATGATGATCGGCACGCCTGAGTACATGGCGCCGGAGCAGCTGGAGGGAACTGGTGCTGACGCTGCCGCGGATATGTGGGCGCTCGGCGCCACCTTGTACACCGCCGTGGAGGGCAGCCCGCCGTTCGACGGAGCCACCCTGACCGCGCTGTGGGCAGCCATCTTGACGCGCTCGCCGGCCCCGCCCCAGCATGCCGGCCCGCTGCGCGACCTGCTTGAGGCGCTCCTGGCCAAGGACCCCGCCCGGCGCCCCGGCCCCGAGGCTGCCCGGGACGCGCTCGCCGACGCCGCCCGCCAGGCCGGCGCCACCTCACGCCAGGCCGCATCCGCCGCCCAGGCGGAACAGTACAGAGACACAGGGAACCGGCTTTGCGGTGAGTACCGCTACGTAGACGCTGAGGCGGCCTACCGCGAAGCCATCCGCCTCGACCCAGGCAACGCCGACGCGCATAACGACCTTGGGTACTTCTTCGTGATCGTGAATCGGCCCTTGGAAGCAGAGGCCGAATACCGCGAAGCCATCCGCCTTAACCCGAATCATGCCGAGGCGCACGACAACCTTGAAAGGCTAAACACGGCAGCTTACCTTCTAGAGGTTACCTCTCGCCTATCGAAGCGCCGTCGCTAGCGTCCGCTTGCATTGAAGTAGAGCCAAGCCAGACGACGAAAACGAAAATGCTCGCTTGAGGCGAATTGTGTCCAACGCTGGTTTGCTGCCTCGACATGCAGCCAGTTCTTCTCGGCCTTCAGCAGCCAGAGCGATTGCTCACTACGCCACAGTGACGGCTCAGCGGGCCACTGCGTCCAGGCTCGGGACCGCCAGCGGGTGGGGCTCGCCGGTCAGGACGGCGAGTGCGGTTGCCACCTCGGGTATGCCCGCGCGGATGTAGGTGGCCATGGCCCTTCCTCCCCGGCCATGGTCCTCGTGCCCTGCGTAGGCCTGGGCGACCGCGAAGCCGAAGTTACGCTCGACCCAGGTCAGGACCGTGTGCC
>Ga0116216_10001406_pt1 | contig 16790 bp, 15 predicted proteins | sample Sb_taG_11_FD_89696 | JGI IMG/M metagenome (GOLD analysis project Ga0116216, IMG submission 89696) | Peat soil microbial communities from Weissenstadt, Germany - Sb_50d_3_AS metaG | ecosystem: Environmental > Terrestrial > Soil > Wetlands > Peat | place: Germany: Weissenstadt | collected 2010-09-21
GGAGATGCGATTGGTCGATGATCGGCCCGGTGATGTCCGTCTCGCCGTCGTGGGCGCGGACGGTCATTCCGTCGAACGCGGAGGCGTAGCGAGGTCCCAGTTCTCCTTCGACGACGATCCGGTAGCGAGGCGGCGGCATACAAGCCTCAGCATGCCTGACGATCACCGCAGTTTGGGCCCGATGGGCGGAGGATCACCCGGGTGATTCACTGAGATCAAGCACGCCGCGCGTTCAGACGACTGGCACCGACCTCGACGGTGCCTTGGGCCGGAACGGTTGCAGTTCTTCGCGGCCTGGGCCGACGATGCACGAGCTGGATTCGGGTACCTCGTTCCAGACGCCAGCGACGTCACCGAGGGGCTCGGACACGATCAGCCGTGCGTCGTCTGAGAATTCTCGGAGCTCTTCCCGGTCGGGGTAGCGCTTGCGCAGGGTCGGAACGTCGGTGGTGTAGAACAGCGATCGCGAGTTGTGCTCGCTGGAGTAGCGGAACGCCCAGATGCTCTCGCCGTCGGTGGTCGCGATCGTGCCCTGGAACGGATGCGGCACATCGTGCCGGCTGGCGACCGCTTCGACGAGCCCGATCGCCTGCTCGACCGCGGCCGGGGGGTCGTCCTCTAGGCCGAGCGTGAGCGCGAGGTAGAACAACACTTCGGTGTCAGCCTGGCCCTGGATCCGCGGATACAGCGAGGGGTCGATGGCGAGGACGAGGTCGCGTTTGATCGTTGCGAACTCGTTGATGTAGCCGTTGTGCATGAACAGCCAGTTGTCGTGGCGGAACGGGTGGCAGTTGGTCTGCTGCACGGCGCTGCCGATCGCCGCGCGGATGTGGGTGAAGAACAGCGGCGAGCTGATGTGGCCTGCCAGCTCACGCAGGTTCCAGTCGTTCCACGCCGGTTCGATGCTGTGGAAGACCCCCGGCGTGTCCGGGGCGCCGTACCAGCCGACGCCAAACCCATCGCCGTTGGTGGGCTCGGCGCCGAGCCGCGAATGCAGGCTCTGGTCGACAAGCGAGTTAGTCCCCCTGTAGAGCACGTCCTTCATCAGGATGGGGGAACCGGAGTATGCGAGCCAGCGGCACATGTGCCGCTCCTTTCTGTCGGATCTGATTGGCGCCGACGGTCGTCGTGCGCGACTGAGGCACGCCCGTGTGGCCCGAGGAACTGGTCAGCGAAACTGGCGGCCAGCCCGTCGAGATGCCGGTTGAGGGCGGCAAATTTCCGCTGCCGGTCGGCGCCGTTCGCGGCCGCGAGCCGCGGTACCCCCTCGAGCGCGCCGGCGCATCCGAGCGCGAGCGCGTGCGGGCGGCAATCGGCCAGCAGGGAGTCGAGCATGTCTCGCACCGGAATCAGACAACGCGCCGCCGGGTCGATCAGCCGGGCGTCCATCCCATCGCGGGCGGCCAAGAAGCGGTTCTCGGCAAGAACCTCAGGGCTCGGCACCACCGATGAGGCGTCCCCCTCGAGCTCGAGTCTGGCCAGCGACTGGATCAGCGCGACCAGGGGAGTGATGTCACGGACCCGTGACTGGGCATCCATCACCCTGACCTCGACGGTCCCGAGCGCCGGCTGCAGCCGCACGTCCCACCACAAGAAGCTCGGATCGGGTATCGCCCCCGAGGCGATCAGCTCATCGACCGTGTCGACATAGTCGGCGTAGTCAGCGAAGAATCGCGGCGGGCCCGTGCGCGGAAAGGCCTGAAAGATCACGGTGCGAGCCGACGCAAACCCGCTATCGCGGCCCTGCCAGAACGGAGAGTTGCCCGACAGCGCAAGCAGAACCGGGATGTTGCGGCGCAGACCGTTCAGCAGCCGGATCGCGTCCCCGGGATCCGGCGCACCGACGTGCACGTGCAGGGCCATCGTCGGCTCGCGCCGGGCAAGCACGCGCATCGAGTCATTCAGCCCGCGGTAGCGCACCGCGCCCGAGACCTCGGTCTCCTCCCGGACAGTCAACGGATGCGTGCCCGCGGCCGCCACGGCCAATCCCATCGCGCCCAACTCGCACGCCAGCCGGTTGCGCAGCGAAGCCAGCTCCACGACGACCCCGCCCACGTCAGGATGGATGCCCGTAGCCAGCTCGACGACCGCCGCGTGCGTCTCGGGGAACGTGTGGGCCGACAGCTCGCCCGACAGCCGCGCGAGCACACGGTCGCTTGACTGGGCGAGTGACCAGTGATGCGGCTCGAGCAGCATCAGCTCCTCCTCGACCCCGAGCGTGTAGTGCTGATCGAGCTCGTCGTTCCAGCGCGCCCACAGGGGCCAGCTCCCGCGCGGGCAATCGCCGAGCCCGCCGACCGCGTCGCCATCCGAGCGCTGATATGTCCGAGCGTTTACCGTCACCGCGCGCCCAGTCGGCCATTCCGCCGATCGGTCGTAGTGACGCAAACTCCCGCGTCGGCGCGGTCGACCATCCGTTCGACCTCCGCGGCTGCCCGTTCCTCGTCGGCAAGGGCAGCCGCGAAGGCGTAGTAGCGCACGCCGCGATCGTGGCCTTCGGCGGCCAGCCAGGCGTTCCACGCGCGCGTGACCCGCTGCGCCGACCGCCGCCACTCTTGCATCTGCCGAGTCTGCCGCAGCGTCGTCTCGGGAATCCCCCCGTCGCTGTGCTCAGCGGCGCTCGGATTGTCCTGAGAGGACCGGCGTCTTCTCGAACGGAAGAACACGTGCCTCACTCCGAGACGGCGGCGATGTCGATTCCGCGTGCTCAGGCCGCGCTGGAGATCCGCTTGCCGTACGCAATAAGGCCGTAGATCGCCAGGATGTCGAGCGTGAAGATCGACAGCGACCAGAACGGGTACGCGGGGATCATCAGCAGCTGCGCGATGGCATTGGCGCTGAGCACAACCACGCCGGTCCACCGTGAGAACTGGTTCTTGACGAACACGCCACAGCCGACGGCCCACTCGAGCACGCCGATAATTAGCACGATCCAGCCCCAGGTCTTGAGGCTGCCGACGATGTAGTGGGTGTTCGCGACGAAGAAGTGCGCGTTGCCGATCGCGGCAAGACCCTCGATGAAGTTCAGGGTCCCGAGCATCAGCAGCAACACACCCGCGAACATGACCCAGCCGTAGCCGCGATCATCGTCTGCGGCGTAGTCGTAACCCGCTGGAGCTTGTGTCGGGGGAGCTGGTTGGACAGCCATTTTGCCCTCCTTGAGATTGGGGGAGGTCGGGAAGTTCGCGGTAGAAGCCCGCGCTGCCCCTTAACATGCCTGAGGGCGGCCGCGGTTTGGGCGGCTCCAACCCAGGATCACCCGGGTGATTTACTGGGCTCGAGCAGGCCGAGCGCTTCTGCGCGCGCGACCGCGTCCGCGCGCGACGTTACGCCCAGTTTGCGGTACAGCTCGCGGGTGTGGGTCTTGACCGTGTTCAACGAGATGTACAGCCGCTCGCCGATCTCGCGGCGGGACAGACCGCTCGCGAGGCCCCGCAGCACCGCGAGCTCGGCCGCACTGGGCTCCTCGACCATGTCAAGGTTTCCCGGATTCGCTCGCGCGGTGGCGAGGTCCTGCTCAACGGCGGCCGCGATCGCCGGTAGCCGCCCCGGATCGGGAAACCCCGCGATCATCCTTTGCGCGCGCTGGAGGTCGTTGGCGGCGCGCTCCAGCCGCGATCGAGCGATGCGGACGTGCGCGAGCACGAGCAGCGCGTGCGCGTGACCGACGGTTGGCTGTGGCGCGCGTCGCAGTAGCTCGCCGCGCAGCGCCTCTCGCTCGGCCTCGTCCAGGCGCCCCGCCGCGGTGCACGCCAGCGCAAGCCCAAGGTGTGCCATTGACGCCGTCCAGGAGTCAGCTTGGAATCGCTGGCGCGCGAAGCTGGTCGCCTGAGAAGCCCACGCCTCCGCGCTCTCGGTGCGCCCTTGCTCGGCGTCGACCAGGGCGAGCAGCCCGAGACTCGCGACATAACCGTCAGGGACGTCGGGCGCGTCGGGGCGCTCGACGACCTGCACCGCGATCCGCCGCGTCTCATCGAGCTCGCCCGCGAAGAACAGGGCCTGCGACAGGCTCGCGAGGCCGCAGGCGGTCAGGACATCTGCGCCCGCGCGGGCGGCCGCGACCGCGCGACGAGCGTGCTCGACGGCTTCGCCCACGTCACCGCGCTCGATAACGTTCGAGCGGGTGACTTCCGCGGCCGCCTCGACGTAGGGCGACCACAGCTGCGGTCGCTCCCGGCGCGCACGCTCCGCCACCGCGAGCAGCCGCTGAACGTCGACCTCCGGGCGCGCGAGCAACGCCGCGGCCGCGGCTCCGGCTGCCGGCAGCACAGGGTGCTCGAGCAGCAGCTCGGAGGGAAGCCAGCGCACCCAGCCAAGAAATCGCCCGGTCCGCCCGCCCCAGATGAACTCAAGGTGGTTCTCAACGAGCAGCTCGGCCACCGTCTCGGCATCCCCCGCGGCGGCGGCATAGTCGATCGCGTCCTCGACGAGCCCGTGCGCCCGGCACCAGGCCGCCGCGCGGCGGCGCAGCACCGCCGCCTCCTGGCGCCCGAGCTCCAGTTGCAGAAGCTCGCCGAACAGATGGTGATAGCGGTACCACTCCCCGCGTGCGTCGAGCGCGACCAGGAACATGTTCGACCGCGCGAGCTCCGCGAGCACCCCGGCCGAGTCCTCGCGCCCGAGGACCGCGTCGCACAGCTCGGGCGTGAAACGATCGAGCACCGAGGTGCGCAGCAGAAAGTCCCTGGTCTGGGGCGCGAGCGCCGTCAGCACCTCATCCGTCAGGTAGTCCGCAACGTGCCGAGCGCTGCCGACGAACGCCCGCACGCCCTGATCGGGGTCATCGAGGTCGCGCAGCCACAGTACCGCCAGGTACAGTCCCGCCGGCCATCCCTCCGTACGCTCGACGAGCAACTCGACGCTCTCGCGCGACAGCTCGATCCCCTCACGCGCGATCAGCTCACTTGCTTCGTCGACCGTGAAAGCAAGCTCGCGCGCGCGAATCTCCCTCAGCGCCCCACGCGCCCGCAGCCGCGCCACGCTGATCGACGGCTCCGAGCGCGTCGCCGCGAGCACGCGCGCATTCGCAGGCAATCGATTGATCGCATGCGCGATCGATCGAAGCGAAGCCTCGCTCCCGACCGCGTGGAGGTCATCGAGCACGATCGCTACCGGCCGACCGTACGCGACCAGACCGTTCATCAGCTCATCCACGGCCGTCTCGACCAGCGCGCCCCGGACGCCGAGGTACATCAGCGCTCGACCTCCGAGACCCTGACCGAGCCGCTCGACGGCCGTCGCCAAGTGCGTCCACAGCCGCACCGGGTTGTCGTCAGCCGCATCGAGCGTCATCCAAACGACGGCCTCCGGGCGCTCGATGCACCACAACCGCAGGAGCGTCGTCTTGCCGTAGCCAAGCGCCGCGTTGACCACTGTGAGCGCGGCCCCGCCGTCGCTGTCGACCATCTCAAGCAGGCGTGGCCTGTGCAACATCCCCGCCTGAACCCTTGGCAACAGTAGCTTCGGCTCGACCACCCCGAGGTGCCGAGCACCCGACGGTGCGCTCTGAGAACTCACTCCTGTTGACCCCGATCCGTTCCCCTGGGTGAGAATCAATCACCCGGGTGAACATCGCCTGCAGTTTGCCACACGGGCAGCAGCCAGAGTCATGATGCCCCGGTCAATGAATCCGAGCATCCGTGAAAATCCGCACACCGGTGACGTGGAGTGGGAAAGCTGGCCAACCGCGAGACCGGCCGCTGATTCTGCGGACAGCCGAGCCCGCCGGCACTTCCGGGTGCCGTACGTCTCTCGCCCAAGGTGAGATCGGCTGGGACCCCGTGACCCAGGGCGTCGGGTGCTCGTCGAGGACGACGGCGAGCAGGGCGTGGCGAGAAGTGGTACGACGCACATCACCATCCGAGGTTGGTCGTGATGGGTAAGGCGATCGGGGAGATCCTGCCGTACGCGGTCGCGGCTTCGATCACCGTGTCGGCGATCGTCGGGATCATTCTGATGCTCGTCACGCCGAAGGCGAAGACCAACGGCACCGCGTTCGCGGTGGGGTATGTGCTCGGGTTCGCGCTCGTGGGGACGATCGTGATCGTGCTCGCGGGCGGCAAGGACTATTCGTCGGGCAGCGGCCCGACGCAGACCGTCAGCATCATCAAGCTGCTGCTCGGACTGTTGCTGCTGGTCGCCGCTGTGCGCCAATGGCGCGGACGCCCGCGGGAGGGCGAGACGCCGAAGATGCCGAAGTGGATGGGCGCGATCGACTCGTTCACGGTCGCGAAGTCGTTCGGGATCGGCGTTCTGCTATCGGCGGTGAACCCGAAGAATCTTGCGATGTCAGTCGCCGCCGGCTTAGCGATCGCCCAGGCCGGGATCCCGACGGGCCAGGAGGTCGTCGTGCTGATCATCTACATCGTGATCGGCACGAGCACTGTGCTCGCGCCCGTGGTCGTGTACTTCGCGATGGGCGAGCGGGCAGCGACGATCCTCGGGGGCTGGCGGAAATGGCTCGAGGAGAACAACGCTGTCGTCACCGCGGTGGTGCTGCTCGTATTAGCCGCCGTGCTGATCGGCCAGGGCATCACCGGCCTGTCGTGAAGCGATTCGCTGAGCTGCAAGCACCCCCGCGCGCGGCGAGCGGCAACCCCTGGCCTCAGGCGGCGACACTTGGTGCCCCCGGTGCGAAGTAGCGGCCTAGCGACATGACTGCGTCCCGGGGGCGCGAGCGATATTCCTGATCCAGCACTCGTCCAAGACCCGCCATTCCGGGGCCGAGCGCCTCTGCGCGCGCGACCGCGTCCGCTCGCGACGTTACGCCCAGCTTGCGGAACAGGTCGCGGGTGTGGGTCCTGACGGTGCTCAGCGAGATGTAGAGCCGCTCGCCGATCTCGCGTCGTGACAGACCCGGTCGCGAGGCCCGCAACACCGCGAGCTCGGCGGGGCTGGGCTCCTCGACGATGTCACGGTCTCCCGCGTTCGCTCTGGCAGTGGTCAGATCCCGCTTGATCGTGGCTGCGATCGCTGGTAGCCGCCCGGGATCGGGGAATCCCGCGATCGCCCTTCGCGCGCGCTCGAGGTCGCCGGCAGCGCGGCGCAGCCGCGATCGCGCGAAGCGAACGCTCGCTCCCAACCGCGTACAGGTCATCGAGAACGATCGCTACCGGACCACCGTACGCAACCAGGCCGTTCATCAGCTCGTCCACGGCCGTTTCGACCCCGCACCCCGGACGCCGAGGGACATCAGCACCGGACCTCCAAGACCCCGACCGAGCCGGTCGACCGCGTCGCCAATTGCGTCCACAACCGCACCGGATCGTCGTCGGCCGCGTCGAGCGTCATCCAAACGCCGGCCTCGGGCCGCTCGATACACCACAACCGCAGGAGCGTCGTCTTCCCGTAGCCGACCGGCGCGTTGACCACAGTCAGCGCGGCCCCCGTCGCCGCCGAGCGTCTCAAGTAGACGTTCCCTGCGCAAAAATTCGCGGCTGAACCCGAGGCAGCATCAGCATCGGCTCGGCCAGCAGCGGATTCGGACGATCTGCCCGCGAGGTCTGTGAACTGATTCCCGTTACCGCCGTCCCAATCGCCCCGGTGATCATCAATCACCCGGGTGAACATTGCTCCGAGCTGATCACATGCCCGAGAACTCGGGCGATGATGTCGCGACAACCCTCGTGCCCCTCCGCGCGGCCCGTGGTCGGCGCGAATGCTCGGGGCCACAGATCGGAGCAGTACATGGCGGACATCAACGTTGATGAGCTCGGGCCGGTCAGCGACTCGGTCGTCGGATTCCCGGCGGACAAGGCGAACGTCTAGGGCGAGATGGCATCCGAGCTGAAGACGCTGATCGACAGCAACACCGTTCGGGTGTTTGACCTCGTGGTGCTGACAAAGGCTGATGACGGCTCGGTCGAGGCCACAGAGCTGCGCGATGCCGATGACAGCGAAATCGGCGAGCCGCGCGCGCTCGAGCGCGACCTCGCGATTCTGCTCGCCGAGGAGGACATCGAGGAGATCGGAGAGACGCTGGACCCCGGCAGTGCGGCCGTGGTGCTGGTCTGGGAGAACGCCTGGGCGGCGCCGTTCGGCTCGGCGGTGCGCAGGTCGGGCGGTGAGCTGCTAGGCAGCGGCCGGATCCCAACTCAGGCCTCGTCGCGGCGGTGCAAGCCGACCGCCAAGCCGCAACGAAAGGAGCATGAAGATGGGACTGTTCAGAGATAGAGGAGATCGACCCCGCCTGCTCGGCAAAGGTCGCGAGCGTCGCGGCGATCGCCGCGATGACCGGGGCGACCGTCGCGATGACCGGGGAGACCGCCGCGAGGACCGGCGTGACCGGCGTTAGGACGATCGTCCCTTCCGCTGAGGTCACACATGGCGCCGGATGACTTGTTGAGCCAGCGACGTTCCGTGGCGTAATCGATGCTCTCACCGCACCCCAATCGCAGCCAGTGGTCCTGCGCTTGGACTGATCGAACGGGGAGCAGTCCTCGAAGCACCGTGAAGCGGCTGCTCCGCGATCCAATCACGTCAGCGCGTGCGGGCCGCCGTCATTGCGGACCGGTGGCCTGCCGGCGCGGGGATGTCCGATGACGGCCGGGATGCGTGCCGACGGGCCAGCGGCCTTTCACCTGCTCGCGAAGCCGACCGGTGCCATCTGCAACCTCGATTGCTCCTACTGTTTCTTTCTCTCGAAGGAGATGCTGTATCCGGGCAGTCGGTTCCGGATGGCCGAGGAGTTGCTGGAGAGGTACGTCCGTCAGTTGATTGAGGCGCACGCCCGGGTGCCGGTCGTGCAGGTTGCATGGCAGGGTGGCGAGCCGACGTTGATGGGGCTCGAGTTCTTCCGTCGCTCGGTCGAGCTGGTCGACAGCTACCTGAGGCCGGGGCAGCGGGCGGAGTACACAATCCAGACCAACGGCACCAAGCTCGACGCGGACTGGGCGGGGTTTTTCAGGGAGCACGGGTTTCTCGTCGGGATCTCGATTGACGGACCTCGCGAGATCCACGACACGTTCCGTCTGACCCGGGGCGGGCGCGGCAGTTTTGACCAGGTGATGCGCGGCTTGGGGCATCTGCGCGCAGGGGGCGTGGATTGCAACATCCTCACGACGGTTCACGCCGCGAACGAGCATCGCGGTCGCGAGGTGTATCGCTTCTTGCGCGACGAGTGCGGCGCGCGCTTTATGCAGTTCATCCCCATAATCGAGCGCGTCGCCGAGACCGCGCAGGACGGTACCGTGCCGTGGTCCTCGTGGCGCGACCGCCCGCTGTACCTGCAGGATGGCGATATCGTCACCGGCCGCTCGGTAACGCCGGACGGTTACGGACGGTTCTTGATCGACGTGTTCGAGGAGTGGGTCCGCCGCGATGTCGCGCGCGTGTATGTGCAGATGTTCGACACGGCGCTGGCGAACTGGGTCGGGGAGCGCCCGAGCCTTTGCGTGCATTGTGAGACGTGTGGGCTGGCGCTCGCGCTGGAGCACACCGGTGATGTGTATTCGTGCGATCACTTCGTCGAGCCTCGCTATCTGTTGGGCAACATCACCGATCGGCACCTCATCGATTTGGTCGCCTCCGAGCAGCAGCGGCAGTTTGGCCTTGACAAGCGCGACACGCTCCCGCGCTACTGCCGCGAATGCGACGTTCGCTTCGCCTGCCACGGAGGCTGCCCGAAGGACCGCTTCACCAGAACCCCTGACGGCGAGCCGGGCCTGAATTACCTCTGCCCGTCCTTCAAGCTCTTCTTTCATCACGTACAGGAACCGATGCGGGCGATGACCGGACTGCTCGCGGCCGACCGCGCGCCGGCCGAGATCATGGACGCCTACGCCGTCCGCGACGTGCGACGCGGTCGCAATGACGCCTGCACCTGCGGCAGCGGACGCAAATGGAAGCACTGCCACGGCGACTCCTCGCCGCGCGCGGTCCGCACTGTCGAGTGAGATCGCAGCCCGATGATCAGCCGTGCAGCAGGCAACAGGTCATCGCGCAACCCCGTTGCGGTTGCTGACGCCGGTCGTTCCGCAGGAGCAGCCGCTTGAGTCGGGTGCCCGCGTGGGTGAGGTCGCTGCGTCCGGACCCGGCCACGTTGCGCCAGGACGCGGTCGCGGGCGTGCCGGGCGCGATCGCGAGCGTTCCGGACGGGATGGCGTCCGCGGTGCTTGTGGGCGTGAATCCCGTGTATGGGCTGTACGCGAGTATGGCCGGTCCGATCGGCGGCGGCCTGGCGGTCAGCACGCGGCTGATGGTGGTCACCACCACGACCGCTGCAGCGCTCGCCGCCGGCTCCACGCTTAGCGGCTTTTCCGGCGCCGACCGTCCGGAGGCGCTGTTCGTGCTGTCCGCGCTCGCGGGCGTGATGATGATCGCCGCCGGCGTGCTGCGCTGGGGACGATTCACGCGGTTTGTCTCGGTGTCGGTGCTCACCGGATTCCTGAGCGGTGTCGCGGTGAACATCATCCTCGGCCAGCTCGGGGACCTTCTTGGCTCGCCGCAGAAGGGAAGTCCGGCGGTGGTGAAAGCCTTCAACGTGGTCACCCACCCGAGCGAGATGTCGCTGACTGCCGCGGCGGTGGGCATCTCGGCGCTGGTGCTGATGGTCGTGTTGAGCCGCACGCGGATCGCGTCGGTCGCGTCCTTGGTGGCGCTGGCGATACCGACGCTGCTGTCGCTCGGTGCGAGCGGGCTGGTCCGGGTCGAGGACTCGGGCAAGATCCCGAGCGGCATCCCGACGCCACACCTTCCGCATCTGTCGCTTCTGTCCTCGCTCGACCTGATAGCCGGAGCGGCGGCTGTTGCAATGATCGTGCTCGTCCAGGGCACCGGTGTGGCGGAGTCTGCGCCTAACGCGGACGGCTCGCCGTCTAACGCGAACCGTGACTTCATCGCACAGGGGATCGGCAACCTCGCCTCCGGCCTCTTTCGCGGCCAGCCGGTCGGTGGGTCGGTCGGGCAGACCGCCCTGAACGTCACCGCCGGGGGGCGCAGCCGCTGGGCGTCGATCTTCTCCGGCCTCTGGATGCTGCTGATCCTCGTGCTGTTTTCAGGCGTGGTTGGGGAGATTCCGATCCCCACGCTTGCCGCGGTCCTGATCTTTGCGGCCGCCAGCTCGCTGCGCCTTGGGCGGATCGACACTGTCATCCGCACCGGCCTGCCATCGCAGGTCGCGTTCTTCGCGACGCTCGCGGCGACGCTGTTTCTGCCTGTGACGGCCGCGGTCGGGATCGGCGTGGGGCTCTCGCTGCTGCTTCAGGTCAATCAGGAGGCCGTCGATTTGACCGTGGTGCGGCTCACCCACGGGGAGAACGGGAGCCTGGTCGAATCCCCGGCACCAGCGACGCTTCCAAGTCGCGAGGTCACGGTCCTCGACGTCTACGGAAGTCTGCTGTTGGCGGGCGCCCGCACGCTGGAGACGCGCCTGCCCGACCCGGCCGGGTCTGAGCTGCCCGTGGTCGTGCTCCGGCTTCGTGGCCGCACGTCGCTCGGCGCGACTGGGTTCATCGTCCTTGCCGGCTATGCCGAGCAGCTCCACGCCGACGGCGGCCACCTGTTCCTCAGCGGTGTCGGGCCCGACCTGCTCGAGCAGCTGCGGCACACGCACCGCGTCGATCTCCGGGACGCCGTGACCGTGATCCCCGCGTCCGAGACGATCTTGGAATCAACCCAGAAGGCTTACGACGACGCCGAGGAGTGGCTCGCCGTGCACGCCTCCTAGCGCTGGTCCCTCCTGGCCCTGGTCCGTTCGCGTGCTGGATGATCTGCAATGCCACTGAGCTTCGCGCACTCGCTGCGCCGGCTGGACAGCTGGCAACAACGCGCTCCGGTCCTCGGGATCCCGGTCGCGGTGATCAAGAAGTTCCTCGATGACGGCGCCGACAGGCTCGGGGTACAGATCGCGTACTGGGGATTCTTCTCCGTCTTCGCACTGCTGTTGGTGTTCGCATCCATTCTCGGCTTCGTGTTCCAAAGCAATCCGGACCTCCAGCGCCAGCTCCTGGACTCGACGCTTGAACGAATGCCCGTGATCGGACCGCAGATCCGGGGGGACATCGGCACGCTCACCGGCAGCGGCGCCGCCCTCGCGGTTGGCCTGGTCGGCGCGCTGTGGACCGGCCTCGGCGTCACGCTCGCGATTGCCACCGCGCTCGATCGCGTCTGGGACGTGCCCCAACCGAAGCGAGCAGGCTTTGTCAGCTCGCGGCTGCGCGGTTTACTCGTGCTGGTATCGGTCGGTGCCATCAACGTGCTCGCGACGGTTGCCGTCGGGCTTGCGACGGCGGGCGGAGTGGGGACTGAGGTCACGAGGGTTCTCGGCCTGGTCGCCTCAGCAGTGATCGACCTGGTCCTGTTCGCTGCATCGTTTCGCGTCCTCACCGCGGCTCACGTAACGACTCGCCAGGTCCTTCCGGGCGCCTTGCTCGCCGCCGGCTGCTGGCTAGGGCTTCAGGTGCTCGGCGGGGTGCTTGTGACCAAGGTGCTGGCAGGTAGCAGTCAGACCTACGGTGGCTTCGCGGCCGTGATCGGTCTGCTGTCGTGGCTGTTGATCGCCTCGGAGTTGATCCTGATCGCAGCAGAGCTCAACGTCGTGCTCGCCCGTCGGCTGTGGCCGCGGTCGCTGACGGGCGGGTTGCTGGAAGCGGACAAGCAGGCGCTACGAGCCTCGGCACACGCCGCACAACTCGACCCAAGGCAACAGATCACCGTGACCTTCGGACAGCGCCGCGACCTGCTGCACCGGCACGAAGCCGACGACGCCTAACCCCGCGGGGAGCGATTCCGGCGCGCGCCCCAGCCGACCGTTGGTCACGCTCACACCCTGCTCGTACTCGCGAAGGTCCGCGCCGCGCGGTCCCGACTCGCGTCTGCCGCCGCCGACCTCAAACGAGCGCGCAGGATGATCGCGGAGCTTCCCGATCCGGGACGGCCGCCCGCGATCGCAGCGACCCTCGAGCAGGACCTCACCGCGGGCAGAGCGAATCCGGACAACGGCCGCGTCGTCAAGCAACCCTGCGCGGCCGAACTCGCCGCGCTGCGGTGTCTCGCGACCGGGCTCTCCCGACGCGAGATCGGTGCGAGGCTCTACGTCTCGCTGAACACGGTCAAGACCCACACCCGCGAGCTGTACCGCAAGCTGGACGCGAGTTCGCGCGAGGACGCGGTCGCGCGCGCCGCGGCGCTCGGTCTGCTCCGACCTCATCGAATCACCCGGGTGATCCTCGCCCCGAACCGCCCATTTCGCGGCCACGATCAGGCATGCTTGGCGCTCGATGTCACCGCCTCGCTTCCGTCTCGTCGTCGACGGAGAGCTGGGACCACGGTACACCTCCGCTTTGGACGCAATGACGGTCTCTGCACGTAACGGCACGACTCAGATCACAGGGCCGATCAACGACTCGTTCGCACCGGCCTGGGCTGCTCGAAGGGATCGCCGGCCTGGGCCCGAGCGTGCACAGCCCGGCCCACTCGAACCCGTGAACGGTGAGCCTAAGGCGCAGCCGGACAACAGCCATGATCCTCCGCGCAACCGTCGGCGCCGGGTCACCACATAGCAACAACTGACGCTTTAGCGATTGAGAGGCTCCGACGCCATGACGACCACTCCACCGAAGTTCAACACCCCTGAGCATCAGCGCCTTGAGGATGCGCGCACCGGCGCCACTCCGTGGAAGGCGTGGGGTCCGTATCTGTCGGAGCGCCAGTGGGGGACGGTGCGCGAGGATTACAGCGAGAACGGGGATGCGTGGAACTACTTCTCGCACGATCAGGCGCGGTCGCGCGCGTACCGGTGGGGTGAGGACGGGATCGCCGGGGTGTGCGATGAGCGCCAGCGGTTGTGCCTGGCGCTGGCGTTGTGGAATGGCGCCGATCCTCTCCTGAAGGAGCGGATGTTCGGGCTCAACAACAGCGAGGGCAACCACGGTGAGGACGTGAAGGAGTATTGGTTCTACCTGGACAGCACGCCAACGCACTCGTATATGAAATGCCAGTACAAGTATCCGCAGCGCGAGTTTCCGTACTTGGATCTCGTGTCGACGAACTCGCGGCGTGGCAAGCTGGACATGGAGTACGAGCTGCTCGATACCGGGATCTTCGACGAGGATCGCTATTTCGACGTGGTCGTGGAGTACGCCAAGGCCGCTCACGACGACATCCTGATGCTGGTCACCGCCCATAACCGCGGGCCGGAGACGGCGACCCTGCACTTGCTCCCCACCCTGTGGTTCCGCAACACGTGGTCGTGGGGGGACGAGGTCACCAAACCGACGCTGACGGCCGCCGACGGGACGCGGGGCGTCGCCGCAGCGCGCGCTTCTCACCCCGAGCTAGGGGAGTGGTTGTTGCGTGCCGACTCCGCGGCGCCACTGTTGTTCTGCGAGAACGAAACGAACAACGAGCGGCTGTTCGGAGCGCCGAACGCTTCGCCGTATGTGAAGGACGCGATCAACGAGTTCGTCGTGCACGGGACCGCCGATGCGATCAACCCGGAGCGGACGGGTACCAAGGTCGCGGCCCATCACGTGCTGGAGGTGCCGGCGGGCGACAGCGCCTCGGTTCGGGTGCGCCTGACCGCGTCCGACCCCTCGGGGGCGGATGTGCCGGGCAAGGGAAACCCGCTGGGCGCCGGGTTCGATCGCGTGTTCAAAACGCGGCGCAATGAGGCTGATGAGTTCTACGCGACGGTGATCCCGCCGACGCTGCGAGAAGACGGGGCGATGGTGATGCGCCAGGCGCTGGCGGGGTTGTTGTGGGGCAAGCAGTACTACGAGTACAACGTTCATCGGTGGTTGCGCGAGCACGGCGTCGATCCGTGGGCCTCAAATGCCCCTGCCAGCGGGGTGCGGAATGTGCCGTGGTTTCACATGGTCGCGGGCGATGTGATCTCGATGCCGGACAAGTGGGAGTATCCGTGGTTCGCGGCGTGGGATCTGGCGTTTCACTGCGCGCCGCTGTCGCTGGTCGACGTCGACTTCGCCAAGGCGCAGGTCGAGCTGCTGCTCAGCACGCGGTATCTGCACCCCAACGGCCAGGTCCCGGCGTACGAGTGGAACTTCAGTGACGTGAATCCGCCGGTGACGGCGTGGGCGGCGCTGTACGTGTACGAGCGCGAGGCCGAGATCCGGGGTGAGGGCGACCGCGAGTTCCTGGCGCGGGTGTTCGACCGGCTGCTGACGAACTTCACCTGGTGGGTCAATCGCAAGGACGCCGATGATCGCAACCTGTTCCAGGGCGGGTTCCTGGGCCTGGACAACATCGGGATCTTCGACCGCTCCTCGCCGCTGCCTGGCGGGGGCACGCTCGAGCAGGCGGACGGCACGTCGTGGATGGCGCTCTACTGCCAGTGGATGCTGCAGATCGCGGCGGAGCTCGCCAACCACGATCCCGCCTATGCGGACATGACGCTGAAGTTCGCGACCCATTTCGAGTGGATTTCGATCGCGATGAACCCGCCGGACGCCGACACCGTGAACTGGGACGATCAGGACGGGTTCTATTACGACGTGATGCTGATGCCCGACGGCGCCGCGATCCAGCTCAAGGTCCGCTCGCTCGTCGGGCTGCTGCCGATGTGCGCCGCGACCGTGCTCGACGGCGAGCTGCTCGAGCGCTACCCGATGGTGGAGGAGCGCATCCAGCAGTTCGTGCGCGACTTCTCAGACGCGTTGCCGTCGTTGGCGCACCTCCCCGGTCCCAACCCGGAGGGCCGGCGGATGATGTCGCTCGTCGACGAGCCGCGGCTGCGGCGGATCCTCACGGTGATGCTCGACGAGGACGAGTTCCTCGGCCCGCACGGGATCCGCGCGATCTCCCGCCGCCACCTCGAACAGCCGTGCATCTTCGACTGGGGCGGACAGGAGTACAACGTCCATTACCTCCCGGCCGAGTCCGACACCGGAATGTTCGGCGGCAACTCCAACTGGCGCGGCCCGGTGTGGTTCCCGATGAACGTCGTCATTCTGCGCGGACTCGCCCAACTGCACCGCTACTACGGCGACCGCCTCAAGGTCGAGTGCCCCACCGGCTCCGGGCGGGAGATGAACCTGCTCGAGGTCGCCACCGAGATCGCCACGCGCCTAGCGACCACGTTCACCGACGACGAGAACGGCCGCCGGCCGGTGTACGGCGGAATCGAGAAGTTCCAGACCGACCCGCACTGGCACGACCTGATCCCGTTCCACGAGTACTTCCACGGCGACAACGGCGCCGGGATCGGCGCCAGCCACCAGACCGGCTGGACCGGCACCGTCGCGCTGCTGTTCATGCTCGGCGGCGCGCTGCACTCCGAACCGGCCGCGGCCGCCCGGGTGGCCGGCTGAGGTCCTACCTGATGCACCCGCCGCCGGGTCACACCCTCTACAAGACATGCGGGGGCTCCTAGTCGAGCACCCACGCCGAGCCAGCCGGCCCCACCTTTCCCTGACGGTCCTGGCCCTAACGGGTTCGGACCCAACCCCTCGTCGTGTGTGTCACGCTGAAGGAGGCACCTGATGTCCCTGAAGACCGTAAGCCAGGCGCTCGAATTCCCCGCCGGTGACGTGCGGCTGGGCGCTCATTATGACGGCAGCGGCGCGACTTTTGCGCTGTTTAGCAGTGTGGCGGAGGCGGTCGAGTTGTGTCTGTTTGACGGTTCTGACCGGGAGACGCGGTGGAGCCTCGGGCAGGGCGACGGGTTTGTCTGGCGGGGCTACCTGCCCGACGTGCAGCCCGGACAGCGCTACGGCTTTCGCGTGCACGGGCCGTGGGACCCGGCTGCGGGCGCTCGCTGTAACCCGGCGAAGCTGCTGCTGGATCCCTATGCCCGCGCGATCGCGGGCGAGGTGCGCTGGGACCCGGCGGTCTAC
>Ga0116216_10001409_pt1 | contig 16783 bp, 19 predicted proteins | sample Sb_taG_11_FD_89696 | JGI IMG/M metagenome (GOLD analysis project Ga0116216, IMG submission 89696) | Peat soil microbial communities from Weissenstadt, Germany - Sb_50d_3_AS metaG | ecosystem: Environmental > Terrestrial > Soil > Wetlands > Peat | place: Germany: Weissenstadt | collected 2010-09-21
CACGGCGATCGCCATCTCGCGGCGGGCGAGGTGCATGCTGAGGCGACGATGCGGGCCGCTGGCAAAGTCGAAGTGGTTGTTGCGCTTGCGGTCGATGACGAACTCGTCGGCCTGCTCCCAATGCCGCGGGTCGCGGTTCGCGCCCGACACGAGCCCGTACACCATGTCGCCCTTCTTCAGCTGCACGCCGTGGAACTCGACGTCGCGGGTGACCTTGCGCCCGTCGCCGAAGATGATCGTGTAGTAGCGAAGGGTCTCCTCGACCGCGAGCGGAATGATCTCCGGATCTTCGACGAGTTTCCGCCGGTGCTCCGGATGCTGAGCGAGGTGGTGGAACATATAGGCGAGCTCCGCGCGGGTCGTGTCGAGTCCGGCGAGCGTGAGCACAGTGCACATGTCGAGCAGGACTTCGTCATCGATCGGCTCGTCGTCGAACCGGGCATCGAGCAGGTAGGAGAACAGGTCGCCCTCCCGGTGGCCCTCCCGGCGGCGATTGTCGAGCTGCTCGGCCCAGAACACGCGCATCTCACCGAGCGCGGTGGCCATTCCGGCAGCCCCTTCCGGGTCACCGCCGAAGCCGCCGAAGAATGCATCGACCCACCCCACGAACACATCGGTGTAGGAGGTCGGGACCCCGATCACGGTCAGGAACGCCGCGGTCGGGAAGCGCAGCGCGAACTCCTCGAAGAAGTCGCACCCGCCCTTGGGCACGATCGGCTCGATGAAGCCCCGACAGGTCTCCCTGATCATCGGCGCCGCGGCCTCCATGGCCTTCGGCGAGAACCACGGGTTCAGGATGCGCCGGTACTTGATGTGATCCGGGGCGTCGACCTGGGTCGGCACGAACCGGTAGATCGGGTCCGGCTCCCACGGTGTGATCGACGCGCTCGAGAAGATCTCCGGGGTCTTGTAGATGTCGTTGACGGCGTCGTGCCGCGTGAACACCCAGTAGCCGCCGTCGGCGTATCTGTTGTAGAAGTGCGGGCAGCTCTCGCGTAGCTCGTTGGCCAGCGACCAGTAGGCGCCCATCTCGCGCGTCTTGGAGAAGTCGTGGTTCATCACGGGGCAGCCCGTGACCTCATCTCCGTGCCGCTCCGCGATGACACTCGATTCCATGTCTGATCTCCCTTTCTCGTCCAGACGGGTTCACGCGCCGGCGTGTGCTTCGGCCAGCTCCGGTTTGCTTGCGGCGACTCGCTCGGCGATGTCGCGCCCGGCGAGGAAGCCGAACACCATCGCCGGTCCGAGCGTGCCGCCCGCGCCGCCGTACGTCATGCCGAGCGGCGAGGACATCGCGTTGCCGGCGGCGTACAGCCCCGGGATGACGTCGCCGTCGACGTCGATCACGCGCGAATGGGTATCGGTCAAGGGCCCGCCCTTCGTCCCGAGTGCCCCGCTGAAGACCTGGATCGCGTAGAACGGAGCAGTCTCCAGCGGACCGAGCGACGCCCTCGGTGTTCCGTCGCGGAGCGTCGGATCGCCCCACCACTGGTCCTGCGCGCTCCAGCCCCGCTTGAAGTCGGGATCATGGTTGTCGCGCACGTTGGCGTTGAAGCGCTCGACCGTCTGCTCGAGCACGTCCGCCGGGATGCCGAGCTTCTCGGCCAGGCCCGCGACCGTGTCAGAGGACGTGATCCAATCCGTCCGGGCCTTCTCGGTTCCGCCGAGGCCGCCGGCGAAGCCGTACTTGTCCAGCCACGTCTGATCGAAGACCAGCCAGCACGGCAGGTTGCGGTAGACGCCCATGATCGTGTCCTGCTCGTGGAACGCCGCCCCGAACGCGTTGTAGTTCGCGGCCTCGTTGGTGAACCGCTTGGCCTCGCGGTTGACCATGATCGCGCCCGGCAGCGTCCGCTCGTAGGTCAGCAGCTGCTGACCGGTGGGGACGATGTCGGTCGGCAACTCGATCATCGGCATCCACCACGCCTCGCGCATGTTTCCGAGCATCGCCCCGATGCGCATCGCCATCTTCAGGCCGTCGCCTTCATTCGTCTCGACGGCGACCGTGTGCGTGCACGGCCCGCGCAGGAAAGCGCGCTTGAGGTCGGCGTTGCGCTCGAACCCGCCCGTCGCGATGACCACGTTCGGCGCCCGCACCTCCTTGCGCCCTTCGGGAGTCTCGAACACGACGCCCGCGACCTTGCCGTCCTCCATGATCAGCTCCACGGCGCGGTGGCTCGTCTGCGGCTCGACGCCGCGGTCCAGGCACGCCTTCAGCAGGCGACCCCCGAGCGCGAGCCCCATCCCCCGCTCATCGTTGTCGGCCCGGCGCTGCATCTCCTCGGCGGTGAGCTCCTGTGGGATCGCCTGGCCGAGCGTCGTCTCGCCGATCGTGAGGTGGTAGCTCGGGTAGTACGGCGAGATGTGGACGCGATCCCCCCACTCGCCCAACTCGCCGTAGGGGAAGATCGCAGTCTCGAGCGAGCGTCCGCCCTGCGCCAATCCCCCGCGCTGCTCGGGGTGGTAGTCCGGGAAATCCGGAACCGCGCGGAACTTGACCGGCGTGCGCTCGTCCAGCCAGCGCACCATCTCGGGGCCCACGTCGATGTAGGTCTCGGCCATCTCGTCGGTGATCGTGTCGTTCGAAAGCGCACGCAGGTACTCCATTGCCTGCTCGCGCGTGTCGCCCTTCTCCGGCGGCTCGTGCTGGTTGAGGGGGATCCAGATCATCCCGCCCGAGTACACGGTCGTGCCGCCGATCGTCGCGCCCTTCTCGAACAGGCCGACGTTCGCGCCCAGCTCGGCCGCGGTCACGGCCGCCGTGAGTCCGGCGGCTCCGGTGCCCAAAACGATGACCTCGTAATCGGCCATTTGGCTCTCCTCTTGTCCTCGTTCGCCTATTCGAACTAACTTCAGGTCGGGAAAGTTATCAGTGCCGGAGGGGACGTGTCAACGCGGCGCCGTGGCTCGCATCGGCCTCCGTCCGCGTATAGACTGTCGACCTGACTTCACTTTGAGCGTGCGCCCTCGCTTGCCGCGGTCGCAGTGCTTTTAAGAACCCAGAGAGGAAGGTGCAGCAACGATGGCCGCAGGACCGCTCGAAGGCAAGGTCGCGATCGTCACCGGCGCGGCGATGGGAATGGGCGAGGCGACCGCCCGCGTCTTCGCCGCCGCCGGAGCGCATGTGCTGGTGAGCGACATCAACGCCGAGCTTGGCCGGGCGACCGCCGAGCAGATCGAGCGCGACGGCGGCTCGGCCTCGTTCTGCCAGACCGACGTCTCGAAGGCGGCCGACGCGGAGGCCGTGGTTCGAACGGCGGTCGAGCGCTACGGGCGGCTCGACTGCGCGGTCAACAACGCCGCGGTCACGCCCGACACCCATCCGATCGCTGAGCTCGACGAGGCCGAATGGGACCGGATCCTCGCGGTCGACTTGAAAGGCGTCGCGCTGTGCCTCAAGTACGAGGTGGCGCAGATGCTGTCGCAGGGCGACGGCGGAGCGATCGTGAACATCGGGTCGGTCAGCTCGTTCCGGCCGCAGCCGGCCAACGCCGCATACACGGCGGCCAAGCACGGCGTGATCGGCCTGACCAAAGTGGCGTCGCTCGAGAACGCCCCGCAGGGGATCCGCGTCAATACGGTCGCCCCTGGGGCGATCGACACCCCGATGATCCGCGGCGCCCTCGAGACCGTCGGCTTGACCGAAGCCGAGTTCGCCCCGGTGCTCAGCCTGTTCGGACGGTTCGGGAGGCCCGAGGAGGTCGCGCAGGCGAGCCTCTGGCTGTGCTCGGACCAGGCGTCGTACGTGACCGGCGCCGTGCTCAGCGTCGACGCCGGCTACACCTCGCGCTGATTGGCTTGACGAGCCGGGAGCCCTCGGCATAAACTGAATCGAAGTAGGCTCAAACACGAGACGCACCAGCAACAAGAGGGAGCTATGACCGCCACGAACGAAACGACCGTCGACAGCGCGAGCCTCCAGGCTCTTCAGGACCGAACCGACATCGCTGACGTCCTCTACCGGTACTCCTCAGCGGTCGACTCGTTCGACAGCGAAGGCATTCGCAGCACGCTCGCCGACGACATCTGGGCGCAGTACGGGAACGGCGATCCGGTCGAGGGAGGCGACAAGCTGGCGGCGTGGATCACGGGGGCGACCACGACGGTGATCTGGCAGCACCACCTGCTCAACGTCTACCACATCACGATCGACGGCGATCACGCCAAGACGCTCTCTTACCTCACCTCCTACCAGGTGTTCGAGGAGAACCCAGACGCCGCGATCATCCTCGCGGCCAGGTACCACGACGAGCTGAAGCGAACGCCGGCGGGATGGAAGATCTCAAAGCGGATCATGGAGCTGCTCTGGGGCGAGTCGAAGGCCGACGAGGGCTACCTGGCGGGCCTCGGCGGACGCGGCCCGAAGATCTGGCAGCGAAGCTGACGACCGTCAACCACCGTCCGAGGAGACAACCATGGCAATCGTTCGAACAGCCTGCACGATGACGCTGGACAGAAAGGACCTCGACGAGGTCGTCGGAATCTTCGAGAAGTTCATCAAGGACGTGCAGGACAACGATCACGGCGTGCTCGCGTACCACTACTTCATCGACGAGGACCCGCTGACGATCCACGTCATCGAGTGGTACGAGAGCCCGCAGGCGATGCTCGATCACTACGCCAAGCTCGACCTCGAGGCGGCTGGGCGGCTGGTGCAGCTCGTCGAGCTCTCCCCTCTGCACTACTACGGCAACCCGACGCCGGAGGAGGAAGCGCAGATGGCGGGCTTCGGCACTGTGCACATCCATCGTCCGCTGGTCAGCATCGAGGAGACCGCGGCGACGGCTTAGTGACCGCCGCGGCGTGGGGCGCGGTCGCCGACGCCGTGGGAATCGGCGACCGAACCTCGCTCCTCGATCTTGGCTGCGGCGACGGGGCCTTCTGCGCCTTCGCCGCTCGTCGCGGAGCGATCGTGCACGGCGTCGACGCTGAGCCTTACGCGATCGCCAAAGCACTCGAAGTGGTCCCCGGCGGCGACTTCCGGCTTGGACTGATGGAGAGCCTGCCGTGGGCCGATGCCTCGTTCGACGTCGTGACTGGGTTCAACGCCGTGCAGTACGCCCTCGACCCCGAGGTGGCGCTGATCGAGGCCACGCGCGTAGTGCGCACCGACGGGCGGATTGCCATCTGCAAATGGGGACCCCCTGCTGGCAACGAGTTCTTCGCCTATCTCATCTCGATCGGCGTCGGGGGCGTCGTTGACGAGCGCCTCCCCGCGACTGATCCGGTCGAGGATGCGATTCGAGCGGCGCGTCTGGAGCTGCTCGCGACTGGTGACGTCTCGGCTCCGATCGAGATGGCCGACGACGCGGCGCTCGAGGCGTCGCTGTCACGAGCGGGGGTCGTCGCTGCTCCTCTCGCCGCTCCCGCGGGGACATCCGTCATCGCGGCCGCCGCGGGCTGGCGTCAGGCCGACGGCACGTATCGGTTCGACAACCGGCTGAGATATTGGGTGCTGCGGAGGCGCGGGTGAGCGTTGCGGTCGCACGCGGCGTCGGCCCCGCCCGCATCGACTTCGCGTACGAGCGCTTCGGCGATCCTGGATCGCCGCCGGTTCTGCTCATGATGGGCCTGGGCACGCAGATGCTCGGCTGGCCGGACGGATTCTGCACCGCGCTTGCGGCCCGCGGCGTGCACGTGATCCGCTTCGACAACCGCGACATCGGCCTGTCGACCCACCTCACCGATGCGCCGATGCCCGATGTCAGGGCGGCGCTGCTCGGCGACACGTCGTCGGCGTCCTACCGCCTGTCGGACATGGCCGCCGACACCGTCGGGCTGCTCGACGCCGTCGGACTGGACGGCGCGCACCTCGTCGGCGCCTCGATGGGCGGGATGATCGCCCAGACGATGGCGATTGAATATCCGGACCGCGTTCGGTCACTGACGTCGATCATGTCGACCACCGGCGATCCGTCGGTGGGGCAGGCGACCCAGCGGGCATTGGCGGCGCTGCTGTCGCCGCCGGCCTCCACCCGCGCGGAGGCGATCGAGCGGACGGTGTCGATCGTGCGAGTGATCGGCTCACCGGGCTTCGCCCTCGACGAGGCCGAGCTGCGCTGGCGCACCGGAGTCGCCTACGATCGGGACAACGATCCGATCGGCGTCGCTCGGCAGCTCGTTGCTATCGCCGCGTCAAAGAACAGGACCGCGGCGCTTCGGTCGGTCTCGGTCCCGACGCTCGTGCTGCACGGGGCCGACGATCCGCTGGTCGACGTCAGCGGTGGCCGAGCCACCGCCGGTGCGATCCCCGGAGCCGAGCTGATCGTGTTCGAGGGAATGGGCCACAACCTTCCGCGGGAGCTTTGGGCCGAGATCTCGCGGCGCATCGCCGAGCTCGTCCAGCGCGCCGAGGCGGGGCGAAGCGTCAGACCGCGGTGACGAGCCCGCCGTTCGGGCTCACGGTGGCGCCGACGAAGAACGAGGCATCGTCGGAGGCGAGGAACGCGACCGCCGCTGCCACCTCCTCCGGGGTGCCGAGCCGGCCGGCCGGCGTTCGTGTCACGTTGGACTCGCGAGCCACGCCGACCTGGGCCTTGGTCCGCGTCGTGTCGATGAACCCGGGAGCGATCGCGTTGACCCTGATCCCCTGAACGATTACTTCCTTCGCGGTGGCTCTGGTGAAGCCGAGGACGCCGGCCTTGGCAGCGGAGTAATGCGGGTGCCCGGTGCAGCCTTCGATGCCGCAGACCGAGGCCATGTTGACGATCGCTCCGGAGCGACGCTCGGCCATCCGCCGGACCGCCGCTCGCGTGCCGTAAAAGGTTCCGTCGAGATGCACGGAGAGGACGAACCGCCACTCTTCGTCGGTCAGGCGCACCAGCGCCTCGAGCGGCGTGGTAATCGGCCCCACTGCCTGCTCGGCGCGCTGCTGTTCGATCAGCGGGTTGACGCGCGCGACGTGGGACATCGCCAACGCGCCGGCGTTGTTGACCATGACCGCCAGCGGACCGATGTCGCTCTCGACCTTTTTCAGCGCCTCTTCAACCGATCCGCTGTCGCTGACATCTACTTCGATCGCCGCGCCTCGTGGCAGCTCGGCGACGATCTCCTGCGCCCTGTCTACCGAGAGGTCGAGCGCGGCGACGGTCGCCCCCTCGTCGGCCAGCCGCCGGCAGATCGCTGCGCCGATTCCCGATCCGCCTCCGGTGACCGCGGCCACCCTGCCTTCGAACCTCTTCATGTCCTGAACTTACATCAATTCGATTTCATGTGCAAGCGAAGCGAGCGCTCGCCGCTTTATCTGTGACCCGACCTCAAGCCCGAGCGCCGGCAACCCGGGCCCGGCGCGCCATCGCCGGCGACCCCCGATAAGCGCGCACTCGACCCCTCGCCGGCGGGTGAACGTCGATTCATCGCGCTATAGCAACGATCTCTCAGCATTCGACGAGAAGCGATCGCCGAGTGGGTCCTTATCGGGGCGGGGTGGCGCGGGGGACCCGCGTGGCGCTGTAGAACGCGACGTACCGCGCGATCTCGCCCTGCGGGGTGATCTGGGCCGTTGAGAAGAACGTGCCACCGTCGGGGATGCCTTCGATCACGCCTTCGACGAACACCCGGCCGCCGCGCTGCCGGCAGTCGGTGATGATCTGGCGCGCCGGGCTCGGCCCACGCTCGGTGACGAACCCGCGCCACAACGCGTCGCGACCGTGGAACAGCACGCGCTCGGTTCCGCCGGCGTAGGGCGGGTGGGAGTAGATCGTGTCGGGCGTGAAGTGCGCAGCGGCTTCGCGAAACCTCGAGCTCATGAGGTCGGTGAAGTACCGCTCCAGGACCGGTCGTCCGTCCGCGACGCAGGCTTCCTCGTCGATCCCTGACGCCGGCACGAGCGGTGCGCGTAGCCAGACCAGTCGGGACACGGCGCCGCGACTGTCGTACGTCAGTCCGGCAAGGCAGGTCTCGGGTCCGCCGCCGCCGCGACACGTGATCTCGGCCCAGCAGGCGCCGTCCGACGCCATGGCCGCGACGACCGTGAGACTCGACGGCGACAGATGCGCCAGCGCTTCGGCCGACGCGCGCCTGCCCCGTACCGCGTCGATTGTCGCAGCCAGCCCCTGCTCAGGACTGGCGAGCCAGGCCTGCACGTCGGGCGCGAGGAAGCTCCCGGCCGTTTCGTCCGCGCCCTCCGCGAGCGCGAGCACCCCCTCGAGCGGCGGCGGCAAGCCGTCGCGCGGGCCGCTACTGCCGGCGCTCCGCCGCCCTCCCCCTGGCTGAACTGAATTCATATAAGCATGCTACTGCCGATCACGGCCCGCCGCTGACCCCGAAGCGGCAGACGCGCACACGCCGACGACGTTGGACTGCGTCCCGTCTACCCCCACCGCCAAGCCGGCCCCCGCCTAGGAGGCCAGCTGGTACTGCGGATCCGAGGCGAGCGCGGCGGTGATCGTGTCGGCGGCACGGATCATGCGCCGGCCCTGTCGCCGGACCCTCTGGACTTCCGGACTGTTCCAGCCAACCGGATTGGCGAGTCGCTCGTTGCCGCCATCGAAGAGATCCCGCGCGATCACCTCGAGCAGAGGCCGGGGCGCGACCATCCGCACGTCGTCCGGTGGCTCACCCCAGGCGAGCGTCTCGAGCTGGTCGACGCACACGTCCAGGACCGTCCGCAGCCGCGCCGCGTCCTCGCGACTCGGCAGCGGCTCGTCGAGCGGTTGGTCGAGCTCGCAGGCGAGCTGGATACGAAGTGCTCGCGCGACCTCTCTCGCCAACACAGGGCTCAGCGTCACCTCGACCCGCCGACCATCCCACGGCCGAGACGGCGGTGTCTGCATCTCTCCCTCTCCTCTCTCCCCATCCGAGCCGCTACGTCGCCGCGCCCGCTCAGACCAGGGGTGCCGATAGTAGTCGCATAGCCGGATTCAGGTCAACTCCGGTCCTGCTCCGTTCGGATAACGGAGACGCGGCTGAGCCCTCTCATGTCGCATGAGAGGGCGAGGAGAGTGGCCCCCCGTGCGGGTTCCAGCCCGCGCCGCGGTCGGCGCGGGTGGCAGACAGCCCATGAGTGGGCTCAGCCGCTGCACATCATGACATGAATTCAGCTTAGTTTCAGCGAGGCTGTCGGTCCGGCCGTAAGCGGACGCGCGAGGCGTCGGCCGCGGTGCCTATCATTCCAGCGCCAGGATCACCTGCTGCCGTGAGGAGGATTGTGGCCCCACCACCGGGCCCCAGAGCCAGACGAGATACCGGCGTCGCCGTTGCGTCTTCGCGCAGCAAGCGCGACGAGATCTTGCGGACGGCGACCGCGTATTTCGGCGAGAACGGTTACGAGGCGACCAAGCTCGCCGACGTTGCGGCGGCCGTCGGGATCGGCTCAACCGCTCTCTACCACTACTTCGAGTCGAAGCTGCACTGCCTGTACGTGATCATGGCGGACGCGCTCGGCATCTTTCGAAGTGATTTCGATCGCCACACGAGCGAGCACGAGGATTACATGGACGCGCTGCTGGCGGTGCTCCGTGGCTCTTATGACCTGAGCGAGCAGGACGTCCTGCGCAACCGCGTGCTGGTCGCCGAGCAGGGACTCGTGGGGGTGCGCCGGACGTCCCCGCGCGAGGAGGAAGCCCGCACGCTCGCTCGCGCGCGGATCCGCGACGTCGAGTTCACCTGGGCGACGTTCCTGGTGCGCGGCATGGAGCAGGGGCTGCTGCCGGAGGCGGACCCGCGCCTGCTCACTCGCGCGCTGCTCGGGCTGTACAACAGCATCTGGCACTGGTACCGCCCGCGCGGCCAGGTCAGCCTCGAGGAGGTGACGGAGTTCTTCCTCCGCCGTCAGCTGGCAGTACTCGGTCTCCCGCCCGAGCTCGCTGACGGTGATCGCTCAGCGGCCCCGGCGTCCGCCGGAAAGTCGGCCGCCACTACACGCGCGGCTCGCGGGCGCCGGCGGTCGACCCGGTAGAGCGGCCGGCCTCCGCGAACGCCGGCGCGGTCTCGGCCCCGGCGACATCCGAGCGGCATCTGACGCGCGTTGGTTGGAGCCTCAGATCCGGGGTAGGTCATCGAGAGAACGGCTGCAGGCGCCGGCCGTCTTCGCATAGCGCGACACACGAAGAAGGAGAACAAAATGGCGACGCACAAAACAAGCGTGACGCTGGATCAGGCCCAGGCAATCATCGAGGCGGCACGGACGAAGGCCGACGACATCGGGGTGCCGATGAACATCGCGGTGGTCGACGCGGGGAACAACCTCACCGCGTTCTCGCGGATGGACGGCGCCTGGCTCGGATCGATCGACATCGCCCAGAGCAAGGCCTACACGGCGCGGGCGTTCGATATGCCCACACGCGATCTCGCCGAGATGGCGCAGCCAGGCCAGCCGCTGTTCGGGATCGAGGGCTCGAACCAGAGTGTGATCATCTTCGCCGGGGGGATCCCGCTGACCGACGCAAAGGCCGTCATCGGTGCCGTGGGTGTCAGCGGCGGCACGCCCGATCAGGATCACGAGGTGTGTGCGGCCGCGGTGGCGGCGTACAGCTGAGCGGGGCCTTAGGACGGCTCGGCAACCACGACTAACCCCGCGTCGTATCTACTCGCGGGCGTTCGGCGAAGCACGCTGCGCGGGCGAGCGTTTCCCTCCCCACACGTTGGAGATCGCGCAGATAAGCGAGGTGGCTCTGCCACTCCGCCGCACTCGCCTCGTCGCCGGCGAGGCGCGCGGTGTCCGCGTGTGCGTCGAGCAACTCGTACGTGAGGGCAATGAGCACGGCCACGCTTTCCTGTGCAGGCTCGGCTACAGGACGTGGTGAACGACGCGCGGTCCGGGAGGGCAGGAACCTCACGGCGATCACGACGCGAGAGCCACCACCGCGCGACCGGGCGCGGGCGCGGCGTCGACGGCGTGACGGACAACAGGCTGAAGAGGCCGGATCGCGTGGAGCGAGCCTGCCGGCGCCGGCGGATCACTCGAGTGGCCCGAGATCGTCACCCCCCGGAGCGGTACGACGACGGGATAGCTGAAATGGTGATCGTTCATGGGACTCACTCGCAATGGGGGCTGGCTTGGGGTTGGCCGCGGCGCGACGGGCGCCGCGGCCAACCCGGGACACGTCAGGACACGAACTCGCGGACCGCGCTGGTGTAGGCGCGAGCGATCTCACGGGTCGCGTCGGCCTGCAGGCTGCCGATGCTCACGACCCACTCGATGTTGGTCGCGCTGGTCGCCTTCTCATACTGGTCCGCCAGCTTGACGACGGCCTGCTCGTATGACGACAGGTACGCCTCGCTCGCCTTCTTGCTCTGGGCGACCGCCTTCTCGCGGAGCTCGGAGACTCGCTCGGTCGCCTCCTGGACGGAATCGGTGATCGGATCGGACTTCGACTGGGTGGGCACGATGGCTCCCTCCGCTGGATCGCTTGCAAATTAGCTGCGCGCAAGTTAGCACAGCAACTGAGGTGATGTCAATTCAAATTTCTGATAGGCTGCCGACGCCATGAGCCGTGGTGCACCCGCCGACGCCCGAGCACAGCCTTCGGTCCTGTTGCTGACCGGCATCGGCCTCACGGCGGCGGTGGGGCTACGGGCGATCGCCCCGCTCGAGGCGCACTTTCGCGTCCTCTCGGGGCCGCTGGGCGCGCCGGGGACCGGCGGAACCGGTGAAGCGCCCGCGCCGACCACAGCCGAGGATGCGGTGGCAACGCTGGACCGCGCAGGCGTGAAGCAGGCACACGTCGTCGGTCTTTCCTTCGGCGCAGCGATCGCTCAGGAGGTCGCGATCCGGCATCCGGAGCGCGTCCGCTCACTTGTGCTCGGCTCATCCACGGCCGGCGGCAGGCTGTACGTCGCACCGGAACGGCCGATCCGCCAGTTTCTGCGCCGTCTCGGAGAGCTGCCGACCGAGGAGGGTTTGTGGGCGTCGGTGCCGTACCTCTACGCGGAGGCGACCTCCCGGCAACGCGCGCCGCTGATCGGCGAGGACATCGCCCGGCGCCTGAGCCGGGCTCTCGAGCCTCGCTTCTATCGCGCCCAGCACGCGATCGCCCGTGCGCACGACACGACCGGGCGCCTCCATCAGATCACCGCTCCGACGCTCGTCATCCACGGCGCGCACGATCGGATCCTGCCGCTCGACAACGGCCGGCAATTGGCAGCCGGCATCACGGGCGCGCGGTTCATCGCCCTACGGAGCGGCGCCCACGCGTTCCCCACGGATGTGCCCGACGCCGGCCGCGAGCTGGTCAGCTTTCTGCTTGCGCAAGCGCGGCCGGCGCCGACGCGTAACGCGCGCGCAGGTCGCGCTTGAGCACCTTCCCCGCGGCGCTGCGGGGAAGCTCGTCGACGAACTCCACCGAACGAGGCAACTTGTAGCCCGCCAGCCGCTCGCGGGCGAATGCGACCAGTTCCTCGCCATCGACGGCCGAGCCCCCCGCGCGAACCACGAGCGCCTTGACGGCTTCGCCCCATCGCTCGTCGGGAACCCCGATCACCGCGACCTCGGAGACCCCGGGATGCTGGGAGAGCACCTCCTCGACCTCGATCGGATAGATGTTCTCGCCACCGCTCACGATCATGTCCTTGATCCGGTCGGTGAGGAACAGGTAGCCGCCCTCGTCGCGGAACCCCCCGTCCCCGGTTCGCAGCCACCCGTCCGGCCGCAGCGCGGCATCGGTCTCTGCGTCGCGCTTGTAGTAGCCGGCCATCACGTTCGGGGCCCGTAGCCAGACCTCGCCGACCTCGCCGACGGCGCAGTCGCGCTCGCTGACCGGGTCGACGATGCGCATCTCGACCCAGGGCAGGGGCCGCCCCGCGGACCGCAGCAGGTGCTGACGGTCGCCGTCGGCGTCGTGGTCCTCGGGCCGCAGCTGTATGACGCCTCCGGTCGTCTCCGTCAAGCCGTAGACGCCGAACAGCGGGCACCTGAAGGTTCGGAGCGCCACTCTGAGAACGGGGGTGGTGATCGGCGAGGCGCCGTAGACGATCGAACGCAGGCTCGAGTAGTCACGCTCGGCGGCGCCCGGGACGGCGGCCAGCATCTGCAGGATCGTGGGTACAAACACGGGGTTCGTCACCCGTTCGCGCTCGAGCAGGTCGAGGACGTCCGCCGCGTCGAACTCGCTGACGAGAATCGTGGTCGCTCCGTTGACGAGTCCGAGATAAGCCCAGCCGATCCCGCCGATGTGGAACATCGGCAGCGGCGTGAGGCTGATCGACTGCGAGTCGAACGCCCACACGTCCGCGCTCAGGTACGCGGCGGCGAGGTTCCGCTGCGTCGTAAGAACGCCCTTCGGGAGGCCGGTGGTTCCCGACGTGTACATCTGCACCGCGACCTCGCTCGCAGCGCCCCGGTGGCCGGGATCGGTCGCCGCCTGAGCCTCGAGGCGCCGCTCATAATCGTCGCCGGTGTCGATCACCTCGAGCTGCTGGGGGACGCCGCGGGCAATCTCGCGAGCGACCTCCCGGTAGCCCGGTCCCGCGATCATCACCGAGCAGCCCGCATCCGCGACGATCGTCTCGAGCTCGGCTCGAGCCAGCCGCCAGTTGAGCGGGACCGTGACCGCCCCGATCTTGCTCGTCGCGAATAGGAGCTCGACGACCTCGGGCGCGGTGCGGTCGAGGTGGGCAATCCGATCCCCGGCACGGACGCCGGCCGACAGTAGCGCCTGAGCCAGCCGGCTCGTGCGATCGTCGAGCTCGGCGTATGTCAGCGCACGCGTGCCGCAGCGGATCGCCACGACGTTGGGGCGACTCGACGCGTGCCCGCGAATGACGTCCGCGACTCGGAGATCCTCGAGAACCTGCACTGAGGTCAATTCAATCAGACCGGTGGTGGTGAGACGCGGTGGCGGGATGGCGCGGACCGTCGCGAGACCGCAGCTCACGCATGCGCGGCGAAGAACTCTCCGATGGCCCCGTCCACCGCCGGCTCCTCGGTGGGGTACAGATGGCCGGCGTCCTGCAGGATCTTCAGCCGCGCTCCCGGTACCCGCTCCGCGGTCATGTGCGCGTTGGCGACCGGGATGATCCGATCGCGCGCGCCGTGGACGACGAGCGTGGGCGCGCGGATCCGCTCCAGACGGCGATAGCAGTTGTGCAGCGACGCCGCGAGCAGCTGCGCCCGGTACGCGCGTTCGTTGAACGGGTTCGTGAGACGACGCTCGATGTCCTCGGCGATGCGGTCGACCTGTTCGGCCCGGCCCCGCGGACCGTAGTTGTAGGGAACCGACGCCCACGCCGCCTCCTCTGAGGGCATCGTCGCGCGCCTCCGGAAGAACGCGTGGACGTCGGGTTCGGGAAACGCCGCTCGCCGACCGCCGGAATGGGTTGCGCCGAGGACGAGCGACTGAACCCGTGTCGGGTGACGGAGCGCAATCTGCTGGGCGACCATCCCTCCGAGCGAGAACCCGTAGAGATGGACTCGGTCGAGCGCGAGGTCGTCGAGGATCGAGACGGCGTCGTCCGCCATTGCCTCGGTGGTGTAGGCGTATGTCAACGACTCTGACTGCCCGATCCCGCGATGGTCGTAGGTGATCACGCGCATTGCACCGGTCAGCGCGTCGACGGTCCGCCACCACGCCCCCCCGCTGAGGCCGAGGCCGTGCACGAGCAGGACGGGATCACCGGTGCCGCTGCTCTCCCAGTAGAGACGCGTCCGCCCGTCGAGCCGATTGACGATGCCTGACCCGGAGCTCACACGTCCAGGATCCAGCGCACGCTCGAGAGATGCGTGGCGCCGATGTCGCGTGTCATCTCCGCACAGGATGCGAGGACTGCCCGCACGGGCTCGACGCCGACCGCGCCAGCGGCGTGCAATTGAGCGTCGGTCACGGCTCGGATCGCCGTCTCGTACGCGTCCACGCAGGCTTCGGCTCCGCCCCACGGGACCAGTGCCGCCCTGCCGACCGTCCCGGCCGCGTCCATGGCGCGCCCGAGCACATCTTCCATGAATGCCATCACCTGAAGATCCTCCTGTTCAGCTCATTGCAGCTGGTCGGCGACGCCCGCGGCACTCAGCGCCGCGAACTGCTCATCGACCGAATTGGCGAGCACGATTAGGTCCCTGGTCTGTCCCGACCGGTCGCGGACGTGGTCGGTGAGAAGCGCTTCGGGCTCGAAGCCCAAGCCGCGGAACATCGCGATCAGCGGCTCCTGGTCGGCGATCACTTCGACGACGAGCTTCTTCAGCCCCATCTCGACCGCATCGAGGACCGTCCGCTGGGCCAGGCGGCGTCCGATGCCGCGGCCTCGGTGGTCGGGATCCACGACGAGCCGAACCTCGCCGACGTGGCTCGACCAGCCGACAAGGCGCGCGACCTCCACCGAGCCGACGACCTCGCCGTCTTCGACCGCGACCGTCCGCCCCGGACCGGGCTTCACCCAATCCTCGATCACGCGCGGATCGCCGACGTCCTCCTTCAGAAACGTCCGATCGCTTTCGGGAATGTGCTCGAAGAAGCGCGACAGTGCCGGACGATCGCCGGCCTCGATTGGTCGAATCTCCATGCTGCTCCTCCTCTACCGTGATGGGTCGCTGTGGTCGATGATCCAGCCGGCCAGCTTCGGCATCGTGTGCTTGAACGCCGACTTGCCGGTCCCAAAGGTGACGTGGCCGCCCGGCAGCCGGAGCTCCTCGCGGCGCGCGGGGTCCCCGACGAGCGCCATCACCGGGTCCACGGCTGGCGGGGGGACGACGTTGTCGCGCTCGGCCATCGCGTTCAGCACGTTGCCCCGGACGCTCCCGAGGTCGACCTGCCGCCCGCCGAGCGGCATCGAGCCCGTCATCAGGATGTTCTGGCGGACAAGCAGCTCCACCAGCTGGCGAAACGCGGCTCCCGGGAACGGCACATGGTCGCGCGACCAGGTCGCCATCGCCTGAAAGCTCTCGACGAACTCGTCGTTCCAGAGGTTCTCGAGCAACGTCGCCTTCTGCGCCACCTCGGTCGTGGGGGCGAGCATGTAGAACCCGCTGTACAGCGCGTCGGCCGGGACGTTGCCGGTCTCGTCGATCATCTCCTCCGGGTCGAGCCTCCCCTCGCGCAGCAGAGCGACCATCGCTCCCATCTCGCTGAAGTCCAGCGGCGTGGCCATCAGGATCAGGTTGCGGACCTTCGCTTCCTTATGCCCGGCGGCGTACAGGGCCGCGAGGACTCCGCCGAGGCAGTAACCGGCGAGCGTGACCTCTTCGTGGCCGCTCACGCGTCGCGCCTCGGCGAGCGCCCGCGGCAGATACCAATCGACGTAGCGCTCGAGGTCGTTGTCGGCGTCAAGCTCGTCCGGAACCCCCCAGTCGAGCATGAACACGTCGAGGCCCGCGCCGATCAGGTACTCGACCGTGCTGTTGCCCGGGCGCAGGTCGAGGATGTAGCTCCGGCTGACGAGGCTGTGCACGATCACGACCGGCGGTCCGTAGCGGCGATCCCCGCCCTTGTACCGCCAGAGCTCCGCCTTGCCGCTTTTCCACACGACGTCCTTGGGCGTCGCCCCGAGAGCCGGCCGGTGGCTGCCCCTGACATACCGGATGCCGTTTCGGGCTCGCAGGATCGACCGCTCGACGTCGCGGTTGACGCGCCCGAGCAGGTCGCCGGGGCTCAGCGTTGACGGCACCCTCGGGCTCATCTCACGTCCGACGACGGCTCGGTGCCGTCCAGCTCCGCGACTTCGTCGGAGAGCTCGTTGAGCTGTCGCTCCATGCGTGCCAGCTGCTGCCGCATGCCGCGAATGTCCGACCCGGCCGGGAGGTTCAGGAGGTGCAGGCACCGTCGCGAAACCCCTTCCGCCGTTCCCACCGCTCGGCGGCGAACCCTGGTCGTCGTGCTGACCAGGTCGAAGTAAGTCTCGGAGTGAACGGCCA
>Ga0116216_10001412_pt1 | contig 16764 bp, 15 predicted proteins | sample Sb_taG_11_FD_89696 | JGI IMG/M metagenome (GOLD analysis project Ga0116216, IMG submission 89696) | Peat soil microbial communities from Weissenstadt, Germany - Sb_50d_3_AS metaG | ecosystem: Environmental > Terrestrial > Soil > Wetlands > Peat | place: Germany: Weissenstadt | collected 2010-09-21
GGCTGGGCATCGTCAAGACTGTTTTCGGCGTGGATACCGCCATCCCCATCACCCTGCTGGCCGGGTACAAGACCTTCCACAACTCCATCTCCGCCCTGATGGAGCGGCGCATCTCGGCCGATATCGCCCTCTGCATCGCCGTGATCGCGGCCTTTGCCGTGGGCCAATACCTCGCGGCCGCCGAAGCCATGTTCATCGTGCTGGTGGGCGAGGGCCTGGAGTCCTACGCCGCCGGCCGCACCGCGGCGGCCATTCACCGATTCGTCGAGCAGATGCCCCACCGCGCCCGCCTCATTCGCAATGGGCAGGAACAGGAGGTCGATGCCGCCTCCCTCGTCCCCGGAGATCTCATCCTGGTCCGCGCCGGCGAGCGCATCCCCGCGGATGGCGAAATCGTCACCGGTTTCTCCGCAATCGACGAAAGCTCCATCACCGGCGAGCCCCTGCCCCGCGAGAAGGCGGCGGGCGACGAAGTTTTTTCCGGCGCCTTGAACGGCGGCGGCATGCTCGAGGTGCGGGTCAGCCGCGCGGGCGAGGATACAACCCTGGCGCGCGTCGTGCAACTCGTCCGCGAGGCGCAGGAAAAACGCGCCCCCGTCGAGCGCCTCGCCGACCGCGCCGCCCGCTACTTCCTGCCGGCTCTACTCCTCGCCGCGGCGCTTACCTTCTACTTCACCCGCGACTGGATGCGCACCGTCGCCGTCCTCATCGTCGCCTGTCCCTGCGCCCTGATCCTGGCCACCCCCACAGCGATGGTTGCGGCCATCGGAGGCCTCGCGCGCCGCGGCATCCTCGTGCGCGGAGCGTCCGTGATGCAACTGGCCGCCAAGGTCGATACCGTAGTCTTCGACAAGACCGGCACCATCACCGAGGGCCGTTTCGAAATCGTGCGGATCATCGCGCTAGATGGTGCAGAAAACGCCCGTGCAGAAAACGCCCGTGCAGAAAACGCCCGCGCAGAAAACGCCCGAGCCGAGAACGATCTACTCGCCATAGCCGGCGCCGTCGAACGAGCTTCCGATCATCCTCTGGCGCGCGTCATCGTCGATGAGGCCGTGCACCGCGGTCTCACCATCCCGTCCGCCGAAAGCGCCCACGTGCTGCCCGGCCGCGGTATCGAAGCCCAAATCGGCGGGCGAAGTTGGCGCGTCGGCAATGCCGCTTTCGTGACAGAGGATGCAGCCGAGCCGCCCCGCCACTTGCCCGATCAAATTGACGCCCAAGCCGATGCCCTCGGCGCAACCACCGTATGGATCGCCGAGAGCAACCGCATCGTGGGAGCCATCCTCCTGCGCGATCGCATTCGCGAGGGCGTGGCCGCCTGCACCAGCGGCCTGCGCGCCCTCGAAATCGGCCGTCTCGTCATGCTGACGGGTGACCGCCGCCGCGCCGCCGAGGCCATCGCGCGCGAAGCCGGCATCGGCGAGGTGGAAGCCGGCCTGCTCCCCGAACAGAAGCTCGCGCACGTCCGCCAACTGGCCTCCGAAGGCCGATCGGTCGGCATGGTCGGCGACGGCATCAACGACGCTCCCGCGCTCGCCGCGGCTTCAGTCGGTATCGCCGTGGCGGGCGCCAGCGCCATCACCGCCGAGGCCGCCGACGTCGTCTATCTCCCCCATTCGCTCGAATCGCTCCCGCAGCTCTTCTCCACCAGCCGCCGCGCCGTCGCCACCGCCTGGCAGAACATCATCATGTTCGCCGGCCTTCTCAATCTCACCGCCGTGCTGCTGGCCGCCAACGGCACCGTGGGGCCCATCGGCGCCGCGCTCACCCACCAGCTCTCCTCGTTCTTCGTCATGATGAACTCGCTGCGGTTGCTGCGCGTGGGGGGCACCGGCCGCACGTGGAATCGCCTGCGCGCCATGACGCCCCGCATCGACCTCGGCGCGAGCGCGGCCTGGATCGCCCAGCGCCGCCGCCAGCTCGTCAAGCCGGCCCTGACCACCGTGTTTCTGCTAGTGGCGCTCAACGGCATCTACGTCATCCCGCCCGAAGAAGTCGGCATCATCCAGCGCTTCGGACAAAAACTCGTGCCCTACGATGGCCCGGGCATCCACTACAAACTGCCATGGCCCATCGACCAGCTCACCCGCGTGCAGGCCCGCCGCGTGCGCGTGGTCGAAATCGGATTCCGCACCAACACCACCACGCCCGATGCCGAACCCGCCGCCTACGAGTGGAACGTGCAGCATCGCTCCGGCCGATTCCAGCGAAGACCCGAAGAGGCCCTCATGCTGACCGGCGATCAGAACATGATCGAGCTGAACGCCACCATCCACTACGACCTCGCCCGGCCCGACGAATTCGTCTTCGGCCAGCTCGATGGAGAAGCCACCGTGCGCGCCGCCGCCGAATCTTCGGTGCAGTCGGTGGTCACCGGAACATCGCTCGACGAGGTCCTCACCACCGGCCGCGCCGCCATCGAACAGCGCGTCAAGAGCGAATTGCAGGCCCGCTTCGACCGCTACCGCTCCGGCATTCGCGTCCTCTCCGTGCGCCTCGAGGACGTTCATCCCTCGCTCGAAGTCGTGGATGCCTTCCGCGATGTCTCGGGCGCGTTCGAGGAAAAGAACCGCAAGATCAACGAGGCCGAAGGATACCGCAATGAGCAGGTGGCGCTCGCCCGCGGCAACGCCAAAGCCAGCCTCGCGGAGGCCAGCGGGTATTCCGTAGAGCGCATCAACCGCGCCGAAGGCGACGCCGGCCGCTTCAACCAGCGCTAGGTCTTTTTTTTCACTGAGCCTGGCCCCACCGAGACGCGCCTCTATCTGGAGACCATCGAACAGGTGCTCCCCGGCAAGAAGAAACTGATTATCGACAGCACCAAGGCCCGCAGGCAACTGTTCCTGCTGGAAGACAGAGTGGAGATCGGCGGCGCGGCCCTGAACCCCGTGTTCTCCGACACGCGCAAGGAACCATAACATGGACTCATACCGAAAATACCTGCCCGCCGCGATCGTCGTGGCAATCCTCCTCCTGGCGTACCGCACATTCTTCCCGGTGAAGGAAACCGAGTTCGTGCTGGTCACGCAATTCGGACGTCCGCTCTACGCCATCACCGGCGCCGGCCTGCACATGAAGTGGGCCTTCCAGAGCGCTACCTATTTCGATCGCCGCCTGCACATCTACAATCCGCGCCCCTCCGAGTTCCTCACGCGCGACAAGAAGAACATCGTGGTCGATAGTTACGTCGCGTGGAAGATCCAGGATCCCACCCGCTTCCTGCAGAGTGTCGGCGACCCCGTGGCCGCCGAGATGCGGCTGCACGACATCGTCTGGTCGGGCCTCTCGGCGGCTCTCGGCGCGCACGATCTCGACTCGCTCGTTTCCACGGCCGCCCCCACGCTGCAGACTACCGGCATGATGGATGCGTTGGCGGACCTCACCGACCGCGCCGCGCTGGCTCAGTACGGCGTCAGCGTCGTCGATGTGCGGATCAAGCGCATCAACCTCCCCGAGCAGAACAAGCAAAGCGTGTATGCCCGCATGCGGGCCGAGCGCGAGCGCATCGCGCGCCAGTACCGCGCGGAAGGCGAAGAGCAGGCGCTCGCCATTCGGGACGATGCCGACCGCCAGAAGGCCGAAACGCTCTCGGTGGCCTACAAAGAAGCCGAGACCATCCGCGGCCAGGGAGACGCGGAGTCGACGCGCATCTACGGTCAGGCCTACTCCAAGAATCCGCGCTTCTACAAACTGCTGCGCACCCTCGACGCTTATAAAAAGGTACTGGACGACAAGACCACCGCCATCCTCAGCTCCGACTCGGAGCTGCTGAAAATCCTGACCCGCGGCGAAGCAGGAGCGAAGTGAGCACCGTCCTCAGCACACTGCTGGGCCGCTTGACCCGCCCCGCTGCGTCCGCCGCCGCGACCGCCCCGTCCGACACCGCGACCGCTCCGTCCGACACCGCGACCGCTCCGTCCGACACCGCGACCGCTCCGTCCGGCGCCACAACTGCTCCGTTCGGAGCCACGACCGTGACTCGCGCTTCGCGAGCGACTCGCCCTTGGCGAGCAAGGGAGTGGTCTTCGCAGGACGAGCCGCCATCCGGCTCGGCCCCCCGATTGCCCGGCACCACCAGGCAGCGTCTCGCCTGGGGCGCGTTGCTCCTCTGGATTCTCTCCGGAGTCTATCTCGTGCCAACCGATCAACAGGCGGTGGTCACGCGTTTCGGTGCGGTCGTCTCGCCGCGCGTCCTTCCCGGAGTCCACTACGCGCTGCCATGGCCCATCGAGAGCGTCTACAAGCTGAAGGTGCAGCAACTGCAGCGGCTGGTGATCGGCGGCGAGCCGGCCGACCTGGTGCTTGGCCGGACGCAGCCCCTCGCTTCCCAGTTCCTCACGGGCGACCAGAACATTATTAATATGCGGGTGGTCGTGCAGTATTCGGTCGGCGTACCCACGGACTACCTGTTTCGCTCGCTCGACGTCGCCCAGACCACTGGCGCCGCCGTCGAAGCGGAACTGGCGCGCCGCATCGCCCCCAGTGAAGTGGATGCCATCCTCACCACCGAGAAGCTAGCGATCCAGGATGCCGTGCTCGCGGCGGCGCAGAGACGCCTCAACGAAGAGAGCGTCGGCGTCAAGCTCTCGACGGTGAACATCGAGAGCGTTTCCGCTCCGCCCGAAGCCGCCGACGCTTTTCGCGACGTGGCCAGCGCCCGCGCCGATACCGCCCGCATCGTCAGCGAGGCCGAGAGCTACGCCAACGATTTGCTGCCCCGCGCCCGCGGCGAGGCGCGCCAAATGATGGAGGCGGCCGAAGCCTATCGAAGCTCCCGCATCAATGAAGCCGCCGGTGAAGCGGCGCGCTTCTCCGCCGTTGCCGCCGAATATGCCAAGGCTCCCGAGGTCACCAGCGACCGGCTCTACATCGAGGCCATGGAACAGATTCTCCCCAAGATTCGCAAGCTGATCGTTGACCCCAACGGGAATCTGGATCTATCCATCATCAGAAAGGGGGACGCGCCTATATCATCGCCAACAGGTCGCTGATGCGGATGGAGAAGCCCGGGATCTGCTCAGGACGGAAGTCTTGCGTTTCGTCCAGTGCAACCGTCGAGTGCTCGGAGAACACAAAAACCTGCCGAAGCTGAATGGAGAAAATAAACACCTCTTTGGTGCCGCACCTCCGATAGCGTTGGGCCTTCGCCAACAGCGACTCGAACTTGTCACTCGGGGAAACGACTTCAATGGCCAAGTCCGGGACAAATGGCTGCACGCGACGCTTCGGCTCAACCAGCCGCGCCTTCTCAGGACCGAAAAAGCTGACGTCCGGTCCATGGGCATTGCCGCCGAAATCGTATTCCTGCTCTGCCACGATGCAGCCGAGCTTGTGTTCTCGCACGTACGGATCCAGCCGCACCACGATCGCATCGCGCAGTCTGTTGTGGTCGATTGAATTGGCCGACACTTTGACTAGCTCTCCATCTACCAGCTCGTGATTGCGGGCGAGCACATCCGGAAGGTTCTCGAAGTCTTCAATGGTCAGGCCGGTGATCGTCGCCATGGTCATATTTTACACTACCGCTTCCCCGGAATCGTCCACAGAAAAATGTGGCGCCGCTCCACTACTTCCTCCTTGTCGGGGTGCCAGTCCTCCATGTCGAAACTGTGGGAGACCACCCGGCTGCCGGGCTTCAGCTCCTTCAGCAACTTGGGACGCAGCCGCATATTGACATTCGGCATCAGGTAGATCGCGACCACCGTGGCGCTGTGAATATCCGCCTGGAAAAGGTCGTTCTCCTCGAACCTCACCAGCCTTTCCACCCCAGCCTTCCTGGCGTTAGCCCGCGACTCTGCGACGCGCTCCGGATTGATATCGATCCCCACTCCGTGCGCGCCGTAATTCCTGGCGGCGGCAATCACGATGCGGCCGTCGCCGCACCCGAGGTCGTACACCACGTCGGTACTCTTGACGCCGGCGAGCTTGAGCATCCCGTCCACCACCGCATCGGGCGTCGGGATGAACGGCACCTCCGGCACACTCCGCGGCTGGGCCGTGGCCACGGCCGAGAGAAGCAGGCAGCAGGCAACGTGTGGCAGTCGCATGGCGATGAGATTAATCGTATCATTGCGGCAATGACCAGAAGTGGTCATAATGAAAGCATGAAGGCCAAAGTGGGCATCGCCGAGTTGAAAGCGCACCTGAGCGAATACGTTCGGGCGGCGCAGAAAGGCAAGGAGATTATCATCAGAGATCGCGACACGCCTATTGCGAAGCTCGTTCCGATCGAGACACGCAAGCTTCCGTTTCGCGTGATCCCGGCTTCCCGGCCGTTCCGAAGCAGCGACGACATGGTGGGATTCCGCCCTACCGGGTTTACGCCGGAGGAAATCGACCGCATTATTGACGAAACACGGGCGGACCGTGAAGATGAATGGTTGAACTTGGAAAAGTTTATCTCGACGCGTCGATAGTCATCCGGCGGACACTCGACCAACCCGGGGCGCTCCAGGGTGTCGACTTGTCGTCCGCGTTCTCGTCCGAATTGCTTCTCGGCGAACTGTTTCGGACCCTGGATCGACTGCGTGTGGGAGGCATGCCGGCGGATGAACTGGCGAAGCTCCGCGTTAATGCGGACAGGAATCTGGACGGCGTCTCCCTGATTCCCGTGGACAAGGTCGTGTTGAACCGGGCGGGCGGACCGTTCCCTACGCTCATCAAAACGCTTGATGCGATTCATCTGGCGACCGCCTTACTTTGGGCCGACCATGCCGGCGATATCGTCTTCCTGACGCACGATCGTCAACTTGCGATAACCGCCCGGGCATGCGGTCTCCAAGTCTACCCACAACTGGTCTGATACCATTAAGGAATCACCCTTGATCGACACGATTCCAGACATCCTGGCCCGTATTGTCGCCAAGAAACGCGAAGAACTCGCCCGCGTCGCCCCCATGGAGCAATGGGAACGCGAGGCCGAAGTACGCCATTCCTCACGGCGCGATTTTCAAGCGGCCCTGCGGGCGCGCACCCCGGCCATCATCGCCGAAGTGAAAAAGGCATCGCCGAGTAAAGGCGTTCTTTCGCGGGATTTCGACCCCGTTCGCATCGCCACCGCCTATCAGCGCGGCGGCGCTGCGGCACTCTCCGTCCTCACCGACGAATCGTTCTTTCAGGGGAGCCTCGCCGACCTCGAAACGGCCCGATCCGCGGTCTCGCTGCCGGTCCTGCGCAAAGATTTTACGCTTGCAAACGCCCACATCCTGGAAGCCGCGGCCCACGGAGCCGACGCCATTCTGCTCATCGCCGCCATCCTCCATGAGCGGGAGATCCGCGACTTCCGCGAAGCCGCCGCGCGGTATTCCATGGCCGCGCTCGTCGAGGTGCACAACCGCCGCGAACTGGATATCGCCATCGCCGCCGGCAGCGAAATCATCGGTGTCAACAACCGCGATCTCGTCACCTTCGAAGTCACGCTCGAAACTTCGTTGCGCCTCGCCGAGCACATTCCGGCCGGCGCCGTAAAAGTCAGTGAGAGCGGGATTCACGATGCGCGCGACATCGCCAAACTGCGCGCCGCCGGATTCACCGTTTTCCTGGTGGGCGAGCGCCTCATGAAGTCGGACGACCCCGCGGCCGCCCTCCAACAGTTGGTGGCGGCATGATTCTCAAAGTCTGCGGCATCACCAACCAGGAGGATTGCAACGCCGCGATCGCCGGAGGCGCCACCGCCATCGGATTCAACTTCTACCCGCCCAGCCCACGCTACATCGCGCCGGAGCGCGCGGCCGAAATCGCGTCGGCGCCGGGCGTGCGGCGCGTCGGAGTCTTCGTCAACGAAGACCGCAAGCGCGTGGACGAGATCGTCCGCATCGCCGCGCTCGATGTGGCGCAACTGCACGGCGACGAAACGTCCGCCGAGTACCCGGCGGCAGCCCCGGTCTGGAAGGCGATACGCGTGGGGCCGGACTTCGGTTTCGCCCAACTACTCCAACACGACCCCGACCCCGCCGAGGCACTGTTGGTAGACGGCCCGGCTTCTGGCGTACCCTTCCAGTGGACCGTAGCGAAGAGCTTCTGGCTGACTTTCCGTCGGCCGCACCGCATTATCCTCGCCGGAGGACTCGACGCGTCGAACGTTGCCGAGGCCATCGCTACGGTGCGTCCCTGGGGTGTGGACGCCTGCTCGCGCATCGAAAACGCACCGGGCAAGAAAGACCATAAGAAGATGACCGAATTTCTGCAAGCGGCCAGGGCGGCCCTTCAATCATGACTCCCCAACCCGACCTTTCTCAACAACCCGACGGGGGCGGCCACTTCGGACCCTACGGCGGCCGATACGTCCCCGAAGTCTTGATGGCGCCCGTCGAAGAACTGGAGGCGGCCTACGTCACCGCGCGCGACGATCCCGCCTTCCAGGCCGAGCTCGCCGACCTTCTGCACAACTACGCCGGCCGTCCCACGCCGCTCTACTTCGCCAAGAACCTCAGCCAAAAACTGGGCGGCGCGCGCATCTGGCTCAAGCGCGAGGACCTGCTCCACACCGGCGCGCACAAGATCAACAACTGCCTGGGGCAGGCGCTCCTCGCCCGCCGCATGGGCAAGCGCCGCATCATCGCCGAGACCGGCGCCGGGCAGCACGGCGTCGCCACCGCCACCGTCTGCGCGTTGCTCAACTTCGATTGCGTGGTCTACATGGGCGAAGAGGACATGCGGCGTCAGCGCCTCAACGTCTTCCGCATGCGGCTGCTCGGAGCCAAGGTCGTCGGCGTTGCCAACGGAAGCTGCACCTTGAAGGACGCCATCAGCGAGGCCATGCGCGACTGGGTCTCGAACGTCGGCGACACCTACTATCTGCTCGGGTCGGCGCTCGGCTCGCACCCCTATCCCATGATGGTGCGCGATTTTCACAAGGTGATCGGCGAGGAGGCGCGGCGCCAGATTCTCGAAGCCGAAGGCCGCCTGCCCGACACCATCATTGCCTGCGTGGGCGGCGGCTCGAACGCCATCGGCATCTTCCACGCGTTCCTTCCGGACGCCGCCGTGGAGTTGGTCGGCGTCGAAGCCGGCGGCCGCGGCGATGCCCTGGGCGAACATGCCGCGCGTTACCGCGGCGGCGCTCCCGGAGTCCTGCAAGGCGCGTACAGCTTCGTCCTGCAGGATGAGCACGGCCAGATCGCGCTCACGCATTCCGTTTCGGCCGGCCTGGATTACGCCATGATCGGCCCCGAGCACGCCTGGCTGCACGACCGGCGCCGCGCCGAATACACCGCTGCCTCCGATGCCGAAGCCCTCGATGCCGCGCGCCTGCTTTCCCACACCGAAGGCATCATTCCCGCGCTCGAATCGGCGCACGCTGTGGCCGAAGCGGTGAAGCGCGCGCCCGCCGCAAAGGGAAAAATCCTGCTCGTCAACGTCTCGGGCCGCGGCGACAAGGACATCGACATCTACCGCGAAAACCTGAAGGAACTCGACCAGGCATGACGCGAATCGCGGGCCTCTTCGACTGCTTGAAGCGCGAAGGCCGCAAAGGCCTGATCGCTTACATCACGACCGGCGACCCATCGCCCGAGCGCACGCCCGCCCTGGTGGAAGCCCTGCTTCGCGGTGGCGCCGACCTCATCGAGCTGGGCGTGCCGTTCTCCGACCCCATCGCCGATGGCCCCGTCATTCAGCGCGCGGGCGAGCGAGCCCTCAAAGCCGGAACCACCCTGCACACCGTGCTCGACATCGCGGGCCAGATCCGCGAGCGTTCGCAGGCACCGCTCCTGCTGTTCACCTATCTCAACCCGGTGATGCGCTACGGGCTGGACCGCCTGGCCGGGGACGCCGCGGGTTGCGGCATCGATGGCTGCCTGCTCATCGACGCGTCCGTGGAAGAGGCGCACGAGTACGTGGGCGCCATGCATCGTCACGGGCTCGACACGGTATTTCTCGCCGCGCCCACCAGCACGCCGCGGCGGCAGAAACTGGTCGCGCAGTACTCCACGGGATTCGTTTACCTGGTGTCGCGCACCGGCGTCACGGGCGAACGCGATTCGCTCTCCGACGCCGTCGCGCCGCTGGTGCGCTCCATGCGCGCCATCACCGATCTGCCGCTGGCCGTGGGATTCGGCATCTCGAAGCCCGAGCACGTCACCGAACTCGGGCGGCAGGTGGAAGCCGTGGTGGTGGGCAGCGCGTTCGTGCGACTCATCGAGCGCAACCTCGATAATCCTTCGCTCGAAATTCAACTCGAATCGTTCACGCGCGAATTGAAGCACGGCTTCGGAGTTCCCGCATGAACCAGGACGAAGCGCGGGCCCTGTTGGACGAGTTTCGCGTCCTCATCGACGATGTGGACCGCCGCATCGTGGAACTGCTCAACGAGCGCACGCGCGTGGTCGAGGAAATCGGCCGCGTGAAGCGCCAGGCCAAGCTGCCCATCTACGAGCCGAAGCGCGAGGACCAGGTATTCGCGAACATCACCGGAGTCAACCACGGGCCCATCACGCAGGACGCGGTCCGCCGCATCTTCGAACGCATCATCGACGAGATGCGCACCATCCAGCGCATGCGAATGGAAGAGGGAGCGAAAGACAAATGCTAGTTGTCATGCAACAGGGCGCCACGGAGCAGCAGATCCAGACGGTAATCGATCGCCTGGTGGACATGGGCTTCGATGTGCACCGGTCCACCGGCGTCATTCACACTCTCCTCGGCGGGGTGGGCGGCAAGGATGATTTCGATCTCGGGATCTTCGAAGTCATGGACGGCGTGAAGGAGGCCTTCCGCATCGTCTCGCCCTACAAGCTGGCCAGCCGCAGTTTCCGTCCGGGAGGTACGGTTGTCAAAATCGGAGACGTCGAAATCGGCGGTGAACGCGTAGTGGTCATGGCGGGCCCGTGCAGCGTGGAGAGCCGCGAGCAGATCGATCGCTCGGCGGAGCTGGTGGCCGCCGCCGGCGCCAAAGTGATCCGCGGCGGGGCATTCAAGCCGCGCAGTTCGCCCTACAGCTTCCAGGGCCTCGGCGAGGAAGGCCTCGAAATGCTCCGCGCGGCCGCCGATCGGTGTGGCCTGCTGGTGGTCAGTGAGGTGATGGAGATCTCGCAGATTCCGCTGGTCGCGCAGTACTCGGACATTCTGCAAGTGGGCGCGCGCAACATGCAGAACTTCAACCTGCTGCGCGAATTGGGCAAGCAGCGCAAACCGGTGCTGCTCAAGCGCGGCATCGCAGCCACCATCGAAGAGCTTCTGCTCTCCGCCGAGTACATCCTCTCCGGCGGCAACTACGACGTCATCCTCTGCGAGCGCGGCATCCGCACCTTCGAGACATACACGCGCAACACCATGGACATTTCCGCCATCCCGGTGGTGAAGAAGCTCTCGCATCTCCCGATTTTGGGCGACCCGTCGCACGGCACGGGCCGGCGCGACAAGGTGGCTCCCATGGCCCGCGCCGCCGTGGCCGCGGGCGCCGATGGATTGATTATCGAAGTCCATCCCGACCCCGATCGCGCCTTGAGCGACGGCGCGCAGTCTTTGCGGCCGGAGCAGTTCGAGGAATTGATGCGGCAACTGCGCATGATCGCGCCCGCGGTGGGGAGGAGTATATGAGAACGTGGCGCAGGCACTCGTGCCTGCCGCGTCGGCACTCATGCCGACGCTTGGCTTCGACCCTGGTTTACAACCGCGAACAGGTGTCGAGACGAGTCTCGACACGGCAGGCACGAGTGCCCGCGCCACATCGGCAACTATGAACAGCGTTGCCATCATCGGTACCGGCCTGATCGGCGCTTCCTTCGGCCTCGCCTTGCGCAAAGCGGGATTTGACGGCGCAATCGCCGGTGTCAGCTCCGAGGCCGCCACATCCGCCGCCGTTGCAGCGGGCGCCATCGACCGCGGTGCGCCCCTCGGCGAAGCCGTCGCGCAGGCGGACCTCGTATTCCTTTCCCAGACCATCGGCCGCATTCTCGACACGCTGCGCCATCTCGATCCCCTGGTCCGCCCCGGCGCCCTGGTAACCGATGCCGGCAGCACGAAGGGCGACATCGTCGATGCGGCCCTGCAAAACGTGTCCCGGTGCCAGTTCCTGGGCGGCCATCCCATGGCCGGGAAAGAGAAGCGCGGAGCCGCCGCGGCCGACCCGGATCTCTTTCGCGGATGCACCTGGGTCCTCACACCCGCCGAGCCGGCCGAGTTGTCGACTGCAGCGGCCGCCGGGTTCGTAGCGTGGCTCCGGCGCATCGGCGCGCATCCGGTTGCTATGGAACCGGCGGAACACGATCGCGTCGTTTCCTACACTTCGCACCTCGCACAGATGGCGTCGACCGCTCTCGCGGCCACCGTCGCCGAATCCGTGCGGCCGGAAGATCTTTGCGCGGCTGGGTCGGGCCTGACGGACATGACCCGGCTGGCATTGAGTTCATACGATCTGTGGCGGGACATTCTGGCGACCAACGCACCGGAAATCGAGCGCGCGCTGGCCGTCTATATTCAGAAACTGGAGCACATGCGCGAGAATCTTCGGACGCGGCAGCTCCAACAGGAATTCGAGCGCGGCGCCGCCGTGGCGGGCCGCTTGCGGCGGACGGTCTGACTCAGTCCGCGAATTTAGGATAAACTACCCATGAGGCTAGTTGCCGTATCATCTCCGCCAACGGGCGCGTTGCCCGGTGGCGGTTCCGCGGCTTTTCCGGCGGGGCGGACCGGGTCCAGAAGGTCCACCGGCGCCCCACCGACTGCCGAGTTTAAGGATTTCAAAATGGAACAAAAACTGAAGATCGCCGTCTTCATCGATTTTGACAATATCGAGATCGGCGTCAAGTCCACCCTGCACCGCGAATTCGACGTGGCTGCCGTGCTGGACGCATTGAAGGAGCGTGGCGAAATCGTCACCAAGTTCGCCTATGCGAACTGGGGCCGGCAGGAATCTGCCACCCGCGCGCTCTCCGAACACGCCGTTCAAATGGTGCAGCGCGACCCTTCGCCGCGCGGCGACAAGAACGGCGCCGATATCAACCTCGCGCTCGACGCGCTGGAGATGGCGTTTACGCACGACCACATCAACGCCTTCGCCATTGTGAGCGGCGATAGCGACTTCATCGCGCTTGTCAACAAACTGAAGCAATACGACAAGCGCATCTTCGTGGTGGGCGGCCGCGCTTTCACCAGCACGATCCTGCAGAAGAACTGCCATGAGTTCGTGGCGTATGAGTCGCTCATCGACGAACCGCGGCCGCGCTCCTCGGCCCACCAGCAGCAACCGCCGCCGCCGCTGCCGCAATCGCTGGTACAGCAGCCGCAGGAGAGGGTGTTGCAGGACAGGCTGCCGCAGGAAAGACAGGACCGGCCGCCGCAGCAGCCGCAACAGCAGCGCCAACCGCACAAGCGTGTGGCGCTCGACCTGGCGCAGGCCATGCCCCTGGTGGAGCGCGCGCTGGGAGTTCTGGAGCGCCGCGAAGTGCGCCCGCAGCTCGGCCTGCTGAAATCGACCATGCTGCAGCTCGATTCCACCTTCAACGAAAAGGCCTACGGCGCGAGTTCTTTCACCGATTTCGTGGAGAAACTGCAGAAGGCCGACTATGTCGAGGTCACCGGCGGCGAAGGCCGCTACATGATCCGCATGAAGGGCGGCGGCGCTCCCGAGAAGCCTACCGCTAAGCCCGAGCAGGCCATCCCCCTGTTGCGCGACGTGCTCGAAACGCATCGCTTCGAAGTGGACAATGGCGCCATGGCCGAAGAACTGGCCGAGTGGGTCCGGCAGGAGCAGCCCAAGCTCGACTGGCACGAGTTCGGCTTCCAGGAGTTCAGCGAGTTGCTGAACTACGCGCAGGACAAGGGGCTGGTGCGCATTCAGGCCGACGAGGAAAAGGGCCTCATCGTCTATCTTGGCGCCGAGTTCCATCCGCCCGCGCCGCCACCCGAGCCGGTCCAGGAAGTCCAGGTAGAGGAGGAAGAGGAGGACGAACCGCAGCCCCTCGTGCCCGGACAGCCCACCGCCACCGGCGAGATCCCCATCCCCGAGCTGCCGCCCAAGCCGCAGCGCCGCCCTCGTGCGCCCCGCAAGACCTCCGGCGACGGGCAGCAGAAGAAGCGCGTGTCGCGCCCGCGCAAGAAGCAGCCCATGTAAGCACTCCAGACGGAGGGCAGGGTGAGCCGTTTCACGATTCTGACCGCCATCATTTCCGCTGCGCTCCTGGCACAACCCGCGAGGATCGCGCATCCGATCGACGATGCGCGCTTCGCGGTCCTGCCGGGAAGCCTGCACCCGAAGGCGCAGGCCCGCTACGATCGGGGTCCCGAAGATCCTTCCCGGAAGATCCCCTTCATCACCCTGATGGTGAAGGCGTCCCCGGCCCAGCAGGACGCGCTCGAAAGGCTGCTCGAGGAGCAGCAGGATCGTTCCTCGCCGAACTACCATCGCTGGCTCACGCCCGAGCAGTTCGGCGACCGCTTTGGCCTCGCGCCGGGCGACGATTCCACGGTGGCCGCCTGGCTGGAATCCCAGGGTCTGCACATCGAACAGCGGGCGCGAGCGCGCAACTTCTTCACCTTCAGCGGCTCCGTGATGCAGGTGGAACGCGCGTTCCACACACGCATTCATCGGTACCTGGTGGATGGCGAACCGCACTTTGCCAACGCCACGCAGATCTCGATGCCTGTGGCGCTGCGGGATCTGTTTGGGGGAATTCGCGGGCTTGACGACTTCTCACGGCCGGGCGCAGCGGAGAGGCCCCATAACACCAGCGCGTCGGGAACCATCCAACTCGCGCCAGGCGATTGGGCCACCATCTACGATGTGACTCCGCTCTACGCGTTGGGGATCGACGGCGCCGGGCAGCGAATCGGCATCCTGGGTGCGTACGACATGAACCAGGCGTACATCGACAGCTTTCGCGCGCTGTTCGGATTGGCGCCGAGCCAGGTGGAGCAGCACCTGGTGGGGCCCGATCCCGGCGTCACCGCTTCCTCCAACGAGGCGGCCCTCGACCTCGAATGGGCGGGCGCCATCGCGCCCAAAGCAACCATCGTTTATATATACGCCCGCAACTTCAACGACGCGGCGCAGGCCGCCATCGATCAGAACCTGGCCTCCGTGCTCAGCGAAAGCTTCGGCACCTGTGAACCGCTGAGTGGAGTAGGGAACCGGCTGATGGCGCAGCAGGCCAATGCGCAGGGCATCACCTGGGTGGCGTCGTCCGGCGATTCGGGCGGAGCGGGTTGCGATCCGCACGGTTTCTTCGGAGCCACCGGGAACGCCGCCACCGTGTCGGACGGACTGGCGGTGAACATACCCGCCAGCTTCCCCGAGGTCACCGCCGTGGGAGGCACGCAGTTCAACGAGGCCGGTGGGCAATACTGGAACGCTTCCAACAACGCCAACGGCGGCTCGGCGATATCCTACATCCCCGAAATCGTGTGGAACGAAACCGGCGCCGGCGGACTCCTGGCGGGCGGCGGCGGAGCTTCCATCTTCTTTCCGAAACCGCCGTGGCAATCCGGCCAGGGCGTGCCCGACGACAATGCCCGCGACATTCCCGATATCGCCTTCAGCGCGTCGGGCAATCACGACCCGTACATGGTGGTCAACACCAATGGTCAACGCGCCACAGGCGGGACATCCGCGAGCGCGCCTGCCTTTGCCGGAGTGGTGGCCCTGCTCGACCAGTATCTGAGTCACGGCAACCCGCAGTCAGGGCCGCAGTCACAGCCGGGTTTGGGGAACATCAACCCCGAACTGTATCGCATGGCCCGCGCCACCACCAACGTCTTCCACGACATCACCCAGGGCGACAACCTGGTCCCTTGCGCCGCCGGAAGCCCGAACTGTTCCAACGGCCTGCTGGGTTTCGCCGCCGGTCCCGGATACGATCTGGCGAGTGGGCTGGGCTCCATCGATGTCTACAATCTCGCGGCGCAATGGGGCACTGTCGGCGCGCCTACTTCCACCGCGCTCACCGCCAGTCCCCCCAACATCAACCTCGGCGATACGGTGCAGCTTACCGCCGCGGTGACCCCAGTGGGGGTGACGTCCGGGGGAGAGGGCTTCCCCGGCGGCTCAGTTACGTTTTCGATCGGTCGCACGATCCTGGGAGCCGCACGGCTGATGATCGCCGGCGGCGGTTCGCGCGCCACTCTGACCGTGACTGGTCCTCGTTTGCCCGTGGGGAGCGCGACCGTCATGGCCACTTACAGCGGCGACATCGCTTACAACGGAGCGGCCGCCACTGCCGCGGTGACCGTGGCTCCCGGTGCGGCGGGCTCTTTCGTCCAGGTGAACATCACGCCCAACCCGGCCCACGCAGGTCAGTTCGTCCGGGTCACATTGACCGAGGAGGCCGGCGCGGGCACCACCATCACCGGCTGGACCATCAACGGGGTGGATGACTTCGGTTTGTTTGCGGGAGATTTCGGGACCACCAAGCTGCCGGCATACGGAAGCCTCTCCACCACCATCACTACCGCGACGCCGGCCGTCCTGCCGAGCAACCGCATGTACACGTTCACCGGCGTGGATGCCGATGGCCGCCGCTGGACACAGCAATATACGCTGGTGCTGGAAGGCCCGCTGGGGCTGCCCGAACTCACTCTTGTCAGCGCGCCCGCTACTGTCGAACAAAACACGGCCTCCCATCCCGCCTGCCAATGGTCGCAGCAGTTGATTCTCCAGGAACAGCTCGGCTTCGCGGTGCAACTCACAGGATTCAAGGCCGACGGCGCGGATTGGACCGGGCGCATTCAGCAACTCTTCGGCACCAACCGCCTGGCGCCGCTCGGTATGCTGCAGGCGCACATCTGCTGGCCGGGCCCCAGTCCGCCGCCCGCGACCACCTTCGA
>Ga0116216_10001413_pt1 | contig 16757 bp, 21 predicted proteins | sample Sb_taG_11_FD_89696 | JGI IMG/M metagenome (GOLD analysis project Ga0116216, IMG submission 89696) | Peat soil microbial communities from Weissenstadt, Germany - Sb_50d_3_AS metaG | ecosystem: Environmental > Terrestrial > Soil > Wetlands > Peat | place: Germany: Weissenstadt | collected 2010-09-21
TCGCGGCGCTTGTCATTGCCAACGCCAGCATGATCGCCGTCAGCGCGAGCAGCAACTTGACGAAAGTCTACAATATCGAGCACACGGGTGCTTCCTCCCAGAGCGGCACGATCACGTTCCAAGCCATGGGCTCGGAGACCAAAGTGACCATCAACATCACCAAGGAAGGGGCGAGCGCGGACGAGCCCGCTCACATCCACGCGGGCAGCTGCAAGAATCCGGGCGCCGTAAAGTTCCCGCTGACCAACGTCGTGCACGGCTTCTCGGAAACGATCCTCAACGTTCCGATCAGCGAAGCCACGGTTGCCGGCACGTCGGTGAACATTCACAAGTCGCCCGCGCAACTCAATATCTACGTAGCATGCGGCAACATCTCACGCCATTCGCCCGCTTGATTGCAAGCAGACCGACTTGTTGCCACGAAATGTTTCCCTTTCACAAAGATGAGTTTCATCGCCAAGGTTATACCCTCAAGGCTTGGCGGCAACCTTAGGTTAGCCTCAATTTTGCCCGTTGTTGCGGTCGCCGCAAGGAGACAGGGTCATTTTGCGGCGCGAAGAAAACAAAGTGCCCCGACATTTCAGCCAGAGCTCTTCACCGCAGTGCTAGCGTGTCTGTCAGTTAAATGCCTTTTTAAACGGCGGCGAGGCGGGATAGGAGTTAAGCCGCGCAAAATGAGGCCCCTCCCCGGCGCGAGGTCGCGAGGCGGCTAAGCCGCGATTTCCTTTCCTGACGCGCAGGCACCTGAGCTCATCGCAATGGATTATTTTTGAATCCGCCATAGGTCAAGTACGCGCCCATCGCTAGCGAAACGATGAAATAGAAATAGAAGTATTGGCTGAAGTGCAGCGAGTTGTAAAACGCCTGTTCCGCCGAGGCCGGCAGCCACACGAAGGTCAAACCTTTGACGAGCACGATCCAGCCGTAGACGGTCACGATAAACGGTAGCGCACCGCCCGACCAGCGGTTGTGCGTGACGACCATGACAATGCCGATGAGCGTTGTGAAGACACCCACGGTCCACATCAATGCCGCGCTCGCAAAGAACCCGCTCATGACGTCGATGGTGTTTTGGCGGTTAGCGACCATCCCAACGACCGCCAGCAGAATCCACAGGCCGAAAATCCGCGCCCAGAGCTTGGTAGACATGGTTCTACGCGTTCCTTTTGCGCATTGGGGAAAACCTTCTTGGTCTCGCCACGCTCAGTAAGTAGCGAAGCACGAAACGTCTCTTTGGAGATATACCCCGCCGATTTCCATAGGTGGCCCGATTCGGCGCTCGCACACCGGACATTGCGGTCAGTGATCCTCAAGGGATCGAGATCGACAAGACTGGCCCGAACCCGCACATTATCTCGACACTTCAGGGGCTGAGCTCAAATTCGAACGCAAAAGTCCGTCTCGTTATTTCCACCGGTCGGCTGGCGCCGTCACGTAGTTTTTCCACATGTACCCCCACGGTAGAACGAGTGGCACAAGAACTACACCCAAGAAAATCGAGAAGGAATTATCGGCGGTGTCCGCATCGATGTGGTGCGTGAGCCAGAGCGGCAGCCATATCGTGATGGTCCATAATAGTTTCCACGCAAGCTCGAAGATTAGAAGCGGCAGCATTTTGACTGGATACCGAACTCCCAATAGCGAGAGCGCGGTAAGCGCGCCGAGAAAGCACATCCCGACGCCGTGCCAAAAATTCCACGGCCTAATATGGTGGATAATGGCTAGCCAGGTTTGACTCCCCTGAGCCAACCCAATGAGCAAGTACATCGCTCGAAGCAAGTAGAGCCGGAACAGCGAAAGCTCCGACGCAGGGCGCACATCAAGCATGTCTATTCACTTTGTGTTGACGCTGTGATCCTCTTTGGACGCGAGGATCATGGTTGCGCGAGCTCGAGTTCGATCTCGTCGCGAAGTGGAATACCATCCTGCCCAATCGTCCAGATCTCCGGCTTGAGCGCGCGGCTGACGGCAAGCGCATTGGGACGCAGGGCCCGCAGCGTGAAGCCTCGCTTCTGATAAAAGCGCAGCGCACGCAAGTTGTCGTTCGTGGTGATCAGCCACACCGGAACGCTGCGTGCGCGCGCGATCGCCCGGACAGCGTCGACCAGTGCAGTGCCGACCCCGCCACCGGTATCCAGGCTATTCAGAGTGACCATTTCCATGCCTTCGGGTCCGAAACGATACGTGACGACACCGACAACGGTATCGCCTCGACGCGCCGCAAAACCCTCAAGCGAGGCAGGAAAGTGCTTGGCGCCGCGGGTGACTATAAACGGACCGCTCCAATGCTCGTTGATGAATGCAGTCAGCCACCCACGGTCAGATTCACCGAACGGAGAAATCGTGAAATCCGGCATCGACGCGCCGCTTCGGCGCTGCCAACCTCGCGCCTCTCGCGTCCGTAACGCGATTCACCGGCGGTGTCGCTGTCCCAGAATGGCCGGTCGAAGGTCTTTGTAGATCGTTGCGAGGCAAAAAGGCATTTGACCAGGTAAATCGGCTCAAGGCGAACGTTGTCGCGCCCCCGGACAGGCGAGCATATTTTCGTGCTCAAAGTTCCTAAATGGTATCGTCATGAACCAGCCGGCCCGTAAACTGGCCTATAGCTTAGCAACACGTTACCAGATTTGAATGTTCGCGATCCAATCAGCTGCAGCCTGAGACTGCGGTCAAGACCCTTGAATATTGGTGTGCCTGCACCGACGACGACGGGGGTCATCATGAAGATACACTCGTCAATCAGGTCGGCTTTTAGAAAAATCACGGCAAGTTCCGAGCCGCCGACCCAGATAGATTTTCCTGGTCCATTCTTTAGCCGCCGAATCTCTTCCGGATCAAACTCTCTCTTCAGTTCCACGTTCTTCCAATTCTTTTTCTCTTCAACTCGATCGAGCGTCCTGGAATAAACGATCTTCGGCGTGTGATTGAGCAAGCGGGCGATCTCGAGGTTCTCCTTGGACATCGTCGCATCGTCAGCCGCACCAGGCCAAAACGATTTCATCAATTCGTACATGCGCCGGCCGTAGATAAAAAGGTCGGCGTCGCTCAACAATTCCACGGCGAATCTGTTGAATTCATCGTCCACGTTGTGCCATGAGAGATCGTGATCGTGACCCTCGAAGTAGCCGTCGACGCTGAGCGACATATAGACGCAGATTTTTCTCATCTCACTTCATTTTGCTCCCAGCGGTGCAGCCCCCGCCCCCTTGCGTACGCGAAGCCTTGTGGCATGAGGCGCGGCCGCATCTTCGCGCCGTGGCCCTCGCGCGAATCGTTGCCGCGGTTACGGCCCGAGCCGGTCCGACTCAGAATCGAGGGTTCGATCGCAAACGTCCGGTGTGTTCGGCCGAACGTCTTACGACTTAGGATAAGCAGTTGTAGGGCTGAGCTGTCCTCGAAACGGTCGAAAACACGCGCGAATGTCCGGCACCTGAGACACCGATTCAGATGATCAGGGGATGGTGTCAGATGGCTGGCCGGCGCGCCCATGTTTCAATGATGCGGGGTCCGCTCAGCACCGTATTTGGATCGCGAACAAAATCGTACAACTCGACCAGGATCCTTTCGACGTCGTCGCGCGACGCGACGCCTTCGGCGATCACCGCATCCGCTATATTCTCCAGGGTCATCGGGGTGATCAGCTTTGTGTCGCCACTCATTCCCGCGTGCTGGACGACGCTAAGGTGGATATTCTCGAATCCGGCCTGGGACAGTAGCTCCGGCAAGCGTAGACCCATGTCAGCGTCGCCGTTTCGGCGCTTAAGCGTTTCTGTGTAGAGCTTGACGTAGCGCTGGACAGCCGGACTTTCGGGTTGAGAAAATAGCCCATGAAAGTTCGTGTCGGCAACAACGACGACTCCACCGGGTTTAAGAGCCGATCGGATCTTTGTAAGGACTTCATTTGGGTTCCGCAAATGCGAGAGGACAAACCTCGCGTGGACGACGTCGAATTCCTCACGGAGGACGCAATCCTCAAGGTTAGCGACTCGAAATTCCACGTTTGAGACGTGCTGGGCCGCGGATTCGCCGCGCGCGATGTCGATCTTGACTTCATCTAGATCGATTGCGACAACCCTACCGCTCGGGGCCACGAGGCGCGCGAGCTCGACTGATACATCGCCGCCTCCACAACCAACATCTAAGCATACCATTCCGGGCTGAATGCCAGAACGTCGGAGCAGGTTCAACGTCGAAAGCCGGTGGATTCCGGCGAGGACGCGCAGCCTTTCTCTTCCTGCAGCTCCGCCGCGGATGATATATGATGTTTTGCTGGTTTCCGAGCTATTCAATGCGACATCCTTCAGAGTAGCCGGAGACATTCCTTTGCCGACCGGACTCGCGATCTTGGAACAGATTCTGAGTTAGTGGTCGCCACGCGGCGGCGCGCAACGTCGGGCGCGCGACCGGATCCTAGATTGGGATCAATGCCACCCGAAGCCCCTTCGCACTCGCGTCTTAGTGGTGGAGTCCTGAAACGAGCGCGTTTGCTGTATTGCTTGGAACGTCAACCTCAATAAGGTAGTCCGCATCCATTACCCCGCCAGTGCCGCCGACAAGTCTAAACGAACCCTTGGGCCTAGGCCCAGATTCCTTAAGAAGCCCGACACCCTTGGTGTGTTCGTCATAGCTATAACAGAGCAGATAAGGACTGACAAAGTTCCACTGCCCAGCACCATATCGGTCGTGGGACTGGTGCATGATTTTGCAATGGTGGCAAGACATTGTTGTTGGATAGACCTTTGGTGTCAGGATCTGACTCGCGGTCGGCTGATGCGCGATGCGTTGGCATGCCAAGATACTTATTACAATCAGTGCAAGCGCAAGCACGACAATGACGATATTCTTAGACATGAGCATCAAAGTTTGGCAGCAGCAACCATCACCTCGTCGGCGTCTCGGAGAAGCACGTCGATGGACTCAAAACCGGCGCTCTTCAATACCCGGACCCAACCCGATACCGGCATGCTTTCGTCTATCAAATGCGCATCTCGCGAGCCCAAGAGCTTCGTGTGGTCGTAACCAAGAATTTCGTTCGCCCGTTTCCAGAACCGTTCCCAGTTCTCTCGGCTGTAACGGCTCGGCTGCCGCGACTTCCACTCGGCGAATCCGGCGGCGAACGTCGGCTCGCTGCAGGCAGGCTCGACGAACAAAAACACACCGCCGGGGCGGAGCAGTCGGAACACATCTTTGAATACTTCACAAACGCGGCGCGCGTCGAGCCAATGAAATGCGTTGGCCGTAACGACCACATCGTAGTCACATTCCAAGCCCCTGCTCCACTCAGCGTCCCACAAGTCGCGTACGAAACTCTGACCTGAAACGCCTTCGCGGCGATTCGTCGCTATGCATATCGAGATCAGGAACACGTCGCGATCGAGGCAATCGATCCGTGACTTAGGATAGCGCGCACGAACGGCTCGCCCGACGTCCCCAGGACCGCAACACAAATCTAGAACACGAAGAGTCGCGTCTTTGGAAAACGGAATGGCCGCGGCTATCAGGTCGAGGTCACGGCGCTTCTCGGCGCCTTGCTCGGTCCGCCACAAGTCCAACAACTCGTCGAGATTCTCATCGCTGAGCTTCTTCTCGATCTGACTCTGCGTAAGCGACATCGACACAGCCTTGCTTAGCTAGTCGCCCCTTATCAAGGAGCAACAGTCTTCGTTTTCCCCTCTTGACACACATTCCCGTCTTACTATATCATTCAACCATATGGTTGAGCAATCGAATGAGCTCGATTCTGTTTTTGGATCGTTAAGCGATCCAACCAGGCGGGACATCCTAAGAAAAGTTAGTAAAAAAAATATGAGCGTTGGCGAGATAGCTATGCACTATACGCTTACTTTTGCCGCGGTTGCCAAACATCTGGATGTCCTCCACCGCGCTAAGCTCATAAATAAACACCGGCGCGGCAAAGAACAAATTGTCAGTATTTCTCCACATACTCTCGCTGCAGCCAGTAAATATCTTGAGACGTATAAACAACAGTGGGAGAACCGACTCGATTCATTGGATAAATATTTAAAATCAACCCATAAGAACACGAAAGGGAAAAAATAATGGAACCGATTAAAGAAATATCATTTGAAAGAACATATGACGCCTCACCGGAAACGATCTGGCGGGCTTGGACTATTCCGGAAATGATAAAGCAATGGTGGGGACCAGATAATGTCACAATTCCTGAATGCGAAATCGACCTGCGAGTTGGCGGTAAAATATACATAGTTATGGAAGCAGGGGAAGCAATGGGCCCTTACAAGGGTACAAAGTGGCCAATGCTGGGAGAATTTACTGTTGTTGAACCAAATTCAAAGCTTTCTTATACCGCAAAGGCTTGGACTGAAGGACAAAAAGATGAAGCCACAATTGACCAAACCACAGAACTCACACTAACTAAAGAGAACGGCAAAACGAAACTACAATTACGAGCAGCTATATACAAAGTCGGACCTCGCGCTGGAATGGCCATCCAAGGCATGCAAGCCGGTTTTACTCAGCAGCTAGATAAGCTCAACGATTTCCTAACCGTTAAGAAATAGGTTTGAACACGACTCGGAGTCAAAAATCACCAATGTCTAATATGACCTGAGGCGGTAAAGTCTGAAAACCTCGCCTCAGGTCAGATTGAGAGCACCGGGGATCGTCTATGCAACTCCGACCTCTGTACACCGTGAAGTTCATCTACCCGGATGGGTGGCAAGTCGACTTGACGGGTCCAAACGGCACCGAAGAACATCACTACTATTTCGCGGAAGGTCGCTGCGAAGGACTTCTCAGCGGGAAGTTCCGGGCCGGCAACCACCCACGGCGAAGAACGGATCGCACCTTCGCGATGAACATGCAAGGTTTCATCGAGCTTGACGAGGGCGGTCAGCTCATGGTGGACTATCAGGGCTACGGGCGAGCCTACCCTCCGGGCCGTCGGCAGGTGGTCGGAGCGGTCTGGCATGTGACGGATGTCGAAAAGTATCGATTCCTCAACGATTCGGTGTGCGTGATCTGCGGCGAGGTGAGGGTGCCCTCGCCGCCGCCAGAACCGTTGGAGCAAAAGGACGTGCAGCTGGTCTTCGATGCCTCCGAAGTCGTCTGGGAGCCATCGAGCTAACCCGACTCCGCTCGCCGCGCGTTACGAGGCCTTGCGTTTGTGCAGCGTCACCATGTTGCCCTCGCTGTCGTTGATCATCGCCATGAGGCAGTTCGGGGTCTCGTGCTCCATGAGCACCGGCATGCCGCGAGCCTTGATCGCAGCAAGGGCGGCATCAAGGTCGTCTACCGCGAACAGGATGCCGTTGCTGGGTTGGAACGGCATCACGGCGCCACCCCCGCCCCACAGACCGAACGTCGTGCCGTCCGCAAACTCGTATTCGGCTCCCCTGTTGTTGGGATAGACCCTCACCGGTTCGAGTCCGAGCACGTCACGATAGAAGGCGATCGCACGGGCCGCGTCCTTGACCATGTAACCGCTCAGGTCCAAGCCGGTGATCCTAAAGGCATGCTGGGCCACCGCTGCACCTCCTCGCTGCGCGTCCAGTAGAAGACGACGCTGTTCTAATTGCTGCTGACGTTTGCCGGAACTGGTGAATGCAACCCGTGGACGTTACCTTCCGAGTCCTTGAACATCGCCCAGCCACCCCACGGTTCGTTACGCGGCGGTTCGGTGAATTCGACCCCGGCCTTCTTGAGCTGTTCGTTGACTTGGTAGACGTCGTCAACCTCGATGACGACACCGCTGAATCCGACCGCCTTGTCGGAGTCCGTCGACAGCGTGAACGCAGTTTGTCCACCTGACGGGGCCACCGTCACCCAACGCGAGTCCTCGCCCATCGGCATATCCATCGTCTTTGACCAGCCGAGTTGCTTGGTGTAGAAATCGATCGCCCGATCCACGTCTTTGACCGGAAGTGTCACGACAGAGATATACATGTGCCCGACCCCTTTCTGGGCTTATGAGGGACGCGAAAATTCACCCCAACTCACGTAAGACCTCCCGGGTCCGTTATGGTCGCATGCCCGCAAAGGGAAAAGCCGGCGAGCCTCCGGAAATCACGGTCGCACATGAACGAGCAACTCACTACCGATCTTGCCCGGATTGAAGACCGCCTGCAGACCCTCCAGGTGCGGCTTTGACTATGCCGCCAAACTGGCCAAGATAGAAGAGCTCGAGAAGCAGACCCACGACCCGGCGTTTTGGAACGACTCGCAAGCGGCGCAGGCGCACATGAAAGAGATCGCGGCGCTGCGCGGCGAGGTCGATGTGTTGGCGGAGCTCGCAGGCAAGGCGCGCGAACTGCGCGAGTTCATCGAGCTCGGGGAATCCGATGAGGCGCTGGAGGCTGAGGTCACAGCTGAATTAGCACGCCTTGGAGCGCGGCTGGACGATGCCGAGATGACCGCTGTGCTCGATGGCGAGTTCGACCGCCACGATGCGCTCGTCATCATCCATGCCGGCGCCGGCGGCACCGAGGCAATGGACTGGACGTCCATGCTGCTGCGCATGTATATACGTTGGGCAGAACGCCACGGCTACCGCACGCAATTGCTGGACTCGCTCGAAGGCGAGGAGGCCGGTCTCAAGAGCGCGACGCTTCTCGTGCAGGGCCACAACGCCTACGGCTATCTCGAAAGCGAGCGCGGAGTGCATCGCCTCGTGCGCATCTCGCCGTTCGACGCTAACAAACGCCGCCACACCTCATTCGCCTCCGTCGACGTCGTGCCAGACGTCGAGGAGGGAGAGGCCATCGAGATCAAGCCTGACGAGATCGAGATCGAGACCTACAAGAGCGGCGGAGCGGGCGGCCAGTACGTCAATAAGACCGAGAGCGCCATCCGCATCATCCACAAACCGACCGGGATCATCGTCGCCTGTCAGAACGAGCGCTCGCAGCTGGCCAATCGAAACCGCGCCATGAAGATGCTCGCCGCCAAGCTCTTGCAGCGCGAGCGCGAGGAGCGCGAAGCAAAGCTCGCCGCGCTCGGTGGCGAGAAGAGCAAGATCGAGTGGGGCAGCCAGATCCGTTCGTACACGCTGCAGCCCTACACGATGGTCAACGACCATCGCACGGAGATCAAAGTCACGGATGCCCAAAGCGTGCTGGACGGTGACCTCGACCAGTTCATGTGGGCATACCTGCAACAACGCCGACGCACGCCGGCGGCATAGGCCGCTAAGGAACGATCGCTCTCCACATGTCGACGCTCAGCGACAAAGCAGATAGGCTACGAGAGCTGCACCGGACGGCACGCCCGTTGCTCCTGGTCAACGCGTGGGATGTGGCGAGCGCGCGTATCATCGAAGAGCTCGGCTTCCCAGCAGTGGCGACGACGAGCGCCGGAATCGCCTGGGCTGAGGGTTTTGCGGACGGAGAACGCATCACGCGCGAGCATATGCTGGCACGCGTAGAGCTCATCGCTCACGCCATCAGCGCGCCGCTGACCGCCGACCTTGAAGGCGGTTATGGCGCAAGCGTGCGCGACGCAGCGGAGACAGCGCGAGGCGCGATCCAAGCGGGTGCCGTTGGGCTGAACCTCGAGGACACGGTCGCCGGAGGCAGCTCCCTGATCGAGCTCGGGCTGCAGTGCCAACGCATCGTGGCGATGCGCGCGACCGCGACACACCTCGGCGTGCCGCTCGTCATCAACGCCCGCACCGACGTGTACCTCGCCAAGGTCGGTGACAGCGACGCCTGGCGTTTCGACGAAGCGACGCGACGGGGCAATCGATATTTCGAAGCGGGCGCCGATTGCGTTTTCGTTCCAGGGGTGGTCGACGAGGCGACGATCGCTGCGCTCGTCGCAAACCTGAAGGGCCCCATCAACATTCTTGCCGGCGCTGCGGCGCCCAGTGTCGCTCGTCTGCGCGAGCTCGGCGTCGCTCGGGTGAGCGTCGGGTCTGGAGCCATGGGTTACGTGCTGGCGCAGTTCCGCGAGATCGCAGCGGGCATGCGCGATGGCGGTGGGTTTGAGTTCGCAGCACATCGTATCCCGCACGCGGAGTTGAACGCGCTCTTTGCGGGCCCGAAGGCGACGACATGACGGGAAATGCTTCTAGCATCTGGTGGCGAGCAGCCGCCGTGCTCGTGCTCGCGTGCGCCACCGTGATGGCCGCGGGCCTGTCGGTCCGCGCGACCGGATCGTCAGCGCCTCAGAGCACCACCCCACCGCCGCCGAGCCACTCCAGCCCCATGCCGCTGCCGTCGGCCAAGGGCTGCGATCTCTTCAAGCAGCTCTCAGCGCCGACGACCGCATCATTCGAGAAGCACAAGCTGACGGCGGCCCAGCGCTCCTACGTGCTCAAATACGTGAAGACGATCACTCCATCAGAGCGACGCTACGCGAAATGGATGGTCGATCCCGATGCGGACAACCCCCATGCGAATGACGCGGAGTTCGTCTTTGACGCGGCACCCGTGTATCCCGACGATCCGATCGGCAGCCATGCGAGTTGGGTAGCCGTCAACACAAACGTCGGCCTAGATCCTATCGAGTGCCGAATGTTCGCGACCCCCATCGCATATGGCGGGCAGGTTCGCCCTCCAAATGGCCGAATATAGAGGGTGTATCGAGCCTGCGGCTTCCGCTAGAGAACGAGACAAAACGGCGGGGCACGACGGGAAAGGGGGGTGGTCGCCGTCAGTACAGACAGTAAGTTGTTCCATCAAGACCTGACAGTCGGCGAAGCCTTTGCTCTCCACCCTGGTGCGAGAGCGGTCTTCGCCAACTTCCACTTAGGCGGATGCGCCCACTGCGCGATCTCCGAGTTCGAGACGATCGAGCAAGTGAGCGAAGGTTACGGCATCCCGCTGGACATGATCTTGGACGCCCTGAACGGCTTGCCCGAGCAGGCGCCCGTGGAGGTCCAAAAGGCGTCGTAATAATCTCCAGAGACTATCCCCCGAGCGTCGGCATGACGCTCTTTTTTTTTAGCGAAGCGAGCTTGCCTCATGTCGCGTATCGCCGTCATCATCGTCAGCTATAATGCGGTTGATCAGCTCGAAGGAGCCCTCGCCTCGGTCGCGGCCCTGCCGGAGGTGCAGGCCGATCCAAGCTTCGCGCAGGTGATCGTCTCCGACAACGGTTCCAAAGACGATAGCGTGGTCCGCACACGAGCCGTCTACCCCACGGCGCTTATCATCGAGAACGGCGCGAATCTCGGATTTGCCAAGGCCTGCAACATCGGCGCGCGCCAAGCGGACGCGCCGCTTTTGTTCTTCTTCAATCCTGATGCGCGGGTGCACGCAGGGACCCTGCGCAACGCCGTCGAGTATTTCGACAGCCATCCGGACGTGGCCATGGCTGGCGCAAAGCTGCTCAACGAGGATGGCTCGACCGCCGAGAGCTGCGGTGAGTTCGACACCTGGTGGCAGGCGTTCTTGCGCAGTTCTGCTTGGGGTGAGCTGCCGTTGTTTCGGAGCCAGTCCAACGGCTATCGGCTGCGGCAGTGGGACTACGCGAGCGAGCGCGACGTCGACCTCGTGGTCGGCGCGGCGATGTTCATCCGTGCGGGCGTCTTCAAAGACTTGGGCGGTTTCGACGAACGCTTCTTCCTCTACCATGAGGAGATAGACTTCGCCCATCGGCTCCACGACCGCGGCATGCGGGTGGTCTACCTACCGCAATGCGTGGTCACGCACGCGGGCGAGCAAGGGGGTTCTCAAGCCACCTGGGGGAAGAGCGGGGTGCTCGGCTGGCGCCAGCGCAGCCGCCGGCTCTACTGGATCAAACACCATGGCGTGCTCTGGTACTGGTCGCTGTCAGCAGCGCTCGTCGCTCGCTACGCGCTCTACCTAGCCGCGATCGCAGTCGTATTTCTCGTCGTGCGCACTGCCCTTTCAGCGGGGCGTTGATATGGATGCTTCATTAGAAGAACGACAATTCGACGAACGGCGCCGGCAGCTCGCCACGCTCCACGCCGAGGTTGACGCCTGTCGCCGCTGCGAGATCGGTTCGACCCGGACGAAGGTGGTCTGCGGCGTGGGCAACCCGTGCTCGCGCCTCGTCATCGTCGGCGAGGGGCCGGGCGAGAACGAAGACCGGCAAGGCGAACCGTTCGTCGGGCGCGCCGGCGAGCTGCTCACCAAAATGCTGGCCGCGATCGATCTGCGCCGCGAGGACGTCTTCATCACCAACACGATCAAGTGCCGTGCGACAAGCGCCGAGAACGGCCGCGTCGCCAACCGTGCGCCGTCGCCGGAAGAGATGTCGAACTGCCGCGGCTACCTCGACCGGGAGCTTGCTGTCGTCAAGCCACGCGTGATCCTCGCGCTCGGTGCTCCGGCGGCTAAGTCGTTTTTGGGGCGGGATTTTTCCATCACGCGCCAGCGCGGCATTTGGTACGCCGGACCCGACGGCACCGATCTCATCGTCACCTTTCACCCGGCCTACATTCTGCGCCAAACCGGCGGCAACATCAATGCGGTCAAAAAACTCGTCTGGGCGGATCTGCTCGCGGTGCAGACCAAGCTCAAAGAACCCGAAGTGCCGGCGCAGCCTCAAGCTGGCGACCCGGACGATAGCCAAGCCGCCTTGAGTTTCGATTTCCAATGAGCAAGCCGAGCGCGGTCGTGGCGGCGCCCGCGGCGGGCAGCCGCGATGCCAAGAAGATCTGGTGGGAGGGCCGGGCACAAGAGGCAGGCCTGGCGAGTGCCGCAGCGTTGCAGACGGCACTCGAGCTGCCGGCCTACCGTCTCAACCAGATCTATCGCGCAGCAACCAAAGAGCTGCTGACGGACGCGAAAGCGATCAGCGTGCTCCCGCTGCCGCTGCGCGCCACACTCGCCGGAGCGATCAAGCTGTCGAGCGTCACTCTCGCCCACGAGGTGACCTCGGGCGATGGTCAGACGACCAAGTTCCTTTTCGAGCTGGCCGGCGAAAACCAGGTTGAAGCCGTCCTCATGCGCCATCGCGGCGGGCGCACCACCGTGTGCATCTCATCGCAGGCGGGCTGCGCGCTGCGCTGCGACTTCTGCGCGACGGGGCAAGGCGGCTTCATGCGCAATATGACCGCGCTTGAGATCTTCGACCAAGCGGCATTCGTGGCTCGGCGCGCGCGCGACGAAGGCAGGGCGCTTACCAACCTTGTCTTCATGGGCATGGGCGAGCCGTTTCTCAACTACGACGCGGTGATGGATGCGGTGGCCCTGCTCAACGATCCGCAGGGGTTCAACTTGGGCGCCCGGCGCATGACCATCTCTACCGCGGGCGTCGTCCCCGGCATCGAGCGCTTCACGGCTGAAGGCATCCAAGTCAACCTCGCCATTTCGCTGCACGCCGCCGACGATGAGTTGCGTACCAGGCTTATGCCCATCAATAAGAAGTGGCCTATCGCCGCGCTCATGAAAGCGGCCTACGACTACGTGGCTGCGACTCGGCGGAAAGTCTTTTATGAATATCTCATGCTTTCAGGCGTCAACGACCGGCTTGATGACGCCCGGCGGCTGGCCGATCTGCTGGGAGGCTCTTTGCACCACGTGAATCTCATCCCGTACAACGCGACGAACGCGCCCTTCGAACGCAGCCAGCCGCTGCGCATCCGGCGCTTTGCTGACGTCCTGCAAGAGCGAGGAGTGCCGACCACCGTTCGTCATACCATGGGTGACGACATCGCTGCCGCATGCGGTCAGCTGCGCATCGACAAGGCGTCCTAGAGGAACGATGCTCGAAGTCGATCACGTCTCAAAGTCTTTCGGCGCCGTCCAGGCGGTCAGCGATCTCACGCTCACGGCTCGACCCGGCTCGGTCTTCGGCCTACTCGGGCCCAACGGTGCCGGCAAGACGACGACCATCCGCATGATTCTCGATATCTTCGAGCCCGATCGCGGCCAGGTGCGCTGGGCGGGGGCGCGCGTCGACGCGAACATCCGCCGCACATTCGGCTATCTTCCTGAAGAGCGTGGGCTCTATCCAAAAGACAAGATCACGGACCAGCTGCTCTTCTTCGGGCGCCTGCACGGCATGCAGACGGCCGATGCGCGCGCACGCATCGCACAGCTCTTTGAGTCGTTCGGACTCACCGACAAGCTCAAGAGCAAGCCAGTCGAGCTCTCGAAGGGCAACCAGCAGAAGGTGCAGTTCATCGCTGCGATCCTGCATCGGCCGCCGCTGCTCGTCTTGGACGAGCCGTTCTCGGGCTTCGATCCCATCAACGTGGAGGTCGTCAAAGACACCGTGCGCGAGCTTGTCGCAGGAGGCACGGCTGTGCTCCTGTCGAGCCACCGCATGGAACAGGTCGAAGAACTCTGCGAGGAGATCTGCATCATCGATCGTGCCCGTGCGGTCGTCAACGGCAACCTGCGCGAGATCAAACGCAGTTGGCCCGACCGCTTCGTGCGTATGACGAGGCTGGCCGACATGAGCTTTTTGGAGCGTTTTCCCGGTGTCGAAGCGCGCGTGAGCTCGGATGGGGTTGCGGCCGTGCGTTTGCCGGCGCAGACGCAGCCGGCAGAATTGCTGCGTGCCGCCGTCGCGGCGGGTCCGATCGAGCACTTCGAGGTCGTCGAGCCCAGCCTCACCGACATCTACCTGCATTACGTCAAGCCGGAAGACTCGGCCGCATGAACACGGTCGCCATTCTCGCAGAGCGCGAGTACATGTCGCGCCTCAAGAGCAGAGGCTTTATCATCGGCACGGTGCTCGGAGTCGCCGGCATCGTGGGTCTCTCGTTCATCTCCACGATCGGGTCCTGGTTTTCGGGAAGTTTCACGACCTCGATCGCCCTGGTCGGGCCGGACCGTGCGGTGACGCAGATGTTGGCACAACAGCTGCGCGATGATTACAAGGTGCATGTGGAGCCATATGCAGCCAAGGGCCCATCCATCGACCCCCATTTGAAAGCAGACGTCATCAAGGGCAAGTACGATGCCGCGCTTATCGCGTATCGCAGCCGGGACGGATCGCTCGCCTTTGCGTACTACCCGGTGAAGTCGGCCAGCCTTGAGGATCAGACCCTGAAGCAGAAACTCTTGCAGCCTGTCATCGCGACCGATTTTAATGGGAAAAATCTGTCAGCAGTGCAGCGTGCGATGAATTTCCCCCTGACGATCACCAATCTCAATCCGAGATACAAGACTGCAGCAGATGCGTTTCTCGCGCAGGCGCTTGTCTACTTCCTCTTGCTGCTGCTCTACATCGCGGTGATCATGTACGGAGTGTATGTGGGTTCGGGTGTGGTTGAAGAGAAATCAAATCGCGTGATGGAGATCATGATCGGCGCGGTGCGGCCGGGCCAGCTGCTCGCAGGTAAGATACTGGGCATCGGCGCGCTCGCTCTCACGCAGATGTCGGCCTTCGGCCTCGCCGCCGCCTCGATGCTTGTCGTCGTCGGCTTGCACTTCGCGACCAGCCTCCGGGCGCCGACCGCCGCAGCGGCGGCACCACAGGCATTGCCGGCAATCGCGACGGTGCCGCCCTCGGTGATCCTCTACCTCATCGTGTTCTTTCTCCTCGGTTTCTTCTCGTACGCAACGCTCTTCGCAGGCGTCGGCGCGCTCGCGAGCAAGGCTGAAGACGTCCAAGGCAGCAACGGCCCGCTCGTGCTCCCGGTCGTGGTCGCCTATATGCTCTCGATCTTCGCCCTGCAAGACCCGGATAAACCGCTCTTCGTCTGGGCGTCGCTCGTGCCGCTCATCAGCCCGATGCTCATGTTCACGCGCGTCGCCACCTCGACCGTGCCGGTCTGGCAGATCGCGGTCTCGATCGGCCTGTCGGTGGTCTGCATCTGGGGCTTGACCCTGCTCGCCGCTAAGCTCTACCGCGTCGGCGTCCTCATGTACGGCAAGCCATTATCGCCGAAAGAGGTCTGGCGAGCGCTGCGCGCGCCGACATAGGCGACGCCAAGGCCGCTCGGGGTTAGCGCGCGAAGACTCGCGTCATGAGCGTCAAAGAGCCCGCGAACGTCGCACGCCTGCGACCCAAGCCGACTATGGAGGAGATCACGGCGCTGGCGAAGCGCCGCGGCTTTATCTTCCAGTCGAGCGAGATCTATGGTGGCGTCAACGGCATGTGGGACTACGGTCCGGTCGGCGTCGAGATGAAGCGCAACGTGCGCGAGGCGTGGTGGCGCGACATGGTGACGCTGCGCGACGACGTCGTCGGGATCGAGACGTCGCTCATCATGCATCCCGACGTCTGGCGAGCATCAGGACACGTCGAGAACTTCACCGACATGATGGTGGACTGCAAGACCTGCAAGAAGCGCTTCCGCGCCGACCACCTCACGAGCGACCAATGCCCGGCCTGCGGCAACAAGACCCTCACCGAGCCGCGCGCCTTCAACCTGATGTTCAAGACGTCCATCGGCGCGATGGAAGACGCCTCGTCTGAAGCCTACCTGCGCCCGGAGACGGCGCAGGGCATGTTCGTCGATTTCAAGCTGGCCTACCAGACGGCGCGCAAGAAGCCGCCGTTCGGACTGGCGCAGATCGGCAAGGCGTTTCGCAACGAGATCACGCCGGGCAATTTCATCTTCCGCTCGCGCGAGTTCGAGCTGATGGAAATGGAGTACTTCGTGCCGCCCGAGCCCGCTGACGAAGGTCTGCGCTGGTATCGCTACTGGGTCGATCAGCGTTTCAATTGGTGGCTCTCGCTCGGCGTGCAGCCCGAGCGGCTGCGCAAACACGAGTATTCAGGCGCAGACCTGGCGCATTACAGCAGCGCCACGACCGATCTCGAATACGATTACCCGTTCGGCTGGGGAGAGCTCGAGGGCATCGCGCATCGCGGTTGCTTCGACCTCACCCAGCACGTCAACGCCAGCGGCA
>Ga0116216_10001418_pt1 | contig 16730 bp, 11 predicted proteins | sample Sb_taG_11_FD_89696 | JGI IMG/M metagenome (GOLD analysis project Ga0116216, IMG submission 89696) | Peat soil microbial communities from Weissenstadt, Germany - Sb_50d_3_AS metaG | ecosystem: Environmental > Terrestrial > Soil > Wetlands > Peat | place: Germany: Weissenstadt | collected 2010-09-21
CATGATGGGCTACCTCGGCATCACGGAGCCGCTCGGGAGCCTCGGCACGGATGTGCCGACGCTGGTGGCGCTGCTCGTGTGTCTCATCCCGACGACGATCGGCGCTTTGCTCGCCGCGATCGGCATTGCGGGCATGGATCGGGCGCTGCGAGCCAACATCATCGCGAAGAGCGGCAAGGCCGTGGAAGTGGCCGGGGACGTCGACACGGTGCTTCTCGACAAGACAGGGACCATCACCAAGGGCAACCGGCAGGCGACGAAGTTCCAGCCGGTGGGCGGCTACGCCGTGGCGGAGCTCGGTCGCCTGGCCGCCCTGGCGTCGCTGGCCGACGAGACGCCCGAGGGCAAGAGCATCGTGAAGCTCTTCCGGGAGCAGAGCCTGGGACGCGGCGAGCTGTCCTCTCCTGCGGGTGCGGAGTTCGTGGCCTTTACGGCGCAGACACGGATGAGCGGGATTGACGTGCCCGGTGGCCGGCCGATCCGCAAGGGAGCGGTCGACGCCGTGGTGAAGTACGTGGAGAGCAAGGGCGGCCACGCGCCTGCAGACCTCGCAAAGATGGTCGAGGCTGCGGCCTCGGCGGGGGCGACGCCGCTGGCTGTGGCGGAGGGCGACAAGATCGCGGGTGTCATCGTGCTCGAGGACATCCTGAAGCCGGGCATGCGGGAAAGGCTCGATCGGCTGCGCCGGATGGGCCTCAAGACCGTCATGATCACCGGCGACAATCCGCTCACCGCCGCAACGATCGCGCGCAACGCAGGCGTCGACGACTTCGTGGCGGAGGCGACGCCCGAGTCGAAGCTCGCGTACATCCGCAAGGAGCAGGCCGAAGGCAAGCTCGTGGCGATGATGGGGGACGGCACCAACGACGCCCCCGCCTTGGCCCAGGCGGACGTGGGACTCGCCATGAACTCGGGGACCAATGCGGCCAAAGAAGCGGGCAACATGGTGGATCTCGACAGCGATCCGACCAAGCTGATCGAGGCCGTAGAGATCGGGAAGGAGCTCCTCATGACGCGAGGAGCGCTCACCACGTTCTCGATCGCGAACGACGTGGCGAAGTACTTTGCGATCGTGCCGGCACTGTTTGCAGGAACGCTGCCGTGGCTCAAGGCGATGGACGTGATGCACCTGCATTCGCCCACCTCGGCCATCCTGTCCGCGGTGATCTTCAATGCCCTGATCATTCCGGCGCTGATCCCGATTGCTCTGCGTGGGGTCAAGTACCGGCCGATCGGTGCAGAGGCTCTCTTGCGGCGCAACCTGCTGATCTGGGGCGTTGGAGGAGTGCTGCTTCCGTTCGTGTTCATCAAGTTGATTGACGTCACCATGGTCGCGCTTCGCCTGGCTGCCTGAGGGGCGAGGGGAGTAAGGAGAAAGACGATGGGGAAGTATTTTACGAAGAGTCTGTGGCTTCTGGGCTTCGCGGTGGCGATCTGCTGTGGCGTGTACCCGGCCATCCTGTGGGCAATCGGCCAGACGCTCTTCCCGTTCCAGGCGAACGGGAGTCTTTTGACCGGGCCTGACGGCAAGGTGGTGGGCTCGCGTCTCATTGCGCAGCCCTTCACGAAGGACGAGTACTTCCAACCCCGTCCCTCGGCGGTGTCGTACGATGCATCGGCTTCGGGCCCCTCGAATCTCTCCGCCTCCAACTACCTGCTGCGCGACCGGGTGGCAAAGATCCTGGGCCCCATCGCGAAGTACGCTGATGGGCCGAAGGCGGGGCAGCCCGTCGCGCCGGACGTCGAGGCCTGGTTCCAGAAGGACGTGTTTCAGGGTGCGCCTCACCTCGTGGCGCAGTGGGCGGATGCACACAACGCGGTGGCGCAGGCCTGGGTGAGCGGCGATCCCCTGCACGGGGCGTACGTGGATGCCTGGACCAAGGAGCATCCGAGCGAAGTGGCGCAGTGGATCAAGGACAACCCGGGGACTCCGGAGCCGAAGAACACGGACCTGGCGATCATCTTCTTCGAGGACTTCTCGAAGAAAAATCCCGGCATGTTTCCTTCGGCCGTGGATGAGCCCGCGGCAGACGGCAAGACGCAGAGCGTGATCAAGCCCGTGAAGGAGGGAGCGGACATCCAGTCCACCTTCTTTGACATGTGGAGGACGGAGAATCCCGACGTGGCGCTGCAGCAGGTTCCTGCGGATATGGTGATGGCCTCGGGCTCGGGACTCGATCCCCACATCTCGCTCGACAACGCGAGCTTCCAGCTCGACCGCATCGCGGGCAAGTGGGCGGATGACCTGAAGCGGGACCCGGCAGAGGTGCGCAAGGAGATCCAGCAGATCCTGGACGAGAACGCGTCCGCTCCCTGGGAAGGTCTTATCGGCGAGAAGTTCGTGAACGTCCTCGAGCTCAACCTTGAGCTCCGCAAACACTTCGGCGCCCCCCCGGCGTGAGGGCGCGTGGAGCGAGGGCGCCTGGACGTGAGAACTCCTCAGGTTGGGTCCAAGGCGACTTTTCGCGAGCGCTGCTCCTCGTGCCAAGGGGTTCGATGAGGTCGTCGCGAGCTCCCCTTCGAGGCCAGTCGCGAAGGGGAGCTCACACGTGCCTTCGGGCACCGCAGGATCGGTAAGCCCCCCATGGCAAAGCTCCTCGTCGTAGACGACGACAAGAACATTCGGCGGATCTTGTCCACATTTCTCGAGTCCTGTGGCCATGAGGTCCAGCAGGCCCCGGATGCCGCAAACGCGCTTGCCGCGCTGTCCAAGGAGCCCGAAATCAGGCTGGTCCTCACCGATTTTCGAATGGCCGAGATGAACGGGCTTGAGCTTCTGGAGCAGATCAAGCAGCAGCATCCCGACACGCTTGTGATTCTCATGACAGCGTATGCAACAGTGGAATCTGCTGTCGCCATTATCAAGGCCGGTGCCTACGACTATCTGACCAAGCCATTCGCCTTGGACCGGGTGCGACAGGCCGTCGAGCGGGCGCTCGAGGTCCGGAACCTCCGTGTAGAGAATCGGGCACTCCGGGATGTCGTGCACGATCTCCCGCTTACCGACTCTCGCAGTAGCGTGATGCAAAGCGTGCTGAGGACAGCGCGCCAAGCCGCCAACAGCGACGCGACTGTCATCCTCTTGGGCGAGAGTGGCGCAGGGAAGAATGTCCTCGCGCGCCAGATTCATGAATGGAGCCCCCGGCACGAGCGGCCCTTCGTGGTGGTGAACTGCACCACACTCTCGGACCAGCTGCTCGAGAGCGAACTGTTTGGACACGTGCGAGGCGCCTTCACGGGCGCCATCAAGAACAAGCCCGGTCGACTCGAAGCGGCGGCGGGTGGCACCGTCTTCCTTGACGAGATCGCGGATCTCTCCCCCACCTTGCAAACCAAGCTGTTGCGCTTTCTCCAAGAACGCCAGTTCGAGCGGGTCGGGGGCGACGAAACCATCGAGATTGACGCGCGAATCATCGCAGCTTCCAATCGCGATCTTGAGCACGAGGTGGCTGCCGGACACTTTCGGGAGGATCTCTTCTACCGGTTGAACGTCATCTCGCTGCGGGTTCCCGCGCTTCGAGAGCGACCCGAGGACATTCGCCCGCTGGTGGAGCACTTCCTCACGGCAGCGGCGCTTCGAAATCGCCGGCCGGGGCTGCACCTCTCGCCCGAGGCGATGGAAGCGCTTTGCAGCTACCAGTGGCCTGGGAATATCCGTGAGCTGCGCAACGCCATCGAACGCGCGGTCGTCCTAAGTCGGAGCGACGTCATCCCGAGGGAAGGCCTCCCCGACAGGGTGTTTCAGGCGCCGAGCCCCCCGCGCGCGCGGGCTCCAAGCGGGGGAACCCTGGAGGAACTGGAACGAGATCATATCCGTCGTGTCTTGGCAGAGGCCGTGACCCTCGAAGAGGCGGCAGAGACCCTGGGCATCAGCACGACGACGCTCTGGCGGAAGAGGAAGCGCTATTCGATCGAGTGAGAAAATAGTGGGAGTGCTCCCGAAAAAGTGAGCGTGCGGCGCTCAGGACAGGTCGAACCCCTTGCGAGAACAAGCAGCAGGTGTGGCAGGAGCGTAGGGCCGCGACGAGGGGGGCCTGGATCACAGCATGATCACGAGCGGTTTCTTTCGCCCCGTGCCCCGTTACGACTGCCGTCGTAGCCCTGCCGAAGGGGGCTGCGTGTGAGGCCGGCGAACCTTGAGAACGGCCCCGTATCGTCCCGACAACGCGGGAGGAGTCCAGTACTTGATCCCGCCTGTAGCATTTTCGGCACAGCTGTACGCTTTCTCCACCTCGCGTGACAACCGATGAACGGAGCGCTCGCAAGGACGAAGGAGCCGGCCGGACGAAGGGTGCGGTCCACGCTCTAGGGCTCCGGCGGGCTGATCTCGTGCTCCCCCTCGTTCGAGACGCGGCGATCGCTTTGCCGAGGCCGGAAACCGGGCGATTCTAGGTTGAATTTCGTGCGATTCGACGCGACATTTCGCGCTCCAGATCGCTCTGTCGGAAAGAACGCGCTTGACCATTTTCCAGCGCCTGCCCGTCCGGTTCCGCGCGGCAATGTATGCGCTGCGCGGCGGATTCCTCGTACGTCCCTTCCTCATCGCGCTCTGTCTAGGACTCTCGGGCGCCGTGCTGTCGGCGATGGAGGAGTCGACTCCCGCCCTCAATGCCTGGATCCCAGAGACTCTCTTCCCATCGCACGAAGACCCGCAGGTAGCCCAGGTCATTCTCGGCGGCATCGCCGCCTCGACCATGACCGTCGTCTCGATCGTTTTCGCCATCCTCCTCATGACCCTCACCCTCGCTTCCACGCAGTTCTCGCCGAGGATCCTGATCAGCTTCGTGCGGGACCGGACCACGCAATGGACGCTGGGGATCTTCCTCGGGACATTCTCCTACTGCATGGCGGCGCTACCTGCCGCGCGCTCCCTGCCCCACCCATTCCTCCCCGCGGCAACCGTGACGGGGGCGATGCTGCTCGCGATCGTCTGCGTCGGCTGGCTCATCTTCTTCATCAACCACATCTCGCAAGCCATCAGCGTGAACCACATCGTGGACCGCATTGCGCGGGAGACGGAGTTGGTGATGGACGAGTTCGTGCCTCATCCACGCGAGCATTTCCAGCCGGAGACGACAGAAGTGGATCCCGTCGGGACGGAAACCTCAATCCTGAGCCGACGCTCCGGTTATATCCGCTTCGTCGATGTGGATCGCCTTCTCCGGCTTGCCAAGGCGCACCACATCCGCGTTCGTATAGAGCGCCGGGTCGGTCATTTCGTTCCGGAAGGAGTTCCGCTGATCGCGGTCTGGCGCGGCGAGCGCGTCACGGAGGATCTTGCACTCGATCTCCTCGCCGCGTTTGACATCGGCCCCACGCGCACGTTGCAACAAGACGTCGAGTTCGGCGTCATTCAGATCGTCGACATCGCGCTTCGGGCGATCTCTCCTGCGGTGAATGATCCGAGCACAGCCATTAGCTGCGTCGACCAGTTGAGCCGCATCCTGATCCGCTGGATCCACCGCGCGCCGCCAAGCTCGTATCTTTATGCTCCGCCGCACGTCCTGCGCGTGATTGTGCCCTGGATTGGCTTGGACCAACTGCTGGACACGGCCTTCGAGCAGATCCGCCATTATTCCGCAAGCGACATTGCGGTGAGCCTGAGGTTGCTACGGGCATTCAACGACATCGCGCGCACCGCCAGCGACGTGGATCTGCGAGGTACCCTGCTGGAACGTGCCCGTCGCGTGGTTGCGGGCTGCACCGGGCGACTTGCGGAAGATGAGCTTGGCAGGTTGCGCCGGCGCCTCGTTGTCCTCGAGTCCCGAATGAAGTCCGAGACATGAGGACAGGTCGGGGTCGGGCTCGGGACGCGGAACCCCGGCAGCGCTCAGAGCAGGAGCGACAAGGGGTCCTCGAGCCCGCGGCGCAGCGCCGTGAGGAGCTCTGCACCCGTCGCACCGTCGAGCGCGCGGTGGTCGGCGGAGAGGGTGCAGGTCATGATCGTGCGAACCACCACCGCGCCTTCCCGAGCCACAGGGCGCGGCTCGGCGGCACCCACGCCAAGAATGCAACTTTGCGGCGGATTCAGGATCGGAAGGAGGCTTTGGATCCCATACATCCCGAGGTTCGAGACCGTGAGGGTTCCGCCCTGGTACTCCTGCGGTCGGAGCCTGCGTTCTCGCGCGCGTTCGCAAAGGTCGCGCAGCTCGCGGCTTAGCTCCGCCAAGCCCTTGCGGTCCGCGTCGCGCACGATCGGAGTCACCAGTCCTGAATCGGTGGCTACCGCGACTGCCACATCGACCCGATCGTAGATTCGCAGCGCCTCCTCTGTGAAGGAGACGTTGGCCGCGGGCACGCGACGCAGGGCCAACGCGGCCGCGCGGATCACCAAATCGTTTACGCTGAAGCGGGGCTCGCCATCGCGGGAGCTGCGTACGTTTAGCTGCTCGCGGAGGGCGAGGAGCGCGTCGAGCTCGCAGTCCATGGTCAGGTAGAAATGGGGGACAGTGCGCTTCGACTCGGCGAGTCGCGCAGCCTGGGTGCGACGGGCGGTGGTGTAGCGGACCTCGTGGAACGGGGCCTCGGCGGGGAGTTCGGGGCCTTGCCGTGCAGCGGAATCACCTGCACCACGTGCTCGGGCGAAACGCGAGAGGAGGGGCGGAAGGTCGCTCTCTGGTGCGGCGCGTGTCGCTTCGGCGAGTGGGGGGGGCGGGAAGCGCATGCCCCGCGCGGCCTCGATGTCGCACTTCATGATGCGGCCACCGGCCCCGCTGCCCCGGACCGATTCGAGGGGAATGCCGGCCTGCTCGGCCATGCGCCGCGCGAGAGGGGAGGCGTGGGCAGTCCGCTTGGGAGCCCCTGCGGCCGGTCTCTCCGCCGCAGGGGGCGTCACGGGCGCTTGGCTCGTGTTCTCCTCCGGCGCCGGAGAAGAGGCGCCCATCGCGGAGGCCTCGCCGGGGCGCGCGAGGAGGGCCAGCAAGGCGCCCACGGGTACGCCCTCCGCGCCCTCTTGCACGAGAATCTCGAGCAGCGTGCCCTCGTCGGTGGCCTCAAGCTCCACCGCCGACTTGTCGGTTTCGATTTCCACCAGGACATCGCCGGGCTTTACCGTCTCCCCTGGGCGCTTTCGCCAGGCGAGGACCGTGGCCTCGGTCATCGAGGCAGAAAGCTCCGGGAGTCGGATTTCGATCGGCATGCCGTTTCCCCCCCAAGCCCTTTCACGCCCGCCGGTCAAGGCACGCGCGAGCGACCGCGCCGACGATCGCGTCGGCCGAGAGGCCGTACTCTCGGTAAAGATCCGGAATGTCCCCGGATTGACCAAAGCGTTCGACCCCGAGCGACACGACGCGCTGTCCTGCTACCGCACCGAGCCACGAGAGTGCCGCGGGATGCCCGTCGAGCACCGTGACAAGGGCGGCTTCGCGGGCGAGGGGAGCCAGCAGGGTCTCGACCGCTGCGCGCACCGTGGGGTCGCCAGAGGCTCGGGCACTCTGCGCAGCGCGCCAACCTGCGTGGAGGCGATCGGCGGAGGTGACGGCGAGGAGCCCCGCGCCCGGGGTATCCTCCCGGAGCTCGGCGAACGCTTCCTGGACTTCGGGCGCTACGACTCCGGTGTAGACGAGTGCCAGCTCGGCTCCCGGCTCAGGCGGCACCAGCCAATAGCCTCCCTCCACGATCTCGCGCCGTAGCTCCGGTCCGAGGGAACGCTCGGGCTGCGTGAGGGGGCGCGTCGAGAGCCGGAGATAGATGGATCCCCCGTGTTCGTCCTGCAGGTACTGGAAGGCGAAGCGCACAATCTCTGCCAGCTCATCTTGAAATGCGGGCTCATAGGCCAGCAAACCCGGCTGGCCGATGCCGATCAGCGGAGCCGACACTGATTGGTGTGCACCCCCCTCGGGCGCGAGTGTAATGCCCGAGGGCGTGGCCACGAGGAGAAAGCGGGCGTCCTGGTAGCAGGCGTAGTTCAGCGCATCGAGGCCGCGTGCAATGAAGGGATCGTACAGGGTACCTACGGGAAGGAGCCGGACACCGAAGACCGGGCCGGCCAGGCCGAGCGCCGCGAGGAGCAGGAAGAGGTTGTTCTCGGCGATCCCGAGCTCGATGTGCTGGCCCTCGGGAGAGGCCTCCCACTTCTGCGCAGAGACGACCTCCTCGAGGCGGAAGACGTCGGCTTGGCGTCGGCGGTCAAAAACGCCGCGGCGGTTCACCCAAGCGCCCAGGTTGGTCGAGACCGTGACGTCCGGAGAGGCGGTCACAATGCGTTCCGAGAGCGCTGAGCCACCGCGTGCCAGGTCCGCCAGCAGGCGACCGAAGCCCTCTTGGGTCGAGAGCTTGGAGCCGCGGGGCGCCGGGAACGGCTCGGGGACCGCAAGGGGCGGCGGCCGGTGCCGGCGTTCCGCGGGCTGTGCGAAAGGCACGGCCGACAGGAACTCCCGCAGCTCGTCCTCCGGGAGGTCCAGTCCTGCGAACGCCTCCCATTCCCGTCCAGCCTCAACGCCTTGGGTCCTGCGGAAGAGCTCCATCTGGTCCGGGGTCATGAGGCCCGCGTGGTTGTCCTTGTGGCCTGCGAAGGGAAGGCCGTACCCCTTGATGGTGTAGGCGAGAAAACAAGTCGGACGGTCGCCTCGCACGCCGTGGAAGGCGTCGAGCACGGTCTCGAGGTCGTGGCCCCCTAGGTTCGTCATGAGCGTATGGAGCGCATCATCGTCGTGCTCGTCCAGGAGCTCGCCCACGCCAGAGGTGTCGCCGAGATCGCGCAAGAGATGCTCGCGCCAGCCCGCTCCGCCCTTGTAAACGAGGGCGGAGTAGAGGGAGTTGGGGCACTCGTCGATCCACTGCCGAAGGGCGTCGCCGCCCCGCCGTGCGAACGCCGCCTCGAGGCGCCTTCCGTACTTGAGGACGATGACATCCCAGCCCATGTCACGAAAAAGCGTATCGATCTGCAGGGAGAGGCGGTCCTCCATCACGCGGTCCAGGCTCTGCCGGTTGTAGTCGATCACCCACCACACATTGCGGACGTCGTGCTTCCAGCCCTCGAGGAGAGCCTCGAAGACGTTTCCCTCGTCCAGTTCCGCATCCCCCACGAGGGCCACCATGCGCCCTGGCGGCGCGTCGGTCGGGACGAGCTTTTTCGTGCGCAGGTAGTCTTGGACGAGGGCTGCAAAAAGGGTCATGGCCACGCCGAGTCCCACGGAACCCGTCGAGAAATCGACGTCGTCAGCGTCTTTGGTCCGAGACGGGTAGGACTGTGCGCCGCCCATCGCGCGGAAGCGCTCCAGCGCATCACGGGTCTGACGACCGAGCAGGTACTGGATCGCGTGGAAAACGGGACTTGCGTGGGGCTTCACGGCCACCCGGTCCTGTGGTCGCAAGACGTCGAGATAGAGCGCCGTCATGAGCGTCACCACCGAGGCGCAGGAAGCCTGGTGGCCTCCCACCTTAAGACCATCCCGCCGTTCGCGAAGATGGTTGGCGTGGTGGATCGTCCAAGAGGAGAGCCAGAGGATCTTGCGCTCGAGGGCGCGCAGGCACGCGAGCTGGCGGTCCACGTCCATGGCCCCTGACCATATCGCGTGGGGCAGGGTAGAGGGGTGCGTATCTAGCTCAAAAATCCACGCGCTAAGCAATATTCTGCTACAAGAGCCTGCACTGGAGGCGAAACATGGCTGCGCCCATCCTCGACTCCATTGACCGCCGCATCCTGCGCGAGTTGCAGGAGGATGCCCGCATCTCGAATGCGGACCTCTCGCGCAAAGTGGCCTTGTCCCCATCCCCCTGCCTGCGCCGTGTGCGCGCGCTGGAGGAGCGGGGTGTGATCCGTCGCCACGTGACGCTGCTCGATCCCGCAGCGCTCGGCCTCGGCGTTTCGGTTTTCGTGCAGGTGCGGCTCGAGCGGCAGGTGGAGCAAGCCCTCGAGCGGTTCGAGGAGATGATCCTCGCCCGGCCGGAAGTGATGGAGTGCTACCTCATGACGGGTGACGCCGACTATCTCCTGCGTGTCGTCGTGGCGGATATCCCCGCCTACGAGCGGTTCCTGATGGACCACCTGACCCGGGTCCCTGGGGTCTCGAGCATTCGCTCGAGCTTTGCGCTGAAGCAGGTGAAATACGGGACGGCCCTTCCCCTCGGGCCCGAGTCTCCCTAGGCCGCAGTGCTTTTGCTGCGCTGCAGCCTGGGACCTGCAGTCACGGCCGAGGTATCGTGAGCTAAGTCCGCGGAATCGCTGATTGAGCTCTCCGGCACAAGGATTGCTCTAAGCGTGCCTCATGAGATGTCTGGGAGCGACCCACTTTGCTCTCCATAATGGAGCTGCCCTCCACGGACCGGACGGAGGTCATGCCGTGCGAAACCGCCGCTGGGAACGCTGGGAACGCGAATGGGACGACGATGGGCGTCGCATACGGGTGCGGACCCGCCGGCGCAGCGAGCCTGAGCGCGAGGACCGAGAACTCACGCCTGAGGAGGAGGCCTACGCCGAGGCGCAGCGCCTGGCAAACCGAAAGCTCGGGTTTGTCTCGCACCTCGTGCCGTATCTTGCGACCAGCGCCTTTCTCCTCTTCGTCGCGGGCCCCCGTGCAGCGATGATCGTCGCGATGGCGTGGGGGATCGGCGTCGCGAGCCACTGGTTCGGCGTTCTCGCACCCACCCTGCGCAAGCGCTGGATCGATCAGGAGGTCCATCAGCGCCTGAACCGTACGGTGTCGAAGGAACGGCGCGTGCTTGAAGGTCAGCACGCGCGCTCACTGGAGGAGCTCTCCGCCTCCATCGCCCACGAGATTCGAAACCCGATCACGGCGGCGAAAAGCCTCGTGCAGCAGATGGGCGAGGACCCCGCGTCCCACGAGAATGTCGAGTATGCACGGGTTGCGCTTGAGGAGCTCGACCGGGTCGAGCGGTCGATCTCCCATCTCCTGAAATTTGCGCGGGAGGAAGCGCTGCGTCTCGCCGACGTGCGCATGGCCGACGTGCTCGACTCCGCCCTCGAGAGCTTCCGCGACCGGATTGCGCGTTTGGGCGTGAAGGTGGAGCGGGCATTTGATGGCCAAGGCACGTTGCGGGGAGACCCGGAGAAACTGCGACGGGTTGCGTTGAATCTCATCGGCAATGCCTTGGACGCCCTCGAGCAAGGCGGAACACGCGCGCCCTCCCTCGAGGTTGCGACGGGGGAGAACTTGGCCTCCACCGAGGTTTGGGCGCGGATTCGCGACAACGGCCCGGGCATGGAGCGGGATGCGCTCAGCAAGATTTTCCGCCCCTTCTACACCTCGAAGCCCGAAGGGACGGGGCTCGGCCTTGCCATCACCAAGAAGCTGATCGAGGCCCACGGCGGAACGATCGAGGCGCAGTCTGCGCCCGGGGCCGGGACGGAGTTCGTGCTGGCCCTTCCGAAGGCGGGTCCAGAGGCCTCCGGGAATGCTCTCGCCCGCCCGGCGGCGGAGGGGGCAGCGTGAGTGCGCGCATCCTCGTCGTCGAAGACGAGCGAGCGATTCAGCTCGCGCTCTCTGGGCTCCTGCGGCGGGAGGGCTATGAGGTCGCTGTGGCGGACTCGGCGGAAAGTGCCTTGGCGCAGCTGCGCGAAGGCCCGGCGGACCTCGTCCTGACGGATCTCGCGCTCGGGCATGGGCTTTCCGGGATGGATCTCTTGCGGGAGGTGAAGGCCTCAAGACCAGAGACTGCGGTCGTCATGATCACCGCACACGGCTCCGAGAAGGTCGCCGTTCAGGCGATGAAGGCCGGCGCGCAGGACTACGTGCCGAAACCCTTTGACAACGACGAGATCCGCATCGTCGTGCAACGAGCCCTTGAACACACCCGCCTCGAGCGGGAGCATCGCATGCTGCTCGAGCGTGTCGACCGTGAGCTCCGCTTTGAGAATCTCGTGGGCTCGGGACCCGCCATGCGCCGCGTGTTCGAGATGATTGAGAAGGTGGCGGAGACCGATCTCACGGTGCTCGTACGGGGTGAGAGCGGGACGGGAAAAGAGCTTGTCGCCCAGGCCCTTCACCAGCGAAGCCCACGTCGCGGGCGCCCCTTCGTAGCAGTCAACTGCGCCGCGATCAGCCGAGAGCTCGTCGAGAGCGAGCTCTTTGGCCACGAGAAGGGCGCCTTCACCGGTGCCGACGCACGGCGCATCGGCCGTTTTGAGGCTGCCGACGGCGGGACCATTTTCCTGGATGAGATCGGGGACATGGCGCCGGAGACCCAGGCGAAGGTCCTCCGTGTACTCGAAGAGCGAAGCCTCGAGCGAGTGGGAAGTACCAAATCCGTGGCCGTCGACGTGCGCGTCATCGCCGCGACCCACCGGGACCTCGAAGCCGAAGTAAAGCGGGGTCGTTTCCGTGAGGACCTCTACTATCGCTTGAAGGTCGTGCAGATCGTGGTCCCTCCACTGCGCGAACGGCGCGAGGATGTGCCTGCCCTCGTGAATCGTTTCCTCTCGCAGCTGGCCGAGCGCCTCGGGCGCGAGCCCCGGCGCCTAAGCGCGGGAGCTCTCTCCGCGCTCGCCGGCTACCCCTGGCCGGGCAACGTCCGGGAGCTTCGCAACGTCGTGGAGCAGGCGGCTGTCCTTGCCCCGAGCGAGGCGATTGGCGAAGCGGATCTGCGCCTTCCCTGTCGCGGCGCGGGGAGCGCCCCCACGGCCCCCTCCGGCAGCGCAAACGGGGAGGGCTTCGCAGATGCGAAGCGCCAGGCCACCGAGGACTTCGAGCGCACCTATCTGCTGCGCGCCTTGCGCCAGCACGGCGGGAACATCTCCCGCACGGCCGAGGCCATCGGCATGGTGCGCCAGAGCCTTCAACAAAAGATCCGTGAACTCGGCCTCCGCTCCGAGGACTGGAGCGAGAGCTCGTGATGCGCGACCCGCGCAGGAGGAACGTCATGTCATCCACTCGTCCCCGGGGTTTCCTGGCACGCCTTGGTCGTCTCGTGCGCGGAGCTTTCGCCGGATGGGTCCGCGACCGCGAGGAGAGCAACCCGCGCGCGGTCTATGAACAGGCCATCGACGAGCGCGTGCGGCAATACGCCGAGCTCAAGAAGGCCGTCGCGGGGATCCTCTACATGCGGAACAAGCTCGAAGCGGAGATCGAGGAGCGCCGCGCGGAGGCCGCGAGGCTCGGCGACGACGTTTCCCGGGCGATCCGTCGCGCGGACGACAGCGCGGCGCTGGCGCTCATCACACAGCGGCAGGTCCTGATTGACGATCTCGACCGTGCCGAGCGCGAGCTTGCGGTCGTTCGTACCGAGGGGGCGGAAGCGAAGCGCAACCTTTTGCGCTTCCGCGAGGAGATTCGCGGCCTCGAGCGCGAGAAGGTCCAGATGCTTGCGACCCTCGCCAACGCGAACGCGCGTCGGCGGATCCAGGAGGCCTTTGAGGGCTTCTCGATTGAGGCAGAGATGCGCGCTCTCGAGGGCGTGCGGGAGCACATTGCCCGCACCGTGAGCGAGGGCAACCTGGAGCGTGAACTCGATGCAGAGGGCCTCGACGCGCGAATCCGTGAGATCCGTGTCGAGGCGCGCGCCGAATCGGCGCGGCGCGAGCTCGCCGAGATCAAGGGTCGTCTTCGCCCGGTGCTCCTTTCGAGCCAGGAGTCGGCACTGGCCCCGTCTTCACGCTGAACCCGCGCAATCGCCGCCGAGGTGCTAGACACGGCGGCGATGCGCCGCTCCTCAAGGCTCCCGCTCCTGCTTGGCGTCCTGGCCTGGCACTTCGCGTGCGCGCCACCCGCCAAGGACTTCGATGAGCCCCCGAAGCCCAAGAAGGTCAAGATCCTCGAGACCGAGTACGACGACCGCGCGGCGGGCCAGGAGGGAGAGGCCGAGGTTGCGAGCCAACTCGGGATCTACAAGAACGACGCTCTTCAGGCCTATCTGAACGCGGTAGGCCAGAGGGTGGCGCGGGGCGCCCCGCGCGACTTCGACTACCGCTTCCGGATCGTCGACCAGTGGAGCCCGAACGCCTTCGCCTTGCCCGGCGGAGTGATCTTCGTCTCGCGGGGTCTCCTTGCGCTCGCGAACTCCGAGGACGAGCTCGCGTGTGTGCTGGGCCATGAGATCACGCACGCGGCGGCGCGCCATCAAGCGGCGGCACAACAAACGGAGATGCGTCTCGGCCCCTTTTCCCTGGGATTCGCTCGCGCGGCCTACATGGCCGCCTATCAGCGCGACGAAGAGCGGGCGGCGGACGAGGGCGGGCAGCACTTGGCGGCGGCCGCAGGCTACGACCCACGGGCGATGGCGGAATTCCTAAAGCGGCTGGGCGGCGACGAGCGCCTCATGCTCGGTGCGCAGCGCATTCCCGGCTTCTTCGACACCCACCCAGGCACGACCGAGCGCATCGCGTCCACGGAGACGCGCGGCCGGGAGATCATCTGGACGCGAACCCCGGCCATCGCGCAGGACGGCTACCTGCACGAGGTCGAAGGACTCGTGTTGGATGAGAATCCGGCGGAAGGGATCTTCCGGGGCAGCCGCTTCATTCATCCCGACCTCGACTTTACAATCACCTTCCCGGAAGGCTGGACCATGGTCAACACGGCTTCCGCCGTGGGCGCGACCTCCCCGAAGCGTGACGCCCGCATTGCCCTCGAGATGGTGGCGGACGGCGACGACCCGAAAAAGGTTGCGGAGAAGTACCTGAGTGAGCGAGCGGTCAAGATCCACGCGGTGGTGGAGGAGGCGCAATCCATCTTCGTCGGGGAACTGCCGGCCTACCAGGTTCGGGGGCGTGTCCCGACTGCGGAGGGTGACGTGGCGGGACAGCTCACCTGGATCGCATACCGCGGCCACATCTATCGCATTAGCGTTTCGGCTAAGTCTCTCGTCGCGTCAGGGTATTTCGGTCGCGCGCAAAGTACGACAAGGAGCTTTCGCCCGCTCACGGGGGACGAGCGGGTATCGGTCCTCGTGTCGCGCCTGCGCATCGCCCATGCCAATAAGGGGGAAACCATCGACGCGCTCTCCCGGCGCACCGGAAATGCCTGGGACATCGAGAGGACGGCCGTGGCGAACGGTCTGTTTGGACCGATCGCCTTCCCCGAAGGCCAGCCCGTGAAGATCGCGCTGACGGAGCCCTACCATCCCACCGAGCTTCCGACCCCCGCCTCGGCAGCCCACTAGGCGGGGATTCGCGCATCGACGGCGCGCCGCTGAATTGCTAGAGGGCGCAAGAGCGCCGGCGTCTGCGAAGGTTGAGGCGGCGGGCAAGGCGGAGGCGCCATGAACGGCGGAAGCGCCAGGGAAGCGCTGGCACGCTCGTTCGTCGAAGGACTCGAGCGCGGTGCTCCGGACCCCACGCTTCTCGCGGTCGCTGGGGAACCCGAGCCGCCCGCCGCGGCCATGGCGTTCGCGCGCGCCGCCCAGCACCCCGACCTCGCGCCGCAGATCGCGCACTGGGTCCCGGCGCTCCTCTTTTCGGCACGACCAGGCTTCGCTGCGGCGCGTTTGCACGAGCTCGCAGATGCCTATCGAGGGACATGCGGTGCTTCCCTCGATCTTGTGCGCGCGCCGGGACTCGTTCCCGTTCTCGGGGCCAGCAACTTCTTTGCGCGGCTCCTCGTCCGTCGCCCCGCGCTCGTGCGCGAACTCCAACAGCCGATTCCCGAAGCGCCCTCGGAGATACCGAGCGGATCCTGGAGCTCCATCCGCCTTTGCAAGTACCGCGGGCTTCTGCGCATCACCGCACGCGACCTTCTCGGGCGACCGTTTGGCGAGAGTCCGCGGGAGCTTTCGGACCTGGCGGACCGTTGCCTTGGCGCGGCTCTCGACTGCGCGGCACAGGAATCCGCTGCTCCTCCCGCCTCGCTCCTCGCCTTGGGAAAGCTCGGCGGTCGCGAGCTCAACTTCTCCTCCGACGTGGACCTCCTCTTCTTGTATGACACACCGAGCGAGGCGGAAGACGCCGGGCGTAATGCCGAAGCGGCGCGCCTCGTTCGTGCCTTCAAGGCGGGACTCGAAGGACCTACCGAGGAGGGCTTCGCCTATCGGGTGGACCTTGATCTGCGGCCGGAGGGGCCGCCGGGGGCCCTCGCAAACTCGGTGGATGCTGCCCTCGACTACTACGAGGCCTTCGGCATGGAGTGGGAGCGTCAGATGCTGATCCGCCTGCGCTTTGTCGCGGGCCCCGAAGCTCCCGCCCGGAGGTTCGAGCAAGCGATCTCTCCCTTCGTGTTTCGGCGTCACATCGACGCCGGGGTGGCGCGGGCAGTCCGTGCCATGAAGGCGCGCATCGAGGACGAGCGTCGACGCGCGGGGCGTGACATCGAGGCGGACCTGAAAGAGGGGCCCGGCGGGATTCGAGACGTCGAGTTCCTCGTGCAGGCCTTTCAGCTCTTCCATGGCGGTCGCCTGGAGGCGCTGCGGCGAGGGAGCGTCCTCGAGGCTCTCTCCGTGCTCGGGCGGCTCGAGCTCCTTCCCGACGCGGCGGTTACGGACCTCTCGCGGGCCTACACCTGGCTGCGTCGTGCCGAGCACGCGCTCCAGATGGTGGAGGAGCGCCAGACCCAGAGCTTCCCGCGCGAGCGGTTGGGGCAGATCGCGCTGGCGCGGCGCATGGGCTACGCGGAGCCCGAGGGCGAACGCGCGCGGGATCGGCTGCTTGAGGACTGGACGACGGTCAGGAGCCAGGTGCGCGCGCACTTCGAGGCGCTTGTGCTGGGCGAAGACGATGCCGCAGCTTGAACAACGCCTGGCGGAAGCCTTGGGATCCGATCGCCTGGTGCGCGGGATGCGCGTCACCGCCGAGGGCTTTCTCGCCAAGCGCGGGGGCGACGCAGCTGCGCGGCGGCTTGAAG
>Ga0116216_10001419_pt1 | contig 16728 bp, 13 predicted proteins | sample Sb_taG_11_FD_89696 | JGI IMG/M metagenome (GOLD analysis project Ga0116216, IMG submission 89696) | Peat soil microbial communities from Weissenstadt, Germany - Sb_50d_3_AS metaG | ecosystem: Environmental > Terrestrial > Soil > Wetlands > Peat | place: Germany: Weissenstadt | collected 2010-09-21
CGAAGAAGTGCTGAAGGCGAATGGCGCAACGCCGGATGAGGCGACGGCCATCCTGGCGGCTTTCGGGCTCAAGCGCGGCGAATCGCCCGTTTCCGAGGGGCAGAAGATCATCATTCTTCCCGAGGAGCCCGCCGTGCGGGGGGTGAAGCCGCGGATCGCCCGCGTCTCGGTCTACGCAGACGATCAAATGAAGGCGATGGTCGCGATCAACGACAGCGGCGCGTACGCCACGGTCTCGACGCGCGCCGCTCAGGCGACCCGCAAGTCCAGGGCCTCGGAGGACAGCGATTCGGGCGGCATGAGCCTTTATCAGAGCCTCTATGAAACAGCGCTCAAGCAAGGGTTGCCCAAAGCTCTGATCGATGTTCTCGTGCGCGTCTTCGCCAACGACGTGGATTATCAGCGCGCGACCGTTCCCGGCGATTCGATCGAGGCGTTCTTTTCCGAACCCGACGAGATCGACCCGCGCCCGGAACTGCTCTACGCGACCATGACAGTGCGCGATCAGTCGTACAAGTACTACCGGTTTCAGACGCCGGACGACAACATGGTCGATTTCTACGACGAGAATGGTCGTTCGACGCGCAAATTCTTGCTGCGCAAGCCGATTGCCGAAGGCGAGATCACCTCGCCGTTCGGCATGCGTTATCACCCGATATTGCATTTCGTGCGGATGCATACCGGCGTCGACTGGGCCGCGCCGATCGGCACGCCCATCTACTCGGCCGGCAACGGCGTCGTCATCAAGGCTCAGTGGGACTCCGGTTACGGGCGGCGGGTCGAAGTCCAGCACGCCAACGGCTATGTGACCACCTACAATCACCTGTCCGGCTTCGGCCGCGGCATCACCGAGGGCGTCCACGTCACACAGGGCCAGGTGGTCGGCTATCTCGGCCAATCGGGATTGGCCACCGGGCCGCACCTGCATTACGAAGTGATCATCAACGGCAACTTCGTCGACCCCATGGCGATCAAGCTGGCGCGCACGCGCGAGTTCGACGGCAAGATGCTCACTTCTTTCAAGCGCGAGCGCGACCGGATCGACGGGCTGATGGCGCAGGCGCCCTCGGCCGCGGCGATGGCTGCCGAGAAGCCGGTTCCGGCGCAAGCCGGAACGACCGCCAAACTCAACTGAGCGCGACCGCGAGACCGCCACTGTCGCCGCCGCCAAATCCAAGCGCGGCGCGGATCGCCGCCGGGGAAACGCCGCAGGCGCGCAACTTTGCGAGCGAAGGCGACTGACGCCGCTTCGACAGTTTCGCCCCGTCAGGGTCGAGCACGAGCCGATGGTGGCGATAGCGCGGCGCGGGCAGGTCGAGCAGCGCCTGCAGCAGACGATGGACGGAAGTCGCGGCAAGAAGATCGCGACCGCGCACGACGTCGGTGACGCCCTGCAGCGCGTCATCCACGGTCACCGCGAGATGGTAGCTCGCCGCAAGGTCGCGCCCGCTGAGGATGACGTCGCCCCAGCGCGCCGGCTCCGCCGTCTGTTCGACGGACGTAGACCCTTCGCCAAATTCGGACCAGAAGAGGCGCGACGGGGCGCATTCGATCGCGCGACGCATGTCGAGCCGCAACGTCCGCTTCTCGCCCCGGGCGAGCCGCGCCGCGGCCTCTCTCGCAGAAATCGCGCGGCAGCTTCCCGAATAGAGCGGCGCTCCGTCGGGATCGCGGCCTTGCGAAGTCCGCGCGACTTCGGCCCGGCTGCAAAAGCACGCATAGACGAATTCACGCGCCGCAAGCCCGTCAAGCGCGGCGGCATAGTCGCCCGCGTGCTCGCTCTGCCGACGCGCCGGCGTTTCGAAGCGAAGGCCGAGCCAGGCGAGGTCCTCTTCGATCGCCGCTTGGTATCGCGGCTTGCAACGCGTGCGATCCAAGTCTTCAATGCGCAACAGCAGGCGGCCGTTCAGGTCCGCGGCGACGCGCTCGTTGCAAAACGCCGAATAGGCGTGGCCGAGGTGCAGGAGGCCGTTCGGCGACGGGGCGAAGCGCAGGACCGGCGAACCCGCGAGGACGTTGGAGCGCATGGGCAAAAAACCGATGCATAGGAAGCGCCCCCGCGCAAGGCGCGCGAAGCGCGTCGTCCCGGCCAGGGTCTATCATCCCGGGCCGCCGATCGCAGACGAGGCAGGCCTGCGACAGGCGGCCGAGGCCTTGCGCGAAAGGGACCCGGAACTCGTCGATAGGCTGATGGCGATCGGAGGACCGCCGCCTCTCCGGCGACGCGACCCCGGCTTTGCCGGCCTTGCCGCAATCATCGTTTCGCAACAACTGTCGGTCGCGAGCGCCAAAGCCATTTTCGGTCGCCTCGAAGCGCGCATCGCCCCGCTCGAAGCCGTCCGGTTCGCCGCAGCGACGGAGGACGATTTGCGCGCCTGCGGCCTTTCGACCCCGAAAATCCGCGCCTTGCGCGCGCTCTCCGACGCCGTCGCCGAAGGCGGCCTCGATCTTGCGGGTCTGGCCGCGCTCGACGCCGAGGACGCGCATGCGGCGCTCGTCGCGGTGAAGGGCGTTGGCCCCTGGACAGCCGACATCTTCCTCCTGTTCTGCCTCGGACATCCCGACGCCTTTCCCGCGGGCGATCTCGCCCTGCAGGAGGCGGCGAAGCTGGCGCTCAAGCTCGGGACCCGGCCGGACGCGGCTCGGCTCGAGCGGATCGCCGAGCGCTGGCGTCCGTGGCGCGGCGTCGCCGCGCGGATGTTATGGGCCTATTACCGCGGCGTGAAGGAACGATCGGGGATGGCCCTTGCAGAGGCTTCGGGTTAAGGCACGTCGCTTGTGCCTAAGCCCCGGAGCCCCTTCGATGAGCGTTGCCCTGGACGGACCCCGCCTCCCGGCGAGCGGAGGGCGCGCGAACGGGCTCGTCGTGTTTCTGCATGGCTATGGCGCGGACGGAAACGACCTCATCGAACTCGGACGCCAGTGGCGGGCGCTCCTGCCTCAGGCCGCCTTCGTCTCGCCTCATGCGCCGGAACGGTGCCTGGGCGCGCCGATGGGCCGCCAGTGGTTCGCGCTCTCGAACCGGCCGCCGGACGATCCGGGCGGCGCCGAAGACCGCTGGAACGGGGTCGTCAAGGCGCGCGGCGCCGTTGACGCCTTTCTCGACGCCGAACTCGAGCGCCTCGGGCTCGACAATTCGAAGCTGGCGCTGGTCGGCTTCAGCCAGGGCACGATGATGGCGTTGCATGTCGGGTTGCGTCGCAGTCGCGCGCCGGCGGCGATCGTCGGCTTTTCGGGCATGCTGGTCGGCGAGGAGCGGCTCAAGGAAGCGACGGCGCGCGACGCGCGCGGCGCGCCGCCGCCGATCCTCCTCATTCACGGCGATCAGGACCCGCTGATCCCGCTCGATGCCATGTTCATGGCGGCGGAAGCGCTCGCGGGCGCGCAAGTTCCGACCCAATGGCATCTGTCGCTCGGCATCGGGCACGGCATCGACGAAGGCGGCTTGCGCCATGGCGGGCTCTTCCTTGCCCAGGCGCTGACGGGGCGAAGTCGCTGACAGTGAGCTTAAGGCATGTCTGCGTGGATGGCCGCGACGTTCCCGGGATCAAGTCCGGGGCGGCCACGTCGTTGGGGCGCCGCAGAAACGGCATTCTGATTGTCTTCAGGCAATTGCGGGAAAAAACTCTGTCGCAGATCCGGTCGCGCCCTCATCCCAAGCCTCACCCGCTCGCCCCGATCCGCTTCTCGAGCGCCTCATAAAGCGGGTTCACCGCGTCGAAGACCTGTTCGAGCGCGGCGACGCTGACCCGTTCGGCGCCCTGCTGGAGGAGCCAGCCGGCGAGGTCGGCGGCTTTCGCGCGGGCGCAGTGGAGGGCGACGAAGCCGTGCGGGTCGACGTCTTCCCCGGCGGCGGCGACGGCGTCGAACCGCTCGACGGCCTTTTCGACGATGAGATGCGCACGCGCCGGCAGCCTTGCGCGCACCTCCCGCGAGGCGCGGGCTTCCTCGGTCGCGGCGATGCGGTCGAGGATGGCGCGCGCTGATTGCCTTGCGTGCGGCCCCCACGGCGCGACGAGCGAGGCAACCAGCGTCGCCTGCGATCTGAGGATGATGCCGTCATCGAGGGGTTTCAGCGCATTGGCAGCAAGCGTCGCGCCAGTCGTCGTGATGTCGACGATGAGCTCGGCTGCGCCCGCGGCGGGGGCGCCCTCGGTCGCGCCGAGACTCTCGACAATGCGATAGTCGGCGACGCCGTGTACGACGAAGAAGCGGCGCGTGAGGTTCACGTATTTGGTCGCGACCCGCATCCGCTCGCCGCGGCTCGCGCGATAGGCCGAGGCGACATCCTCGAGATCGGCCATCGAACGCACGTCGATCCAGGCGCGCGGCGCGGCGACCACCACATTGGCGCGGCCGAAGCCGAGCGGCGCCAGAAGCTCGAGCTTCAGATCGGCGTCGGGCGCCTTCTCGCGCACCAGGTCCTCGCCGGTGACGCCGAAGTGCGCCGCGCCGGCGGCGAGCTGGCCGACGATCTCGGCGGCCGAAAGAAAGGCGACCTCGACCCCGGGAAGGCCGATCAGCGCCCCGCGATAGTCGCGCGCGCCGCGCCCCTGCGCGAGTTCCAGGCCCGCGCCGGCGAAGAACGCGGCGGCCGCCTCCTGCAGCCGGCCCTTGGAAGGGACGGCCAGCACGAACGGCGGCTCGGCGGAGGTCGCGGCGTCGAAGGCCATCAGTGCGCTCTCCTCGCCGGCAGCCGGTCGATCGCGATCGCCGCGCCGACGGCGGGAATGTCGTGCGCGGCGCCGAGGCGCCTCGCAAGCCCGTCGTAGCGCCCGCCGCCGAGCGCCGGCCTGGCGTCGGCCCGCGCGGGATCGCGCGCCTCGAAGACGAAGCCGGTGTAATAGTCGAAGTCGCGCACGAATGCGGCGCTGAAACGGGTCTGGCCGATTGCAACGCCTCGGGCGGCGATAAAGCCGTTGCGCCGTTCGAACGCATCGAGCGCCTTGCCGAGGTCGAGCCGGGCGTCGTCGGCGAGCGCCCGCAGCTTCTCCGCGGCCTCGTCGGGATCGCCGGAAATCGCCAGAAAGTCTTCCAGCGCCTTGCGCTTCTCCGCTTCGATCGGTTCCCCGGACCGGAGCGCCGCCTGCTCGAGAAAGCGATCGGCGATCTCGCCTGCGGTGCGCCCGCCGACGGCGTCGATGCCCGCGATCGCCAGGAGATCCTCGACCAAAGCCTTCGCCCCCGCGTGGTCGGCGCTTTCCATCGCGGCCAGCACGCCGGGCTGCGCGAGCGCGCTTTGGCCGGGTCCGTCGAGGATGGCCGAAAGACTGCGTCCATGGACGACGCCGCGCCTCAGGCGCCGGCGCCACACGTCCGGCAGGGCGAGCGAGGCCAGCACGGCGTCGAAGAGGTGAACGTCGCCGAGCCGCGCGGCGAGCGGGCCGCCGGCCAAGGCCGCCGCTTCCATGGCGAGCGCGAAAATCTCTGCGTCTGCGGCTTCCGCATCCTTGCGGCCGAAGCTTTCGAGCCCGGTCTGGGCGCGCTCCCCCTGTTTGGCCTCGGCGCGGAAAACGGGGCCGAGATAGGAATATTCCGCCACCCGGCCCGCCTTCGGGGAAGCGAGATAGCTCCGACAGACCGGGATCGTATATTCCGGCCGGAGGCAGAGTTCCTCGCCCGAGGCCCCGTTGGTCAGAAAGAGGCGCCCGCGAATCTCCTCCCCAGACATGTCGAGAAAGATCGCCGCCGGATGGAGAACAGGCGGCTCGATCCGCACGAAGCCGGCAATGAGGAAATGCTCGAGGGCGCGCTCCCCGGCGCTCGGAACGGCCTGCACGTCGGAATCAAGGATCGCATTCACCGGATCGTCCTCAAACTGGCGCATTCCTTTAACAAAGGCCCGGGAGCGGCGCAGCCCTTTTCACTTTCAAAGGTGAATGCGGCCTTCGCCGAGGCTTTTTGTTGCCGCCGCGGCTCCGCCGTGGTCGGATGGGATGGGTGCGTTCGGCCCCCTTCGAATCATCGGTCCCATCGGTACGAGATGACGTCCCGTTCCGGATTGCAGGTCCTGCGCTGGCTGGTGCTGGCTCTCGCGCTGATAGCCGCCGCCGGCGCCGCGGCCCAGGAGCCGGCCCCGCTCAACCTCGACGCGACGCAGGCCGCGCTGAACACAATCGACGCCGCACTCAAGGATCCGAATCTGACCGATGCGGACCTGCAGCGTCTGCGCGCCGAAAACGACCCCGTCGGCGTCGCCTTGCAAGCAGCGATCGCCGACATGACGCCGAAGCTCGCGGCTTCTGCCAAGCGGCTCGCCGAACTCACGCCCAAATCGAAGGACGCAGCGCCTGCGACCGACGCCGCGACCGCGGAGCTCGAAAGCGAGAAGGCCAAGCACGACGCGCTCGACGCGAGGCTCCGTGCCGCGCGCGCCATGCTGCTGCAGGTCGACGACTATGCGACCCGGATCGGCGCGAAGCGGCGCGAATTGTTCGCACGCGAGACTTTCGCCAGATCGTCCAGCATTCTCAATCCGCAGCTCTGGCTGAGCGTGGGGAGCGATATTCCGGCTGATATCCGGGTGATGACGGCGCTCGTCGGCGGATGGCTCGCGAGCCTCGGCGGACGCGCCACCGCCCTTCATATTCTCGGCCTGGCGGGCCTGGCGGTTCTGCTGGCGCTGATCGCTGTCCCGCTGCGCTGGTTTGCGGGCCGGTTCATTTATCGCCCTGTCGACGACGATCATCCAACCCGTCTCCGCCGGGCGATCGCCGCGGCCTGGATCATTCTGGTTCTCGCGGTCCTGCCCCTGCTCTGGCTCGGCGCCTTCGCTTATGCGCTCGACCTCTTCGATATCTCGGAGCCCAGAATCCAGGGCGTTCTCGACGCCATATTCGATGCGGCGCGGCTCTTGATCGTGTTTAACGCGCTTGGCCGAGCGATGCTGGCGCCGCGCGACAAGGCTTGGCGGCTCGTCGCGGTCAGCGACCGTTCGGCCAAGCTGATCTTTCGCGCCGGCATGACGGTCGCGGCGATATGGGGCGTCGAGCGCCTCATGGAGCCCGCCGCCGACGCGGTCGCCTCGCTCAACATTGCGGTTGCCGCCCGCGGGCTCGGCGCCGCGCTGATCGCGCTCGTCGTCGCTCGCCTCCTTCGACGTCTATCGACGCCGGTTCCCGGCGCGACCGCTTCGCCGCAGGTCGACCCCTGGGCGCCCGCGCGCACGCTGGGCTGGATCCTGGCCTTCATTGTGATCGCCGCGACAGTCTTCGGCTACATCGCCTTCGCCAACTTCCTGGTCAACCAGGCGATTGTCCTGACGATCCTGGCGTGCGGACTGTTTCTGGCCAACGTCGTCGTGCAGGACGGGGCCGAGACGCTGCTTCATCCCGACGCGCCGGTCGGCGCGCGGCTCGTCGCAACGGTTGGCCTGCGCCGAAACGTCCTCGCCCAGACCCTAGTCGTCATCCAGGGCATGGCGCGCGTCGCCATCTTCTTCGTCGCGGCGACGGCGGTGCTGGAGCCGTGGGGCGTCCAGTCGCAGGACATGTTGCGCACCCTGCGCGCGGCCTATTTCGGCTTCGCCGTCGGCGGCGTGACGCTCTCGCTCTCGTCGCTGATCACCGCCGCGGCGGTCTTTGTCGTCGCCCTCTTCATAACCCGGCTCATCCAGAACTGGCTCCGTTCCAGACTGCTCCCTCAGACGCGCCTCGATCCGGGGGTCGGCAACTCGATCAGCACCATCTTCGGCTATCTCGGCGCGCTCGTCGCCGTGCTGCTCGCCGGGGCCCAGATCGGCCTCGACATGCAGAAGCTCGCGCTCATCGCCGGGGGCCTCTCGGTCGGCATCGGCTTCGGCCTGCAGACGATCGCCAACAATTTCGTCTCCGGCCTCATCCTGCTTTGGGAGCGCGGCATCCGGGTCGGCGACTGGGTGGTGGTGGGGGCCGAACAGGGCTTCGTGCGCCGGATCAACGCCCGTTCGACCGAGATCGAAACCTTCGATCGCGCGACCCTCATCGTGCCGAACTCGACGCTGGTCACCGGCGTGGTCAAAAACTGGGTTCTCAGCGACCGGGTCGGGCGTATCATCATCACGATCAATGTCGCCTATGAGAGCGACGTCGAGGCCGTGCGCGATCTCCTTATCGCTGCCTCGAAGGCGCAGGACCTCGTGCTCGCCATTCCCGCGCCGACCGTTGTCTTCTCTGAATTCGGCGACTGGGCGCTCAAATTCACGCTCGTCTGCTTCGTCGACGACATCGAGACTGCCGATCGGACGAAGAGCGACATCAACTTCGACATCCTGCGGCGGATGCGCGAGGAAGACATCCGCATCCCCTATCCGCAGTTCGGCCAGATCAGGCCGGGCGCGAAATAGGTCGCGCCCGAATGAAGCGAGCACTAGGCCACGGGCCGCCCGTTCTCGTAGCGGAGGGCCGGGGCGCGCATCGTCACCAGCTCCTCGGCGGCGGTGGGGTGGACCGCTACGGTGGCGTCGAAGTCGGCCTTGGTCGCGCCCATGGTCATCGCCACGGCGACGAGCTGGATCATCTCGCCGGCGTCATGGGCGAGAATATGGGCGCCGAGGATTCGACCCGTCGACCCGTCGACGACGAGCTTCATGATCGTGCGTTCGCCGCTGCCCGAGAGCGTCGCCTTCATCGGCCGGAAGTCTGACCTAAAGATGTCGACCTTGGGAAAGCGAAGGACGGCCTCGAATTCGGTCAAGCCCACGCCGCCGAGTTCGGGCGTGCCGAACACGACATGCGCGATTGTGTCGTAGCGGATGGGTTTCGCGCCTGTCCCGAACAGTTCGTCGGCCAAGGCGTGACCCTCCCGGATCGCGACGGGGGTGAGATTGACGCGATGGGTGACGTCGCCGATCGCATGGATCGACGGCACGGCGCTGGTCAGATGATCGTCGACCTTGATGGCGCCGTGCTGGCTGAGCTCAAGTCCCGCTGTCTCGAGGCCCAGCCCTCTTGTATTGGGCAATCGGCCGGTCGCGACGAGGACCTGGTCGGCGTCGATCATCTCGCCGTCGGCGAGCGTGACGCGAAGCGCGCCGTCGGGCAGTTTCTCGATGCGCGCGGGCAGGATGCCGAAGCGATGCAGGACGCCGGCGCGCGCCATCGCCGCGCGCACGCCCTCGCGCATGTCGTCGTCGAAGCCGCGGAGCACGTTCGACGCGCGCATGACGTGGATCACCTGGGCGCCGAGCCTCTGGAACAGGGACGCGAATTCGACCGCGATATAGCCGCCGCCGACCACCATGAGACGCCGCGGAAAGACGGGAAGGTCGAATGCCTCGTTAGAGGTGATCGTATGCTCGAGACCCTCCACACCGGGAAGAAACGTCGGCCAGGAGCCGACGGCGACTAGGATGTGACGCGCCGAGACTTCCCTGCCGCTCGCGAGCCGCACCCGCTGCGGGCCGACGACCGTCGCCCGCTGCTCGATCAATTCGGCGCCGGACGCGGCGAGATTGGCGCGGTAGGCAGCCGAGAGCCGCGTGATCTCTTTTTCCTTGGCCGCGATCAAGTTCGGCCAGTCGAACGTCGGGGCCCCGACGCTCCAGCCGAATCCGGCCGCATCGGCGAAATCGTCGACGAAGCGGCTCGCATAAACATAGAGTTTTTTCGGCACGCAGCCGCGGATCACGCAGGTGCCGCCGATCCGGCTCTCTTCCGCGACGAGCGTCTTCGCCCCGTGCATGGCGGCGACGCGGGCCGCCCGCACGCCTCCCGATCCCGCGCCGATGACGAAGAAATCGACGTCGAAGGCCATGGCTCACGCTCTCCGGCGGGGTCCGCTTTGCGCCGTGGCGAAGCTAGAAATCGATGCCCTTCTTCTTCATCTCCTGGCGGGCGCGGGTGAGGATATCGACCGACAGCTGCTCGCGCCATGGATCGGCCATGGCGCCGAACTGCTGGAAGAAGGTGGGCTCCGTCGCGAGATACTTCTTGCCGCTCGAGCTGCCGAAGAAGGCGGCGACGTCCTCGATCTCCTTTTCCGACATTTCCGAGGCGAGAAGCGTCGCCGCCCGCGTGAACACCTCCTGGGCGCTCTTGTCGAACTCAGGCTGGATGGAGCGAAGCGTCTCGCGCAGGCTGTCCCTGATCTCGGGCCGCGTGTTGGTCACGTTGCGCTCGAGCTCGGTCATCATGCCCGGGACGATGAGCGCGATCGTCTGTTTGACGCCGATATCCCCCAGGATGGCGTCGGCGGCGGCGATGGACGCCGCAGATGGCGGGGCGGCCGGCGCGGCGGGCGCCGTCGGCGCGGCGGCGGGTGGCGTGGCTTCCGCGGCCCACGCCGCCGCCGAGGCGAGGACGCTCGCCGCGAGAACAAGGCCTTTGACCGTTCGCGCGACGGAGATGAGGGCGGACTTGCAGGCGGGCTCGGGGGCGGACATTGAGCGGCTCCTTTTGATTTCGGGTTCAGGCCGGGCGGTCGAGAACTTTGACGCCCTCCGCGCCGGCGATGATCGCCGTGCGCGCATAATCGATGAACAGTCCGTGTTCGACGACCCCAGGGATCCGTGACAGCGCCTCAGCCAGGCTCTCCGGATCAGCAATGGCGCCGAGCGAGCAGTCGAGAATGTAGTGGCCTCCGTCGGTGACGAAGGGCGCCGCTTCGCCGCGCAACCGAACTGGGCCAGCGAGGCTGAGGCCCGCGAAAGCGCGCTCGATATGGCGCCGGGTCGCCGCGAGCCCGAACGGGACGACCTCGACCGGCAGCGGAAAGGCGCCGAGACACGATACGAGCTTCGTCGCGTCGGCGATGACCGCCATCCGCCGGGAGGCTGCGGCGACGATCTTCTCGCGCAGGAGCGCGCCTCCGCCGCCCTTGATGAGCCTCAGTTCGGGATCGATCTCGTCCGCGCCGTCGACCGTCAGATCGAGTTCGGGAAGCTCGTCCAGCGTCGCCAATGGGATGCCGCGCGCTTTCGCCTGGGCCGCCGTCGCCTCCGATGTCGCCACGCAGCGGACGTTAAGGCCGGCCGCGACTTTGTCGCCGACGAGGTCGACGAAGCAGCGCGCGGTTGTGCCCGAGCCGAGGCCGAGCCTCATGCCGGGCTCGACGAGACCGAGCGCGCGTTGCGCCGCCTCCCGCTTCCGCCGATCTCCGTCCGCGCCCGCCGTCATGGCCTCCGCTCGCCTTTTTTCGGCCTCCGGGCGCAAACACGCATGCCGAGTCTGAACTCGCCGAACAGGACGTCGCTTTAGCGTCTGGCGGGGTCGAAGGCAAACGCGCGCGCGGGGGATCGCCCGGCCATTATGTCCGCGCCGCTGCGATCACGTCCTCAAAGGTGCGCAGGCCGGTCGTCGGAGCGTTGACCAGCACCGCCATGTTGCCCGGCGCATGGAGGTTCTTCCACATCTTGGTGTGCGCGAGAGGGATTTGCGTCCACGGGAAGACCTCGGACATGCAGGGGTCGATCCGACGCTCGACCACGAACTTGTTGGCCGCTGACGCCTGCTTGAGGTTGGCGAAGTGCGATCCCTGAATGCGCTTCTGGCGCATCCAGACGAAGCGCGCGTCGAAGGTGATGTTGAACCCCGTCGTGCCGGCGCAGAACACCACCATGCCGCCGCGCTTGACCACAAAGCACGAGACCGGAAAGGTCTGCTCTCCCGGATGCTCGAACACTGTGTCGACGTCCCTCTTTCCGGTAATGTCCCAGATCGCCTTCCCGAACTTGCGCGCGCCCGCCATGAAGGCGGCGTATTCGGGCGAGTTGACCTTCGGCAACTGCCCCCAGCAGTCAAACGACTTGCGGTTGATGACACCCTTGGCGCCGAGCGACATGACGTATTCGCGCTTCGTTTCGTCCGAGATGACGCCGATGGCGTTGGCGCCGGCCGCTGCGCAGAGTTGCACGCCGAACACCCCCAAGCCACCCGAAGCGCCCCACACGAGAACATTGTCGCCCGGCTTCAGCCGATGCGGCTCATGGCCGAAGAGCATGCGATAGGCGGTGGCCAGGGTCAGCGTATAGGACGCGCTTTCCTCCCAGGTCAGGTGGCGTGGACGCGCCATCAACTGGCGGTCCTGCACCCGGCAGAACTGGGCGAACGACCCGTCGGGCGTCTCATATCCCCAGATGCGCTGCGAAGCCGAGAACATCGGATCGCCGCCGTTGCATTCCTCGTCGTCGCCGTCGTCCTGGTTGCAATGAACGACGACTTCGTCGCCGACCTTCCAGCGGCGCACTTTCGAGCCGACCGCCCAGACGAGGCCGGAAGCGTCCGACCCTGCGATATGATAGGGATTCTTGTGCCCGTCGAGCACTGAGACGGGCTCGCCAAGCGCCGCCCAGACGCCGTTGTAGTTGACGCCTGCCGCCATCACGAGAACGAGGACGTCGTGACTGTCGAGGGTCCAGGTCGGCACGACCTCAACCTGCATCGACTGTTCTGGCGGCCCGTGTCGCTCCTTGCGCACCGTCCAAGCGTACATCGACGCCGGCACATGGCCCAAAGGCGGGATTTCGCCGACCTCGTAAAGATCTTTGATCGGCGCTTCGGCCGACGGCTCTTTGCCGGCGAGGCGAATGGTCATGGGGCTTCCTCAGCGGTGCGTCTTTTGCAATCCCGCTCGGGCGAACGACCCGTTATTGCGGCGCACAATCCAACATTGCGCTTTAGCCGCGGAAAATCAACCACCTTTCGCTCGCTCTTCGAAGACAGCGGGCATAGAGAACGCACAAGACATCCCGGAGTTTGAGCCTGAGCTCAGATTCGACGATTTGGCGACGGCTCATCCGGGCGCCGCCTCCGACCGTATGGCGCCTTGAAGGGTTTTCTGCGATTGTGCTGCGCACAAAATTCTTGGCGCATGTCCGCCAGTCGGTTCAGGATCGGCAGAACAGGGCAGGCCGGAAGGCGGCGGCCGATACCACGCGGAAGGTGAGCGATGACGGAGACCAACGGCGAGGTCCTTTCGGCGCGTCGGGACAAGCCGTGGATTTTCCGCACCTATGCGGGCCACTCGACGGCCCGCGAGTCAAACAGGCTCTACCGTCAGAATCTCGCCAAGGGACAGACCGGCCTCTCGATCGCATTCGATCTGCCCACTCAAACCGGATTCGACAGCGATCACCCGCTGGCGCGCGGAGAAGTCGGCAAGGTCGGCGTGGCGATTTCGCATATCGGCGACTTGCGGACGCTGTTCGAGGACATCCCGCTCGCCTCGATGAACACCTCGATGACCATCAACGCCACCGCGCCGTGGCTGATGGCGCTCTATATCGCGGCGGCCGACGAGCAGGGCGCGGCCCGCGCGCAGCTGCAGGGCACGACGCAGAACGACATCATCAAGGAATATCTCGCCCGCGGCTCCTATGTGTTTCCGCCGGACGCGTCGCTGCGTCTCACCAAGGACCTGATCCTCTTTTGCGCGCGCGAGACGCCGAAATGGAATCCGATGAATGTCTGCTCCTACCACTTGCAGGAAGCGGGCGCGACGCCGGTCCAGGAGCTCAGCTACGCACTGGCGACTGCCATCGCCGTGCTCGATCGCGTGCGTCAGTCGGGCGAAGTCGACGACGCTGGGTTCGCCGAGGTGGTGGGGCGGATGTCCTTTTTCGTCAACGCGGGCATGCGTTTCGTGACCGAGCTCGCGAAAATGCGGGCTTTCGTCGAACTCTGGGATGAGATCACGCGCGACCGCTACGGCGTGAAGGATCCGGCCAGGCGGCGCTTTCGATATGGCGTGCAGGTCAATTCGCTCGGACTGACCGAGCAGCAGCCGGAGAACAACGCCTATCGCATTCTCATCGAGATGCTGTCCGTGGTGCTTTCGCGCGATGCGCGGGCGCGCGCCGTTCAATTGCCTGCATGGAACGAGGCGCTGGGGCTCCCGAGGCCGTTCGACCAGCAGTGGTCGCTTCGGCTGCAGCAGATCATGGCCTACGAAACGGACCTTCTGGAATTCGGCGACCTTTTCGACGGTAGCCGGGAACTCGCGGCGCTCGTAGCGAAGCTCAAGCGCGAGGCGCTCGACGAGATCGCCGCGATCGACGTCGCCGGGGGGGCGGTTCGGGCGATCGAATCGGGCGTCCTGAAAGCAAAGTTGGTCGAGTCGAACACCCGCCGCCTCGAGGCGATCGAGCGGGGCGACCAGATCGTCGTCGGCGTCAACGCGTTCACGAATTCCGAGCCGTCGCCGCTGACCGCCGGGGAGAATTCTATTCAAGTCCCCTCCGCCGAGGCCGAGGCGGAGCAGATCGCCAAGCTGAAGGCCTGGCGGAAGGGACGCGATGAGGCGCGGGTCCGGCAAGCGTTGCAGGCGCTGCGCGTCGCAGCCTCGAGCGGCGCCAACATCATGCCCGCCTCAATCGAGGCGGCCAAGGCCGGCGCTACCACGGGAGAATGGGGAAATGCGCTTCGCGCCGAGTTCGGGGAGTTCCGCGCCCCGACCGGCGTCTCGAAGAGGGCGCGCCAGGAGGCGGCCGGGCTCGACGCGGTCAGGGGCGAAGTCGAGCGGGTGTCGCTCAAGCTCGGCCGACGGATCCGCTTTCTCATCGGCAAGCCCGGCCTCGACGGCCATTCGAACGGCGCCGAGCAGATCGCGGCGCGCGCGACGGACGCGGGCATGGATGTCGTCTACGACGGCATCAGGTTCACTCCGGCGGAGATTGTCGAGCGAGCCAAATCGGGCGTCCACTGCATCGGCCTGTCGATCCTGTCGGGGTCCCATGTCGCGCTGGCGGAAGAGGTGATGGCCAACCTTCGCGCAGCCGGCCTCGAGCGCGTGCCTGTGGTCGTTGGCGGGATCATCCCCCCCGCCGACGCCGACCGGCTTCGGGGCGCTGGAGTCGCTGCGGTCTACACGCCCAAGGACTTCAAGATCAACGCGATGCTCGGCGCGATCGTCCGAGAGATCGAAGCGCGGTCCGATCTGGACAAGAAATCCGCTTGAGGCTGACGGCGCAACGGGCGAGCGTCCTCGCCTTTGGCGCCAAGAACCGATGCGCTCACAAGTGGGCGACAAAGAGAAGGATTGCCGCGGCCGCCAGGCTGAGCATTGCTACGGCGTAAGCGATCTGCAGAGTGATGGTTTTCCACCAGAGAATGCGGGAGAACATGGCGCATCGCTCGGGCAGCGTTTCCAGATCGCTCTGGGCGTCCTGAACGAAATCAAAATCCTTCGGCTCCGGGTTGCGCCGGATCGGGAAACGGTGTCGCCCCGAACGGGGGAAACGCGGATAAACGGACAACAGCAAGCTCATGAATATAATCATGAACGGCGCCATGATAACAGGCAGATTCAAATACCATGGATAGAAATCACGGAACTGCAGAACCGTTCCCATCATGATCGCAACGAACAGAACTGCAATATTAGCCTTGTAATCGCTCAGTCGGATGGAATCGCTGTAGCCTACGATCAGATTTCTTAGTTTAGCATTCCTGTCCTTAGCCATAGCAGAGCCTGAACGCTTTCATTTCAACGTGTACCAGACGTAGATTAACAGAAAAATGGTCACCACAATACTGACCATCGATACAGTAAAGCTAATGTATATATAGAGAGACTTCCACCAAAGCAGCTCGGATAAAACTGAGCAGCGAAGCTTCAACTCCTCAATCTCATCTTCGTGCTCGGACACGTTCTCGAAATCGGCGGCCGTGGCGGTGCGCGAGACCAGGAAATTCTTGCTGCCACGGCGGGGATAGCGCGGAATGAGAACCATAAAAAGACAGAGGTAGACGATCAGGAACGGCAGCAGGACGAAATGAATCGGCAGATAACTCGGAAATTTTGTGTAGTTGTATAGGATCGGGCCCATCATGAAGGCGACGAACAGGATCGCAATATTCGCCTTGAAATCCGCCGCCCGGATCGAATCGGTGTAAACAGCGATCAGGCTGCGATAAGATTGGGATGGATCGGCCGCAGGTGTGCTCATCCGGCGTCGGAGGCTCCAGGAGATACCGGCTTTAGGGGAAGTCCGTGGCGAAGCGAACCCCGCATCGGCGAGTACAAATTCGCGTGAACTCAGTTCGTCTGTCAAGCGGCATCGGGGTTCCCGCGGACGGCCGCTTTATGAATGGCAAGCGCGAGCGGCTCGGCCGTGGGGCTGGACTGTCCGTCCGCCCAATTTCATTGTAATCTTGCGAAATTGACGCGCGTTCCCCATCTCATAGCCGGCTCGCGGCCCTTTCCGAACCCGGAACACATTTCGGCCGCGAAGGGTTATGATGGTCAATCCGCGCGGCGGCCCGCGCGGCAGCGCGAGTATTCACGAGTTGAACGGAGCCTCATGCCAACGATCGCCCTGGTCGACGACGACCGCAACATCCTCACCTCCGTCTCCCTTTCGCTGGAAGCGGAGGGCTATCGGGTGCAGACCTATACCGACGGCGCGAGCGCGCTCGAAGGCCTCAAGGCGAATGCGCCCGATCTCGCCATTTTCGACATCAAGATGCCCCGCATGGACGGCATGGAGCTGCTGCGCCGTCTCAGGCAGAAATCCGATCTTCCGGTGATCTTTCTCACCTCGAAGGACGAGGAGATCGACGAATTGTTCGGGCTCAAGATGGGCGCCGACGACTTCATCCGCAAACCCTTTTCGCAACGGCTTCTGGTCGAGCGGGTGAAGGCGATCTTGCGTCGCTCCAGTCCGAAGGACGCCGCGACGCAGAAAGAGGCCGAGGCGAAAATCCTCGAGCGCGGCCGGTTGAAGATGGACCCTGAACGACACACCTGCACTTGGGACAATACGCCGGTCACTCTGACGGTCACCGAGTTCCTCATCCTGCAGGCGCTGGCGAC
>Ga0116216_10001420_pt1 | contig 16720 bp, 15 predicted proteins | sample Sb_taG_11_FD_89696 | JGI IMG/M metagenome (GOLD analysis project Ga0116216, IMG submission 89696) | Peat soil microbial communities from Weissenstadt, Germany - Sb_50d_3_AS metaG | ecosystem: Environmental > Terrestrial > Soil > Wetlands > Peat | place: Germany: Weissenstadt | collected 2010-09-21
AGCACGGATGGAGCAGGCAGCGGGCCGTGCCTGGTGATCGCCTCGGCGAGGGACGGCCCGGGGACGTAGGCGGTGGCCAGCCACGGCATCGGTGCGTCTACGTCGGCGTCAACCACTGGCGCTGTGAACAGGCCGCTTACCGCCCGCGCCGCGGCGACCTCGCGGGCGAACCGGCTCCGGAATTCGGTTTGCCCGGCCAGTTCGGCCCGGACCACCTTCACCGCGATCAGCCGCCCCCCTGGTGACCGGCCCAGGAACACCTGGCCCATGCCTCCGCTGCCCAGCCGGCCCAGCAGCCAGTACGGGCCGACCTTCCGCGGATCCCGGGGCAGCAGCTCCTGCGCCATGCCAGCGGCCCGCCTGTGATCACCTATGATCCCCGTCACCGAACCTCCTAGGGCGGGGTTCGCCCGGAACCCGATATCCGTACTGTCAGGTCCTGCGCGACCAGGGAGACACCGCCCCTGTCCATGAACTGCCGCCAGGCGTGATTGTCACGCCCGGCGGTCCGCGACCGCCGGGCCTGCCCGCTGCTGCCTACCGGAGCCAGGCCTTCCGGCGGTCGGCGGGGATCCTGACCTGGTCTTGTCATTTCGCCCCCTTATCCCGTTCCAAAGGTGAGCATGGTGGACCTGCAGACCAAGCTGCACCGATCCGCCATGACGGGCTAGAGCGGATCGGCCCACCGGCCGGGGGACCTATGTCCTACTGTCGCATGCCCGGCCGGGCCGGCACCGGCCACCAGGGCCGAGGCCGACCGGGGCATGGCTTCAAGGACTTGGTCGTCGGCGGGTTCGGACTGCGGCTGGTCCGCCCCGACCAGTGCGATGAGGCACCTGCCACGGATCGATCAGGTTGACGGCAGGCACCTCAGCGCCGACGGCGCCTAGCCGCCCGGCAGACAGGCATTCCGCGCCGGCAGGTTCCCGGGCCGCGGCTCCACGAGGGGCATGCCGTGCCCAGGCTACGGGCGGCGATGTTGTGAGTGTTGGAAGTCGGCGAGAAAGCATGCTGGGATAAGCGCAGCGCTGATCGCCGCATGCACGCCTAGCCGCCGCGGGTCGGCCTTCTCCGCTCGCACCCCGCGCGCCGGCCCCCGCCCGATGGTGCCGGGCTGATGGCGAGGTCGGCGAGCTTGGCCACGACCAGGTCAGCGAACTGCGCTGGCGTGTAGCGGCGCGGGTCGACGGCGACTACATCGGGCAGCAGCCCGGGTAGCTCGCGGTCGTCGAACCGGGCGGGCAGCACGCACACCCCGGCCGCGGCAATCGCCCGGCTGAATGCGGCGCGGCGTTCCAGCCGGGTCCAGTCCCCCGCTTCATAGTCGGCGGAGACGACCACCACCACCACCTCGCGCGCGTAGATCCGGGCAGCTCCTCGGCCAGATGCGTCCCCCGCAGCCGGACCTGCTTATCGGCGTCGTAGAGGCAGCGCACTCCCTGTGCCTTCAGCGCCGCGGCGACCTGCCTGACGCAGTCCCGCTGCGCGCCGGCGAACGAAAGCGCCACAGCCCACCGCCGCTCCGGCCGGGCATCCGGGTCCGCACCGCCGTTGGCTGCCGTCATAACTACCGAGCCTCCCACCCGGCCGCCGCGGAAGACCCGTCCCGCCACACTCAGCGTGACTGTGCAGGAATGTTTACGGACACGCGGTCAGGCCGCGGACGCATCCGGCGCGTCTAGCGCCGCGAGCAGTCGGAGCGCCCTCAGCGTCGTGCAGGCCGTTGTCCTTGCCGGTCAGCTCATGGTCGTCCTCGACAACTCTATCTGCCTAGTGGACTTACCATCGGCGCAGCTCACGGGCGTCGTTTCTGGTCTGGATCTTACGCATCACGCAACTTGTGACCAAGGTCACCCCGATCACTGACCTTCACCTAGCTCAGCTAGGCTAATCATAGCTTATCTTGGTGGTGAGACAAGAGAACAGTCGGCATCATCCAAAGGAGACGAGTCTCATGTGCCCGCCAGTGACTGAAGGAAGGACCCGCACCAATGTTTCCCACCACTGCCGCACCCCCCCGCGCCGTCACCGAGGGTAGTGCCCTGGTGACGACGCGCACCAACAGGGTTTTCACCGAGGCCGTGACCCAGGTCCTCAGGGCCATCGAGGCCGAACCTGCCTACGCCGCCGAGCCGCATCGCCGACGCGGCGCCCCGCTGGTCGTCGCGGTCATCCCCGCCTGGAACGAGGCCGCCTGCATCGCCGACACGATCGACGGGCTCCGGCACCAGACCCGCCCGCCGGACCTGATCGTCGTGTGCGCCAACAACTGCACCGACGACACCGCTGCCGTCGCCCGCGCCGCCGGTGTCGACGTCATCGACATGCCGCGCAACCCCGACCGCAAGGCCGGCGCGCTGAACTACGCGATGGAGACCATCCTGCCCTCGCTGGCCGACCGGGACCGGATCTTCGTCCAGGACGCCGACACCGTGTGCGTGCCCCGCTGGCTGGAGCTGGCCGGCGCGGCCATGGACGCGGACCCGGGCGCGGTCATCTCCGGCCGGTACGCCAGCAAGGACGTACGCGGGCTGCTCGGCCTCTACCAGCGCAACGAGTTCGCCCGCGAGTGCCGCATGATCGACCGGCGCGGCGACCGGACGCACATCATCGTCGGCACCAGCACCCTGCTGCCGGTGGCCATGCTGCGCGAGGTGATCGAGGCCCGGCGCACCGGCCGGCTGCCCGCCGGGTACGTGTACGTGCCCGAGTCGCTAACCGAGGACTTCGAGCTGACGCTGGCGGCCAAGACGATCGGCTGGCGCACCGCCTCGCCGTACGGCTGCGATGCCGTCACCGACCTGATGCCGACCTGGAAGATGCTCTGGCGCCAGCGCCTGCGGTGGATGCTGGGCGGCGTGCAGGACCTGCGCCGCTACGGCTGGACGCCGGTCACTTCGCCGTTCCACGTCCGCCGCGCCTGGATCCTGTTCGGGCTGGCGTGCATGCTGCTGTTCTACGCCACCCTGGCCGCGACCTGGGCCATCACCGGGACGGTGGCGATGTCGCTGCCGTGGGTGCTGCTGACCGGCGTGTTCATCATCGACCGGGTGGCCGGCGTCCGCTCGCAGGGCCGGGCCGCCATGGCGTTCGCCGCGCTGCTCGTCCCCGAAGTCCTCTACAACATGTTCGCCCAGGCCGTCTACGCCACCGCGCTCTGCAAGGCGTTCCGCGGTGCCTCCGCAGCCTGGCACGAGACCTAGAAAGATCCCTGTCATGTCCGCTTTGCAATTGTGCTGGCTCGCGGTGACCGCCGCGACCGTCATCTTCCTCGTCGTCGCGGCGATCTCGGCGATGCCCAAGATGAAGATCCTCCGCACTGCGATCATCGCGGTGATCTTCGTTGCTTCCAGCGGCATCACCGCGTTCGGGAGTTTCGTGCCGGCCGCTGCGGGAATCGCGCCGCAGGCGGCAGCCCTGGGGCTGATGCCTGCCGTGCCTGCCGCTGACGCCGGCCTGCCGCCGGCCCCCGTGGCCGGTGCGCAGCTGAACAAGCTGGCCGGTCCCGTCCCGTTCACCCTGCCGCCAGCCCCCGTGCCCGCCGCGCCGCTGGACAACGACGCCTCGGCCGGCAAAGTGGTGTTCACCTTCGATGACGGACCCGACAAGAACACGCTGGCGGTCATCGCGGAGCTGAACGAGCTGCACCTGCACGGCGTGTTCTTCATGATCGGCGGCAAGATCGCCGCTCACCTGCCCGCCGTCAGCGCGGAGATCGCCAGCGGCGAGGTCATCGGCAACCACACCTGGAACCACAGGTCATTCACCGGGAAGGGCACCGGCACCAGGCCGCTGACCCAGGCGCAGGTCCGCGCCGAGCTGGCCCAGACCAGCGCCGCCATCGTGGCCGCGGGCGCCCCGCAGCCGTCACTGTGGCGCCCGCCCTACGGCGCGGTGGACGGCAACGACGTCGCGACGGCCAGGACCCTCGGGCTGCGCATCGTGCTGGACAGCGGGACCAACATCGTGGACAGCAACGACTGGGCCGGCCTGTCGCCCGCGCAGATCGCCGCCCGGGTCGACCCGGTGCTCCGCGACGGCACGATCATCGCGTTCCACGACGGCCTGAGCACGGCGACCAGCACCATCAGGGCGCTGCCGCTCATCGTGGCGTACATGAACGCGCACCACCTCGGCGCGACCACGACCGTGCGCCCCGACGCGACCGGCGGCTGCTGCACCGCCGGCGGCCAGGACAATCAGCGCCCGGCGACAGAGACGACGGGATAGGTGGCAGGGATGTGCGCACGTTCACCCGGCGGCAGTTCCTCATCGCGGCGGGGGTGGCCGCGGTGAGCGCCACCATCCCCGGCACCGCCGGCCGGCGGTCGTGGGCCGCCGGGCCGGCCCGACCGCCTGCCAGCCCGGCAGGGTACAACTTCGCTGATGAGTTCGACTGGCCGGCCGGCACCCCGCCGCACCCGGCCCGCTGGCGGCACGACCTGGGCGGTGGCGGCTGGGGCAACCGCGAGCTGCAGACCTACACCAGCTCGCTGGCCAACGCCCGCCAGGACGGCCGGGGCCACCTGGTCATCACCGCGATCCCCGGGCGCGACGGGACTTGGACCAGCGCCCGGCTCAAGACCGAGGGCCTGTTCGCCCAGGCCGGCGGGAGCTGGCAGGCCCGGATCAAGCTGGATTCGCGGCCGGGCTGCTGGCCGGCGTGCTGGCTGCTCGGGGCGGACATCGGGCAGGTGGGCTGGCCGGCCTGCGGGGAGATCGACATCATGGAGGATTTCGGCGCCTCGTACGTGCAGGCGACCGTGCACACCCCCGCCGGCGCCGCGACCAGCATGGCCTACGGCGGCGTGGCCTCCGACGGGGAATGGCACGTCTACCAGCTCGACTGGACGGCCGCCGGGCTGGCGTTCTTCCGCGACGGGGCCTGCTACCTGACCGCCACCGCGGCGGACTTCCCGGCCGGGTCGTGGCTGTACGGGCCGGGCAATGGCGGCTGCTTCCTGCTGCTCAACCTCGCGGTCGGCGGTGACGGTCCCGGCGGCCCCCCGCCGCCGTCGGCGCGGTTCCCGGTCAGGATGCTCGTGGACTACGTGCGGGTGTGGGCCTGATGGCGCCCCGGCCGGGCGTCACCGACTGGTGGGCGCGGGGGCGGGCGCAGGGCGCGCGGGACGCAGCGCGGGCGCTGGACTCGACCGCGTGGTACCGGGTGCCGATGCCGCTGCCGGCCGACCCGGCCGGCCGGGCACGGTTCCTGGCCGGCTACGCGGCCGGGATCGAGGACGGCCTGGAGGTGTCCCGTGCAGCCTGACCCGTCATATGATCCGGTGCCTGATCTCGCCGCGCTGCTGCGGGTCCTGCACTGGGCGCGGCCTATCGGCCTGGCATACCCGGGGTCGGCCGCGGACCTGCACGACCGGGCCGGCGAAATTACGGACTTGCCAGCTCAGATCTGGCAAGCTTAGCCAACATGAGCCAAGAGCTGACGGGACCGCACGCGCCATACATGCTGATCGTTTACGTGCTGGTAGAGAAGATCAAATCGGGCGAGCTAAAGCCCGGTGATCGGGTGCCGAGCGTCACGGAGCTGGTCGGGACCTACGCCGTGAGCCACAGCACGGCCAGGCGAGCACTAGCCAAGCTGAAAGAGATGGGCCTGACCGACACTGTGCCTGGCTACGCGACGTTCGTGCGACTGCCCGACCAGAATGAGCCTAGCTGAGCCAGAGTGCTCCTAGATGGCCCTGTAGGAGCCACAGACGGGCGATCGGACCATGGGCTGTTCCAGTTAGCCGCCTCCAGCACCCGCCGCGGGCACCTGCAAGCACCGCAGCCAGTCCGCCAGCACCTCCTTCTTCGTGGTAGCTGGTCCGCCGGTGCGTTCTCCGCCCTCTACCTCGCCCTCTCACCGGCCCGCACATCAACCGGGTCATCACCCAGAGCGGCCCCTGGGGGCTCCCCCCGCAACACCCCGGGGAGGCGGCCGACCACGCCCAGAGCTTCCTCAAGATCCTCGGCCTGGACCGCGGGCTGGATCCCGCCGCCCTGCGGGCTGTCCCAGCCGAGCAGCTCCTCGCCGCCTACCAGCAGGTTGCCCAGGACATCTCCCGGCCGGGCAGCGTCGCTCCGCCGATGTACCCCGTCCTCGGCGCCTTCGGAATCCCCAAAGCATGGCAGCAGGCGCTGGCCGGCGGACGCCTCGACGGCAAGCAGCTACTGACCGGGACCACCAGGGACGAGATTACGGCGTTCTTCGCATTCGACCCGCGCATCCAAGCCATCACCGCCGACCAGGCAAGCTCGATCGTGGCCGGAGAGATCGACGGCGGCGCCGAGCGGTACGGCCGCACCGCCTCCCGGCTTCCTAACGCCACACCGAGCGACGTCCTCACCAAGGTCGAGACCGAGATCATTTTCCGCGACGGGACCCTCGCCATCGGCGATCACCACGCCGCAGCCAGCAACCCCACCTACGTCTACCAATTCGACTACACCCCGGCCGAGGACCCCGCACACCTGGGCGCCGCGCACTGCGTCGAACTCCCCTTCTTCTTCGACACCATCGACGCCTACCTCGACAGCCCCATGCTCGGCGAGGCCACCGCCGCGGCCCGATCTCTCGGCTACACATTCTCTCACGCGGTAGCGGCCTTCGTAGCTACTGGCCGGCCTGCCGCAGATCAGTGGCGCCTATACGAGCCCGCCAACCCGGCGACCATCCGGCATTTCGCCTGACACCCGTCGCACAATACTGTCTGCCGCGTTCCAGTGCGCGCGGCAGACAGTGCGAGGATTATGGCTCGGACGAACGGCTGCCGCCCGGCGTGCGGCCACAATCCGGCTTCCAGCACCGCAATTGCGGTTGCCGCCAGAATCGTCTTGAGGCATTCAGGTCGCCGCCCGCAGCGCGGCTGAACGGATGGACATTGGCTATAGTCGTGGCAGTGATGCTGCGTGGCCAGACGCACTGATCACGCATTCGGGTGCCGAGTGGCAGACCGGAGAGCGCGGATCGGCATCCCCATTAGGTCGGCCGCTCCGGTGTAGTAACGGGTGTAGTAGAGACGCCGTGGACAGGCAGCGCGACCCGAGACGTGGCGAGACACCGCGACGCCCCGAGCACCGCACACGCTGGACTACATGGACGTGACAAGTCTCCGTGGACGGGGACCGTTTTACTCATAACCCAGAGGTCGCGGGTTCAAATCCCGCCCCCGCTGCCAGGCAGAACGGCCCCGGAAGCATCACTTCCGGGGCCGTTTTCGGCTACTTGTGACCAAGCTCCTGGTCACATCCGCGTCCGATCGCTGGGCGCCTCCCCGGAGATGCCGCAGGTGCCCACCGTCTTCTCTTTGGTGCTACTCAGAAGTGCAAGGTCCGGCCCTTGCCCAAGTTCGAGGACGATGATGCGGAGACGGCCGTGCCGGTGCGGCTGCGTATCGGTCCCGAGTGTGTTGCATCCGAGCGCGTGGGCTATGGCTTGTTGCCCGCTAGCATGGCTCACCAGAATCCGCGCGCTGGGCGCCCGTGGTTTCAGTCTGGCTGGCTGCTGGTTAAAGGCCGCGCTCGATCGGGACGGCACTGCGGTCGGCGGCCTTGACCAGGGCGGCGTGATCGGCTTCGGTCTGGTCGGCGTATAGCCTGGCGAACCGGGCCAGGGCGATGTCCAGGCAATCAGAGGAGCCGGCGTAGCCGACGATCATGGAGGCCCCGCTGGTCCGGGCGTGGCCCTTGGCGAGCAGGTGGCCGGTGATGGCCGCGTAGTCGGCCAGGGCCGCGGCGTCGATGGAGTCCAGGGCCACGGTGCCCTTCATATTCCGGAACTGGCGGACGTAGTACTGCCGCCCGGCGACGGTGGCCCAGCCCAGCAGCGGATCGCTGACCGTCTGCAGGGCCTGCTGGTACTCCACCACGCGCTGGCCCTGGTGGGCGTGCCAGGCGGAATCACCGTGCACGTAGCGGGCGAGAACCGACCGGCGCGCCTGCTTGAGCTGGAGGAACAGCACGTCGTCGGGGCTGCTGCCCTCGAGCAGCGCGACGTAGGCGCGCAGCCCGACGCTGCCCACGCCCACCACCTTGTGGGCGAGGTCGATCAGCGTGTACCCGCCCAGGGCCCGCCGCCAGTGCGGGGCCAGGGTGCCCAGGTACTCGTCCAGCCCGCGGGCGATCTGGTCCGCCTCGGCGTAGTTGATCCGGGTCACCAGCGGCGGGTCCTCCACGATGCGGCGCTGCCCGTCGCGCTCGCTGGTGAACTTGGGCAGCGCGCGGTCACTGGTCCGGCGCCGCGCCTGGGCCGCGGCCCGCTTGATCTCGGCGCGCAGCGACTTCCCGATGGCGCGCTGCTGCAGCCGGTCCGCGTCCAGCCGCTGGTAGGACCGGGCCAGCAGCGGCGTGGAGGCCAGCGCGCGGACCTCGTCCCGGTACCCGGCCACGCACTGCCGCACGGCCGCCTCGCACTGGGGCTCGCCGGCGCCGTTCTGCCGGCCCGCGATCCAGATGCTCGCCACCAGCCGGCGCAGGTCCCACTCCCAGCTGCCGGGGTGCGCCTCGTCGAAATCGTTCAGGTCGATGACCAGATCCCGCTCCGGCGAGGCGTAGAACCCGAAGTTCCCAAGGTGCGCGTCGCCGCAGATCACCGGGGTGATGCCGGTGGACGGCAACCGGGCCACGTCCGCGGCCATCACGACCGCCGCGCCGCGCAGGAAGCCGTACGGCGTGGCGGCCATCCGGCCCACCCGCACCGGGATCAGCCAGTCCAGCCGGCCCTTGTGGGACTCGATGATCAGCTGCACGGGATCGGGCCGGTCCGCTTGCGGCGACCAGTCGCCGAGCGAGCGGCGCGGAACCTGGCGCCGGAGTTCCTTGCCCATCCGGTACCGGTCCAGCCGCGAGGTTGATCGTCGTCTCAGTGACGTGAAAGCGTCGCTATCGGCTGAGGCCAGGACGACATGCCGGCGCGCGGGGACGCCGGTACCGGTTCGCTGTGCCATCTTGTTCCGCCATCCTCCTCGTCCCGGTCTGTCCTCATGATCGTCTTCGAACTGCTGGCCGACCCACTAGACGCTAAATACTTTTGCGTGCTTAGGCGACATCGACGGTGACCGGTCCGTCTTTGGCCGTGGCGGTGGCCAGGAACGAGGACGGGATGCGGAAGACCCGGCCGGGGGAGGCGGGCCAGGGCAGTCGGCGGCGGGTGAGGGTGATGTGGTCCTGGCGGATGGTGACGGTGGGGACGCGGATGTGGAGGCGTGGCCAGGACAGCAGCCGGCCGCGCGGCGGGGTGATTGCGGTGTTGTTGATGCGTCCCGGGCTGATCCAGAGCAGGTTATCTCCGGGGAGCACGCGTATCTCCGGCGCCGTGGTGGTGGCACCTTCTCTTAGGTAGCGCAGCACATGGCTGGTGACGGCGCGGCCGTCGAGGGCGGCGATGTCGGCGGTGTCCACGGGGTGGGTTAGGTTGCCGATGGCGAAGACGCCGGGGGTGCTGGTGGCCTGGGCGGTGTCGATGAGGGGGCCGCGGGTGGCGGGATCCATGTCGAGGCCGGCGGCGCGGGCGAGTTCGTTGTCGGGGATCCAGTCGCCGGTGAAGACGACGGTGTCGCAGTCGATGGTGCGGCGCGTGCCGGTGTCGAGGTGTTCCAGTTCGACGGCCTGCACGCGTCCGTGGCCGGTGATCTTGGTGATGCGGGTGCGGGTGGCCACGGGCAGCCGCAGGGCGAGCCGGCCGGGGATGGCGAACGCGGCGTAGGACTCGGGCCTGTGGTGGGTGCTGGTCATCAGGACGGGCCGGCAGTGCGCCTCGCGCAGGGTGACGGCGGCGGACCAGCTGACCAGTTCGGCGCCGATGATCACCGCCCGGGTTCCGGGGGTGCGGTGGTGCAGGTGCACGAGGTTTTGCAGCTGGCCGGTGGTGTAGACGCCGGCGGGCCGGTCGCCGGGGATGAGGCGGGCGGTCCGGGGTCGTTCCCGGGCGCCGGTGGCGAGGATGATGGCGCGGGCGGTGATCCGCTGCCGCCCGTCGGGGCTGGTGACCTCGACGGTGCGCGGCCCGGCCCAGCCGGTGACCATCGCCAGAGTGCGTACCCGGGCGCCGGCCCTGGCGGCGTTGCCGGCCAGGCGGCGGGCGTAGGCGGGGCCGGAGATGAAGGTCTTCAGGTCGCGGATGCCGTAGCCGGGATGGTCGCTGTGCCGGGGGATGCCGCCGGCGGCGGCTTCGCGGTCGAGGACGAGGACCTCGCCGTCCAGGCGGGGCGCCAGGGTGGCGGCGGCGGTCAGCCCGGCAGGGCCGGCGCCGATGATCAGGACGTCGGTGGTCAGGTCGGCGGGAGTGGTCATCGGGTCTCGTGGGTGGCGCGGCCGGGCGGGGTGAGGTCGCCGTGGCTGCCGGCCAGGGCGAGGACTTCGGCGCCGCAGAAGAAGCCCTGGCAGCGGCCGTTCATAGCCCGGGTGCGGCGGCGCAGGCCGTTGAGGTCGCACGGCGGGATGGGTGAGCGGTACGCGTCGCGGATCTCCCCGGCGGTGACGCGTTCGCAGAAGCAGACGACGCGGCCGTAGGCGGGGTCGGCGGTGATCCGGGCGGCGTCCTGGTAGGGGCGGGTGAAGTTCTCGCCGATGTTCGGCATCTGCGGCGGGCCGGGCAGCTGGCCGCGCGGTGCCAGGTCCAGGCCGGTCCCGGCGAGCAGGTCGCGGACATGCTCGGCGACGGCCATCGCGGAGGTAAGCCCGGTAGAGCGGATGCCGGCGACCAGGAGGTACCGGCGGTCATGGTCGGCGTGGATCAGGTAGTCGTCGCGGTTGATCGCGGCGCGCAGGCCGGCGTAGCTGGCCGTGACCTCTTCGCGCAGCAGGTCGGGGATGAGCTTCTCGCCCTTGCGGAGCAGGAACTCGAACCCGGTCTCGGAAGTGCCGGTAGCGGTCTTGTCGGGCAGGTCTTCGGCGGTGGGGCCGAGCATGACGTTGCCGTAGATGGTGGGGCTGACCAGCACGCCCTTGCCGCGCTTGGTGGGCACCGGCAGGACGATCCGGTTGACCAGCGGGCGGGCCTGCTTGTCGAAGACCAGCAGCTCGCCGCGGCGGGGCGTGACGGTGAACCGGTCGTAGCCGAACAGCCGGTCGACCGCGTCGCAGCCCAGGCCGGCGGCGTTGATGACGTACCGGGCCCGGACGTCGCCGGCGGTGGTGCGCAGCACGGTGGCGTCTTCTTTGACGTCGGCACCGTCGACGCGCGCGTTGAGCAGCAGCTCGGTGCCGCGCAGGCGGGCGTCGGTAGCCAGCGCGAGCGGGACGGTCCAGGTGCAGATGATCGATTCGTCCGGGACGGTGAGTGCGCCCAGCGCGCCGGACCCGAGATGGGGGAGTTCCTGGTAGACCTGGCTGGCGCCGATGATCTGGCAGCGGTCATAGCCGTTCTGCTCGGCTTTGGCCTTGAGCCCGGGCAGCGCGTCGAGTTCCTCGCGGGTCCAGGCGACCAGCAGGGCGCCGGTGCGCTCGACCGGGATGCCGGTGCGGGCGGCGTAGTCGCCGAGCAGCTGGTGGCCGCGGCGGACCAGGCGGCTTTCCAGGGTGCCGGGTTTGGCGTCATAGCCGGTGTGCAAGATGGCGGTGTTGGCCTTGCTGGTACCGTCGCCGACGTCGGAGCGGGCTTCGACCAGGGCAACGGTGAGCTGGTAGCCGGCCAGCTCGCGGGCGATGGCGGCGCCGACCACGCCGCCGCCGATCACGGCGATGTCGTAGGTGGTCTGCCCCCTTCGGGTCGCGGGCCGGGGGGTAGCTGATGTCATCGGGATTCCTTCGGGGGCATGGTGGCGGTGGCGGTGGCGCGCCACCGCTGGCGGAAGTCGGCGGCCTGGTCCGGTGTCCAATGCGGCTCGTAGCTGGTGGCCGGCGTCCAGTCCAGCACCGCCTGAGACAGGGCGAGGCCGGGGTGCTGAGCCATCCGGGCGAGCGCGGCCGCGCCCAGGGCGGTGGCGTGCGCGGAGGGATAGAGCTCGACGGGGAGCTGGGTGAGGTCGGCCACGGCCTGCATCAGGGCGCGGGAGCGGGTCAGCCCGCCGTCGACCCGCAGCGACCGCAGCGGCTTGCCGAGGTCACCGGCGATGACCTCGGCGACCTCGGCGACCTGGGCAGCGATGCCTTCCAGGACGGCGATCACCAGGTGTTCCGGGCGGGTGGCCAGGGTGATGCCGGTGAACGAGGCGGTGGCGTCCGGGCGCCACCAGGGCGCGGCGAGCCCGGCCAGCGCCGGGACGCATAGCACGCCCTCGGAACTGTTGGCGGCGACGGTGTCCAGCTCGCTAGCGTGGCTGATGAAGCCGAGGGTGTTCATCCACCGGACCGCGGAGCCGGCGGTGTAGACCTGGCCGTCGATGCAGTACGCGGCCTGGTCGCGGGTGCGCCAGGCCACCGAGCCGGTCAGCCCGGCCGCCGAGCGTACCGCGCGGGTGCCGGTGTTGGCCAGCAGGAACGCGCCGGTGCCAAAGGTGCACTTGGCCGTGCCGGGCTCCCAGCAGCCTTCGGCGAGCAGGGCGGCCTGCTGGTCGACGATCAGCCCGCCGACCGTCATCGGCGCGCCGAACGCGGTCGTGGTGCCGACCAGTTCGTCACAGTCGGCGATCCGGGGCAGCGCCTCGCCGTCCAGCCCGAATATCTGCAGCAGCTCACGATCCCAGTCGATCCGGTCGATATCCAGGATCAGGGAGCGGCTGGCAGTGGCCGGGTCGGTGACGAACTCGCCGGTGAGCTTGTGGACCAGCCAGCTGTCGGTCGTGGTGACTACCCCGTCGGTGGTGACGTGCCGGCGCAGCCAGGTCATCTTCGGTGCCGAGAAATACGGATCGAGCACCAGCCCGGTGCGGGCGGACAGCAGCTCCCGCCAGTTCTCCAGGCCGGCGCATACTTCGGCGGCGCGGCGGTCTTGCCACACGATCGCCGGGGACAACGGGCGGCCGCTGCCGCGGTCCCAGGCCAGCACCGTCTCGCCCTGGTTGGCCAGCGCGACGGTGCCGGCCGGGCGGCCGGCTTGCGCCAGCGCCTGCTGCCCGGCGTGAAGCACCGAGTCCAGCAGTTCGTTCGGATCCTGCTCGACCCCGCCGTCGGGCAGGTACCGGGGGTGCAGGCTGAACTCGGCCGCGGCCAGGACCCCGTCGAGCGGGTCGACGACGACCGCCTTGGTGCCCGAGGTACCCTGGTCAATCGCCAGCACGGCGTCGGCGGTCATGTCAGTTCTCCCTGGCAGGCTGGCCGGCTGCTTGCGCGTCGATGGAGCGCATGTCCGGCATCGCCAAGCCGCGGCGGCCGTACCGGGCCAGCAGGTACCCCAGGTAGATCAGGCCGATGACGGTCATCACCCCGACGTAGATCCACGGTTGCTTGAACGAGGAATCCCGGAAGATCGATAGCTCGAACAGCAGGAATACCAGCGCGAGCACCATTACCGGGGTCTCCCAGCGGCGAAGGTCGAACCCGTAGGAGCGCGGGAGGTGCCGCCTTTTCACCGCGAACAGCACCACGGTCGCCAGGTACAGCACGGCGGGCAGCAGCGTCGCGGCGGAGAACAGGGTGAACAGCACGCCGGAACGCTCGGCGAATATCGCCAGGATCACCTCGGTGACCACCAGGATCAGGAAGGTGGCGTTGCGGGGAGTCTGGGTCCGCTCGGAGATCACCCGCCACTGCTGCCAGCCGGGGAACCGCTGGTCGCGTGACATTGCCCAGGTCAGCCGAACCGCGGTGATCATGATGACCAGGCCGCAGGCGAAGATCGAGATGACGACCAGGATCAGCAGCAGGTCGCCGACGAATGATCCCAGGACGGACTTGATGACGTCCGCGATCGGGGTGCTGGATTTGGCTAGCGCCACCGGGTTCTTGGCCGCGGCGGTGACGGCGAGCAGGAACAAGAAGCCGAGCACGCCGGAGGCCAGCACGGCCTGCCACATGGCGCGGGGCACCACCCGGGCCGGGTGGTGGGTCTCCTCGGCCAGGTTCGCGGCGGACTCGAACCCGACGAGGGTGAATGCTCCCAGCAGCGTGCCGAGCAGGAACGGGCCGACGTGCGTGGCGCTGCCCAGGTCCCAGTAGCCGTGGCTGGGGATGGCGCCCTTGCTGAACAGGTTGTGCAGGGACAGGTCCCGGGCGATCACGCCGACGATCAGCAGCAGCACGACGAGGGCGGCCATGCCGGCCAGTTCCGTGGTCACCGCGAAATTGTTGATCCGTTCCGACCAGGCGGTGGAGTAGGCGACCAGCAGCGCCTGCATGAGCAGTACCGCGGCGGTGATGGCCCATGCGTTGCCCGGTGTGCCGGTGTAGTGGAACAGGTTGGGGGCTACCGCGGAGGCGATGGTGTAGTCCACCGCGACGGCGACGATGACCAGGAAGGTGAACGTCACCCAGCCGACCGCCCAGCCCAGGACCGGGTTGGCCAGCCGCGACGTCCACTGGTAGGAATAGCCGGTAACCGGGATGCGGGCGGCCAGCGAGCCGTAGATCAGCGCGACCGCCATCGAGCCGATAACCGTGATCGGCCAGGTCCAGATCCCCACCGGGCCGGAGGTGTTCAGCACCGACCCGTAGGTCGTGAACGTCCCGGTGGCGATCGAGACGAAGGCGAAGGCCACCGCGAAGGATGCGAACTTCCCGGTGCGGCGCTCCATCGACTCCGCGTAGCCGAACTGGCTCAGGGCTCCGCTCTCGTCGGCAGTGCCCGCCACTGGTGGGCTAGATCCACTCATATCCACAACTCCTTGTTTCACCTGGGTCGGCGCTCACCGACGGCGGTGCACGATGACGACCCGCGTGGGATCCAGGCCGTCTGGGCCGCGCCAGGCGTGGATTAAAGCCCGACGTTATGGAAAAGTGTGGATTACTGTGGAGCGTCTTGTCAAGGGGTGGCCGAGACAAATCCCAGCAGAGGTAACTGGCCCGCAGCGGACAGCCGAATCACGGATGCGCCGGGGGTGAGGATGGGGAGAGCCTGCGGATCAGGCGGGCGTGAGGAGCCGGCCGCCGGCGTCCCGGATCGCCCCGGCCAGGGAGCGCGGCGGCCGCTGGTCGGTCACCACCGCGGTGACCTCATCCAGCCCGCAGACGCGGTGCGCCGCTACCTTGCCCAGCTTGCTGGCATCGGCCAGGACATAGGCGGCGCTGGCGTTGGCCAGGATCACCCGCCGGGTTACCACCTCGTCGAGGTAGAAATCTGTCAGCCCAGCCTCCGGCGCCACCCCGCCCGAGCCAAGGAACGCCACGTCGGCGTGCACGTCGCGGAAGAACTCCACCGTCTGCGCGTTCGACACCGCCAGGTCACCGCCGCGCACCCGGCCGCCGGCCACCAGCACCTCCACGCCGGCCCGGCCGGCCAACTCCGCCGCGACCAGCAGCGAGCACGTCACCACCGTCCCGTGAAACGACCCAGGCAGGGCCCGGGCCACCGCCAGCGCCGTCGTCCCGACGTCAAATGCCACCGTCTGCCCCGGCACCACCAGCCCGGAAGCCACCTGGGCGATCCGGCGCTTCGCCTCCGCCGCCACCTCGGCGCGTTCCACGAACGGTGCTTCCTCCTGGCGCACCGCCGTGCCGTTCATCGCGCCGCCATGCACCCGGTGCAATCGCCCCTGCTGGTCTAGCTGCACCAGGTCACGCCGGATGGTCTCGGCGGATACCTTCAGCCGCTGGGCAAGCTGCTCGGTGCTCAACGTGCCAGCCTCATCGAGCGCCTGCAGGATCCGTAGGCGCCGCTCCTCTACAAGCACCGGCCACACTCCCTTGCCCTGTGGAATCCTGCCCGAACCTGACCGATAATACCCCTGACGGCCGTACCTCGCTCGCCCCCACACCTCATGTCAGGATCCGCAAGGGGAACAACCAGGCTCATTCTCCTGCCGAAGCACTTGCCTGCCGGGTCCTACATATTCCCTCCCAGCGATCTGCCAGCAACATGGCAAGGGGGCCCAAGCGCAACCTCGACGAAGTCCGGATGATGCCCGGCCAGGCCGGACTCGAGTCACAGACCCCGAGGCGCTTCAAGTTGCGCAAGTAAGGATGTCGGGATGAAACACCCGGACATTGTCGGTGACAGGCGAGCCCTTCATTTTATGGGCAATGCCGGGCGTGTGATCATCGCTGTGACCAAGACGGCCTGAGACGGACCGCACATGGTGAGACGGGCAGAGACCGCGCCGCGGCTTTAGTCGAGGTCACCTGCGATATCCGGTGACAGGCTGGACGGGCTGGGACGGCGCTCGGCTTGCTCATAACCAAGAGGTCGCGGGTTCAAATCCCGCCCCCGCTACCAAGGCTAGAGGCCCTTTCTCGAACAGAGAAGGGGCCTTTCGCTTGTGGTTTGTAAACGGATTTGTAAACGTGGCCTTGCTCAAGCCGCCTCGCCAGGGTCTCCGTCAGCCGTCGCGCCCTGGTCCTCGCGCTCCTCATCTGAGATCACGGTGGAGGCCAAGGCCCCGCCGATGATCAGTGCAGCGAGCGTGTTCGCCACCTGGCGGTCGGCTTCAAGGTCGGTCTGAACGTACTGCTTCATCGTGAAGGCCACGTCCGCGTGCCCGATCCGCTGGCTCAGCGCCTTCCAGTCGATCTTGGGGTCCCAACTAACTGGTAGAGAGCATTGTTCCAACCCTGCGAATGGGTCCGGGTTTCGCTGGTCGCCGGGTGGTATTGGTCAGGGTTGGTGATCGCGGGATCGGGCGATGTCGGCGGCGTAGCGGTTCCAGTCGGCTCCTGCCTGGTGCATCCAGCGGACGGCGGTGCCGGG
>Ga0116216_10001425_pt1 | contig 16690 bp, 9 predicted proteins | sample Sb_taG_11_FD_89696 | JGI IMG/M metagenome (GOLD analysis project Ga0116216, IMG submission 89696) | Peat soil microbial communities from Weissenstadt, Germany - Sb_50d_3_AS metaG | ecosystem: Environmental > Terrestrial > Soil > Wetlands > Peat | place: Germany: Weissenstadt | collected 2010-09-21
GGGCTTCTTCTTCCGCTTTCGCAGGCCCCCCTGGTCCAGGACCACGTCCTTCTCATAAGCCTTGCCATCGATCTTGATCGAACCGAAGCGATACTTGCCCCACTTCATGGGATTGACCCTCCCGTCGTTGCCGGGAAATTAGGAGAGATCGACTGAATCATCGAGGTTGAGATCCCTTAGGGCGTTGCGGATTTTCTCCATCTGTGATTTCGCTTGCTGGTCGTTCTGGTCTGCTGGCACCTCGACCGCAACGCGGAGAGACAATCCCGGGACCGCTGCGAAGGAAGAGACAACCTTCATGTAAAAGGTGGTCCATTTCTGGGGTGGTATCGCCCCGTTCCAGCGAATTACCTTCGCCTTTTCGGGGCCATTGCCGTCTTTGCCCCTGCCGCCGCCATCGCCATCCGGGCCGACAGGAGATTTCGCGGCGGTGACGCGAATCTGGGCCTGGCCTTCGATGTCCCCGCATCGTGCCGATACCGTGAGGACGCCGGGGGTCTCGGCGACCTGGACTCGGCCGGGCTCCGTGACGGTGCAGCCCGGAGCCGACCAGGAGCATTCCTCAACGGTGAAAGGCTGCCCGTACTGGTCAAACCCCTTCGCCGTGAAGTGGGCCTGCTCGTTCGGGCCGAGTTCGACGCGCTCGGGGCTGATGACAAGCCTGTAGAGCTTCGGGGGCTCTAGGAGCTTCTGGGCGTCTTCGGCTTTGAGAATGACGATGTCCTCGCTGATTTCGACTTCGCTCTCGCTCAGGGCCTCCCCGAACCGCTCAAGTACCGTGCGGTTTCCCTCTTTCCGGGCGTACCCGATGAGCTTCGAGCTTACCCCGTCCGCGATAGTCTGTTTGATGGAGTCCGGTTCTACGAGGCGGGGCAGGGCCGGGGACGCGAAGAAGGCACCCCGAACCGCCTTGGTTGACCACTCGGTCAGGGCCGGGGGCCAGAAGCGGACAAGACGAGCGGAACCAACCTTGTCCGTGAGTTCGTCGTCTTTCTTGAGTGTGTTGACGATGAGGTCCGGCAGTGTCGGGGCCATGCTCGAATTGATTTGGCCGAGGTCGTTGTCCTTGAGGGCGTTGCTCTTGTTGAGCAGGAAGACGTGCCGGTAGGCACGCCAGATGGATTCTCTCAGGTCGGCCTTCGCCCGCTTGAGGCTCTCGCTCAGAGCCCGCTTCTGCGAGTCCTCCAGTTGACCGACCGTATCCAAGTCGTCGTTGATGTCCTCCCACGCGAGGACGTCGCGGGCCGCGCTCGTGACGGCCGTCCCGGAGTCGGGAACGGCGAACAGGAGGGCTGACTTGAACGTCCGGCCGGACGTTCCACATTCCCGCACGACGCCCTCGATGAAGGTCTTTGTGGCCGAGTCGCTCGCCTGGCGGTCGAGGCCCAGCACGATGAGGGTGAGCTGCGGCCTGTCAGGAACATCGTTAGAGCGGTCCGGCCAGAAGCGGCGGTCGAGAAACTTCGGACCTTCGCGGAAGAGGTCCTCGGTCGTCTTTCGGATGCGGTCCTCGATGGCCTTGGGCGTGACGGCTCCCCGCCTCGTCACCAGAATCTGGTTCAGGTTGGGGCGAAGCCCAAATCGGTAACGGTTCCGGTCCCAGTTGAGGTAGTAACAGGTCGAGGAGAGACCTTCGAGCACGGTCTCGACATCGGCCAGGTTGATGTCAGGCCCTCCCACAGCGGCTCGAATCTCGGGGAGCGAGGCCTCGGCCTTGTTCTGGCTCTGGCCGCCGTTTGACTCCATGAAGATGGCCGTGGCGACCTTCTGGTGAAGCCTGGCCTTCTTGATGGATTCAGTGGCCTCCCGGTCGAGCTTCTTGGCGTGCGAGTCCCTCTTTCCGGCGATATCGGTCGCCACCGGCACCGAGAGCTGATCCGTGCCGAGTTGCTCGAAGACGGCATCGCGAAACGTCTGGTCGTCGAAGGGGGCCGACCCGAGCGTGATGAGCGGCTCGCTGGAAGCCTTCTGGTGCTCGTCCCGGTAAGCGCTAGAAACCCAGAGGGCCAAGAGCCGAAGGACACCGCGGGTTCTTTGAAACCGGGGGAGACTCTGCCACTTCCGCTCGAAGACCGAGATGACGCTTGGATGGAAGGGGTAGCACGTCAAGAAAAGGTCGATGGCACCCTCGCCACCCAGGTTGCTCAGCTCCGAGGAGTGCTCCCGCGCCCATTCGGCGTAGGCCGCGACGGTGCGTTTCATGTCGTCGGAGATGCCGTACCATTCGAAAAGACGACGGCGGATAATCTCGGTCACCTCAGTATCGGAGGACATGCTGACCGCTTTGCCGACGCGGTCGAGGAGCTTTTTGTAGGAGTCGTAGTCGCGCTGGTCCTCGGGGTTCATCTCCAGCTCCGAGGCAGGGATGGAGGCGCAGAGGGCGACGTGGTCCTGGGCGCGTGCCTCCTCGGAAAGGTTCTGGAGGAAATCGTAGAGCTGGGTTGAGAGACCAGTTTTCCGGGCCCGGCTCACGTAATTGAGAATCTCGTCCATCAGGATGAGCGACGGCTCCTTGGGGAGCATCTGGCGTATCACGTCCCCGGCGGGAGCGATTCCCTGCTCGTCATGCTTGGCGACGGCCGCAAAAGACTTCTCGCCTCCGAGCTGCCAGGCGATTTCGCCCCAGGGCGTTTTCCTTCGGGGTTCGCCTTGGCCACCACGCCCGTCGATGACGTCGAACTCCGTCCCGACGAAGACGGCGACGTTGGCCTTCGGAACGGTGCTTACCTGGGCCCGACCGAGGATAGAATCGACTCCTCGCCAGGAGCGGGCCTCGCTCCCGCCTCGGCCGAGATGGAAGAGGGCCGTGAGCGAGTGGGTCTTCCCGCCGCCGAACTGCGTGGCCATGTTGAAGACGGCGGACGTCTCGACCTTGATGCCCGAGAGTCGCCGCACGACCTGAGAGGAAAGGTCGAGAAGACTCTTGGTCATGAACGTCCGCTCGAAGAACCGGTCGGGCTTCACGTAGTCCGGGTGGGCCCGGTTGTCGCGAATGTGGTCGAGATGTACCGCGAATTCCGAAGCGTCTAACGGACGGTTCTCACGGAGGTCTTCCCTCGGCGTGACGACCTGATACCAAGGCCTGAGCTTAGCCATCGTGTTCAGCTCCTTATACTCAAAAATGCATAATTTCGTGCTCCACGGCTAAAGCCCCAGGCTCTTCTTCCGAGCGAGCACCCCATCAACCCAGCGCTTCTCGTCAATCTCCGATGGGTAGAGAGCCGAGAAGGATTGAGCTAACTTCCAGAACCGGGCGTCCTTGCCGGCCCCTTCCTCCACGAGGAACCGCTTGAGGGCCTCCCCGCGGCCGGCGGCGAAGAGAATCATGGCCTGGTGGACCCGGTCGAGCACAGTGGAGCCAGGCTGGGGGGCCTTCAGCTCAGGTTTCTCGACGCTCTCCACCGCGTCGACCTCCTGGAGGGCCGCGAAGAGGGAGAGCTGCGTGTCTTTCTTCTTGGGCTTCTTCTTGGCCGTCGCGGGCTCGGCGGTGTCCTTCCCGAAGAGATACCTAGTGCGTTCAGCAACGGGCAACAGGCGGGCTTTGTCCCCCTTGACCTCGACGACGCTCGGGATTCTTTCGAGGTGTATTCCTAGGCCTTGGGCAATCTTCCGAGCGGCGTCGAATTCAAGCACCAACCCGGTGGTCTTGGCCTCCTTACTGCCCTCAACCTCATCGTCGTCGGTGTCGTTCTCCACGTCTTCTTCCGCCGCTCCATCTGCATCGGTGTCAGAGGATGCCGTGCTCAAGGTCCAGAGCCACATCGCGGTGAGACGTGCATCGGGTTCGAGTCCTGCGGCATCTGCATCCTTGAAAATCATCGTGAGGGCTTCGTGGGAGACTGCGGCCCAGACGTGCTCTAGGTATTCGCGGAGCGGTACCACATCTCCGGTAGACTTCTCGACTTGGGTGTAACGGCTAAACACTTCGAGGGCAGGGCCCAGACAAGCAAAGATGGCGTCGGCACCTACAACACCCTCCGAAGCGAGTCGTGGCATCCATTCGTGGATACGGCGAGGTAACTCCTGCAACACGTCGCGCCAATCACCGATTTCGTCTGTGCGCACTGAGCCGTCGGGTTTCTTGCGCGGGCGGCAGATGATGTGAATTGAAGATTGAAGTGAGGCGGAGTCTTGTGCTTGAGTTCGGTTCTCCATCTCAGTGTCGATTGGCCATGAAGACGTGACAATCCAATGCGAATCAATGATGGCACCGATTATGGCTTCCCATCCAGTGGTCGTTCCTTCGGCGTAAACCACGACACCAACCCCATCGTGCTGGACGATATCCCTCGCCGACTTTAGCGCGACGGCCATCCCTTCACGAAAAAAGGAATCATCCTTCAGACGCTCGTTCCTACCCTTCTGCGCATTCGTGACGATTAGCTCGTCGGCCTTCTCTGTAAGCTCGCCGGTGAAAAGTTCTGGGTGAACGTTGGCAAGCCCACGTCTTAACCAAACGTAGAAGAAATCAGACAGGTCCGCGTATGGAATGGCGGCAAAATATGGCGGGTCTGTCACCATGGCTGCTGCCGTGTCAGATGGCAAAGGAATGTTCGTTGCGGAAGCCCGAACGGTTGTGCCGGTTGTGTGAAGTCCTGAGTTGGATTCGATGAACTTCATTACCCATTTAACTGCTCCGTCCCAATCAGCCGAACCGCCGGAAAATGGATTAGCTTCAGCAAAGTCCCAAACGACGGCAAGTGCCTGCTTTGAGAATGCCCCCTTAATCGTCAAACGGCTTGCATCCCAGCGTGACATCGAAGTGTTTTGTGAGACTGCGCGATTAACAGCGAACGCCAGCGCGGTCTGAACAGCCTTCTTGAATTCAGGGTCGCCTTCACTGTTTGCTTGGCCACACCTTTCTAGAACGTCGTAAAACAGCCGGATAGAAAGTGCTTGTCGTTGATTATACAAATCACCGAATGATGCACATCCAATTCGTGTAACGGCGCTTAGTCCTCGCGAGTTCTTGTATGGTCGAATTGGGTTTATTTGCTCAGTTGGGAATGCGTTTGGATTCTTTTGAAGGAGTTTGCGGGCGCCATCCGTCGCTGCTCGGAAAACATTGGTGTCATCCCGGGTCGCGATACGAAACTCGCGACCACTTGAGCGTTCAACGTAAACCGCGTAAAGTCGCGAGTGTTGCGCGCCCCCTTTTTGCCGTATTAACTGGTCTTTTACTCGTGCGGCCTTCGTGGTAAATCCGGTGATAGGACACGTTGCCGAGCCTCCTTTCGCCGTGCCTGCCTCAACTTGGTTTGCATTAGTCGGCGCAAATACCTCCAGAACAGGTAGGCGGACTTTGAGATTCTGACCGTCTAATTCGATTTCTTCTACCGACGTTTCGACTTCCCCATCGTCATTCCGAACCCACCTAAGGGCACGCTGAAAGCCCTTCCGCTTTGACAACCATAGAGTGCGCAGAAGTGGTACCTGAATCGGGTATCCCTCTGTAGCCGGCGCTTCGGAGAGCACCGTCCGTGCCCAAAGATAGGCCATGGGCATCGCGCCGTCCGCGTCCTTGGGGTAAAACTCGGCAAGTTCCTTCTCCGCCTCTCGCTTAATCCACTCACCCCACTTGCGGACTTCGTCGGCGAGCCGCTGGCCGTATTTCGGTATGTATTCCAGAACGACCTTGTTGAGGAGCACGGGTATTGGATTGAGGTCACTGGCAAAGGCATCCGCGCCTACGCGGAGTGCTTCGAGTGGAATGGAGCCACCACCGGCAAACGGGTCCACGACAAGGGGCCTGGTTCCCGGGTGCCCTCCGAGCGACTCATGGGCCGCTTGTGTGAGTGCCCGGCTGGCTTCAAGGAAGAATTTGTTGGTCGAGAAGTCCCAGTTCGCGAACTCAGCGATGAAGTCGAGAAGAGCCTTCCGCAAACCGACAAGGTCGGCACCATCCTTCGGCTCTGAGATGCGCGAGACGGGAGCGACGGCATCCCTCTGGTCGGGCGATATTCCTCCCTCGCTGACGCGCTTTCGCAGATCCGAGAGGATGCGAAAGGCGTCCTGCCGGAACATCTGCGGACACAGCTCATCAGCCGGGTCCGGCCACAGGGCCGCACAAATGACCGCCCGGCATGCGGCGAGGGGCCGTCGTGCCCACCAGATGTGCAGGGTTGAGATGTGGCCGTGCCGGATCGACTTCTCGCGGCGGGCGTGGGCCGAGATGCGGGCGATCGGCAGGTCGACTTCGATGAGGCGCTTGGGATAGGTCATTTTGTAATCACGCCGACTTTGGAAGCCATCCAAGAACTTGTTGATACGGTTTGAATCCGAGAAACCACTCGGCAAGCAAGGGTTCCGCAGTTCCCGGTTTCTCGTCCGGAAAGGCGGCATCCCACTCCTTCGCGAGTTCCCGGATCGAGTCACCCATGCACTTCAACTCGTACAGCTCTGCAACAAGACACTGCCAGTAGACGAGATCGGCGACGATCCCATGCGTGATCCATTGAGCGTACTGGATGGCAGTGTGGTCTATCACGTCGCCGTGGACAATTCGACTTCGCAGGTTGTAGAAGTCATGTGCCCACCAGCCAGGGAGAGAGTAGTTCTGAGTCTTGCCCCAGCAGTCGGTTCTGTAAGCCAGAGCGGTGTTCTTAGAGGTAATGCGCCGCTCCACGGCCTTGACAAACTGCTTGGTCTTACCCTTGTTCTCATCCAGGGCGAAGAGAATCTCGAATAACGTGCACTGTAACACGAGCTTCATCAGCTCCGAGATGTTGTCCCCGTCCGTGTGGGCGAGTCGGAACCACTGGAGGCTTCGGAAGACCCTCTCTCTTGAATCAGCCAAATCGTCGGATGAAAGGAGGGTGCTCAGGCCTGTGAGCAGTTGGGCGTCCGGGAATCCGAACGATCCGCCGAGCCCCCAAGGGCACGAGAAGCGTGTCTCTTCGACTCGGCACACACTCTGATTGCTGCTAGAGCGCACCGAAATGTGCTCATCTCCCGGCCGGAAAGCCTGAGAGATGAGCTGGTAACGGTCGGCAGTCGGTGGTCCCATGCTCCTGTTGTCACGACTGACGGCTGCATTCACGCTCGGACATATCGTCGCGAAGATAAGGGAGTCGATCGCAGCCCGTGCTTCTCCCGCCTCTTGTTCGGAGAGCGGCGCGAACTCTCGGTCACCAACGTTGACCAGCGTGATTGAGTCGACCGGAACTCCCTGATGATCTACATAACAACGGAAGTATCGTGTGAGATGGTCCGCGATCGCCTCGTCCCGGATAATGTCAGGCGTCCACGGTCTGAGGCGAACGGGACCAATGCTAAGTTCCTCCGTCAGTCCGGCCCAAGGCATGAAGCGCACTTCGTAGTAGGTTGGATTGTCAGGCATCGTGAGAGCCTCCACGCACGGCACTCGGCTTAACCTTGTAGTGCTCGACCTTGGTCACCGGCTGCCAATCGAGCCTCGCCGGGTCCTGAATCGTGTGTAGCTCCGGCGTCGAGCCGCAGTTGAACACCGCATAGAGCCAGAAGTCGCTCTTCAACCGCTCCGCAGCCCGGTACTCGTTGGCACTCAGGAAGATTTCCCCGACGCCTGCGCGGCCTTTCACCTCGATAAATCGCACCTCGACGAACGTCTTGGGGTCCTCTGGGTGCGGCCGACGCGAGATGAGGTCGAAGCCGCGGTTCTCGGCCTCGACACTCTCGACGACAAACCCTCGGGCCTCTTCGTGCTCGGTGGCAATCTTCACCGCGAGCTTCTCAACCTCCTCGTCCCGGACCATCGGAGCGATTTGCGGCGTTTGCCGCTCGGGGTGAGGGAGTACCATCGCCCGGCCGATGTGCGTGATGTCCCCGATCGTGCAGTGCCGCTCCTGGTCAAGTTCGCGGCGTCGAGAATCGAGCCGATTGTTCAGCTCGTCGAGGTGCTGCTCAGCTTGCGAGATGAGCCCTTCGAGGCCCGGGACGTTCTGGCCTTCCAGGCGACGGCCGTCGTACTCGGCGTACTGGAGCTGCGCCCGGTCGATGAGGGCGTTCAGGCTGATTTCGACGTGGCGAGCCACCTTCTCAATCTCGGTGGCCCGCTGGCCCGCGGTGTCGGCAAGCCAGGGACTTAACGCCTGCTCGAAGAGGAAGTGCTCGACCTTGTAGCGGTCGGGGAGGGGGAGATCCTCGGGCGGGACGGGCTTGGTGCCCTTGGGGGCCGGGCTTATCTCGTGGAAGACCGTCGGCTGCCGAACGGCCATCTGGCTTGCCGAGTCCGTCTCGACCACGAAGAGCCTCCGGTGGAGCGTCCGCCCCCGGCCGTCTTTCACCGAGGCCGCGAACACGTCGAGGAGCGCCGGGGCCTTCCGCTGGATGTCGAAGAAGATGGCCCCCTTCTTTAAGTCGTCGTGGACGCGGTCGAGGACCTCATCTCTGACCGCCTCAAAGAGCGGATGCCCTGGGGTGACCCATTCGAGGGTCGGGTCTTTCTTGAGGAGTTCCTTGTCGAAGGCGACACGTCCGTAGTCTCGGCCGAGCTTCCCGAAGCGCTGCTCCAGCGCGTTGCCCCGCTGGATGAGCGTCCTGGGGAGTTTCCCGATTCGGTAGGTGTGGCTGTCTTTCGCGACCCCTTGGGGATGAACCCCGGTCTCCGGGGCCGCCTCGACGAAGAAGTTCTTAATGGCCTCGGGCACAAGTCTCCGCTCGCGGGCCTCGACCGACTTCCCGACGATGGCCGAGAGGTTCAGTTCACGTTTGGCAAGCCCTTCGAGGGCCGACTCGGTGATTTGCCGGAATCGGTCCGGGTCAGTCTCCCTGACGATGCGGTCGGTGATGGCGTGCTCGTTGGTGCGGCGAGCGTAGAGGTCGCGGAAGAGCTTCTCCAGGAGGTTCGCCGGGAAGATTTCTCCGACAACATCGAACACTTGGTCGGTCCCGAGATCGTTCCGGATTTCTCTCAGCCGCTCAAGGAGCTTCTGGAGGACGCGGCCCTCGCGAGTGTTCCTCGCGACGAAGTTGAAGATGATGCAGTCGTGTTCCTGGAGATACCGATGGATTCGCCCGACCCGTTGTTCGAGCCGCACAGGGTTCCACGGGATGTCGTAGTTAATCATCTGCGAGCAGAACTGAAGGTTGATACCTTCGCCAGCGGCCTCCGTGGCGACGAGCACTTGGGCCGCCTCCCGGAAGTCCCGCTCGGCGTAAATGCGGGTACCCGGCGTGTCGCGGTCGCCGATCTTCATCCCGCCGTGAATCTGGGTGACGGTGAGGCCCCACTCGCGGAGCTTCCCATAGGGTCGTCCCTCCTTGCCGTCCCCAGCGAGGAAGTCGAGCGAGTCCTTGTGCTCGGTGAAGACGAGGAGCTTCTTGTCCCGGTCGGCGAAGAAGCCCTGGTCTTGGAGGACGCTCTTGAGCTTGGTGAGCTTCGTCTCGACTTCCCGTTTCTCCAAGCCTCGGGCCTGGTCGATGAGCTTGTTCAGGCTCGTTATCTCGACCTTGAGGGCCACGGGGTCGACCGAAGCGACCACGTCTTCGAGCTGGGCGATGATTTCTTCCTGCTCGTCCTCGGGCAGCTCGTCGAAGTCGTCGGGAACCTGTTTCTCAATCTGCTGCTTCCGGTAGGCCTCCGGGTCATCGAGAATCTTCTGACGCTTGTCGCGCATTCGCTCCAGGCTGCGCCTGACGGCATAAATGGTCGAGGCCATGCGGCGTTGAAGCATGGCCATCGTAAAGCCGATGGCGCGTCCTCGGGCACTGTCCTCGCTCGCGGCCTTTATCGACTGGTCTTCGACGTAGTGGGTCAGGTCGTCGTAGAAGGCGAACTCGTCTCCGTCGAGGTCGAACTCGGCGGTCTTCACGACCCGCTTGGTGAAGAGCTTATGGACGTGCCCCGTATGTGGGTCGGGGAAGGTGACGAGGGCCTCTTTGGTCCTCCTGAGGTAGAAAGGGGCCTCGTTGCGTCGCATCGCCTCCTGAAGGCTCTTGATGTTCCCGTAGACGTCCCGGTCGAGGAGCGACAGGAACAGGCAGAAGTTCTCCGGGTCGCCCTTGTGCGGCGTGGCCGTCATCAGGAGGAAATGGTCGGTCATCTCGGAGAGCTTCTCGCCGAGCTGGTACGCAAGGGTTTTCTTGTCCCCGGCGTAGGCACTCATCTTGTGGGCCTCATCCACGATGACGAGGTCCCACCGCGAGCGGAAGAGACTGTCTCGGGCATCCTCGACTCGCGAGACCCACGAAACGGACGTGACGACCTGGTCGCGGTCTTGCCAGGGGTTCTGGCCGTAGTTGGCCCGCAGCACGTCGCTGCGAATGACTTCGAAGCTCTCGCGGAACTTGTCCTTGAGTTCGCGTTGCCACTGAAACGTGAGGTTGGCCGGGGTGACAATCAGCGTGCGGGTGACAAGCCCTCGGGCCTTGAGCTCTTTGAGGAGCAGCCCGGCCATGATGGTCTTCCCCGCCCCGGGGTCGTCGGCGAGAAGGAAACGGATGCGCGGGAGCTTCAGGAAGTAGTCGTAGACCGCTTCGAGCTGGTGAGGCAGGGGGTCAACGCGGGCGATGGAAAGCGAAAAATAGGGGTCGTATTCGTAGGCCAAGCCGAGCCTGTGGGCCTCGATTCCGATGCGGAAGCGAGGAGCCGCACCGTCAAACGGCTCGCTCTCGCCACTCACCGCGAGCTGCGCGATTTGGTCGGGACTTAAGACCAGGTCGTAGCTCTGGCCAGTCTTGATGCCGCGGCCGATGACCTTGAGGGACGAGCCGAACGGGATGACGGCCAGGACCTCCATTGCTTCCGGGATGAAGGGCCCGCCAATGATGATGCCCTGCCGAATTTGTTCGGGCCTCGTCGCTGGCCTCGCCATCTCGTGCTCACCTTCGGCTGTCGGCTCGTCAGAATGAGAATCCATAAATTCCGCTGGAAACTGCCGTGAGGGCCGAGTCACTCGGCGAAACGGCCGGTCATAGAGCTTGGTTGTCTTCGGAGACTCAGAGGCGCAGTCTGCCGAGCCCCCTCGATTATGGCCCCCGGCCTTCGAGAGGGCCGTAATACCCGTTGCTCAGAATGGATGCCATCATACATGCCCCGGGGGCGCGCGACGAGTGCCCTCCACTCCACAACGTGGCATTCAACCATAGGATGGGATTCCCGGTTGGGGGGATGCGCCGTTGCCGTTCTGGGGGCAATGGTCTACTCTGCAAAGAGGGCCGTTCACAAAGCGGCGAACCTTGTTAACATACATTGCAGCAAAGGCCCAGCCGATGCAAGAGCGCACCCTCGGAGACATGATCCGTGATGCCCGCCTGGCCAAGTCGCGGGGCCTCCGCGAGCTGGCTAAAGAGCTGGACATCACACCTTCGTACCTGAGCGACATCGAGAACGATCGACGAATCCCCGCCGAGGACGTGCTGCGGAAGATCGCCACCATGCTCGGCTTGGACGTCGACCATCTCCTTGCCGCTGCTGGCCGGTTCGGCGAGGATGCCGAACGTTACATGAAGCGAAATCCCTCGGTGGGTGTCCTTTTCCGACGCATCACCGAGCAGGGCCTGAGAGAAGATGACATCCAGAAGCTCGTCAAGCAGGTCGACAAGCTCGGCAAGGACAAGCGGAAAGAGAAATGAGACGGTACCGGGCCAAAGACGGCAGCGAGTGCCTGTGGTACGGCGATAACGAGATTGAGGAAATCGCCTACTCAACCCTTCAGGTTGCTGGGTTGTTCCCGTCTCTGGACACGCCCGCGGTCGACATCGAGACTCTGATCGACGTCCATCTCGGCGTCCGCTTCGAGCAGTACGCCGACCTGGAACCGGAGGTCCTCGGCGTTACCGAGTTCTTGGCTGGAGAGCAGCCTCGAATCCGTATCAATCAGGATTTGACCGGTTCCGCCCTCGATGAGGACGAGACGCCGCTGGGTGTTCTCGGGCGTTGGCGGGCAACTCTTGCCCACGAGGCCTCCCACGTCCTTCTGCACCGCACCCTGTTCGATCGCAACAAAAACCAGCTCTCTCTCTTCGGTGAGGAAGAGAATGCTCCCGCAGAAGCCCCTCGGCTCCTTCGGAGCCTCAAGAGGGACGTGTCTTTCGCCAACCGAGGAGGCGATTGGCGTGAAATCCAGGCCAACAAGGGCATGGCAGCCCTGCTTATGCCGAAGATGGTCTTCCTCCAGGTCTGCGACCGTGAAGTAGCGAACAGGCCGTTCTCGGTCTGCCCGGTGCGGCCCGATTACCCAGAGGTCAGGGCTCTCGTGATCCGGCTGTCCGAGCTCTTCCAGGTCTCACGCCAAGCCGCCTCGATCCGGGTCGAGACTCTTGACGTCTTGGGCCGCTACAACCGGCCGAGCCTGCTGGCCTAGCGAGATTGATTTTTTTTTAATTTCGTGTACGCTAGTCGGCGAACGCGGCATATAATGGGAACTGTGATCGCGCAGACAGTATTATCTAGGACGCACTTGGAGGTCTTCGATGGCAAAAGATAGCGGATTGAAGCCTGGGCAACCTGCTCCGAAGTCGGGCCAGTACGAACAGGTCGGTCCCAAAGGTGGCAAGACCGGCCACGAGATTACCGCGGTCAAGGGCGAGCCCTTGCCACCATCACCCAAGCCGGGCATGACCTACAATTTGGTCGACGCTACCAAGAACAAATCCGGACAGGGGAAATAGGAGGCTACCCAGCTAGAAATCTGCCTTGCCAGGGAGGCTGGTGGGGGTGCTAGCAACGGGGTGTCCTGCACGGTATAAAAGTACACTGAGGTTCCAACGACGTAATATTGGGTCGAGCGAGATTAGACGATGTGGTCTGACCGAGAAGCGGACAGAGACCTTCTAGGATACACGAGCTACGTCAACGTGCTCGCCGATGTTTGTACCCATGAAGATCTCGCGCCGCTGACCCTTGGAATATTCGGGTCCTGGGGGAGCGGCAAGACGAGCCTCATGAAGATGCTCAAATGTCGCATCGATGAGACGTCAGAAGCTAAGAAAACGAAAACGCTCTGGTTTAACGCATGGAGGTACGAGGGCCGTGAAGAGGCCCAGTCTGCGCTCCTCCATGCGGTGCTCGCAAAACTGGCTGAGAATCAGACGCTCGCACACGAGGCGAGTGATCTCATCAAACGGCTGAAGGACGGGGCCAGCATCCTGAAGCTCGCGAAATTCCTAGGCAAGACTGCGATCACGATGACTCCCGACATCGGAGGCTTCGTCGAGTGCTTCCGCGAGGAATCGGAGCAGATCGCGAAGACGATGGAATCCTTCGATAAAGATTTCGAGGAGCTGCTCGAGAGGGGAGGGATCGAGCGTGTTGTCGTTTTCATCGACGACCTCGACCGGTGCTCCAGTGCGAAGGTCATCGAGACCTTCGAAACGATCAAGCTCTTTCTCAACACTCCGAAATGTACCTTCGTGATTGGGGCTGACCCGGATAGGATCGAGTACGCAGTGGGGGAAGTCTATCGAGTCGACGACACGCGCAGGTGCAAAGATTACCTGGAGAAGATCGTCCAGATCCCCTTCAACATCCCGGAGCAGGCCCTCAAGGACATCGGCTGCTACGTCGGGATGCTTATCATCGGCCGCTACATGGCGGACTCCGGATGGGTTAATCTCCTCGCGGTACGGCCGAGCTTTTACGACTGCGTCGATGGGCTCGAACAGGCCATTCAACAGTGGCTGGCAGCAAACCGCATCTATTTTGGGGATGATTTCAACGAACTCATCGAAGAATTAAAGGCGATCTTGCCGTACACGGATAATCTCGCCAGGGGCCTCCGCGGCAATCCGCGCCAGATCAAGAGATTTCTGAACATCATCGCTCTGCGGCGAAAGCTCGCGAAGGAGAACGGGCAGCAGATTGAACCGGATGTCCTAATCAAGCTCAGCGTGCTCGAGTACGTCTGGGAGGACTTCTTCAACTCGATCATCGAGACTGTTGACCCTTCGACGGGCCATTCGCAGCTCATCGAAGAAATCATGCAGGGGATTGAGGAGGGGGAGACGAGCAGCGACTCAAAGCTCGTAGCCGACGCGCTCGGTCAGGTTGGCCTCGTCAGTTATTTGTCGCTCAAGCCCCATCTCTCCGGTAAGATCGACCTCAGGCCCTACCTCTTCTTGGCGCAAACATCGCTCAGCAGAGGCCGTGCATCGGCGATTCTGCCCGTTGAGGAGGAAGCGAAGGGGATCGCGTCTCTTATCGCCAGCGAGGACCGGCTTCGTTCGAGAGCGGCGGCGAGGCGTGCGGCGTCCAAGGAGCCATCCATCGCGGCCTCGGTGGTCCGGTTGCTTCTCAAGGATCTTCCCGTGGCGAAGGAGGCGTCGCTCAAGACCCACGTCATCACAGCCCTTGAGGAGATTTGCCGCGCTCACCCGAGTCATTTCGCTCCGGCACTCAAAGCGTTCGAAGTTCTCGACTCCTCGGAGGAGGCTGTGGCGCTAGCGGCGAGCTCGTTCTTAGCTGCCGCAGAGAAGGCTGAGGTTCAGGTCCCGGCCGAGCTAAACGACAAGTTCAGGAAGAGTTCAAAGCTCGTCGAGGCTCTCGCACCGCCGAAACGTTCCGGTCGCCGAGTCGGACCAGGAGGTCCCTGATGGGCACGTCGACGAGCCTGCCGACCCCGAGCGGCGGGGGCTGGACGAAGCTCAAGAACGACATCACCGATTACCTCAGCGGCAGCACGAACGTAACGTATGATCAAATCATCGGCGGGACGATCGTCGCGGCTGGAGGGCTCGATTTGCCCTCTCCATCCCGGCTAGGCAGTGGCTCGGCCGGATCTGGTGCAAGCGGCGGCGGTGCGGGTGGGGGAAGGGTAGGGGGAAGAGCATCTGTTGGGCGAGCAGTATCCCAGCTCGGGTGCTTTGCGGCCGCAGTCCGAGACGGAGGCCTTGATGCTGGCCTCCGGTTGCTCGGCCTCGACGAACTCCGGAACCGGCCCGCGGCAGAAGTTATCGCGCGGATCTCAGAGCATCTTGCGGACGGCGTTGAAGGTTTACAAGAAGAGCTTTTGAGGACCGCTCTCCAAGAAGCGATTCTCGAAACCGCCGCAATCGAGGGCGAGTCTGGATATCACAATCTCAGCGGGGCTCTCCAATCGTTTCTCAGCCGCGAGGGTGTCGAGGGTCTGATTGAGTCCTTTCTCACCCATTACGTCTTGGATCGCGTTTGGGCGTTCATTCAGAACCACGTCGAAAGGCGGAGCGATTCCGTTTCTTCGGCGTCCGCTCTCGAATCTGCCGTCGAAAACAGTTGCCGCGGACACGTCCGAGAACTCATGGACGATATGAAACGGGCCGGTAGGTTTGATCGTCTAGATTGGTTCGGTACTGATGGTCAGAGGTTTGGGCAAGATATATCTGTCACGCTTGAGTCTCGTCTGTCGGCATTGGCCCGGGAGTAAACTGAGGACGCCATGGAACTCGTGCGCTACGTGGGACAGCGGGGATGCTCGGCGAAGGAATACACGGAGGCGCTCGCAACACGGAGCAGGGTTGTTATCGACACCCTCCCGAAGGGAGGTAATGTCATCCTTCGCTTGAAGTTGAACGACACACCGCTTAGGGTGGCTCCCGACCCAGACACACGGGACTTTCTCGACTTCGCAGCCGCACTCTACATCGCAGACGAACTTGAACTTCGAGAGAAGACGCCCGACGGATGGACTCGTAGCTTTGACTTTCTCATGCCGGTCAAAAATCCGGCTCTGTGGCAGAGATCCACCGAGGCGTTAAGAGGCACCTTGTCCCGGCTCGCTGGAGACTCCTTCTCGTTCTCTTGGTTTGAGCGATCGGGGCTGCCTCTCATCGGGCGTCATCGCCTTGGACTCCCCCGCAGTTTCGATGCTGTGTGCCTTTTCTCGGGTGGGATCGATTCACTCCTTGGCGCATATCGCCTTATCTCGGAGGGTAGGCGAGTACTTCTTGTCGGACACCAAGCAGATCCGACGACAGCCGACGTCCAGAAGAAATTGGCTCATATTCTCCGGCAACATTTCCCCACGAAAACTGCATTGATTCAGTGCCGGGTGTCCCGATCCGCCATCGAGAACCCGCGATTTCTATTGCCAGCAAAGGTTGAGGAGACCCATCGGCCGCGTTCCTTCCTGTTTCTGGCAATTGCTGTGGCCATCGCTCGCTCGGCGAACATCAAAGAAGTGTACATGCCGGAGAATGGCCTCATCGCGCTCAATTCCTGCCTCCAGATCTCACGCCTTGGCTCGCTCAGTACGAAAACGGCTCACCCTATCTTCATCAAGAGCTTCCAGGATCTCTTGTCTGGGCTGGGGATCTACGAGGGGGCTATCAAGAATCCTTTCCTGTACGAGAGTAAAACAGACATGCTTCGACAGCTCGAAACACCGCTACGAGCTGTCGTCATGAAGTCAGTTTCGTGCGCTCGACCTAGCCGTTACAAGCAGAAGAAGGTGAACCACTGCGGCTATTGTGTGCCCTGCATCTATCGCAGGATCGCAATGATGGAGGCGGAAGTTGATCAGCCTGAACATTACGCACACGACGTGTTTCTTAGGATCGGAGAACTGTCGAAGCACCAGCAGGCCGACTTCCGAGCATTAGCTCAGTTCGCAAAGCGCGTCGTCGCTTCAACTCCACTGGAGCGGCAGATGATGGTGCTCTCGCATGGCCCGTTTGCCCCTGAGATTGGAGGGACGATCGGCCCGGGCCCCGCGAGCGATTACTCGCCTTGGACCACCATGATGCAGCGTTGGGCTGAAGATTTCTTGGGCAAAGTGGATAGCGTCGCGTCTGCTGA
>Ga0116216_10001430_pt1 | contig 16663 bp, 15 predicted proteins | sample Sb_taG_11_FD_89696 | JGI IMG/M metagenome (GOLD analysis project Ga0116216, IMG submission 89696) | Peat soil microbial communities from Weissenstadt, Germany - Sb_50d_3_AS metaG | ecosystem: Environmental > Terrestrial > Soil > Wetlands > Peat | place: Germany: Weissenstadt | collected 2010-09-21
GGCGGCATCATCCGCATGGACCGCGACGGTAAGAACCGCGAGGTCTATGCCTGGGGCGTACGCAACTCCGTCGGCCAGGACTTTAATCCGAAGGACAAGACCCTTTGGTTCACCGACAACCAGGTCGACGGCATGGGCGACGATATCCCGCCCGGCGAGCTCAACCGCGCCACCAAGGCCGGCCAGAACTTCGGCTTCCCGTATTATGGCGGCGGTCACACGCGGACCGACGAGTACAAGAACGAGACGCCGCCCGCCGACGTTGTGTTTCCGCAGGTCGAGACGATCGCGCACGCCGCCGATCTCGGCATGACCTTCTACACCGGCAAGATGTTTCCGAAGAAATATCAGGACGCCATCTTCTCGGCGCAGCATGGCTCGTGGAATCGCACGGTTCCGGTCGGCGCCCGCATGATGGTCACGTACCTCAAGGAGGACGGCACGGCCGAAAAGATGGAGCCATTCGCCGAAGGCTGGCTCGACGAGAACGGCGAATATCTCGGCCGGCTGGTCGACGTCGCCCAACTCCACGACGGCTCGCTCTTGGTGTCGGACGATTTTGCCGGCGCGCTCTATCGCATCTGGTACGACGGCAAATAGACTGCAACGATCGAGTTACCGGCGCCGCGCTCGATTGGCGCGGCGCCGTCTTTTGGTGCCCGGCGAAATCGCGCAACCGTGGAGTCCGATCATGGCGCAGCGAAATCTCTTGGCAGTATTTCTCGCCGCTTGCGCGGTCACCGTTTGCGCGGTGCGCGATGGCGCCGCGGCCGGTGATGCGGCGGCGGGGCGGCGCAAGGCGCTGATGTGCCAGACCTGCCACGGCCTCGACGGCAGGGCGAAAATTCCGGAAGCGCCGAACCTCGCCGGGCAAAGCGCCGTCTATCTCGGCAAAGCGCTGAAGGATTACCGCTCTGGCGCCCGCAAGAACGACATGATGTCGATTGTAGCGCCGGCGCTTAAAGACGAGGATATCGACGATCTCGCCGCCTATTACTCGTCGATCGAGGTCACGGTCGCGCCGCCGCCGAAATAGCGCGCCGACCGCACCGATTTGCCGGCAATCTCGATCCGATCGGCCGCGGCGGGCACCACATGCACGACGCGAAACCCCGCCTCTTTCAATTGATGCAGCAGCTCAGGCAAGGCGGCGACCGTTGCCGGATGGATGTCGTGAAGGAGCAAAATGCCCTTGCCGTGCGCTTGCAGCCGGTTCATGGCGCGGCGGACGATCTCCCCCGGCTTGATGCGGTGGTGCCAATCGTCGGCGACGGTGTCGGAGCTGAAGGCGACAAGCGAGCGCGCGGCAAGCTCGTTCTCGACGGCATCGCTGCGCGCCAGGCCGGGAATGCGGAAAAACGGCGCCAGGCCCTGCGGATCGCCGAGCGCGGCGGATACGTCGGCGATGCCGTCGTCGATCTCTTGGCGCATTTTCTCAATCGGCAACTTCTGAAAGCCGGACGGGTGATCCTCGCTGTGCGTGCCGATGCTGTGGCCGGCCTCGTAAATCCGCCGCACCACCGCGGGATAGGTACGCGCCATCTGGCCGACCAGGAAATACGTCGCCTGCACGCATTGCGCGGCGAGGATGTCGAGCACCGGGTTGGAATAGCGCGGCAGCGGGCCGTCGTCGAAGGTCAGCACGACCTCCTTGTCGGCGAGCGGCAAGGTTTGCGGGTATTGCATCAGCCCGACTCGCGTCAGCGTGCCGGGTTCGAGCACCAATAACGCGGCTGGTGCCAAGAACGTCGGGATTGCCGGGACATTCCTGCGCCCGCGCCGGTACGGCGAATGTGAGCGCGCCGGCCAAGCCGGCGACGACGCCGAGTGCAGCAGCAGAGTTGGAGAAAACAGATAATGCCCGAAGGCTTTTCATGCCCCGTTATCGGTACCCGGTCGTGTTGCCGTCTCGCCGGAACCGCCCCCGAGACTCAACCATAAGGGATGCGGCCGTTAATGTCATGTTAAGCATCAAACCCGAGATTACGCCGCTGTTGAAAACCGCGGCCCGCTACACGCGTTCAGTCTTTCCTTGCCGTTAATCCGGCGCGCTTAAAGCTACGTACGGGAAATCTCCTAGGCGTTTTTGGTTGCGGGGCGTGCGTATGATGGCCGTTGCGGCAGCCCGGAACTGGTGGGTGGCGCGCCGGCGGCGCTGGCACTGGTCGCCGCGTTTCGGCGGCAACGACGGCCGTGGCACGGGCGGTGCTCGTTTCGCGCTGTTCGCGCCGCTTCTTTTTGCCGGCGCCCTGTTGCTTTGCGCCGCGATCGGCTTTGCCGTCACCAAGATCGGCGAAGGCCGCCTCGAGGCCGCCCAGCATGCGGCATTGCAGCGCGCGCTTGACGAGTTTCACGCCGAGTTCGCCGACGTCGATGCGCCCGACGACGTCCAGCTGCGGCGCATCGCGCGCCGTGCCGGGCTCGGCGATTTGCGCTTCGACGCCAACTCGACGGGTGAAAGCGGCCGCCAGGTGCAGTCGCTGCACGATGCGCGCGGCCGCATCATCGGCTGGTTCAGCTGGGCGGCCGATGGCGCGCTGGTCGGCGCCATCGACGGGCTGTGGGCCCTGCTGGCGGCGATCGGCGCCATGCTCGCCTTGTGCGGCCTACTTGCGGTACGCGCGTCGCAGCGGCTCTTCCGCTCGCTCGATCAGAGCGCCGAGACCGTACGCAAGCTGACCAGCCAGGACATATTGACGGGTTTACCGAACCACCGCGCGATGCTGGAAAATCTCGGCGAGGCGTTGGCCCGGCGCCGCTCCGGTGTCGTCATCTTTGCGCTGATCGACCTCGACGGTTTTCGCGAAGTCAACGATACGCTCGGGCGCGCCGGCGGCCATGCCGTGCTCACCAGCATCGCCGAACATCTGCAGGTCGGACTGCCGGAGCGCGCGCTGCTCGGACGTTTCGAGGAGGACCAGTTCGCCGTCATTATGAGCGGCGGCGACAACGGCGCCGCGGCCGCGTTGACCGATGCGCTGCGTGCCGCAGTTTTGCGTCCGATATTCATGGATCGGATGTGGCAGATCAGCGCCGGCATCGGCCTCGCGCAAGCACCCGATGACGGCACGACGGCCGAGGAAGTGGCGCGCCGCGCCGGTCTGGCGCTGCGTGCCGCCAAGCGGGAAGGGCACGGCAGGATGCGATCGTTCGCGCCGCAAATCGAGACCGATTACGCCGAGCGGCGCTTCCTTCTGCGCGAACTGCAATCCGCCATCGCCTTGCAGACGTTCGACGTGCATTACCAGCCGGTCATCGCCGCCGAGGGCGGAGCCATCGTCGAGGTCGAAGCGCTGGCGCGCTGGACGCATCCGACCCGCGGCGCTATTCCGCCGTCGGTCTTCATTCCGCTCGCCGAGGAGAACGGCCTGATGTCGCAACTCGGCGAGATCGTGCTGCGGCGAGCGCTTTCCGACGGCGCGCGGTGGCCGAATCTTTCGGTGGCGGTCAATCTCTCGCCGTTGCAAATCCGCGATCCCTGGCTCGTCGATCTGGTCCGTACCGTCATTGCCGAGACCGGCATCGCCCCTTCGCGCGTCGTGCTCGAGGTCACCGAAGGCGTTTTGATCGACAACCCGCAGGACGCGCAGACGCGGCTCCAAGCCTTGCGCGCGCTCGGCGTCCGCATCGCACTCGACGATTTCGGTACCGGCTATTCGAGCTTGAGCTATCTGCAAAAATTCCCCTTCGACCGGCTTAAAATCGACCGCGCCTTCGTCGCTTCCCTCGGCGCTTCCGGCGATGTCGGCGCCATCGTCCAGTCGATCGTCACGCTCGGCCACGCGCTCGGCATGAAAGTGCTGGCGGAAGGGGTCGAGAACGACTCGCAGCGCGTGCTGTTGCGCCTGGCCGGCTGCGATGAAATGCAGGGCTATCTGTTCGCCAGGCCGGGCCCGGCCGAGGACATCGACAAGGCTTTGGCCCGTTCGGCCCGCGCGGTGGTCGGCTAACATCTCCTTGCCACGCTGACAGGCGCGCGCCCAACGGCTATCGTTGGCGCCTAGCCCCCGCTGTGCGCCCGTGCCGCGGGATGGAGCGTGCGCGATGATCTCGAACAGCCTTCCCGGCCTCGACTTCGGCCTCGGCAACGACATCGACATGCTGCGCGACACGGCGGGCTCGTTTGCGCAGGCAAAAATCGCGCCCTGCGCCGGCGAGATCGACCGCTCCAACAAATTCCCCCGCGAATTGTGGCCGCAGCTCGGCGCGCTTGGCCTTCTCGGCATCACGGTGGAAGAGGAGTGGGGCGGCGCGGGCTTGGGTTACCTCGCCCATTGCGTGGCGATGGAGGAGATTTCACGCGCCTCGGCGGCGGTCGGCCTGTCCTACGGCGCGCATTCGAACCTCTGCGTCAATCAAATCAGCCGCAACGGCAGCGCCGAGCAGAAGAAACGCTATCTACCGAAATTGCTCTCCGGCGAGCATGTCGGCGCGCTGGCGATGTCGGAGCCGTCGGCGGGCTCCGACGTGGTCTCCATGCGTACCCGCGCCGACCGCAGCGGCGACCGCTATATCCTCAACGGCACGAAGATGTGGATCACCAACGGTCCCTTGGCCGACACGCTGGTGGTCTATGCCAAGACCGACGCGACCGCGGGATCGCGCGGCATCACGGCCTTTCTCATCGAAAAGACGTTCAAGGGTTTTTCCACCGGCCAGAAGCTCGACAAGCTCGGCATGCGCGGCTCCGATACCAGCGAAATCGTCTTCGAGGATTGCGAAGTGCCGGCCGAGAACGTGCTCGGCGTGGTCGGCAACGGCGTCAATGTCCTGATGTCGGGGCTCGATTACGAGCGCGCGGTACTGGCCGCCGGGCCGCTCGGAGTTATGCGGGCCTGTCTCGATCTGGTCATTCCTTGCGTCCATCAACGCACGCAATTCGGCCAGCCGATCGGCCGTTTCCAGCTCATGGAGGCCAAGCTCGCCGACATGTATGTCACGCTCAACGCCGCGAAGGCCTATGTCTATGCCGTCGCCAAGGCCTGCGATCGCGGCGAGACCACGCGCGAGGACGCCGCCGGAGCCATTCTCTATGCGGCCGAACGCGCCACCTGGATGGCGCTCGAAACCATCCAGTGCCTCGGCGGCAACGGCTACATCAACGATTACCCGGCCGGACGGCTCCTTCGCGACGCCAAGCTCTACGAAATCGGCGCCGGCACCAGCGAAATCCGCCGCATGCTGATCGGCCGGGAGATTTTCGAGAAGACGCAGTAACGCCTCAAGAGCGCAACTGACGACCGATAGCGACGTTGACAACAACGCGGCGTTAGGTGCGTTATTAAATTTAATCGCATCAGAAACGACCGGGGCGAAATTTCCGCCGGGACAGTCGTGTTGCTACTTACGGATGAATTTTACCGGGGCGAAAGGATTTGGCGTCAGCGTCGCCAGTCACGGCAGTGAAAATTCATCGGTAACTCAGAGGCAGGACAATGAGCCCTTCCGTTTCGCTCGCCGTCGAGTCCGGATTTGTCGCCGCCGGCGTCACGGCTTGGATCGTCGTCACCGTTCAGTCGTTTGCCATCGTGTTGAGCTGGATCGGTGCCGGCGGGTGACCTCAAAGACTTGAGGGTCGGCATGGCGCCGTCACGTTTGGAGTTTCGGTCTCTGACAAACAGGGAGACACAATATGGCCCAGGCCCATCTGAACGACACAACGGCCAATGCCATTCGCGACCGCTACAAGACGTTGTTCGCCAATTCCTTCGCGCCGAACGTGCGCTACGAGCAAATGCCGGGCGCGGACGAACGTATTGCCTATGCGACGGAGTTTGCCGCGTATCGGCTCGGGCAGATCGACGATAAACTGGGACGCCTCGTAGAAATATTGGAGCGAGGCGCCAGTCCAGCCGTTCCAGGGACGCGCTGACGATTGAGCGCTTAGGGCGTCGGGCGGATTAGCGAATTCCAGCATTGCGTTGAACAGATCGTGCGTGCGCGGGCGCATATCCGGCCTTTCCGCGAAGCCACCGATTGCGCTTTCGGCACATCCATTCCACGCGCTATCTTGCTTGGTGAAGAACAAGGGTTGTAAGTGCCCTCGCCCAAGCGCATTCCGATCTTCGACGGCCACAACGACGTGCTGTTGCGACTGCATCTGCGCGCCGGTGCGGGCGCGGTCGCGGCGTTTCTGCAAGGCGAGGACAAGGGCCATCTGGATCTTCCTAAAGCACGCAAGGGTGGATTTGTCGGCGGCTTGTTCGCGATCTTCGTTCCCTCGCCGAAACGAAAAGATCGCGCCGGAGGCGAGACGCGGTCCCAAGAAAACGCAAGAGAAACCGCTGGAGAAACCGCTGGAGAAACCGCTGGAGAAACCGCTACCGTCATCGGCAGCGATCCCGCGCCGCCCGCCGTCGACATGGCGGAGGCGCAGCGGGTCGTCTTCGCCATGGCGTCGCTGCTGTTCCGCATCGAGCGGGAGTCGAAAGGCCGCGTTCGCGTCTGCCGAAATGCCGGCGATATCGAACGCTGCCTCGCGGAAAACACGCTGGCGGCTGTGCTGCATATGGAAGGCGCCGAAGCCATCGACGCGAACTTCGAGCTCTTGGACGTGCTGTACGCGGCGGGGCTGCGCTCGCTCGGCCCGGTGTGGAGCCGGCCGAACGCGTTCGGCCACGGCGTGCCGTTCCGCTGCCCGTCGTCGCCCGACACCGGGCCCGGTTTGACCGACCTCGGCAAGGCACTGATCGGCGCCTGCAACGCTTTACGGATTCTGCTCGATCTGTCGCACCTGAACGAACGCGGCTTCTGGGACGTCGCCGCGATTAGCAACGCGCCGGTGGTCGCGACGCACTCCAACGCGCATGCCATCAGCCCGCATTCGCGCAATCTGACCGACCGGCAATTGGCTGCAATCGGTAAATCCGGCGGCCTGGTCGGCGTCAATTTCGCGGCGAGCTTCCTGCGTCCGGACGGCCGCCACGACAGGGCAACGCCCGTGGAACTGATTATCCGGCATATCGAGCACATGCTCGAACATGCCGGCGAGGAAAGTGTCGGATTTGGCTCCGATTTCGACGGCGCCATGATCCCCGGGGAATTAGGCAATGCCGCCGGACTGCAGATTCTGGTGCGGGCGATGCGCAAGCGCGGCTTCAGTGAGCCGATGATCGAGAAGGTCTGCTACCGAAACTGGCTGCGTGTGCTCCGACGAACATGGGGGGATGGCGCGTAACGCGCTCATCCCAGCCGGCGATCGTATTCCAGGACCGCGTTGAGCAGCACCTGCGCGCCCGCGGCGCATTCGTCGAAGCTCGTCGATTCCGCCTCGTTGTGCGAGATGCCGCCGGCGCACGGCACGAAGATCATCGTGGTGGGCGCGACGCGGGCGATATAGGCGGCGTCGTGCCCGGCGCCGGAAATGATGTCGCGCGATTTGAAGCTTGCTTTCTCCGCGCCGACGCGTACGCATTCGATCAATTCCGGCGCGAATTTGACCGAAGGCGATTCCCAGATGCGCGCTTCCTTGTAGGTGAGCTTCAGCGGCGTCATGATCTCAGGGAGCGCGGCGCGGAATTTGCCCTCCATGACGTCGAGCACCTTGTCGTCGGGATGGCGGAAATCGACGGTGAAAAACACCTCGCCGGGAACGACGTTGCGGCTGTTCGGCTTGTTCTCGATCAGTCCCACGGCGCCGACCGCATCGGGCGCGTGCTCGCGCGCGATCGCGTCGATGCGCTCGATCATGCGTGCAGCGCCAAGGAGCGCATTCTTGCGCAGCCGCATCGGCGTCGCCCCGGTATGCGCTTCCTGGCCGGTGACCGTGACCTCGTACCAGCGCATGCCCTGCACGCCTTGCACGATGCCGATCATGCGGTCCTCGTCTTCGAGGATTGGGCCTTGTTCGATGTGCAGCTCGAACATGGCGCCGAATTTGCGCGCGCCGGGTTTTTCGCCGCCCTTGTAGCCGATGCGGTCGAGTTCTTCGCCGAAGCTTTTGCCGTCGCGGTCCTTGCGCGAATAGGCGAATTCGGGCGTGAAGACGCCGGCAAAAACGCCCGACGCCAGCATCGCCGGCGCGTAGCGCGAGCCTTCCTCGTTGGTCCAGTTGACGATCTCGATCGGCGCGTTGGTCTCGTAGCCGGTTTCGGCAAGCGTGCGCATCGCTTCCAGCGCGCCGAGGACGCCGAGCGTGCCGTCGAATTTGCCGCCGGTCGGCTGGGTGTCGAGATGCGAGCCCATGGCGATCGGCGCAAGATTGTTGTTCTTGCCCGGGCGGCGCGCGAACATATTGCCTACCGCGTCGACCGAAACTGTGCAGCCGAGCGCCTCGCAGCGTGCCTTGAACCAGTCGCGCACCTGCCGGTCGAGGTCGGTCAGCGTGAGGCGGCAGATGCCGCCCTTGGCGGTCGCGCCGATTTTGGCCGTCTCCATCAGCGTGTCCCAGAGCCGCTGGGCGTCGATTTGCAGGTTTTGCATGGCGGAAACTTCAGTCCGGCTGGTCAGGGAGTAATGTCCGCGCGCGCGACGCCGTGCGGTGCGTTGAGTTCGCGCCAGGTGGCGTTGGCGACATGCACGGCAGGGAAGGGGTCGCGCGCCACATATTGCCCGGCGCCGGCGCTCGCCCGCAGGTCGCCATCGAGCCAAGTGACTTCGCCGCGCGACAAGGTCGCGCGCGGCAGGCCTACGCATTTGAAACCCTCGAACACGTTGTAGTCGATACGGCTCACCTGCTTCTTGGCCGAGATCGTCTTGGTGGCTTTCGGGTCCCAGATGACGACATCGGCATCGGATCCGACGGCGACCACGCCCTTCTTGGGAAACACGTTGAGGATGCGGGCAATGTTCGCCGACGTGACCGCGACGAATTCCTCCTTGGTGATCCGCCCGGTATTGACGCCGGCCGTCCAGAGAACCGGCATGCGGTCTTCGAGACCGCCGGTGCCGTTTGGTATCTTGGTGAAGTCGCCGCGGCCGAGCCGCTTTTGCTCGGTGGTGAACGCGCAATGATCGGTGGCCACGACCTGGAGCGATCCCGATTGCAGGCCGGCCCACAGGCTTGCCTGATGCTCGCTCGGGCGGAACGGCGGCGACATCACGCGCCGCGCTGCGTAGTCCCAGTCCTTGTTGCGATATTCGTCCTCGTCGAGGACGAGGTGCTGAATCAGCGGCTCGCCGAAAACCCGTTTGCCGGCGGCGCGGGCGCGGGCGATCGCCTCATGCGCGTCGCGGCACGAGGTGTGGACGACATAGAGCGGACAGCCGGCCATATCGGCGATCATGATGGCGCGGTTGGCGGCTTCGCCCTCGACGATGGGCGGACGCGAAAACGCATGCCCCTCGGGACCGGTAACGCCGGTGCCGAGATAATGCTGTTGCAGGTGCCAGACCACGTCGCCGTTCTCGGCGTGAACGAGCGGCATGGCGCCAAGTGAGGCGCAGCGGAGGAACGAATTGTAGAGCTCGTCGTCATTGACCATCAACGCGCCCTTGTAGGCCATGAAATGCTTGAACGTGTTGATGCCGTAGGTTTTGACGACGGTTTCCATCTCGTCGAAGATTTGCTTGTCCCACCAGGTGATCGCCATGTGGAAGCCGTAGTCGCTCGCCGCGCCCTCGGCCTTGCGCCGCCAGTCCTGATAGGCCGCGAGCAGCGATTGCCCCGGATTGGGGATGCAGAAATCGACCACCATGGTGGTGCCGCCGGAAAGCGCGGCCTTGGTGCCCCACTCGAAATCGTCCGCCGAAACGCTGCCCATGAAAGCGAGTTCGAGGTGGGTATGCGGGTCGATCCCGCCCGGCATGACGTAACAGCCGCCGGCGTCGATCTTTTCCGCGCCGGCCGGTGCTTCGAGATTGGCGCCGATTGCGGCGATCGCGCCGTCGCGGATCAAAACGTCGGCGCGCCGCGAGCTGTCGTGGTTGACGACGGTGCCGCCGCGTATGAGTTTAGTCATCTATCGATCTCCCGTCCCGCGCCCCGTGTGTCCGCGGCAAGTCTCGTGACAGTATTTCTGTCGTGTCGCGGCCAATTCGTCAAAACTTGTTGATCGCCAGTTTATAGTCCATTGGACCGCAGTTATCGACTTGCCGGACACGGCCCGGTAACATGCCGGTTGAGGGGCTTGGCTTTGCGAAAGCTGCCAACGTACCGGGTCCTTGAATTCCATCATGAGAGATAACAAAGTCATCTTTGGGAGCAACACGACCGTAAGGAGTGACCAATGAGCATTTCGATCTCTCGCCGCATTGTTATCGCGGTCGCATGTGTGACCGCCGTCGCCGCCTGGGCCGTAGCGTCGAAGGCCGCGCCCGAAACCATCAAGGTTGCGCTCTCCGGCGCGCAACAGGTGCCGCCGGTCGAGACGTCGGGGAGCGGTACCGCCGACCTCACCTACGATGCGGCGACACGGGTGTTGACCTGGAGCGTCACCTACAGCGGTTTGTCGGCGCCGGCTACCATGGCGCATTTCCACGGCCCGGCCGCGGCGGGAGCGAACGGTCCGGTGACGATCGGGATCAGCAACAAAGGCAGTGCCGTGGAAAGCCCGATCAAGGGCGAAGCCACGCTGACGCCTGAGCAGGCGGCGCAATTCACCGCCGGCGAATGGTACGTCAATGTACATACTTCGGCACATCCGGGCGGCGAGATCCGCGGTCAGGTGAAGCCGCCGAAAAGCTGACCGCTCGCCTTTTCATAAGACATTGACGAGCACGGCTACGGCGATCGCGCTGCAGCCGAGGAGAAAGCTCGCGCGCAGCGGGCTGGCTATGCCCGGCCTTGACACGTCGGGCGGCAGCGACTTCCGGCCGGTGATCATCGGCTTGACGAGATTTTGTCCCTTCGCCGCCGCATAGGCCAGTATCGCGAGCACATGCAGCGCCACGGCCGCCAGCAGCGCATCCCAGAAAATCCAATGCAGCGCGGTAATGGTGTTGGCGATCCGCGCCGGCACAAGCTCGGTGAGCGGCCCCTGGTCGGCGACGTCGTTGGCGACATAGAGCCCGCTCAAGGTCTCGCCGAAAAGAAGGGCGAGGAGGAGCAGCACCATCCAGCCGCCCGCCGGGTTATGGCCGGCCTGGCGATCGGGTTCCCGGCGCAAGATGTGCGTCAAATGATGCAAGGCCGTGCGCGGCGACGCAAGAAAGCGGGAAAACCGCGCCGTCTCGCTGCCGAAAAAACCCCACAACAGGCGGAAACCGGCCAGCATGAGCACGGCGTCGCCGGCTTTGGCGTGCCAATCCATCCAGTCGAGCCGCCAGGTGATGTAAGCGGCGAGCACCAACACCGCGGTGAGCCAGTGGAAGATCCGCGTCGGCGCGTCCCAGATCAGGACCTTGCGGTCGGTGTCGCTCACGTTCTTTGAAGTCCCCGCTGCGAGGCTTTGCCAGATAACTGCAACGGCTCCGAACGGGCAATGCCGACTAAGGTCAGCGGCACAGTCGTCCATTGGCCCTGGGCAGCGCGGGAATCGGCCGACTAACTCATTGAATCCACGGCGAATCAGCTATGGTGCCCGCGGCCGGTAGGGCGGGAGCAAGCGATATGCTGCGCGTGCGGCTGAAAGCGGACGGACGATTGATGCAAGTCTTGCCCGACGGCAGCGAGCGTCTGATTTCGTTTGCCGACGGAGCGGCGCCCGGACACGTCAATGGCGGGGCTGCGTCCGGCAACGGCCGCTTCCTCGATGCCGCCTATGCCCGCGACGTCCGCGGGCGCACCGGTCTCACCCAGACCGCTTTCGCCGCGCAGATCGGCGTGCCGGTGGAAACGGTGCGCAACTGGGAGCAGGGCAAGCGCTCGCCGCGCGGGCCGGCGCGGGCTTTGCTGAAAGTGATCGACGGAGCGCCCGAAGCGGCGTTTGCGGTGCTCGGCGGCAAGCCGCGGTGACATTTGCCGCTCGCGGCGTAAAATGCCGGCGTGAATACCGGCAAGGAAAACGTCCCGGCCGTTGAAGCCAAAGGGGCAAGGATTCCGCTCCTCGGCCTTGGCACCTGGGATTTGCGCGGGCGGGTCTGCGCCCGCGTGGTCGAGCAGGCGCTCCGGCTCGGCTATCGGCACATTGATACCGCCGAGATGTACGACAACGAGCGGGAGGTCGGTGAAGGGTTCCGCGCCTCCGGCGTCAAGCGCAGCGACGTTTTCATCACCACAAAGATCTGGCCCGCGCGTTTTGCCCCGCGCGAACTCGAACGCGCCGCACGCGATTGCCTGGCGCGGCTGGGGTTGAGCGAAGTCGACCTTCTGCTGCTGCACTGGCCCAATCCGCAAGTTCCGCTCGCGGAAACGCTCGGCGCGCTCGCCAACGTCAAGCGCGAGGGGCTCGCCTGCAACATCGGCGTATCCAACTTCACCGCGGCGCTCATTGAGCAAGCCCTGCAAATCTCCAAAGAACCGATCGTCTGCAATCAAATCGAGTGCCATCCATTCCTCGACCAATCGAAGGTGATCGCCGCCTGCCGGCGGCACGGCATGGCGGTAGTCGCCTACAGTCCGATTGCGCGCGGCAATGCGCGCAACGACAAGGTGCTTGCGCGGATCGGGGCCGCGCACGGCAAAACCGCCGCGCAGGCGTGCCTGCGGTTTCTGGTTCAGCAGAATATCGTCGTCATTCCGCGCACCAGCAAAGTCGAGCGGCTCAAGGAGAATGCGGCGATCTTCGATTTTGCGCTCAGTAAGAACGAGATGGCGGAGATTTCCGCGCTGGCGCATCCCGGCGGCCGCGTGGTCGACTGGTCGTTCTCTGGCCAGCCGAAGTGGGATTGACTGCGCCGGCGCTGCCGCGTCGCTTTGTCAGAACTCCACGTCCAGCTCTTCGAGCTCGTCGGGCTCGACCTTGGCGGCGGCGATCCATTCCTGCATCAGCGGCATCGCCATGACAGTCGTGCAATATTGCGCCGAGACCGGATCGAGCGCGACATCGTAGGTGACGAAGCGCGTGCAGACCGGGGCGTACATGGCGTCGGCCGAGCACGGCTTTTCGCCGAACAAATAGGGGCCGCCGTATTTCTCGATGCACTCGCGCCAGATCGTGGTGACGCGCTCGATGTCGCCGCGCGCGCCGGCCCAGGATTTGAAGCCGGGGAAGTGCGCCTTGAGGTTCATCGGCAGCGCCGAACGCAGATTGGCAAATCCGGAATGCATCTCGCCGCAGATCGACCGGCAATGTGCGCGTGCCGTCTTGTCCGCCGGCAACAGACCGGCATCCGGATGGAGCTCGTGCAGGTATTGGGCGATTGCCAGCGTGTCCCACACCTTGAGCCCGTCATCGATCAGGCAGGGCACCAGAAAAGACGGCGACAGCAGCAACAGCTCCGCGCGCGTCGAGGGGTCGTCGGTGCCGACGTGCTTCTCCTCGAAGTCGAGCCCGGCCATTTTGCATAGCAACCAACCACGCAGCGACCACGATCCGTAGTTCTTGCTAGCAATGGTGAGGATGGCCTTGGACATCGCGCTGGTCTCGTCGTGAAAACTTGCGGCTAATCAACAAGTTATTGGATCACATCGACCGTTTTGACGGCAACGCCAGCGCGCATTCAATCGGCCCAGACCCGCGCCCCGCTCCCACTGTGCAAGATGTTCATAATCTTGTCGCAGCGCAACAAAAAATGCACTAGCCTTTCCGCGCTTGGGGTGAGCGGGGGTTCTGTCGCCAGACGGACTGCGGCACCTGTGGGTAACGGATGCTGTACCTCGCTTATCAAACCCAATCCGACATCATGGCGCCGGTCAAAGCTTGGGCAACCATGGCGCTGGCCGCCGGCGGCCAACCGTTGCTCGGGGACAATCCGGTCATCCGCAACCTGACTGCGGCCTACGATCTGATCTCCCGAACCGGGCTCACGCATACCCGACCGCCCTTCGGCATCACCTCCGTCAGAGTCGGCAATCGCGACGTCGAGGTGCACGAGGAGGCGGCCTTCTCGACGCCCTTCGGCACCCTTCTCCACTTCAAGAAGGACGTTGCGACGGCGCTGCCGCGCGTGCTCCTGGTGGCGCCGCTCTCGGGCCATTTCGCCACGCTGTTGCGGGCGACGGTCCGCACCATGCTCCCCGACCACGACGTTTTCATTACCGACTGGCACAACGCACGCGACGTGCCGCTGACGGCGGGGCGCTTCGGCGTCGACGAATATGTCGACCACCTGATCAAGTTCCTCGACGTGATGGGGCCGGGCGCACACGTGCTCGCGGTTTGCCAGCCCTGCGTCGCCGTGCTCTCGACCGTCGCCGTGATGGCGCAGACTAATAATCCGGCGCAGCCGCGCTCAATGACGCTGATGGCCGGACCGATCGACACCCGCATCAATCCGACCAAGGTCAACGAACTCGCCAAAAAGCGCGACATTGCCTGGTTCGAGCGCATGCTGACGGCGTCGGTGCCGCTGCGTTATCCGGGCGCCTTTCGTCGCGTCTATCCGGGATTCGTCCAGCTCGCCGCGTTCATGAGCATGAACATCGAGCGCCACGTAAAGGCGCACAAGGAGCTTTACGAGAATCTCGCCAACGGCGAGGTCGAGAAGGCGGCGGCGACCAAGGCCTTCTATGACGAATATTTCGCCGTGCTCGACCTCACCGCCGACTTCTATCTCGAGACGGTGCGGCTCATCTTCCAGGAACACGCGCTGCCGCTGGGCAAGCTCGAATGGCACGGCACGCCCATCGATCCGAGGGCGATCCGCCGCACCATGTTGCTGACCGTCGAGGGCGAGCGCGACGACATCTGCGCCGTCGGCCAGACGGTGGCCGCGCACGACATGTGCAGCAAGCTGCGCCCCTATCTTAAGCGCCACCACATGCAGGCCGGCGTCGGCCATTACGGCGTGTTCTCGGGCAAACGCTGGGAGAACCAAGTTTATCCGATCGTCAAGAACGTGATCCTGTCGAGCGATTGAACGCCTAGCGCATCGCTGCCGCGATATTGCCGCCGTCGACGGTGGTGACATTGGCGGTCGTCTTGAGCTCCAGCGCCTGATGCAGGAACGCCTGCGCGACATCGTCCGCCGTCACCTCGCGGCCAAGCAGATTGCCGGTCATGTAATCCTTTTCGCTCACGCCGCGGGCCTTGGCGCGCTCTTTGATAAAATCCTCCGTCAGCAAACCCGAACGGATGCGGTCGGCGTTGACGGCGTTGGCGCGAATGCCGTCTCCTCCGTAATCGATCGCGTATTGGCGCATCAGCGCCAGCAAGGCCGCTTTCGGAATGCCGTAGGGGCCGAAATTGGGCCCGGGATTCACCGCTTGCTTCGAAACGTTGAACAGGAGGCAGCCGCCGGTGCCTTGTGCCAGCATGATTTTGATTGCCGCCTGCGCCACCCGCTGGTGGCCGTAGAAGTTCATCTCGAAGCTTTTGCGCAAGACCTCTTCATCCACTTCGCCGATGCGGCCTTGCCAGGCGGCGCCGGCATTGGAGACGACGATGTCGAGGCCGCCGAATTCTTTGACAATCTTGTCGAAGGCGGTGCGCACCGATTCCGCGTCCGTCACATCGCACACGACGGGCAACGCGATCTTTGACGCGGTCTTGCCGATGGCTTCGGCCTGCCTGGCCGCCGCGGCGAAATCCACGTCGAGCAAGGCGACCTCGGCGCCGGCGGCGGCGAAGGCCCTGGCGGTGGTGGCGCCGATCGCGCCAGCGGCGCCGGTGACGGCCGCGACCTGACCGGCGAGCGGCGGCTCTTTGTGTGCACCGAGCTTCTTCTGCTCGAGCGGCCAGTACTCCACGTCGAACATCTCCGCTTCCGAGATCGACTCGAACTTGCCGATGGCCTCGGCGTCGCTCACGCCTTCGATCCAGGTTTCGCCGATGTCGGCGGCAACGACGGCGTCGCGCTTGCTGCGGCCGAGGCCGAAAAGGCCGAGCCCGGACACGAGCACGACGCGGGGCAGGGGATCGAGTTCCCATTTACCGCCACCGGCACGTTTGTTGTTGGCCTCGAAATAGCGATGATAGCGGAGGGCAAATTCATCCGCCCGCTCGCGCGCCGCGCGGGCGAATGCGTCAAGAGCGCCGTTTTCCGGCGCCGGCAAAACCAGCGGCCAGTTCTTGGTGCGGATGGTATGATTGGGGGTCAGTGCGCCCGCTTGGCTCACGCGGGATAAATTCGCGCCGTTGACGAATTCCATCACGCTATCGTTACGGCGAAAATCCAGGACCAGCCGCCGCCAGGCGCCCTCGACCTTTTCGTCCTTCAAGCTGCACGCGCCGCGCACGATCGGCGCGACATGCGCCTCGCCGGCGATGTTGCGCGGCGTCGCGGCGACCGCGACGCGTTTGCGGCTACGCGCGATAAAATCCTCGGCGAGCGAAACCATCGCGATCATGCGCTCATAGGCCTCGCGCGCGCTTTCACCGAAGGTGACGATGCCGTGCTTGCCGAGGATAAGCCCGTCGCGCGGTCGCGCGCGCTCGAAAACCTCGATCGCTTTTTTCGCGAGCGCGAAGCCGGGCATGAGGTAGGGCACGAACGCCACGCGGCCCTTAAAGACTTCGGCGCATTTTTCTTCGCCGTCGGGCTGATCGATCACGCTGAGGACTGCGGTAGCGTGGGTGTGGTCGACGAATTTGTGCGGCAGAAATGCGTGCAACATGGATTCGACGGAAGGATCGGGCGCTGCCGCATCGATGAGGTTGGCGCGCTCGATGGCGAGAAGCTCTTCGTCGCCGATAGTCTCAAGCGCGCGCAACCGGTGTAACGCATCCAGCCGGACCGCCGGCAA
>Ga0116216_10001432_pt1 | contig 16651 bp, 15 predicted proteins | sample Sb_taG_11_FD_89696 | JGI IMG/M metagenome (GOLD analysis project Ga0116216, IMG submission 89696) | Peat soil microbial communities from Weissenstadt, Germany - Sb_50d_3_AS metaG | ecosystem: Environmental > Terrestrial > Soil > Wetlands > Peat | place: Germany: Weissenstadt | collected 2010-09-21
ACGTGTTTGTGCCTGCGGTTTGGGTAATAGGCCAGGGGGCCGGACACGTCAAATGCCCCGGCGATTACGTCTCGCCGGTGGCGGGGGTGCGGTTCGTGGCGGCGCGGAGCTTGCCGAGCGCGCCGAGCTCGCCGTCGGCGCCCTTGACCGGCTCGTCCATGGACTGTGGGATCCGTTCGAGCGCGAGCAGCTCGCCGACCTGCGCGTGGGTGAGCCCGGTGTCGGTCGCGAGCTGATTGCCGGTCGGCTCGTGGCCGTGTTGTTGCCGGTATTGCCCGTGCGCGCGCTTGAGTTGCGCGAGGTGCCGGAGGGTGCGGTCGGAGAGCACCGTGGGCCGGGTCAGTTCGGCGATCAGCTGCTGCATCGCCTGGCGCACCCACCAGGTCGCGTATCCCCAGAACGGGACGCCCAGTGTCGGGTCGTAGCGTTCCAGGGCGCGTAGCAGCCCGACCACCCCCTCTTGGATCAGCTCGACGCGGGTGATCGACGGGGAGCCGCGGTACACGCGCGCGACCCCGGCGATCCCGGGCAGGAACGCCTCGACGAGCTCCTCGCGTGCCCGTCGGTCTCCGTCCTTGGCCGCTTGCACGATGCGTCGTTCGGTCGCGACCGGCAGTCGCGGCCGCTCTCCGAGCTCTCGCAGGTGGACGGCCGAGCTAGTCGGCCCTTCGAGCGGGCCGCGGCGCAGCTCGGTCGCGAGTTGCTGGTCGTGGGCGCGCGCGTCTACGGACTCGGTCTCGAGCGCTTCGCTCTCGTGTTGGCTGATGTGATCGGCGTCGGCGGACATCTCGAGCTGCGCCACAGTATTTAGCGCACCGCCCTGCCCCTGGTCGGCGAGCAGCGCGGCGAGCTGCTGTTTAGCGTTGATCGTGCTCACGATCGCGCCGACGCGGTCACTGAGGCGATCAGTTGACGAGACGTGCGCGTGGCAGCACGACCACGCGGCACGCGGGAGAGCCGAGGCTGCGGCGTACCAACGCGATGCGCCACCGGCGACGGACGGACATCGGGGACGTTCACCTCCTTTCCGGCATTGCCACGCGGCTCGGGAACAAGATGAGAGAAGGGCGGTGAGAGCCCGGAGCCCTTGATGCCTTTACTCGAGGCGGTGGGTCGCTAACACAGCCGACCCCGCAACCAGTTGCGGGCCCCGAGCTCCACCTGACAGATGAGCCGCTTCTTCTATGTCTACAACCTCTGGAAGTCGAAATAGGCCGCCAGAGCAGCCTGTCAAGACCCAGGGCGAAAGTTCTCGTTGACCCTCGCCGCGAGTCGCCTACCCATCTGAGAGCGGCGCGGCATCGACCGGGCACGACGATCACCCGATCCGCGCGACTGCCCGCCACAAGACACCATCAGCGGCGGAACGCACGGTGGCATCGCCCTCCTGCTGCAGTCTGCGGGGACGGCGCCAGCGTGTGCGAAATGCACGCGCCGTCGTGGATGCAGGGCTGCGCGCGGACAACGCTCTGCGCTCCGACGGCTCGAGCAACGCCTGCTACGGGCCCAGGAACTGCGCCTGACTGACGACGCGGGAACGCGCCGGCTAATGCGCGGGGGAGACAGACTCCGGCCACAAGCGGCGTTTGGGGCCTTCTCAATCACGCAAAGTGCGTGATGACCCCTCACGCACATCGGCGGGAGCCTTACGGAGTTCCATGAACCCACTCACGAAAGGCTGGTCCCATGAGTCCCGACTACTTCTCGCCCGACAACGTGCTCGTGGTCACCTTCGGCGAAGATCCGGAGAACGACAAGAACGCCTACCAGGCACTTACCGACCTCAAGCAACTCGATTCACAGAGGCAGATCAAGATCGCCGGCGGTGCCGTCGTTAGGCGCGACCTCGACGGCCGCGTTGACGTGAAGAGCGAGACCGGCAACGACCCCTACGCCGGCACCGCGACCGGCGGCGTGATCGGCCTGCTTGTCGGGATCATCGGCGGTCCGCTCGGCGTACTGCTCGGCGGCGCGACCGGCGTGCTGGTCGGATCCCTCTTCGACATCGATGATGTCGAGACCACCGATTCGGTCCTCAGTGACATCTCAAAGCAGGTTCACCCGACGCGGACAGCGGTTCTGGCGCAGGTGACCGAGCAGGGCCCCGAGGTCATCGACACCGCGATGGCGCGGCTAGGTGGCGAGGTCATGCGCCGGCCGGTCGTCGATGTTGAACAGGAGATCGGAGCGGCGCAAGAGGCGCAGCGGAAGGCTAAGCGAGAGGCCCGCAAGGAACTGCAACAGGCCCGCCTCGAGAAGCACAAGGAAGACGCGCATGCCAAGGTCGAGGAGCTGAAGTCGAAGCTCCGGCAGCCCAAGGCAGGTGCCTCCGCATAGCTCCGGCCGCAGGTGGCGGCGCGCCCAACCGGGCGCGTCGCCGGCCAAGCGAGACCCGCTCAGCAAGGCACCTGTTTTGGACTCCCTGGTACAAAATTGCGGTAGAATCGGACGGTGGCTACGGGCGGTGAGGTCAAGCCCAACCGCCGCGGCGTCAAATCGCGTGAACTCGTGCTCGACGCCGCCGAACGCGTGATGGCCGAGCACGGCTACGACGGTGCCAGCGTCGAGCGCGTCGTCGAGGAGACTGGTATCCCGAAAAGCTCCGTCTACCACTACTTCGGCTCAAAGGACGGCATCCTGCTCGCCGTTATGGAGCGGGGTGCGCAGCGTTTCTTCTCAGAGCTCCCCACCCCCACCACACGCCTCGGCGCCGCCAAGCAACACCTCGCAGCCATGTCGGCGACGCTCGTCGACGCGCTCGAGCGCCACCCCAACTTCCTGCGCCTTCTGATCGTGTTCGCCACCCAGCCCACTCCCGCAGGCAACGGGGAAGTCCACGCGGTGGTCAACCGCGTGCGTGCGAGCGCGTTACAACTGCTGCGGGAGCAGCTGGCCATCGCCTACGGCGACGAACCGGACGATCCCGTCATCGACCAGCTCGCCCGTTTCGCGCTCGCCGCGATCGACGGCGCCTTCATCGCCTCCCAGACCGACCGGGACGCAAAGCTCGAGCGGACGCTGCTGCCGTGGGTGGGATCGATCGCCGTGCTGCGCCGGTCACTTCGAGAGGGTGCCGACTGATGGGGGGCCGGATCGACGTCCACCACCACCTGATCCCGGACTTCTACCGCCGCGCTCTGGGCGACGCGGGGATCCGCCAAGCCGGCGGGCGCCAGCTCCCCAACTGGGACGTCGAGGGCGCGCTCGAGCTGATGGACCTCCTCGAGATCCGGACCGCGATTGTCTCCATCTCCACACCCGGGGTCGGCTTCATCGAACAGCCGGGCCGCGCCGCCGAGCTCGCGCGGGAGCTCAACGACTTCACCGCGGCGATGCGCACCGAGCGCCCAGACCGCTTCGGCTTCTTCGCCACGCTCCCGATGCCCGATATCCCGGCCTCCGTCGCCGAGGCGCAGCGCGCCCTGGATGAACGCGGCGCCGACGGCGTGGTGCTGTTAGCCAACAACCGCGGCGTGTATCTCGGCGCCGGCGGCCAGGACCCGCTGTTCCGCGTCCTGGAAGACCGCGGAGCGATCGTGTTCATCCATCCCGCCGAGCTTCCGGGCCCTGCGGTCGACGGGATCGTCCCCTTCGCCGCCGATTTCCTGCTGGACACCACCCGCGCCGCCTACCTGCTCGTGCGCAACCGGGTGGTGAGCGGGTACCCGAACATCCGGTTCATCCTCAGCCACGCCGGCGGGTTCGTCCCTTACACCTCACACCGCATGGCGGTCGCGATCGCCGCCGCCGACACGGGCAGGACGCCCCTTGAAGCGCTCGAGGACTTCCAAAGCTTCTACTTCGACACCGCCCTCTCGTCCAGTCCTGCGGCGCTGCCGACTCTGCTCGCGTTCGCCCGCCCGGGCCACATACTGTTCGGCTCAGACTGGCCGTTCGCACCCACGCAGGCCGCGCAGTACTTCGCCAATGGTCTCGACCAACACAACCTCGACCCGCAGACCCGCGTCGCGATCGACGACCAGAACGCGGCTCGGCTGTTCAACCGGGCGCCCGGCGAGGCACCGCCGACGCGAGGGCAGACCATGCGCGCACGCGTCGCCCGCCAGGCGGTTCAGCGTGCCATCGCCCGGGCAGCCTTCAAACTCGTACAACCGAGCTGAGGCGACTCGGCCACGTACGAGCGGGCGCTCGGAGCAGCCTCAGAGGCGATCCCTTCTCCGGGGACGAGAAGCCAGTCGCACGTCGTCTCGCGCTGATGCAGATCGTGTGCGCGAATTCGCCTGACACGGAGGTGGCCGAGGGGTGCCAACAGCGACGCCGCGGTCGCTCGCCTACGCGAAGCGGCAAAGCAGATCGAACTCACAGCTCGAGGTTGCGGTGAGCGTCGCCCGGGGGCAACTCGGGCAGCGCCAACGCGCCCGCGACCGCGCGGTACACCTTGCGGTTGAAGATGAGCCCGATATGGCTGCCGGTGACCTCGATGCAGTCTGCGTCGGGTATCACCTGGTATTGCCAGTGGACGACTCCGTCGCCCTTTGAGTAGATGCTCGTGAGCCGCACCTGCTCGGACGGGAACGGCCGCGCGAAGTCGTGGCTGAACGGGCAGCCGCAGTGCCGGCTCAGGCACGCGTGTTTGCGCGCTCGGCCGCTGGCATGGATGACGTGGCGCGCGACGTCAACTGCCACCAGCGTGGGCGTGGAGGCTCCGAACAGACCCTGAAGGTCGGCGCCCATCGAGATCGCATGAGAGACGCGGTCAGGACGACGGGCGGCGAGCGCGCGGGCGAAGTGCCCGCCACGGCTGTGGCCGATCAGGGCCACCCGACGGCCGTGCGAGCGCCACAGCGCGTCGACTCTGCGCTCGACCCGGTCAAGCGTGCGATCAGAGCAACCGGCGTTGAGCACAAAGCCGCAGAACTGCGGCCGGTAGCCGAGGCGCTGCAGCCACGCCGCGATGACGCTGAGCGTCTGATCGCCGGCGAGGAAGCCCGGGATCAAGACGACGGGACGGCCGTCCCCGTGCGGTACACCGCTCCCGCGCAACACCGGGTCGGGCAGCAGGCGCGCGAGTTCAAGCCAGCCGCGCGTCTCGGCGAGCGGCCGGCCCAGCCACCGCTCAGCTGGCATGCACGTAGCCGCCGGGCGCCTTCGCGGTCGCCTTGTGCTTGCTGCTTCCCAGCGTCTTGGGTGCCGGCTTCAGCTTCCCCGCGCGCTCCGCGAGCCAGTCGCGGTAATCAGGCCACCAGCTGCCGCGCTTGACATCCGCGTTCGCGACCCATGTCTCGGGCTCATCCGCAGGATCGTCGGTGACGCGGTAGCTGGCGCGGGTTTCAGGGCTCGGTGGGTTGACCAGCGCCTGGATGTGGCCGCTGGTCGAGAGCACGAACCGCTTGGTGCCGCCGAGCAGCTGCGCGCTGCGGTACGCGTTCTCCCACGGCACGATGTGGTCGTTCAGCCCGGCGATGCTGTAGCTGTCCACCGTGATCGCACCGAGGTCGATCGGGGTCCCCAGCACCTCGATTGCTCCCGGGTGAGTGAGCGCGTTGTCGAGCGCGGTCCGGATGAAGTCGCGGTGCAGACCGGCCGCCAGCCGGACGCTGTCCTGGTTCCAGTACAGAATGTCGAACGCTGGCGGGTCCTTGCCAAGCAGGTAGTTGTTGACGACGTAGTTCCAGACCAGATCGTTTGGGCGCAGCCACGCGAACACGCCCGCGAGCGCGCGCCCGTCGATGTAGCCCTTGCGAGCGGACTCGGCCACCGCCGCGGCGGCGAGCTCCTTGCTCGCGAGTGCCCCCGCCGTGCCCATCCGCGCCTGATCAAGCGCGCATACCATCATCGTCAGCGTCCCGAACCTGTCCTGCTCGCCGATCGCGGCGAGATGGCCCAGTGCACAAGCGGTGATGATTCCACCGGAGCAGGCCGCGTTTACGTTCACGGCGGGTTGGCGGGTGATCTCGGCCACCGCGTCGCGCGCCTCGAGCACCGCCCGTGCGTAGGTGTCGAGGTCGAAATGGCCCTGCGCGGCGTCGGGGTTGCGCCACGAGATGGTGAACACCTGCTGCTGTTCGCCGAGCAGCCACTCCACCATGCTGCGCCCCGGCGAGATGTCGAGGATGTAGTACTTGTTGATCGTCGGCGGGACGAACAGCAGCGGCACTTCGTGAACCTGCTCGTTCGCCGGCCGGTACTGGATCAGCTCGAACACGTCCGTCCGCAGCACCACCGACCCGGGCGTGACGGCGAGATTTTCGCCCACCTCGAACTTCGTCACGTCGACGCTGGCGGGCAGGTGCGGTGGACGGGTCATGTCGCGCACGAAGCGTCTTCCGCCGCGGACGAGGTTCGCTCCGCCGGCGTCGATGCTCTCCTTGAGCACCGCGGGGTTCGACCACGGGAAGTTCGTCGGGGCCAGCGCGTCGAGCACGTTGCTCGCCGCAAACCGCGCCTGGCGCTCGGTGCGCCAGTCGAGCCCCGCGTCGGAGATCAGGCGGTCGGCGGTCTGGCACGTGGCGAGGTAGCTCTGCAACACCCGCCGCAGCAGCCAGTTGTCCTGCCACGCCCGCTCGCCGAACCGACGATCGCCCTTACTCGGCCGAGCCTCCGAATGCCCGGCCGCCACCCGCGCGAGCTCGACGCCGAAACGACCCGCATCGCTCGCGGCCCGTCGCGGATGGCGCGCTAATCCCGCGATCGTGCGACCGGCCGCCCGCGGCTTGACGAACCTGCCCACGCCGCCGCCCTCGAGCACCGCGTCGCTCAGCATGACGTCGAGGCTCGACCGAGCGGCTAGCCTCAGACCGGGCTCCGCGGGCGAGACCCGGTCGTTCGGTTTTGAATTCGTTTCCACGCTCATCGGACCAGCCGGCCGTGGACGATCAGCTCGCTCGGGGTGGGGATCATGCCCAGCAAGCCGTGGCTCATGCCCAGCTTGCGGTGATCGGCGTTCGTTCTGGCGTCCACTTCGAGCTCATCACCGACGCGCCGCACGCGGGCGTCGAGCTCGAGCGGGATGCTCTGTCCCGCCGCATGAAGCCGACCGCGAACATGAAGCCGCTCGCCTTCCAGCGTGGCGCTGTCAGACACAAAGCTAACCTGCGGGTGGTTCACGACGTCGAAGAAGTCGGCCGAGCGCAGGTGCCTGTCGCGGAAGCCGAGGTTCGTGGTGAGGCTGGCGGCATCGATCGTCAACTCGATTACCGGGTTCTGCTGTAGGTCGAGTGTGCCTTCGTAACGCTCGAAGCGGCCTTCGACGGTCGCCAGTCCCCAGAGAGTTTGCGCGTGGAATTCGACGCTCGAGCGGGTGGGATCGATCCGCCAGTGTTCTAGCGGGACGCTCTGGGTATCGGGGGGATGGGTGAGGGTGTCGGTGCTCATTGGTGTCTCCTTGATCGAGTGCTCAGTTGGTCAGCTTCCACGTCCACGCGTATTGGGAGAGCGCCTCACGGACCTCGTCGTCGTGGGGCGAGTGCGGGACGTGGATCTCGAGGGCGGCGTCGATCAGGACGGCACGCACCCGGTCGCCCAGCCCGGTCTCGGCGAGCGCGTCGCGGGCCGCCTGCTCGGCGGCGCGGCGGCGTAGCTCAGGCTTGTAGGGCTTGCCGACCGACGTCACCGGGATCTCATCGACGATCTCGACGTGCTTGGGCGCGGCAGCGCGTTCGGGCACGTGGTCGGCCGCCCAGGATTCGAGCTCATCGGCGCTGCGCTCGGTTCCCGTAGCGAGGGTGACGAACGCGACCGGTACCTCGCCGGAGTGCGGGTCGGGCCGGCCGACGGCGGCGGCGGCCGTGACGTCGGGATGCGCGAGCAGCGCGTCCTCGATCGTCGCGGGGTCGATGTTGTGGCCGCCGCGGATGATCAGGTCCTTGGCGCGGCCGGCGAGGCGGATGAACCCGTCGCCGTCGACGGACGCCAGGTCGCCGGTGTCAAGCCAGCCGTCCTTGACCTTCCCGCCGGCGCGCACCTCGCGCCGGGAGCCGGTGTCGACGAGGTAGCCGGCGAAGATGTTCGGGCCGCGCAGGACGAGCGTCCCGACCTCGTTCTCGGGCAGGAACGTCCAGTTGCCCGTCGCTTCGTCGATCTTCACCGTGCGCGCCTCCTGGTAGGGAAGACGCTGACCGACCGTGCCCGATCGGGGTGCGCCCGGCCAGTTGACCGCGGTGACGCACGTGCCCTCGGTCAGGCCGTAGCCCTCGCACAGAGCGACTCCGGTCCGGGCTTCGAACGCGTCGCGCACGGCGGGCGGAAGCGGTGCGGCACCGACGATCGGCAGCCTCAGGCTGGAGATGTCGGCGTCGACGGGAATCTGCGCGAGCACCGAGTAGACCGTCGGGACCGCGGACATCGCGGCGATCCGGTAGCGCTCGACGATCTCCCAGAAGTTCTCGAACAGCGGGACGTCGCGGTAGCCGAGCGGACCGCCCCAGACGACGTGCTGGCCCTTGAGCAGCGGCGCGAGCACCGTCACCAGGAGCGCGTTAGTGTGAAACAGCGGCAGCGCGGCGAAGATCACGCTGCTCTCGTCCAGCACGTTGCTGGCGCGGATCATCCAAGCGTTGGACACCTCGTTGGCGTGCGTGCGCGCGGCGAGCTTCGGCGTGCCAGTCGTGCCACCGGTATGCAGGTAGCTGGCGATGTCCTCCGGCGCCGGCGGAGGTCCGGGCAGCTTCGCCTCCTCAGCGTCGGCCATCCGCTCTTGCAGGTAGGCGACCTTGACGCCGTCTAGCGGCTCGAGCGCGGGCGGCTCGCCCGAGACGGCCGTCGGGCGCAGCGCCAGCAGCGCTCGCGCGCCGATGCTCGCAGCGATCGCTCGGGCATGGGCCCAAACACCCTCGTCGAGCTCGGGTCCCGAGGCGACGATCACCGTCGCGCCGGAAAGGCGCACGAGCTCGACGGCGTGCTCAGGCGCCAAGCCGGGATTGATCGGCGCGTAGATCCCGACCGCCTCGGCGGCGAGCAGCAGCGGCAGCAGCTCCGCGCAGTTGACCGACACGGCCGCGACCGCGTCGCTGCGACCCACGCCGAGCTCGGCCAGTACGGCCGCGGCTCGGTGCACGTCGCCAGCGAGCTCCGCGAAGGTCCGGACGAGCGGTGTGTGGAACCGCTCCGCGTCGGGCAGCACCGACACGGCCGGGCGGTCGGGCCACAGCTCAGCCGCCCTCCTCACCAGCTCGTAGGTGCTCGCGGGCAGGCCGCGATCGCCCAGCGGAAAGCGCTCGATCGCGGCCAGCTGCGAAGGTCCGCTGAAGGATGGCCAGAGCAGATCGTCCGTCGAGATGTCGCTGGCGCTCATCGGCGCGTCTCCGACTGTCCGGTGGGTGAGGGGATGTAGTTGGCGGCGGTCACTCGCTCGATCGTGATCTCGAGCAGCACGCGGCCGACCTCAGCCAGCGCCTCGTCGCTCATCGGTTCGGGCGGCTCGGCGGCGTTGGAGATGCGCTGCATGACCTTGGCGGTCGCCGCGCCGATGTCGTTGGTGAGGATTTCGGCGGGGCCCGAGAACGTCGCCGATGGATATGGCGGCTCGTGGCCCATCACGCACAGCGACGCCCACCCGGCCCGCCTCACGTCCCGGGCCTTGAGGCGCTCGGCGAGCGTTGAGCTCAGCAGTCGCTCGCCGTCGCGCGCGAAATACACCAGCGACTGACGGGGCCGGCCGTCGGGAGCGAGTGTCGCGAGGACACCCACCCGATTAGCATCGAGGAACTGGCGCAGCTCTTCGGTCAGTGCGCCCATTGCGGAGCCTCCTCGCTCTCCGGCACGACGAACCCGTCGGGCTCCTCGACAACGGTGTTGCGCAGCTCGCCGATCCCGTCGATCTCGATCCTCACAACGTCCCCGATCTTCAGCAGTCCCTCGGGGAACGGCTGGCGCACGGCGCCGATTCCGGCCGGCGTGCCAGTGGCGATCACGTCGCCCGGCTCGAGCGTGAACGCCTCAGACAGGTGGGCGACCTGCTGGTAGCAGTTGTAGATCATCTCGCCGGTGTTGCTGTCCTGGCGCAGTTCGTCATTGACGTAGGTCCTAAGCCGCAGGTCGTGGGGGTCTCCGAGCTCGTCGGCCGTCACAAGCCAGGGGCCGAGCGGTCCGTGCGTGTCGAACGACTTGCCCATCGTCATCGTCGGCGTGCGCACCTGCCAGTCGCGCACGGAGACGTCGTTGGTGATCGTGTAGCCGGCGATCACCTCGAGGGCGCGTTCCACCGGCACGTGCCGGCAGCGAGTCCCGATCACGACCGCCAGCTCGCCCTCGTAGTCGAGCAGGTTCGAGACGCGCGGCATGTGCACCTCGTCATCGGGGCCGACCACGCAGGTGATCTGCTTGTTGAAGAACACCGGGAACTGCGGCGCCTCCATGCCCGACTCGGCGATGTGGTCGGCGTAGTTGAGGCCGATGGCCAGGAACTTTCGCGGCAGCACGGGCGCCAGCAGCCGGACCGCCTCCAGCGGATGGCGCTCCTCCGCGTCGTCCCGATCGACTACATATCCGTCTTCGATGACGCCATAGCGCGGTCCCGCGCCGGCGTCGAAGCGACAGAGCCTCATGACTTCATCTCCGGGATCTCGACGGGCGCCTGCTCGGGTGCGTAGCCGCCGGACATCGCCTTGGCGTGGATCTCGGCGAAGCTCATGCCATCCGCTTGGTCGGCGGCGACCTGCGCGGGGTCGACGAACACACCGATCGGGTTGGCCTTGAACTCCTCGGAGGTCCGCATCCACTCCGCCGACCTCTTCCAGTCCCCGAAGCAGTCGACCTGGAGCTCGACGTTGTTTCCGTCGGGATCAGCGTAGTAGTAGGAGAGGGTCATCCCGTGGTCCAGGCACAGCGCCGGTGTGATGCCGGCGTCGCGCAGGCGCAGGTAGCTCGAGTTCAGGTCCTCGAAGCTCCCGTACTCGAACGCCGAGTGGTGCATCCCCGTCCGGGTGTCCTTGTCCGGGTCATCGACGAAGTTCGGGAACGCCAGCAGCGCGACCCGGTGATTCGCGGCGTCGTTGGACAGCCACGCGCCGACCTGGTCCTGGAAGATGACCTCGGCACCGACGAGCGTGCCGTAGAAGTCGATCATCTCCTGCAGGCGGGTTGTCTTGAGATTGACGTGGTGGAAGGTCGGGTGGATCACGGTGGTGTCGCTCATGCGAGAGCTCCTGAGGTCGCGGGGGTCGAGGTGATGTTCAGTTGGGTTCGAAAGTCGTCAAGCAGGGCGGGGACGGCCTCGGGGGACGCGGCGCCGCCGAACACGTAGAAGTCGGGACGGACGAGCACGGCGTGCGCGTTGTGCTGCGACAGCCACGCGGTGAGGCGCCCATCGCAATCGCGGACACCGTGCGGCGCAGCCGGGTCAAGCGACGCGACCGTCGCCTCAAGGGTGTCGAGCAGCGTGCGCTGCCGGTGGGAGAGATGTTCGAACGGGTCACCGTCGGCGACGATCAGCTGGAAGCCGCCGCCGACGACGTCGTCGAAGCGTCCCTCGCGGCCCGCGCCCTCCACCACTCCCTGAACGCTCAGCGTCCCAGCAAGTGGATCGGGTTCACCGATCGGCTGGTGGAGCAGGCCGACGGTCAGCGGCGCAAGCTCGAGCGGCGGCGGAGGGCCGGCGGCGCGCAACGCCGCGTCGCGCTCGGCGGCAGCCTGGGGGTCAAGCTGGCAGAGGACCTTGCCCAGCTCGATCGCGAGCTGGATCACGGCCTCGTTCTGCGGCTGTCGCTCGGCGTCAACGGTGTCCAGCAGCCGCTCGGGGGCGAGACCCCGAAGCACGAAGTCGAGCTTCCAGGCAAGGTTTGCGGCGTCGCGCAGCCCGGAGCACAATCCCTGACCGAGGAATGGCGGCGTCAGGTGGGCGGCGTCGCCGACCAACAGCACGCGCCCCTTGCGCATCCGGTTGGCGAGCATCGAGCGGAACTCGTAGACGGCGCTGCGAGTCAGCGGCCCATCCGCTGGCCGGTACCACGGCTCGAGCAGCGACCAGACACGATCGGGATCCTCGAAATCGGCCGCCAGCTCGTCGGGACGCAGCATGAACTCCCACCGCCGGTGCCGGGGGCCGCTCTGCACGTGGGTCGTCGGCCGGTCCGGATCGCACCACTGGCAGGCGATCGGCAGGTCGCCGAGCGCGTCCATGTCCCGCGGCTCGGCGTCGACCACGAGCCAGCGCTCCTGGAAGCCAAGGTCGCGCCGTGTGATCCCAATCGCCTCGCGCACGAACGAATTCGCACCGTCGGCACCGATCACCCACCGTGCGTACACGGTTCGCCGATCGCCGGTGAGGGCGAGCCCGCCGAACGCGTCATCGACCCGCCGGACCGTGAGCTCCACTCCTTTGCCCGTGCCGAGGAGTTCCTCGGCGACCCAGCCACGTTCGACGGTCACGCGCGGCTGGGCGCAGCCAAGGCGGTCGAGCGCGGCCTCCAGCTCGGGCTGGAAGAACATGTAGTCCGAGTCCCAGCCCGACCGAGCGAGACCCTCAACGTCGAAGCGCAGCAGCAGTTGGCCGTCCGCCCCGAACCACTGGTAGTCCTGGACTGGGATCATCTCATCGGCGAGGGTGTCGGCGAGCCCGAGTGACTGCAGCAGCCGCATGACCTCGTGATCGAGGTGAACCGCGCGCGGCAGGCGGTAGATGTCGGTGAAGCGCTCGAACACCGCCACCCGATGACCGGCTCGACCGAGCAGCGCCGCCAGTGCCTGCCCCACCGGGCCGTAGCCCACGATCGCCACGTCAGCGTCGAAACCTGGAGCAGTCATGACGTGACCCCGGAGCCGGCTGCCACGAGCCGGGTAGCGACGGAGCGAGCGAGGATCTGACTCAGCGCGCCGGCGAGCGCGCCCCGGGGGTCCCCCGCCGACGTCGCCTGTCGCCAGGCGATGAAGCGGTCCGGTCGAACGAGGATTGCGCCGTCGCTTTGGATCTCGCGCTGGCGCAACCACGCGCAGCGAGGGTCGTACAGCTCCCCGTCGAGGTGACCGATCCGAACTGCATCGAGCGGGAGGCCGGCGTCAGCGGCGAGCTGCCTGGCCACCTCGCACCACGCCTCGCCATCCTCACCCGCGATCACCAGGAAGCGGCCGGGGGCGACCAGATCCTTGATCGGCCGGCGGTTGCCGTTCTCGTCGTCAATCCAAGCGTGCGGCAGCGGTGCACCCGGACGCGTTGACGGCTCGTAGACGCGGATACCGTCGAGCGGCAAGGGCGCCGGGGTACCGTCGGGCACAATCGCCGCTGACTCGTAGCTGTAGCCGTACTCGACGTTCAGCTCGGAGAACTCCATCGACTGCGCCCGCATCATCCGACGCACGCTCGAGCAAACCTCGGCGTCCTCCGGATGGCCACTCCACATGCGCCGCAGCAGCTCGAGGTTTTGCTCGGGCGTGTTCTCCGGAACGACGCCAAGCGCCGTGCCGATCGAGAAATGGTTGACCGCGTTCTCAAGCGAGCGCTGGCAGTTGCGCTGATCCACGGGCCGCCGCTCGGCTTCGTAGGTGTCGAGCAGCGCCGGCGATGCGTGGCCGGCCAGGACGGCGGCGAGCTTCCAGCACAGGTTCTGCGCGTCGTGGATCGCGCTGGTCAACCCAAGACCACCGGTCGGCGGGTGGCGATGTGCCGCGTCTCCCACCAGGAACACACGCTCGACGCTGAACGCGGAAGCGATCACCGCGTCGACCGACCAGCGAGTGATCTTGTGGATCTCCATCGGCAGCTCACCGATCCCGAGCGCCCGGCGAGCGTCTGCCTCGACCTCCGCGTCCGAGTTGGCGCAGTCGACCGGGTAGTTGAGGTGGATCACCCACTCCTCGGAGTCTGGCCCCCACCGTTCGGGTCCCATCGGCACGAGCACCGCGAGCACACCAGCCTGCGGCGAGTAGATCCAGCGGATCAGGACGTCGGCATCCTTCGCCCAGCGCGAGAAGTCCGCCGAGACGTGGAGTGTCGCCGTCTGCGTCACGACCCCGAGGCCTTCGTACTCCACGTCGATGAGCCCAGCCACGCGCCGTCCTCCGTCGGCGCCGACCAGGTACTCGCAGCGCACCGTGTATTCGCGCCCTGAGCCGTTGTCCCGGATCGCGGCCAGCACGCCGTCGGCGTCCTGCTCGAGGTCGAGGAGCTCGTGGCCGAAACGGATCCGGCCGGGTGAGAGCTCCTCCGCGCGAGCCTTCATCAGTGGTTCGAGGCGAATCTGCGGCAGGTTCATCTGCCGCCACGCGCTGGCGGCTCGCCAGCTCTCATCGTCCCCGCCGGCGCCCCAGCTCTCAAGCCGCGCAAGACGGCGTCCGTAATCCGGATCGGGACCGGTGAGGCCCGCGTAGAACGCGGTCGCGGCCATCTGCTCCGCGGGCGTGCCGCGTTTCGCGATCGCCTCCGCCACGCCGACATCGTCGAGCACCTCCATCGCCCGTTGATTCAGGACATGCGCCTTGGGCAGATCCGATGTCGTCGCGCGGGCGCTGACGAGCAGATGCTCGACCCCCTGGCGGGCCAGGAGCATCGAAGCGGTCAGTCCCGCGCCACCGCCGCCCACGATCAAAACCGGAACTTCATTCTCAAGAGGTGCTGTCAAAGTCATCGTCTCTCCTCGACTCAGGAATTGGAGTGAACACTACAATACATGAATTGAAGTGTCAACTCCAATTTGTCTGATATCGTCGAACCATGGCTGTCCGCGCCGACGTCACCCCCAACCGCCGCGGGATGAAGTCCCGCGAACTCGTGCTGGACGCCGCCGAGCACGTCATGGCGGAGCACGGCTTCGAAGCCGCGACCCTCGCCCGCGTCGTCGAAGAAGCCGGTATCCCGATGAGCTCGGTCTACCACTACTACGGCTCCAAGGACGGAATCCTGCTCGCGGTCATGGAACGCGGAGCAGAACGCTTCTTCGACGATCTGCCCATCCCGAACCGGCGGCTCGGACGCCCCGCAACCCACTTGGCCACAGTCCTCTCGACCGCGGCCCGAACGCTCGAGCGCCATCCCAACTTTCTCCGCCTGCTGATCGTCTTCGCTGTGCAGCCGCCCGCGCGCGCCGGCGGTGAAATCGAGGCTGTCGTGACGCGTGTACGCCAGCTCGGGCTCGACCGCCTCCGGGAGCAGATCGCGCTCGCATTCGGCGACGATCCCAACAACCCCGTGACCATTCGGCTCGCGCGGATCGCCCTCGCCGCGGTCGACGGCGCGTTCGTAGCCTCTCAGGCCGACCCCACAGTCACGCTCGAGGAGTTGCTCGAGCCGCTCGTGCCCGCGATCGTGGGCGCGCGCCGCGCGCTGCTGGCTAAAGCGCACTGAGAAGAAGGCTGGCGTTCCATCATCCATGTCGCAGACGGTGAAGCCCGCCTGGGTGAGCGGTCATCACATGTTTCGCGTGATTTCGCCCGGATGGAGCACTCACCGAGAGATCCCGTACCGGAGCTCGGCGCGAGCGGCGCGATCGCCGCCGTCATCATGCGTTTCGCGTGATTGGCCAGCTACATCCCGCGGCGGCGTAGCCTCGCCATCAGCGCTCGGTTCGGGTCCTGGTCGCGCTCATCGCGCAGGAACTGAATTCCAACCAGGATGGCCCGCTTGACCTCATCGCGGAGCGCCCGGGCGCCAGACGTGTCGTCGAAGCGGCTACCGAAGCGAGTGCTGTCGATCGGCTCTCCAAACCAGAAATACAGCCGCTCGGGCCGGGGTATCGGAGTTGCCCCGACTCCGCGGATGACCGGCGGTGTCGGGAAGCCCATCAGCTTCTCGTAAAGATGGGCGAACTGACCGTAGATCGGCGTGTTCTGGTCGATGATCACGTCGAGCATGTCGTCGGCCCCCACGGCCGCGAACGGGACGATCGGATAACCGTGCTCGATCGCGAGCCTGGCGAAGCCGATGCGCTCCCTCCACAGAAGCTGGTACTCCTGGCCGCGCCGCTTGTTGACCTCACGCGAGCCGCCGGGGAAGACCAAGATCGTCTGCCGACCGCGCATTAGGGCCCGGACGTTGTCACGGGTACCGCGAACCATCCCACCCACCGCCAGGAGATCGCGCCAGATCGGAACCGCGTAGTGGGCGTGCTCGCCAAGGCCGCGGATCGCCAGTCGGCGGCGCTTCCAGATCTCGGCCATCATGAACGGCAGGTCCAGGAACCCATAGATGGTGTGGTTGCCGACGAGCAGCGAGCCGTCAGCGGGCAGGTGCTCGACGCCGTAGAGCTTGGGCTGGATGACACGGCTGAAGGGCTCGAGCAGCGAGACGAGGCGATCGATCGAGGACTCGGCGGGCAGCGCAGGAATGTCGGGCGATGGCTCGGTCATTGCACGCGCGCCTGGCGCTACCTGACCTTGATCTGATTCGTCACCCCGACCACCCCGCTGAGGCTCGTGACGTCCTCGACCGCAGCGGCGCTCTCCGCATCGTGCCTGGCATAACCCGTCAGTGTCAGGTGGCCGCGCAAAACCTTGACGTGGATGTGCGTCGAGCGAATCCTGACGTCGGCGGTCAGGCGCTGCAGCGCCGCAGCGCGGATCTCGTCGTCGGGGCGCCGGTGCGCCACAGGAGGATGGACCTTCACGTCGTCGACGATCACGTCAAAGACGCCCTCGACGTGTCGGGCGTCGTGCGCTGCGGCGAGACGCTCGGGAAGGCTCTCGACCGCCTCACGCAGCACGACCGTTCCAATCTCGTCGACCGATACGGCGATCAGCTCCGAATGCTTGATGCGCGGATCGC
>Ga0116216_10001435_pt1 | contig 16643 bp, 20 predicted proteins | sample Sb_taG_11_FD_89696 | JGI IMG/M metagenome (GOLD analysis project Ga0116216, IMG submission 89696) | Peat soil microbial communities from Weissenstadt, Germany - Sb_50d_3_AS metaG | ecosystem: Environmental > Terrestrial > Soil > Wetlands > Peat | place: Germany: Weissenstadt | collected 2010-09-21
CGAGGGCCGCGAAACGCTTTGCGCAAAACGATAAGCCAGTACACCGAAGAACCCTCTGCGCGCGCCGGTCCTCTCACGGCCACCGTCCAGCGGAAAGGCGGTGCGCCGCAGACCCTCAGCGGAGTGCTGAGTCTCAGGATGAGCGCGCACGGGAAGATCGACTGGGACTTTCACCGGTAGTACCGCTGCGCGCATGGCGCTTGGCTTCTACCGCCGAGCGGCTCTCTTTGGAAAGGTGAACTCCGGCACGTGCACACCTTTGGCTCAGCTCTCCCGAGATCGGCAAGCGACTCTACATCGCCACGACCACCGTCGAGACGCACCGGCGTCCGCCCCTCGACGCGATCCGCGCACAGCCTTCGGGCGGCCCGTATCGTGGCAGGGTGGAGGGCCGGCGCCGGTCCGATCGCTGCGTCCGCGTCTGCCTTCCACCGCAGGAACACGCCCGATCCGCACGTCTGAGGAGCAGGATGCGGGTAGTCGGAATCTGCCACGAGGGGAAGCGTAGCGCCGCGCGCGCTGAACCCCCCTTCACTAACAGGCGTGGCAGTTTGGACGGTTCCCATTTACGCGGTCGAAGCGATGCCGGCGAGGGTGGTGTCCTACCCTGGGGAAAAAAGTAGACTCGTCCCATGGTAAGCGTTTTCGTCTGTGATCGAGGTGCATCCTGCCAGCTCGGACATCGCCTTGGCGATACGGTCCGACAAGTACGCGTGAGAAGGAAGGGCCGAAGCGCGCGGGCGACGGCTCAATCTGCGGCCGATGACTTTTTCTCAGACGACACGAATCTCGGCCAGATGCAGGTGGAGGTCACCGTCGAAGAGGAGGAAGAGGAGGAGGATTAGGGCACGAGGATCGGACTGAGCCCGCTTGTCCTTCCGGGCAGCAAAATCACTGGCCAAAATGGATGCACGAACCGCCGCTATTGGCGAATCCACACGTACCACCGCCCAGCACGGCCGTCACCTCAATATCTCGGCCCGGAGTCGCACGATGAATTCGAAGCGAGAGAGAGCGAAGCGCGCATCTCGCGTGAAGACCAAAGCGCGGCGCCAGCTTGGTAGGGATTCGAGCGAACGCGAGCGAACGCGAGGTAAAGGACTTCATCGTGGGGGCGATCGAGGCATCGCTCTCGGAGAGCCTCGAGCAAATGGGGTTCTGCAAGCGCGAGGTGAAAGACCTTCTTGCGGGGTCGACCGATGCATTGACGGCGGCGCTGAGGGAGAAGCTCAGTGGTCGCGAGGTGAAGAAGTGAAGCCAAAGCCCAAGGGCGCGAAAGGGCGAGCATGAGCAGAGCAGACGAGGAACGCGAATCGAAGCTTTCGCGCTTCCGGAGTGAGGTGCGCAGAGAGCCGACAGACGATGAATGGTCGTTGCTTTACGCTACACACGCCATTGAACGCGCCCTTTGGGACGATCCAAATACCAGAAGACTTCCTCGGGCTCATCATTGAGGTCGTGAAGAAGGCGGAGCGCCGAGGAGCGAGGAAGACATGAAGCCCAAGCCCCGCAGCGCGCGACGCAAGCCGATAAAGGACGAGCACTTCGTCGACGTTCGCAGAGGCCGAAACAAGGATTGAACGCAACGGTACCCGGTCAAAATATCTCCGGTGACGAGCGCAGGTGGCTTGTGCGCAAAGCACGCTCAGAGGACGCTCCGAAGCTCAACGCCTATTTCGAAAGCCTGAAAGCTGAGGCTCTGCCTTGGTTCTCCACTTTTCCGGAGTCCTGCCAAGGCGGCCCTAGGCATTCCTTTCACCAGCCGATGGTCCGGTTCTACGGCGGGCCGGGTTGCCTGGTTCTTGCACCGGCTGCTGGATGAGCCAACGGTATCCGTCCCAAACGTCGGCATTGAGCGGCCAGCCGTGGCCGAGGACGGCCTGTCCCCCGCCCTCCTTGCGGTAGATCTCAGTTCCGTCCTTTGTGTTGATCGTGCTCACGGTATGACTTCCCCTCTGTGCCAGGGGTAGTGAAATGTTCGCTGGCTTGGTTTCCGTGGCTGGCGCCACGGTCGGCAGGCGGCAGCAGCGGCCATGCCGACGCTGCCAATCAGTATATTAGCGCGCAATGTAGTCGAAGCCAGCAGGCGAGTTCCGGTCGGTCCTGGACAACACTCCTCGAGAAGATTGGACTGTTCCTTCACGAGGCACTGGACGGTGCCATCGGCAGAAGAAAGGCTCTACGGGTCCTCTCACGATGGGGCGAACGCTCTCGACGTGCTGTTCCCCTAACTGAAAAGCACGAGCTCGTAATCGCGCGACTTTGAGCGCGCTAGGATCTCGCTCCTGGGGGCACCGGATTGCAACCGGGGCCCGCCCGCTCCGGCGGGCCAGCCCCCATCCTTCCCTACGGAGCGCCGCGAGGGAGCGCGCGGCATGGCACGGAAGAGGCGGCAGGATCCCTCTGAGCCGAAGACGCAACACCATCCCAAGCGTCTGCGCACCGTGCGTGCGTTCAACAAGATGCTCGGCGCCCAGGTGCCCAAACCAGACCGGTATTGGGATCTAGGTGGACGCTTCGGCGGTCTAGAGACAGCGCCTCCACCTCGGGTGGACACTATATGGAGTAGAATCGTTAAGAAACCTCGGAACGGACCTCGGTCGCTGTTCCCGGACAGGTCCGAGCTCTAGTTGCCACCCAGGGTGGCCTCAAGCGCCGCAGCTTCGCGCTCAAGGCTCCGCATTCCGATCCGACGCGCTGCTGCAAGCGAATCTGCGAGCAAGGTGCGAGCGCGTTCTGCATTGTCAGGCTTCGCGCGCTCGGCCAGCGCCCGCGCCCACCAGTAGCGGGTGCGTGCTGCAAGGACGGGCGCGCGGAAACCCTCCTCGAGCGCCTGCGCTACGTCGCGTTCCGCGATTCGCGCGCACGTCTCCGCAAGGTGCCACAGCCCAAGCGGCGCTTATTTCGCGACCGGGTTCTCAGACGCGATGAAGCTCTCGCTAGTGAGGTAACCTCGCGACATGAGTTGCGACGTTCCAGATGTGCCCGAACGGATCCTCGAAGCTGCCGAGCCGGTCGCCCCATTCTTTATCTGCCACCGGACTGATCACTCTCGCGCCTTCGGCAAGGGCGCGCTCGAACACTGCCTCCGTGTTAGCAACATACATATAAAGGCTCGCCGAGGAGCCGCGGAGGGATTTTGGACTACGCGGCCATCCTTCGCCGCGGTGCTCCTGTGAGTGTTGCGAGAATTCATCAGAGAGCATCAGGGGCGAATCTCCGATTCTAAGCGTGGCGTGGCTCACCTTGCCGCCGGGCTCATCGTGACGCTCTATTACCGTCGCATCGAATACCCTCTTGTAGAACTCGATCGCGCGGACCGCATCCGCGACGCACAAGAAGGGTGTTAGCGTATGAAACGCCTCCGGAATCACACTCGATGTCGTAGCCATAGATGGCCTCCTCGAGATTCGGCGAAGTCGCCGGCATGATCGATGACTAGCGCGCGAAGAGTGACGCTGTATTGTAAACATTTTTCCGACCGTGCCGTTGAGATCTAACCATCGGGCAGCACGTGGCTAAGAAGCGCGACCGGCGTTACACCTGCGAAACTATGGAACTCCTTGATGAAGTGCGATTGGTCGTAGTACCCACATTCGAGGGCTATCTCTGACTATCGCGCACTCCTGACGCAAAAGCTCGGTGTCGGCCGAAGATCGAGATATGGCTTGCTATCCGGATCGTTGCTCATGTTCCGCCCGACTCGATTCACTACACGGACAGCTTGATTGAAGCGCAAGAGTCGTGCGGTCGCCTTCGGAGGCAGGCCAACATGTTTGCGAAATTGCACGATCAGGTGACGCCGGCTGCATCGCAGTTCGGCCGCGAGCATTCCAAGAGCGCGCTCACAAAGAGGGCCGCCCACCAAGGGCCGTAGAGAACCCGTCCGGCCATGAGTGATTGACGGGCCGAGCGGTAACCTCAACGAGAGCCCCCGCGCTGGATCGGCGAGAGCACCCTCGGCTGCGCCTCGACCGCCTCGACGAGCCGCCGATGCTTCACGCCCTCAGTCTGGCGCAGGGGTGCAACGCCGACCGTCTTGCCGGCGGGAGGCTCCTCGGCCGCGCCTGGTCGCCAGTCTCGCGGTGCCGAGATGGCTTTCGCGCTGGCTCGATCACGGCCGGTGGCATCTCTTTGGTTACAGCCTTGCAGGCTGTCGTCGTTGGTCACCGTTGGTTTGTGCTTGACGACCTGAGTTCCGAAGCTCACGGTCGTGATTTAGCTCTAGGAGCCCACAGCGACGCGTTTTTCGACTGCTTCGTACTCGAGGCCGAATAGGCGGCTGCGGGCCGCCTGCTTTCGCGCGAGTTCTACGTGGGCCTCTTCTACATCATGCACCTTTTCCACGACTTAGCTCAGTGCTTGCCGTAATCGAGCGCCACGCCCTTGCGCTGGGCGATGATGTAGGCTTCGAGGGCGCGCAGCCGCTCGTCGTTGGGGTCCATCGTCTTGCCCTTGACGGGGTTCTCGATACACCAATCGATCATGTCACGCAGCAGAGCCACGCGCTGCAACTGCACCTGGTATTTTGGATAGGTCTCCGGATGGGTATTGGACGCGTCAGGATGGCACATGTCACAGCTCACCCCGATCGTACCGCCCAGCAGTTTGTCGCTGTGAAAGATGCGCTTGCCTTCCTCGACGAATTTCTGGGTCTCAGCCTGCCACACCTTGAAGTCGCGCTCGTGAAAGCTCGCGTAGGTATCGCCCTGCTGCTGTTGGCCTTGCGCCGGCTTCTGGATCTGCACGCCTTGTATCTGCGGGGAAGTGGCCGCAGCGGCCGGGGAGGGTGCGGCGGCGGGCCCGGGCGCGGCTGGTTCGGCGGGTGGGCTTTGCGCCTGCGCCATCTCCCAACGCTCGCCAGGATGCGCCTGCTGCCACGATGCCATCAGGTCGCGCGTCACTTTTGAGGCCTGCTCGCGGCTCATCCGCTGGCCGGGCTCGAGTCCTTGGACTTCCACGCTGGTCTTGCCGTCGCAGAGCATGACGACAACGCCGCCATTCTTGGCGGCGGGCGCCTGATGGTCTGCCGCCGGTTGTTGTTGTGCTTTAAGGGCTGCCGGCAGAACGGCGAGTCCGGCGATTGCGGCCACGGCGCTGGCAACCGCGAGAAGTACGACTGGAGTGCGATACATGGCTTTCACCTTTGACCCATCAGCGCGCCCAATGCGGTGGCGCGTTCAATAGCTGTCGAATTGCGGCGCGGGCGGACGGTCGCTCTTGCCGCCCGACACCAGATAACCGGCCGGCACAGATACCGGGTTGCGATCCCACAGGCTGTAGATCGAATCGACCATAGCGTCGTCGCGCATCACGAACTGGCCGTCGCCGCAGCCGTCGAGCTGGTCGAAGGGGTCAGCACGGTTCATCTGAATGGTGAGCGGCGGCAGTCCCTCCGGAGCGTACGGCCACGGCCACGCGGTCGAGAGCATCCCGTAAAAGTTGATGTTCCCGATGCGATTAAACAGCATCTGATGGGTGTGGCCATGGATCACGGTCACGTTCTGGAAAGGCGCCAGGAGCGCCTGCACCTGCTCGGCGTCCTCGGTCCAGAAATTCCAGTTGCGGTAGTACTTGTATAGCGGCGAGTGGGAAAAGACGACGACCGGCGTGGTGCGCGGCACCTTGGCGAGGTCATCGGCCATCCACTTGCGCTCCTCGTCGCCGACCTCGAAGCGCGACTGGACCCCATTGTCCAGGCCCGCCACAGTCTGCATGCGCTCCGCGGGGGTCATCTTGCGCGTCGTCCAGAAGTCCTGCTCATGAACGCTCATCAGGACCACGAAATGAACGCCCTTCCAGTCGAAGGAGTAGTTCGGCGGACCGAAGATCTCCTGCCACGCTTCGCCCATGTCAAAGAACCAGTCGTGCTCGCCGACCATGATCTTCACGGGCGCCTTGAGCTCGGCCAGGATTTGACGGCCCAAGTCGAGCTCCTTGCGTCTGCCAAGTTGGGCTAGGTCACCACCGAACAGCACAAAGTCGGGCTGCGGGTCGAGGGCGTTAACGTCCTGCACGGCCCGGACCGCGGCGCGCACGAAGCGCTGATTGAGCGTGCGCTCGTAAAGATGGGTGTCGGAAACGTAGGCGATTCGAAACGGGGCGCTGCCCTGTTTGCCAACCGAGCCGAAGTCCTTTTGCGTCGCTGCGTTGGCGAATTCGATTAGCTGAAAACTGTGCGGTGGCAGCAGGCCCCGCGCCAGCACGGCGCTGGCGCTGGCCGCCGCCACCTTCAGAAAGGAGCGGCGATCGAGTTTGCGCAAGCCGCGCATGACCGAGTCCCTTTGCTCCATGAACTTGGTCTCAACACTTTTGTGCCGAACTGCCATGGTCCACCTCGGTTGCAGTGGTTGATGGTGGCCGCACTATCTGCCGCCCAGCAGCGCCGGATTTTCGCCCATCTGGGTTGGCCCGATATCGCCGAAAGGTCCCCCCAGCCCCGGCCCGTTGCGCCCCGTAAGACCCATCGCGGCAGCGGTGTCACGCTGTGGCCGATCGGTCCGCGAGCGCTTGAATTGCGCCCGATACTCGACCTGCGCGGCCCGGGCGTATTCGGGACTGGTCAAAGTGGCGAGAAAGGCCACCAAGTCGTCGATCTCGGGCTCAGTCAGGCCGAGGGGGACGATGCCGCCATCCAGGAACGGGTTCTGCACACCACCCTTGTTGTAATGGTCGACCACGTCCCACAGCGTGGCCTGTGAACCGTCATGAAAGTAAGGCTGGGTGACGAGCAGGTTCCGTAGCCCCATCGTGCGGAATCCGCCGATATCGTGAGGATCGCGGGTAACCAGGAAACGGCCCAGCTCGCTCATGTCGGTCTGGATGGCGAGTTCGTCGAGCTGCTGGGCGCTCCCGCCCCGGGCCAGAAGCGCCAGGGCCTTGCGCGCCAGCGGCACGAAATCGGACTTGTGGGCGGAAACCCCGATGTTGTGGAAGCGGTTATCGCTGAAGAGCGGCTGTGTCAGGTTGACTCCGTGACACGACATGCAGCGCCCCTTGCCGTTGTAGATTGACCAGCCGCGCCGGGCCTGATCGCTGATTGCCTTTTCGTCGCCGCCCAGGAAGCGATCGAAGGGGGTGTTGAAGGAAACCTGGCTCCGCTCGTAAGCGGCGAGCGCGCGCTGTAGATCGGCCAGCGTCACCGGTCCGCCGAACACCGCCTTGAACTCCGCCTGGTATTCGCTGATAGCGCCGACCTTGGCGACCACTTCGTCGAAGTTCTTCATCCCCATCTCGATCGGATTGATGATCGGATCCGTGGCTTGCTGCTCGAGCGTCGGCTCGCGTCCGTCCCAGAACTGCAGAACGTTAAACGCCGCGTTGAGCACGGTCGGCGCGTTGCGACGCCCGAACTGCTTGTGAATTCCGTCGGAGGTCGGCTGCTGGTCGGTGAAACCCTTGTCGGGCTTATGGCAACTGGCGCAAGCCTGTGTATTGTCTTCCGACAGCCGCTTGTCGAAGAACAGTTCCTTACCGAGCGCCACCTTGGCGGGATTCTGCGGATTGTCGGCTGGAGTCAGCCATCCGTAGAGTTCGTGGGGAAAGCCGGTCTGGTCCAGGGAGCGCGGCTCAGCGAGTGGGCTGTTCGCCTCCTGGCCCGTCGCGAGCGAGGCCCCACTTACAAGCGCGAGTAGCAACGAAAAGAGCGAAATCCGTGCGTTCGACATTGGCGCCTCATTAGCCGGACTGCGCCGACGAACTTGTTTTCGTCAACATATCATCGTTGTCAATTGCCAGTAAATCAATTTTCTGCTCTCCAGGCTCAACGTTCTCCGGCGGCTGCTGCGCGATGACGTTGGGAGACGCGTAGCCATAGTGCGGCGGCGGGTAGCACCACGACCAGGGATACGCTGCGCCCCACCACCCGAACGCGGGGCCAAACCCGAGCGCGACGCGCGGGCCGCGGAAGCCAAAGCCGTGGCCGAAGCCATGAAACCCGCCGTGAAATCCATCGTGGAACCCGCCGTCGGGCCCCCCGCCCCGGGCCGAGCTGGGTGAAGGTCCGAGCAGCAGCAGCACTCCCAAAGAGACTACGAACGCTGCTCTCTTCACCGTTTCCCTCACGCTACTTCACCGCGGAGGCAATGCGCGCCCACTCGTCCATCTGGACCTTGGCGACGAGCTTGTAGGCGCCGTTCTCCGGACGAAAGATCGAAGCTTCGCCTTCCTTCACGTCAAACCAGTCCTTGCCCAGCGCGTCGACGATGTTGGGACGATGGGAGATGATGAGACTATTGGTGCCGGCCTTGGGTGGCGTGGACACCAGTTTGCGGAAGGCCTCGGCCCGGCGTGCATTCTCATTCGGAGAAACCACGAGGCCGCCCTCAGTGACATCCGAGGTCTTCTCTATGTTCTCGAACCCGGCCAGCACCGCCGTGTCGTAGGCGCGGTTGTACCTGCTTGTGTAGACCTGGCCGATCGGAACGCCGATCTGGCGGAAGGCCTCCCCGAACGCCTTGGCGAGCGCCTTGCCTTTGTCATTCAGAACGCGCTGGCCCGCGATATTGTCGAAGTTCAGCGGGTCCGTATCGGCCTGATCGGGAAACGTCGCACCGTGACGGAACACGATGACGAGCCCACCGGCCTGAAGTGCCTGCACGAGTTGTCGGTCGGTGGGCGCATCGGAAGCGTGCGCCGCCGTGACGGCGAGCGCGGCAGACAGGGCGCAGGTCAGCGCCAGGGTGGTGAGCGTTCGCGTGGTGCTGGAAAGCATGCTGAATCTCCTCTGTTAAGAATTTCTCGCAATCGGAGGGGATCCCTCCCCTCAAGCTCCTTAAACCGGAGCGCGGTCCAGTGTTACCTGCTCATGGACGACGCTGGGAAGGTCTTGCCCCGCTCCGCCCGCTTCGCGTCCGGACGCTAGAAGCACCTGCGCCTCTAGCGGTGGGCGCGGCGCCGGCTGAGGTTCGCCCTGAATGGCCCCCTTGAATCCCCGGATCGCCTCGCCGAGGCCCTTGCCGAGCTCCGGGAGCCGGGCTGGACCGAACACGACGAGCGCGATGCCGAGAATCATCAGTAGATGCAAGGGTTGGAAGAGTCCCTCGAGCATGTCTCTAACCTCCGTTGTTCGCCCGCGGAGCGGGCTCTCCCGACGGCCACGCGACTACCGCGCGACCCTGCGGCTTGGCACTCCCCGACGCAGGCTCGAGCGTCACACGCAGCGCCTCGGGCGGGAACGCAATGGCGTCAAGCTTGGCCACGATGCGCGCTCTGCCCTCGGCGTCGGGCACTGCAGTGCCGAGCGAGATCCACACGCCCTCGCGCAGTAGCCACGCCTGATACACGAAACCGGCAGGCGGTGCGGGCAGGTGCGAGAGCGACAGCACCCCGAGCTTCGTTCCTACTCGTGCACGCCAGTTGGCGTGGGTCTCGGCCGGCGTGCCGGGCGCGGCTTCAAGGCGCAGCGGGTGCACGTCGCTCGACGTTACGAGGTCGAGCGCGCCCTCGTCCCTCTCGAGCGCGGCGCGCCCGCGCATCTCCCGGATGCCCAGCGTCGCCACGGTACCGACGAGGACGAGCGCCAGCATCGCGAGAGCGGGCGAGAGCTGGGCGCGCAATCGCTGGAGCCCCGCACGGATGCGTGTCTTCGCGGTGCCGAGGCGCAGGTTCAGTACGGCCGCGACCTGCTCGTGTGTTAGGTCTTCGAAGAATGCAAGACCAAGAGCCTGCCGCTGAGGAGGCGGAAGCTGCTCGAGGGCCTCCCGCACGGCGGAGCGCCGGAACTCCCGCCAGACCTCCGCCGAGGGCTCGGGGCCCGGATCTGGCAGCACGGCGAGGCGATCAGAATCCGCCGCGCCCGGCAGCGGCTTGCGGCTGCGCCGCCGCAGCTCATTCAGCACGCGGTGGTGAGCGATCTGGAGGAGCCAAGGGCGAAATGGACCGCGCACCGCGTCGAAGGTCGCCGCACCGTGCCAGACCGCGAGGAACACATCCTGCACGATGTCTTCGGCTGCAGCGGCGTCGAGGGTATGGCGCGCGATGCCGAAGACGAGGGGCGCGTGCCTCGCGTAGAGCGTGCTGAGTGCCTCCTGTTGGCCCCCGGCGAGCGTGTGCACGAGTTCCTCGTCCGTCTCTTCAGGCGCTTTGTCAGCCGCGTCGCGACCGTTCATGCGAGGTCCTTCCATACGAATCGGGCCGGCCCTAGCCGAGCGTCGAGTCCACGATGGCGAGCGGCTGGTTGCCCGCGACGTAGGTCACCGAGCGCAGGCCAAGGAACCGGCGCAGCTCTTCCGCGGGCACCTTGAGCGGCCCCGGCCCGGGCCCTTGGCCCGGCGCCGGCTGCGGGTACGCCGTCGACATGGCGGTGTGGAAGGTCATGTTGCCTTCGACCTTCTGGAGTACCTGGTGGATGTGACCGTTCAGCACGGTCACCGAGCCAAAGCGCTTCAGGTAAGCGAGCCCCTGCTGCGCATCGCCCGTCGTCCAGCCCCACTCAGGATAGACCGCCCAAAGCGGGATGTGCGTGTAGACCACGAGGGGCGTACTGCTCGGGAGCTTCTTTACATCATCCTCGAGCCATTCGAGCTGCTCCTGGCCGAGCATCCCCAAGCCGCCGGACTTGAAATTGAGGACGTTCACCAGTCCGATGAAGTGCACGCCCTGGTGGTCGAAGCTGCGCCAGCCGCCGCCCAGCGTGCCTTTGCCGAAGCGGGCAAGATACTCCTTGCCTCCGTCGCTGAAGACGTCGTGCTCCCCGGGGACGAAGAAGGTTCCTCCCAAGGCCACGTCGCCGAGGAGCTGCGCCACCGTGTCGAACCCACCGGCCTTCTGGGCGTGGGTCAGGTCGCCCGTGTGGATCAAAAAGTCGGGTGCCGGGTCGAGCGCACGAATGCGGGCGATCGACTCCTGCAATGTCGCCACCGGATCCATGTTCGGATCCTTATTGAAGCCGATGTGCGTGTCGCTGATCTGCACGAAGCGGAACCCGCTGGCGGGCTTTCCTCCCGCGCCGGCTCGAGGTGCATTCGGAGCGGCTTGGAGTCCAGCGAGTGCTTTGGAGGAGAGGACGCCACCGCTCAGCGTCCAGACGAGGCCCGTCCCCGCCCAGGCCATGCACTTCATGAAGTCCCGGCGGTTCGTGCCCTTGTTGCTCTCACTTTTCGACATCGGATTCTCCTTTAGTGGACGACAATCGTCCCTGTCATGCGAGCGTGTATGGCGCAGTGGTAGAGATAGGTACCCGGCGCATCGAAGTGGAACGAGAACGACTCATCGGTATCGAGCGCCGGCGACGAGAATTTCCCGTCGGCTGAGGTCACCGTGTGGATCTCATCGTCCTTGTTGACCCAGGTGACCGTGGCGCCGGGCTTTACCATGAGAGTCGGCGGATCGAAGGCGAAGTTCGAAATAAGCACCTGCCCGGGCGGCGTCGCAGAGTCCGCGGGGCTCGAGGGGGTCGCCGCCCCGAAGAGCGTGAGGAGCAGGAGGCCGCCGACCGCGGCGATGCCTCGACGGGTGGGGACTCGCTTCAGGGTTTCATCCAGTGCCATGGGGGCAACCTCCTGCTCCGATGTCCTTGGATACACCGCAGGCAGGAATCTGGATTGTGACGACCCTAGGGGGCTCGTCGTGCGTGATTCTCGGAGGGAATCGGGAAAGGGGACGTGGATCCTGCGGGGCCCTTGCTTGGCCACCGCAACACCCCGGTGGCCATTGGGTACGCGGCAGTCTTCAGGGGCGCGCGAAGACCATCACGCTCCAGAATGCGAATAGGAGCAACATCCACCCTGCTGAACCGATGATTACGCCAACCAAGATCCCGATCGCCGGGTCAAGCGGGTGGCTGGTCGCCTGAAGTTGTGCCCGAGGCTCGTCGTCGCGCGACCTCTCGGGCGTGAGGTCGCACATTCATCCGACCGGCAGGTGGTAGCCGTTGAAGAACCAAAGCGCGCTGGAGTACCAGAGTACACCAACGGTGAGGACGAGCAGTCCGCCCGCAATCGGGAGAGCCCAGCCCGGCAGCGTCCGGCTTCGGGCCAAGAGTATCTTCGCGACGAAAGCGCGGCCGATGGGGCGCGCCGCGGTAGCCATCCCCGGCAGCTGAACCCACATCCAGAAAGCGCGAACCAGGAGACGCAGCGCATCGCTGTCGGAGGAGCCGAAAAAGCCAAGCGAGTAGTCCGGTGTACGCTCGAGGCCAAACACGGCCAGAGCTGCCGTAACGAGCTGCTCCGGCAACGACGATCAAAATGAACTGATGCCTCTCCCGCACGATGCCTTCGGCGGCGGCGCGATCGAGGGTCTGCGACGCAATGCCGAAGGCCGGCAGCGTGTCCCGGCCATAGAGCATGTCGGCCGCATCCTGGTTTCCGCCCGCCACCTCGTGCATGAGCTCTTCATTGGTCGGAGTCTTGCGCGTAATCTGGTCGTAGCCGTTCATCGCAGACCCTTCCACGGTCGCCCTCGTGTCTCGCTCAGCCGAGCTTCGTGTCCCTCATGGTGCGCGGCGATTCGCCCTGGAGGCTCGTTCTCACCATGCAAGAGCGGCCGCCCAGGTGAAGCGCCGTCCTAGCGGACGATGATCCTGCCTGTCATTTGGGATTCGGAGCCAGAGAAGTACGTGTAGGTCCCCGGCGTGTCGAAGCGGAACGAGAACGACCCGTCGCTGAGGATTGTCTGCGACGCGAAGACCCCGTCGGCCGAGGTCACCGTGTGCGGCAGCTCATCGTCGTTCACCCAGGTAACGGTGGTTCCCGCGTGCACAGTGCGGGTCGATGGAGTGAAGCCGAAGAGCGACACGCGAACCTGGACAGGCGGGGTTGCCGACTCCGCCCGGCCCGACACGCCGACTGTGGCGAAGAACGCAAGGAGGAGGATGCCGCCGACCGCGGCGACGCCTCGAAGAGTGGGAACTCGCTTTAGGGTTCTATGCAGTGCCACGGGGATAACCTCCAGTTCTGATCTCCTTGGATTGGATACACCGCGACTGGAAGCCTGGATTGTGACGATCCTAGGGGGCTGACCGTGGGCGATCCGCGAAAGGGTAATCGGGTAAGGGGGCCCGTGGATCCTACGGGGCGCTCGCTTGGCCACCCCAAGACCCTCGGCCGTTGGGTAGAGCAGCACCCTTCATCGTCGCGCGAGGACTATCACACTCCGGAGCGCGAATGCGAGCAACACCCACACTGCTGAACCCATGAAAACGCTAACCAAGATGCCGATCACCGGGTCAAGCGGGTGTCCGGTCGTCTGGGGTTTTACACGCAGCGGAATGAGGAGGGTCTCGTCCCCGCGCGACCTCTCAGGGGTCAGATCGCACGCCGCTCGCGGGTTCACATTCCGCATCATTGCTGGTTCCTCGAGAAGGTTTCGCTCGTGTCCCGCACCTTTCGAACGTCCGGTTTCGTGTCGAGCGGTCGAAGGAGCCCGATCAGGGGGCAGGGCTCCTCCGAGCCGACCAGGATCAGCGGGTCCAGGCCCGATTGGCGGAACTCCAGCGACGCGACGCCCTCGTCGGCACGCCTGCGACAAGATGGGGTGTCTGGTAGCGCCGCCACGGTATCGTCGAGTGATACCCAGCCTACAAGAGTGGCAAGCGGGAATCGCCCGCGCACGAAGATGACTTCGTTGTCGGACAACGTGCGTCGGAAGGAGGCCTGTGCGCGCGGCTGCGCGATGCCCGCGACGCGGGCCCGCCGGTCACGCCACCTCGCCAGCGACCCGATGCCCGCACTGTCGCAAGTGACCTGGCCTCGCCGGAAGCTGCCTCCGGGAAGCCCCTCGAGGTACCGCACCTCAGTCTCGGGCATCAGGACGTTTCGACATTCGTCGCTGTCGACCGTGAAGGTGCGGAGGGTGAAGTTCGGGCCCTTGAGGACAGCGTCCAGGTAACCGCCGCGTGGGACCACCGTCTGCACGGCGAAGCCCGTCTCGGTGCTTGGAAGCCCGATTTGCCACACCGCCTGCTGCAGCGAGCACGCCGAGACGAGGAGAGCGAGCCCGATTGGTGCCCAGGCGATGCACTTCCTGAAGCCGCGACCGTTCGTGATCTCGTTGCTCTTGCTCTTCGGCATCGAGGGCTCCAGGGGCAATTCGGCGTCCTTAGCGCACAACGATCCTTCCCGTCATGTGAGGCTGGAAGCCTGAGAAGTACGAGTAGGTGCCGGGCGCATCGAAACGGAAGAAGAACGACTCGTCGCTATGGATCGCCTGCGACGCGAAGACTCCTTCGGTCGAGGTCACCGTGTGCGGCAGTTCGTCGTCATTCACCCAGGTAACGATGGTGCCCCTCTGCACCGTGAGGGTTGGCGGAAGGAAGCCGAATACCGGCGACATACGGACCTGGACGGGAGGTCCGGCGCACTCCGCGCGGGGCACAACCGCCCCCGCGCCGATGAGGGTGAGGAGGAGGAGACCCACAACCACGAACACAGCTCGAAGGGTCAGGACACGCTTCATGAGAAAACCGTGATGCCTCATGTCTTTGTCGCTCCCATCTCTCGAAGTTCGATTCTCATAGGGGATTCGCCGTCGCTAGCGGACGACGATCGTCCCTCTCATGTGGGGTGGACGGCGCAGAAGTACGCGTACGTGCCTGGCGCATCGAAGCGGAACGAGAATGACTCATCGGTATCGAGCGCCGGCGACGAAAACTTCCCGTCGGCCGAAGTCGCTGTGTGCGGCTCTTCGTCCTGGTTGACCCAAGTGACGGTCGTGCCGGCGTTGATCGTGAGGGTCGGTGGATCGAAGGCGAAGTTCGACACGTGGACCTGGACGGGCGGGACCGCGGACTCCGCGCGGCCCGATACGACGACCGCCGCGAAGAGCATCAGGACCAGGAGACCGCCGACCGCGGCAAGGTCTCGAAGATATGCACCTCGCTTCGTGCGAGAGGCGCCGTGACCCGTATGGTTGTGATATTCGCTCTTCGACATCTGACTCTCCTTTGGTGAAGCGCCGTCCTTAGGGGACGGCGACCTCTTTTGTTGCGTGGAGGTGAATGGGACAGAAGTCTGTGCAGGTGCTCGACGCATCGAAGCGGGACGAAGACGGCTTGTCGGTGTCGATGGCCATGGAGGAGAAGGCCCCGGCGGAAGGTCCCATGCGCGATTCGTCGTCCTGCTCGACTTTGACAGTGGTACCGGGCCCGACCATGCGCGTCTGCGGATGGGAGGTGATTCCCGACACGCGCACTTGGAGGGCTCGAAGCACTGACTCCGCGCGCGCAGAAGCCCCGGCTGCTCCGAGGAGCGTGAGGAGCAGGAGACCACCGAACGCGGCGATTCCTCCAACCTTCTGGGCTTGCTTCAAGGGGGTGCCCAATGCCACGGCCGTGACCTCCTGCTCCGTTGTGATTGAGTACACCGCGGGCAGGGCCTTGGATTGTCACGACCCCAAGGCAAGGGACCATGCACGAACTTTAGAGACGAATCTGGGATGAGGTGTAGGCGATGGGCACGGGTATGGCTTTAGCAGGGCGGAGGTCTCGGCGCCGCCGATCGCCTTTCTAAGCGATTTCAGACAGGCTCGGCACCGTGGGTAACGCGCGGGGATGTCCACGTCGACAATCCGGACAGCCATTTGCGGCTCACTGAGCAGCTCATCCCGGCCCGTGAGTACGGCTCATCAGATGGAGCACGTGGCCGAGCTTTTCCTTCTTGGTGCGAAGGTACTCAAGATTCTTGGCGTTGGGCTTGATCTCGAGGGGAACGCGCTTGACGATGGTGAGGCCATAGCCCTCGATGCCGGCTCGCTTGCCTGGATTGTTGGTGACAAGCCGCATCTTGCGCACCCCGAGGTCGAGGAGGATTTGTGCGCCGACCCCGTAGTCGCGCAGGTCCGGGGGAAACCCGAGACGCTCATTGGCCTGCACCGTGTCGAGGCCCTCGTCGTCCTGGAGCGCGTAGGCCTTGATCTTGTTCTTGAGGCCGATGCCGCGCCCCTCTTGACGCATGTAGAGGATGACCCCCCTGCCCTCCTCCTCGATCATCTTCATCGCCGCATGGAGCTGCTCCCCGCAATCACAGCGCAAGGAGCCGAAGGCGTCTCCCGTCAGACACTCGCTATGTACGCGCACGAGCACGGGGTCGTCGGCCCGGATCTCGCCCTTCACGAGCGCTACGTGGTCGACGTGGTCGATGTCGTTCTCGTAAACGTAGGACCGGAACTCGCCCGCGATCGCTGTGGGCACCACAGCCTCCGCCGCGCGCCGCACGAGGTTCTCGTTTCGCAGGCGGTACTGGATGCTCCTCAGATCGGAGATTCCTCCAACCTTCTGGACTTGCTTCAAGGGGGTGCCCAATGCCACGGCCGTGACCTCCTGCTCCGTTGTCATTCAGTACACCGCGGGCAGAGACTCGGATTGTCACGACGCGCGAGCGTAACCTTGGTGAGGGTCAGCGCGTATTAGCCTGCGAGCGACAGGTTTGCTGACGGCTCCAAGACATCCGATCTCCATCCATCGGCCGAAAAGAGGTGCCCATCACAATGACGATTGCTGCGGTTCACTCCATGAACGAGCTCGACGAGTCGATGAAGCGCTTGCAAGCGGACGTGGACGATCACCCGCTCTGGAGCTGCCTCCTCTTTGCGGCGTGCGCAACGGGACGCCTCACGATCGAGGACTTTCGCATCATCTTCGGCCAATACCAGTTCTATTCGCGCAACTTCACACGGTATCTCGCGGGCGCGATGCTCTCTTGCCA
>Ga0116216_10001436_pt1 | contig 16642 bp, 18 predicted proteins | sample Sb_taG_11_FD_89696 | JGI IMG/M metagenome (GOLD analysis project Ga0116216, IMG submission 89696) | Peat soil microbial communities from Weissenstadt, Germany - Sb_50d_3_AS metaG | ecosystem: Environmental > Terrestrial > Soil > Wetlands > Peat | place: Germany: Weissenstadt | collected 2010-09-21
CCGCGACGCCGCACTGGGTTACGTCTGGCAGGCTGCGGCGGCGCTGCACGTCGCCTACGACATCGACCGCCACAGTCCCGTGGCGGAGCGGGACGTCCCCACCGCCGACACCCTCGTCGAGCGGGCGCTGGCCTCGGGCGACGAGCACGCCATCAAGCTGACGGAGGCCGCGCTACGCAGCTTCGGGCGCAGCGGCGAGCCCGCGCTGCTCTTGGCCGCCGCCGATGCCAGCACCCGCCTGAGCGGCTGAAGGAGGGCGCGCGGGGCTTTCGGCCGGGGGCGTGGCTAGTGTCGGCCCGATGGAGTACCGCACGCTTGGCCGCACCGGCATAAAAGTCAGCCCGCTCTGCCTGGGGGCGATGATGTTCGGGGCCTGGGGCACCCAGGACCACGACGAATCGATCCGTATCATCCACGCCGCCCTCGATGCCGGCGTCAACTTCGTCGACACCGCCGACGTCTACTCGTTCGGGGAGTCCGAGGAGATCGTCGGCAAGGCACTGGCGAAGACCAAGCGGCACAAGGTCGTGCTCGCCACCAAGGTGCACGGCCAGATGGGGAAGGACCCCAACGCGCAGGGCAACTCGCGCCGCTGGATCATGGCCGAGTGCGACAACAGCCTGCGCCGGCTGGGCACCGACTACATCGACCTGTACCAGATCCACCGGCCGTCGCCCGAGACCGACGTCGACGAGACGCTCGGCGCGCTGACCGACCTGGTGCGCGCCGGCAAGATCCGCTACTTCGGCAGCTCGACCTTCCCGGCCCATGAGATCGTCGAGGCCCAGTGGGTGGCCGAGCGCCGCGCCCGCGAGCGCTTCGTCACCGAGCAGCCGCCCTATTCGATACTCGTGCGGGGGATCGAGAAGGACGTGCTGCCGATGTGCGAGAAGTACGGCATGGGCGTCCTCTCGTGGAGCCCCCTCGCCGGTGGCTGGCTCTCGGGTGCCTTCGGTCCGGGCAAGGACAACACCAGCCGCCGCTCGGCCATGCTGCCGCACCACTACGACATGGCCAAGCCCGGGAACCAGCAGAAGCTCCAGGCGGTCGGCGAGCTCACCAAGGTGGCCGACGACGCCGGGCTCAGCGTCATTCAGCTCGCCCTGGGTTTCGTGCTGGAGCACCCGGCCGTGACGTCGCCCATCATCGGCCCGCGCACCATGGAGCACCTCGAGTCGCAGCTCCCGGCGCTCGACCTGCGCCTCTCCGTGGACGTGCTCGACCGCATCGACGAGATCGTGCCGCCCGGCACGGACCTCAACGACACCGACGTCGGCTGGGTGCCGGCGGCCATCGCGGACTCGAACCTGCGCCGCCGCCCCCGCTGAGCCGGGATCGAGGGCCGCACCCGCCGGCCCGGTAGCGTCACGCTCTCATGGGCCGGTCCAGTCGCGCGCTGGTGCACCTCGGCGGCCGGGCGGTCGACGCCCTCCCTCGAGGACTCCGGCGGCGGGTGCGTGCCGCCCTGGGCAGGCCGGGACCGCGGCCCGTCACCTTCGACGACCTCGACGCCGTGCTGGCCCGGGCCACCGCGTTGATGGGCAGCGACGCCGACGGGGCGCGCGCCCTGCTCGCCGGCTTCGCGCTCGCGCTGCCCACGCCAGCGCCGGAGGACCCCTTCTCGGAGGCCTACCGGGAGTGGACGTGGGAGCTCTACCGCCGCATCTCGGACCGCGCCGGCTACGACACCGCCAACGAGGCCTCGCCGTTCGACCTGCCGGCCGCCCTGGCGCGCCCCTTCCCCTATCAGAGCGGTTCGCTGACGCTGGTGGGCCGTGACCTGATCGCCCGCGGCCACCTCCTCGACTGCCTGGCGGAGGTGGTGGCGTCGCGCTCCGGGGCGGGGCGTGTCGTCGAGTTCGGCCCCGGCTGGGGGAACCTGACGGAGGACATGGTGGCGACGGGGCTCGACGTCACGGCGGTGGAGCTCGACGAGAAGTTCTGCCGCCTCATCGCGGACCGGTGCCAGGGTCCAGGACGCGTCACCGTGGTGCAGGGCGACATGCTGACCTTCGCCGCGCCCGAGCCGTTCGACGCCGCGGTGTTCTTCGAGAGCTTCCATCATTGCGCCGACCACCTGGCCATGCTGCGGAAGCTGCACGACATCGTGCGCCCGGGTGGAGCGGTGCTCTTCGCCGCCGAGCCCGTGCAGAGGATGGACTACCCGTGGGGCCCGCGCCTCGACGGGCTGTCGGTCTGGTCGAGCCGCACCCACGGCTGGCTCGAGCTCGGCTTCGACGTCGGCTACTTCGACCGGGCGCTCAGCCGCACCGGCTGGACGGGCCGGCGGGTCCGCCTCGGTGCGCACATGGGCGAGCCCGACGTGATCGTGGCCCGGGCGGCGGCGGGTCCCTAAGGGTCCGCCACAGGTAACGTCGTTACGCGGGAAGCCATGCTGATCAAGTCTCAACCCATAGATCGATCGCCTGGCACACAGCGGCGAGGGTAAAGCGAAGATGGAGACATCAGAGGTTCGGCGTGCGGTGGCTGCGGCCGTGTCGACCGCCTCAGCGTTGGACCTGACCGTCGACGACGCGATCGTTCTTCACGACTCGAACAGGCTCGCTGTACGCCTGCTGCCCTGTGACGTCCTTGCGCGAGTCGCACCTGTAGCGCATCAGGTCGCACAGTTCGAAGTCGAGCTTGCTCAACGGCTTGCCGAAACCGAGGGTCCCGTGGCTACTCTTGACCCTCGCGTGGAGCCGCGCGCCTACGAGCGTGACGGCTTCGTGGTCACGCTGTGGTCCTACTACGAACCGGTGACACCTCAGGAGGTCTCACCTGGCGACTACGCGAATGCGCTCCAGCGGCTGCATGCCGGCATGCGGAAACTCGATGTCACGACGCCGCGCTTCACGGATCGAGTCGCGGAGGCTCAACAGCTCGTGGCGAGCCGCGACCGCACACCTGCGCTCGCCGACGCGGACCGGGAGCTTCTCAGCAACACGTTGCGAAGCGGGAGACGAGCGATCGGCGAAAGCGGCGTCGCCGAGCAGCTGCTGCACGGCGAGCCGCACCCAGGCAACGTGCTGAGCACGAAGAACGGTCTGCTGTTCATAGACCTCGAGACGTGTTGCCGTGGGCCTGTCGAATTCGACCTCGCCCATGTGCCCGAAGAGGTCAGTCAGCAGTATCCGGACGCTGATCAAGAGCTGCTCCACGAATGCCGGATCCTCGCTCTCGCCATGGTCGCAGCTTGGCGCTGGGATCCGGGCGACCAACTCCCGAACGGGCAACAAGCAGCGCGAGACCTCATCCGCGCCCTACGCAAGGGTCCACCGTATCCGGCGCTCGACGTCGTGATGGGCCGACTAGGTGGTCCGTAGCCGTACGGGGTTCACGACCCGGGTGCGGTCCAACGCGGAGAGTCCGGCAGCTCGACATCCCCGTACCCGTTGCAGCGTGCCTCGTCGATCCCCAACTCGAACAGGACCCAGCGATCCTCGATGGGAAACGTGGACGCTGCGCTGGCGACCGATCGCAGGCCGGGGTCGTCCAACGGGGTGGCGACGCCGCTGACGAAGAACTCCCCACCTGTCCCGTAGGTGTCGGGCACGCCGTTGTGCAGGGCGTACGAGCGCCGCTCGCACAGGTCGTGCACCTTGGGCGAGGTCGGTTCCATGAAGACGAACAAGCGCCCGCCTCCGACGATGGGCGCGACCGGATGGACCCGAGGGCGGCCGTTCTTGCGCATCGTGGCCAGGTACGCGGCAGCCGCGGCCAGCCGGTCCGCGCCGAAGGCCGCCAGAGCGGGCGCCTGCGTCTCGAATTCGCCCCAGCCGGCCACGCGCTCAGTCTGCCAGCCCGATCCGGACCGGTGCTCGAACAGCGTGGACGGGGTGGGAGAAACCGGCGGGCACGAGCCTTGTCTGCCAGGATTGGCGCGGTGAAGGGGGCGCTGACCAAGTGGCTGGCCGTACTCCGCCGCCCGCTCGGCACGGCGTCGTGCGTGCTGATCGTCGCCACCTGGTGCGTGGTGCTGGGTCTCGGTGGGACCGGAGTCTCCGCCGCCTCGAAAGTGCACGCCGGTGGTTCTCGGACCGTCGGCACCTGCGTCATCGTGGGCCAGCCCTCCGCCACCCACTACACACAGTGCTCCGGCGCGCACCTCGTGGGCGCGACGCTGACCGGCGCCAACCTGTCCCACGCCGTACTGACCCGTGCCAACCTGAGCAACGCCAACCTCGTGGGCGCGACGCTGACCGGCGCCAACCTCGGTGGCGCCGTGCTGACGGGTGCCAACTTGTCCGGCGCCCAATGGGGTGGGACCACCTGTCCCGACGGGACCAACAGTGACGATGCGGGAGGCACCTGCAGCGCACACCTCTCGTCGACCCTCCCGTCGTTGACCACCGGCCCGGCGGGTTCCCTGCCGAAGACGGGATTCGATCCCTGGCCGTTCCTCGCCGCGGCCAGCGGGCTCATCGCCATCGGAGCGTTGCTCCTCGGATGGGCCCGGATCCCGGGAAGGCGTCGAGCCCGGTTCGAGCGTTGCTGAGGCGCGGCGCTTAGGCCGCCTGCTCCTGCTCGCCCAGTTTCGGTTTGCGCCTCGCGTCGAGCCATTCCTGCACGGCCCCCACCAGCGCACCGCCCGCCACACCCACGACGATCCCGGCGATGAATTGCAGGTTCCCGTTGCGGGCTTGCACGCCGAGATCGGTGCCGCTGTTGAGCGTCGGGCTGACCGTGTCCTGTTTCGATCCCGCCGACATGACCGTCCACCTGTCGAACCCGTCGAGATAGACGGGATCCGTCCCCGTGGTCCACGTATACGCGTTCCCAGCCGGAACGTGCTCGGCGTACACCGTGAAGACTTGGGTGTAGGAAGGGCTCCCTATTTGTTGAAACGAGATCGGAGGGATGAGCACCGAGACGAACTCGCTGTTGCGGCTGAGGTTCGAACCGACATCCGACACTGTGATCGACATCCGCAATTCATAGCGCTCGGCGGCCGGGTTCGTGGATTTGTGGTCCTGCCACTTCTGGGGCAGAAAATACGAGACGTCCTTGAGTCCGGCGGTGTCCACACGGCAGCCATCGGCGAGCTCCGGACATTGCACGTTCGAGGGCAACACGACGTCCACCGACCCGGTGTGCGGCAGCTTCGACGCGGCGTGCAGCCAGATCTGCAGGGTGAGGCCGTTCACCCCGGGATCCGGGATCTCGTTCACGTTGATGGCGTTCGGGGTGAAGTTGGCCGTGACCGCGACGCCCTGGACGGCGTCGGCAGGGACGACGGGTGCATCCTTGGGATAGATGACATAGGCCACCACCCGAGGAGCACGGCGAGACTGAGGAGCCACAGCGAAGTGCGGTAGTGCCCGATCAGGCGACGCAGCCGGCTCCCGGGCCCGTTGGTGGACCCGGCGGCGTGCGTCTCTTCATCGTTCATCCGACTCCCTCCGACCGGTCGGTGAGCGTACTGCGCCGGGGCGGACCGCCACCGGCGGGTGTGACGAAGACGGCGGCCTCGGGTGACGCCGGTGTGGGATCTGCCAGACTTTCAACGTGGGGAAGGGGATCGGGGAGCCGGATCGCCAGCCGACCGGGGGTTCGGACCAGCCACCCGCGCGCATCGGTTCGGGCGAGGGTGGCGACGCGCCGATCACTGCGCCGGGTGCACGCTCGGGACTCGGCGCCGATCCGATCAGCCGGGCCGCCATGGTGCGGCGGGAGTGGATGCACACCCAGGTCCCCGCACGAGCTCCCTGGAAGAAGCGGGCCCTCTGGTTCGTCGTGGCGGTCTTGGCCGGATCGATGTTCGCCTTGATCCTGTTGGCGTTCAACTGAACGCCTCGGGGCACACCGGCACCCGGCCTGAAGCCGCCTACTTCCAGCCCTGCAGGACGTGGTCGAACCACCACTGTGGCGCCGCCGCGGTCAGCACGGCCATGTCCCAGTAGTCGCGCCACGACGTGATCTTCCCGGCCCGGATCTCGTGCACGGACGCCACGTTGAGCGCCATCGTCTCGCCCGTCGGCCATTCCCAGTGCTCGATGTGCTCCGTCATGACCGTGTCGTCGCCGGCCACCAGGTGGAGCCGTTCGTCGAAGAGGCGTGCCAGCTTCCCGAACGCGAGGGTCAGCCGCGCCGTGATCTCGGCACCCCCGCGAGCGACGTCGTCATCGGGTGTGCAGATGTCGGTGTACTCGCCCCGAGGGTCGAAGCGCGTCACCAGGGATCCAAAATCCTGCCGGTAGAGGTCGTCCCAGAATCCCTCTATCAGCGTGCGGTTGTCCTCCAACTTGGTCACGGTCATCTCCTGTGTCGGTTCCGCGGGCGATCCTAAGTGGCGCGGCCCGCCGCATCCATCGCACCGGAGTATGCCGAGACGGCAGACTGGGGGGCATGCACACGACCGAGATCGAGATCGACACCTCCCGGGAGCGGATCGTCGATCTCACGACGGAGCTCGAGCGGTTCTGCGCCGGGCGGGGTGACGGACTGGTCAATGTCTTCGTGCCGCATGCCACGGCCGGTCTTGCCCTCATGGAACGTGGCTCCGGTTCGGAAGGCGATCTGCTCGCCGCTCTCGGACGCCTCCTTCCACGCGATGACCGGTACCAGCATGCGCACGGATCACCCGGTCACGGGGCCGACCACCTGCTCCCCGTCCTGGTCAATCCGTCGGCGATACTCCCCGTCATCGGCGGTCGGGTCACGCTCGGCACGTGGCAGTCCCTGCTGCTCGTCGATCTCAACGTAGACAACCCCCGACGTCACGTGCGCTTCAGCTTCGTGCCGGCGTCGAGCTGATGGCGTCACCGCCGGCCCGGCCCGAGGTGCGCCCGTGACGCCGAGCACGATTGAGACCGTGGCGCGATTTTTCTCGTGTCTGACGGCGCGGGAATGGAGCGGGCTGGCGACCGTCCTCAGCGAGGGGGTGGTGAGGGTCGGTCCGTTCGGGGACGAGCTCTCGGGTCGGGAGGCCTATCTGGACTTCCTCCACGGCACGGTACCCACGGACTACCGCAACGACGTCGCCCGGATCATCGGTGCCCCTGACGGCTCCGCCGCCTTTGCCACGGTGACCGAACACCTCCGCTACGGCGATCAGGAATTCCACCTCGACGAGGCCTATTCGTTCGACCTGGACGAGAGCGGTCGCATCTGCCGGGTCGAGATCTACTGGCAGACGCCCCAGGACGACCCCGGCGGCTTCGGCTCGGCGGCGAGCGGGGACAGCTACGCATCGACGACGAACGCCGAAGAGCCGGATTCCCTTCGTCCCCAAGATCCCGCCCCCGGCTGAGGCTCCCGTCTCGCGACGCCGGCTCGGGTGGATCCCGGGGGAGGCGGCAGACTGGGAGCGATGCGGGTGGAGATCTACGTGCGACCCAACTCCTCGCGATCCGCCGTCGGGGGCGACTTCGACGGTGCGCTCGTCGTGCGCGTGGTCGAGCCGGCCGACGCCGGGCGGGCGACCGAGGCCGCGCTGAGCGCCGTCGCGATGGCGGTGGCCGTGCCCCGTCGGTCGGTCAGCCTCGTGCGGGGAGCGAGGAGTCGACGCAAGCTCGTCGAGGTCGAGGCCGGAACCGATGACGCTCGACGAGTGCAGGCGGCACTCAGTCGCCTGCATGCCGCTGCAGGGGGCTGATCCGAGACGCGTCAGAGCTTCATGGCGGGCTGCGGTGCCACGACGACCTCGGCGGTTCGGAGTCGCCTGAGCACCCGGTTCTCCCGGCCGTAGGACAACGGCGTGAACAAGAGCGTGTCGAGAGGGAACCACAGACCGACCCACACCAACACCCACCCGCCGGAGTCGAGCACGAGGTTGGCGTTCCCACTGGCGCCCACGATGCTCGACTTGATGATTACGAGGACGAACCCCATGATCACGATCGGGAGCCCTATCCACAGCGAGAACAGCCCGTCGAGCCGCACGGCCCGGCGCTCTCGCTGGTTGTAGGCGATCCGATGCTCGCAGTAACGGTTGAGGGTGCGGCGGATCCGTTGGTCGATGCCCTCCGAGATCTGGTCAGCGGGGAGAGCCAGCTCGACGCGCACCGATCCGTTCGACGGTCTGCTGCGCAGCACGCTGATGCAGTACTCCAGACCCGTCATGAAATTCCGGTACTCGGAGAACAGGTCCGCCGGCGCCAGGACGAACATCTCCTCCGGGTTGGTCAGTGCCAGCGGGATGACCCGGGTCGGTCGTTCGGCCATGGCTCTATGGTTTAGCCGCCTGGCGTGGCCGGCACGGGGTTCCTTGGTCCCCACTGCCGCCGCCCGCACTCACTGGTCGACGTCCGGGGTCAACCCGCTCGGCTTACGATCGTGCGATGCGCATCGGGGGTGACGGGGGAGTCGGCAACGCAGAGCGGCGTCGGCCCCCACTGCGTCAATCGCTGCACGCCCTCGTGGTCATCGCCGTCGTCAGTTTCGGGCTCACGGCTCAGGCCGGCGCGGCGCGCCGGCCCACGAGCGCGCCGACAGCGAAGGTCGTCGACGGAGTTCCGCTGGTTCCGATCTCCGCCTCCCAGCGAGCTCAGTGCCAGAGGTTTGCCGAGCAACTCAAGCGACGGGTGCCGTGTCCCGGTCTCGTGCCGGCCCCGATCGCAGTGACGACCCTCCCGTCGAGCGGGCCATGTTTGGGTGTCTTCGGTGAGGACGGCTGTGGGCCGGCCGTCATCCAACGCAGCCGATCGCTCCTGGTAATGAGCCAATCCAACTTCCAGGTTCCTCCCGGCTACGCGGGGGTCACCTTGCAGCAGTACAGCGGCGCCGTCGTGCCGATGCGCTCCATCAGCGGCGGGCCACTCGGGCACTTCGTGTTCATGACGGGGTCCGATCTGCAGTCGGTCGTTGCGGGGACGCACCGGAGGGGCGGTTCCCCGGTGCCGGCCTACTGCGTGCCGGTGCAGACCTCGACGGCGATCCGGGTGTCCGGGGTAGTCGCAACGCTCTACCAATGCCCGGAAACCTCGAGTGGACCCGCCACCTTCCAGCTGTACATGGGGCACGAGCTTCTCGTGTGGAACGACAGGGGCATGACCGCCGAGGTCAGCTTCCACGGACTCAGCCAGGTCAACGCGGACCTCGATGTCGCAGTCGCGGACGCCACGGTGCTCGTGTCCCCGAAGGCCCGATGAGCCGCCAGGCGGTGGACCGGCCCCGGCGTCGCCGACCCTTCCGCCTGTAGGCCTACGCTCGATCGCCGATGGCAGACGGCAGCCTCGGAACCTGGCAACCCCTCGCTCTGGAGGAGGTGGTGCGGCTCTTCATGGGATTCCCCGCACGCTGGTGGATCAGCGGGGGGCACGCGCTTGAGCTCCACCTGGGCCGCTCGTGGCGTGAGCACGAGGACAGTGACGTCGGCGTGCTGCGACAGGACTGTGCCGCGCTGAGGGAGTTGCTGGTCGGCTGGGACGTCCAGGTCGCCGCGGCGGGCAGGCTCTCACCGTGGCCTGGCAGCACCCCCCGGGCCGAAGCGAGTCAGAACAACCTGTGGTGCCGGGAGTCGGCCGACCGACCGTGGTGCCTCGACGTCACCGTCGGCGAAGGCGACGAGGAGTGCTGGATCTACCGCCGCGATCCGACCGTCCGGGTGCGCTGGGACGAGGCCGTCCTGCGCAGCGAAGGGGGGATCCCGTACCTGGCTCCCGAGCTCCAGCTCCTCTTCAAGAGCAAGGACGTCAGACCGAAGGACGATGTCGATGCCCACGAGGTGATTCCCGAGCTCACCGGGGATCGGCGACGCAAGTTGGGCGACCTCCTCCTCGACGATCATCCCTGGCAAGACCTCTGAGCGGTGAGAGCAGAGGGCGGAACTTCTGGCTCGAATCAGACTTGGGCTTGATCAAGGTCGATCCGACCGCCCTGCAGCACACGTCTGCACGCGTCCACGACATCCGCGTCATACACCGTGCCTCTGCGCCGCTGAATCTCGTCGAGCGCAGCGTTGAGACCCAAGGCTGCCCGATACGGTCGTCCGGACGCCATCGATTCGACCACGTCGGCCACGGCAATGATCCGACTGCCGATGAGGATCTGCTCACCCTGCACGCCCAGTGGATACCCGGATCCATCGCAACGCTCATGGTGTTGGAGCACCATCTTCGCAACGTGCTCGGGAAAATGGACTCGTTCCAGCAGGTCGAATCCTGCCTGGCTGTGCCTTCGGACCAACGCCATTTCGGATTCGCTGAGACGACCCTGACGCGTGAGGAGTTCCGACGGAATCGACAACTTGCCGATGTCATGGATCTTCGCCGCCAGCTCGATCGCCTCGATCTCGCGGGCCTCGAGATCGAGCTCGCATGCCACGGCTCCGGCAATGCGCGCCACCCGCTCCTGGTGACCGGCGGTGTAGGGGTCGCCCATCTCGACAGATGCCGAGAGAGCGCTGACGACGGCCCCGGTGAGTGTTGCTTGACTCTCCTCCAGCTGCTTCCGCTCGGTGATGTCGATGACGACGATTGAAATGCCGATGACAGAGCCGCCCACAGTGACCGGGCTCAGGTTGGTGAGCCAGGAGTGAATTCGATGGGGGTCCATGGCGGTCGGGCCCGAGACCTCTTGGTTGACGACCGCCTCACCGCTGTCGATGACGCGTTCGTAGAGGGGCTCGAGCGTCGGCCACAGTGCCGGAACGACCTCGGCGACCGTCCGGCCGATCTGGTCCTCGACTCTGCCACCGTGCACGGCGGCGAGCATCGCGTTAATTCGCAGGTATCGAAACGCACGGTCCACGTAGCCGAAACCGACAGATTCCGTCGACTGGAGTGAGTCGATGATCGATGACGCCTCGAGTGCTCCACGATTCGACTCGCGCAGGCTCTCCTCGAGTCGATCCCAATCAGCTTGTGCGAAGACCGGATCCGCCAGGTCCGGCATCCGCCCGAATTGCGATTGCGTACCGGTGCCAAGGTCACCGATGGTGCCGGCACGAGCGCGTCCACTGGCCTTGGCCCGATAGAGGCCCCGATCAGCGTCGTGAAAGAGTCTCTTGCTCGTCGGTTCGACGCGATCGAGTTCAGCGAAACCGACGCTGATGCTGATCCAGGCTTCGCGTTCGGCGAAACGGTTGACCATGCGCTCAGCCAGATTGCCCGCACTGGCCAGATCGGTCTTGGGGAGGATCACAGCAAACTCGTCACCCCCGATTCTCGCCACGGTGTCGATGGAACGGCTCGCCCTTCTCATGATCGCCCCGGCTTCGGCCAGAGCCGCATCTCCGGCTGCATGACCATGGGTGTCATTGAACGACTTGAAGAGGTCGACGTCTGCGACCAGAACACTCAAGGGTTCGTAGTGACGCACCGCACGGTCGATTTCGATTTCGAGACGGTCGTAGAAGGCCCCATGACTGAGACATCCGGTCAGTGAGTCCGTGCGCGCTTGGCGGTGGAGCTCTTGAACGAGCCGGTCTTCGTCTCCCTCGAGGCGTGAACGGTACACGGCGGAGCCTGCGCTGAGCATCACCGTTCCGATCAAGAGGGCGGAGAGTGCGGCAACGTCGCTCGTCGTTGCTTCCACATGTGAATCGGTGAGGACCACTGCACCGAACTCAATGAATGCGACAACACCACAAATCACCACTTCCTTGGCTGGAAGGGCCAGGGCGGCACTCATGACCGGGAGCGCCATCAACACGATCAGGGGACTGTCGAGTCCTCGGTCCAAATAGATGCAGAGTGTCAGCACCGTTCCCGCCAGGACCGTGGAGGCAAGTGAGAATGAGACTCGCCACGGATACTGCGAGATTCTGTCGATGAAGGTCAGTGTCACGACGGCGGCGACCAACGTCAGCGAACTCATGGCGAGCAGCGCGAGCCGGTGGGGCCCGTCGGGCGTCGCAGCGAAGTAGGCCAGGACGAAGAGAACCTCGGCCGTCAGGGTCAGATAACCAAGGCGACTGTGGGACATCCAGAAGCGTCGCTTCTGCGCCTCGAGAGGGTGATCGGACGCCACCTTCATGTCCTGGGTGGCCCGCCCACTCATCAAGGCGCTGGCTGACAACAGGCCCACAATTGGCTATCGGTCGAAACGGCCGAACCCTGAGAGAAAGCGCAGCGTGCACCGCCCGTTGGGGGGACCTCAGCGACCTCAGATGTGACCTGTGAGCCACCGTCAGCCCCGGGCGCGTCCTTTGCCGGGCCGACGCGACCCGAGCGGCGAAGCCGCCGAGTCCCGCTACCAGGCGTCCAGCGTCTGCCAGTGGAAGTCGATGATCGCCAGTAGGTCTCCGAGGCGGCCGACCACCTCCGAGGTCTCGACGTCGGGGTCGGTGATCGCCCACTGCGCGGTGAGCGCGACCTCGGCGCAGGTCCGCAGCATCAGCAGGACGCGCCCCCCGACCTCCTTGTCCGGGCAGGCGTTCGCCCCCGTCCATACCATGGCTTCCCTGGTGGCGACCTCGAGCTCGTCCGCCGCCGCCAGCATGGTGATGTCGTTCACGCTCATCGACACCGAGAACCGGAGCTCGGCGCCCGTCACACGTGCCAGCACGTTCGTCGCCTTGAAGAGCCAGTGCTGTGCGGTCGGTTCCTTGTCCATGGTGTGCGCTGAACGAGCAGGACCGAAATCCCGCCCGGCACCTCGCCTGTGTGCCGGGTCTCGCCTACCGCGATTCTGCCCAGAGCGGACGTCGCCCCATAGAGCCGTTCGGACCCTGGGCCGCACAATCTCCGGACAACAAACCGGGGGAACCCCCGCGCTCAGCCCGTCTCCTGGCGCGGCATGGTCTGGTGCACCGGGACCGGGTAGCGGGCGAAGGTGCCCGGGACGCCGAGGATCTCGGCCTGGGTGCACCCCTCCGCCAGGACGTCGGCCTGCTGGTCGTGCGAGGTGCTCGGCAGCGCGGGCAGCGACAGGTTCGCCTTGCCCATGCGGAGCGTCGAAGTCAGGTCGCCCGTGTGCCGGCGGCGCCAGGCCGAGATGTTGGGGGCACGCACCCCGAAGCGCTCCTCCAGGAAGCGCAGCTGCGACGTGTGGTCGAAGACCTGCGACGCGACGTGGCCGCCGCGGCTGAAGGGGGAGATCACCGTCATCGGCACCCGGAAGCCCAGGCCGACCGGCCCGGCCATGCCTCCCGCGTCGGACGGCAGCGGCGACCCGCTCACGTACTCGCCGGGCGTGCCGGGCGGCGGCGTGGGCGGCGGCACGTGGTCGAAGAACCCGTCGTTCTCGTCGTACATGTGGAACAGGACCGTCTTGGACCAGACCTTCCGGTTCGACGTCAACGTCGCCAGCAGCTGCGACGTGAACCACTCGCCCAGCGCCGGGGGGGACGGGGGGTGCTCGTCGTAGCCGGCGGGCGGGAGGATCCAGCTCACGGCCGGCAGGGTGCCGTGCGCCACGTCGGAGACGAAGTCGGCTGGATACTGCGGCAGGAACGCCTTCTGGTACAGCGCCGAGGACGGGCTCTTGTACTGGGAGAAGAAGGGGAGGATGGCGTCGCCGATCAGCAGGCCGTGCTGCTCGAAGAAGGCCGGCGTGTAGGCCGATCCCGCCGGGTTGTAGACCTTCCAGCTGACGCCGGCGTCCTCGAGCACCTCGGGCATGGTGTCCCAACTCACGCTGTAGATGGCGTTCGAGTCCTCGTTGGTGATGAGCACCGGCCCGCCGGCGTGCCCCGTGGGGTCGATCGTGCCCGACAGGGCCATGAGGCGGTTGGGGTCCGTCGGCCCCAGCACCGAGCAGTGGTAGTTGTCGCAGATCGTGAACGCGTCGGCCAGCGCGTAGTAGAAGGGCAGGTCGCTGCGGCGGTAGTAGCCCATGGTCATGACGCCCTGCTCGGGCCCCTCGTAGGCGCCCGAGGTGTGGGTGCTCACGAAGTGGGCGTTGTTCCCCGCGCCCCGGCACAGGTGCTGGGCCGGCCAGGTGTGGCTGAGGTCGTGCGTGCACTCGCCGATGCCCGACGCCGAGTCGAGGTGGAACGGGAGCAGCGTGGGGGCCGGGCCGCCGGGCCACGCCTGCGCGAACGCACCGAGTGAGTGCGCGGGGTGGTCGTCGAAGCCCCGCACGCCGCGGTAGGAGCCGAAGTAGTGGTCGAAGGAGCGGTTCTCCTGCATCAAGAAGACGACGTGCTCGATCGCCCCGAGGTCCGAGCCGGCCGGCGCGGTGGACGCCGCCGATTTGGCCATGGCCGCCGCCCCGGCGACGCCGGACCTGGTCATGGCGGCCAGCGCCCCGGCGCCCCCGGCCGCCAGCGCCGCGCCCAGGAAGGTGCGCCGGTCGAAGCGGGGCCCGCTCACACGGGCTCCATCAGTGCCGGCTCGTTGTTGCGGACGTTGCCCACCTGCGGCCCGACGGGGTGATGGGTCACCGTGCCGGCCGGCGGCGGGCCCAGCAGGGCGCGCAGCTCCTCGGTGTCCTCGTTGGCCGGGTCGAGCCACAGGTCGAAGGTGGCGGGGTCGAGGATCACCGGCATGCGGTCGTGGATGCCCGCCATGTCCGCGCCGCCGGGCGCGGTGATGACGGTGCAGCTCCTGAGATACGGCGTGTCCCTGGGCGCGCCCTTCGGTCGCCAGCGCTCCGCCAGCCCGGCGAAGGCGAGCGGCGTGCCGTCGGCGCGGCTGAAGTAGTGCGGCTGCTTGTGGCCGGTCTTCGTCGTGTGCCACTCGTAGAAGCCGTCGGCCGGGACGATGATGCGCCGCTCCCGGAACGCCTCGCGGAAGGAGGCCTTGGTGGCCACCGTCTCGCTGCGCGCGTTGAAGAGGCGGCCGCCCGACGTGGCGTCCTTGGACCACCAGGGGACGAGGCCCCAACGGAAGGTCATGAGCAGCCGTTCGCTCGTGACCGTGCCCGTGTCCGTGGCTGCCCGCTTCTCTTCCGGTTCGCCCGCGGGGCGCACGGGGCGGTCGCGGACGCCGAGGACCTCGTCGGTCGGCGCCACGTTCCAACTCGGCGTGTGCTCGGGGTCGGTGCCCTCGGCCAGGGTGGCCCCGAAGTAGCGGGCCATCCGGGCGGGGGGAGTGAAGAGAGCGAACCGTCCGCACATGTGGGCTGCATTGTGACGTATGGGGCCCTCCGGGGGCGGTCTCGTCGCTGACCTGGGCTTTTGGCTCCCCGAGCAGAGGGCACAGGGCCTCGGTAAGGTACGAACATATGTTCGCTTCCCCAGCCGTGGACCCGCCGTCCCCCCGTTCCCGGGAGCTCCCGCCCGGGCTGGCCGACCGGGTCCGGCCCACCACGCCCGTGGCCGGGCGGACCCTGCCGGTGCCCCCGCCGCTGGCCCCGCTCTTCCCCGGCGGCTCCCTGCGCCGCGGCACGACCACCACCGTGGTGGGGCAGCCGGGCCACGGCGCCACCACCCTCGCGCTGGCGCTCCTGGCCGCGGCGTCGGCGGCCGGGAGCTGGTGTGCCGCCGTCGGGCTGCCCGACCCCGGGGTGGTGGCGGCGGCCGGCCTGGGGCTCGATCTGCGCCGCGTCGTCTTCGTGCCGCACCCCGGCAGCGGGTGGGCCGAGGCGGCCGGCGACCTCCTCTCCGGAGTCGACGCCGTCCTGGTGCGCCCGCCCGGCCGGGCCCGCCTGACCGCGGCGCGCCACCTGACCGCCCGGGCCCGCGAGCGCCAGGCGGCACTCGTGGTGCTGCTCGAGGGCGCCGGCTGCTGGCCCGAGGCCGGGGACCTGGCGCTCTCGGTGGGGGCGGTCGAGTGGGAGGGCGTCGGCCGGGGCCACGGCCACCTGCGCGGCCGCCGCGCCGAGGTGCGCGTCAGCGGCCGCCGCGCCGCCGGGCGGGTCGCCGAGTGCTCGCTGTGGCTGCCCGCCGGCTCGGGCGCGGTTGCGGTTGCCGGGGACGGCCGGGCCGATGGACGGCCCGAGGACGGCCGGGCCGAGGACGTGGAAGTGGAGCAAGGGCAACGGCCGTCTGCAGTCGGCCCCGGCGACGGGCCGGAGGCGGCCTGAGCGAAGCGGTGGAGAAGAAGAAGTGGAACGGTTGGTCGTCATCTGGTGCCCGGAGCTCCTCGAGGAAGGGGCGAAGGGAGAAGAGGCCCGGCGCTTCGCCCGCGTGCTGGCGCGGGCCGGCGAGCTCTGCCCCTGGGTCCATCCGGTCCGGCTCGGGGTCGGCGCGCTGCCCGCCCGCGGCCCCGCCCGCTTCTTCGGCGGGGAGGAGGCGGTCGTGTCCCGACTGGCCGGGACCGTGGCCGAGGAGGCGACGGCCACCATCGGCGTGGCCGACGGCCTCTTCGCCGCCACCCTCGCCGCCCGCGCCGGGCTGATCGTCCCGCCGGAGGGGACGGCGGACTTCCTCGCCCCCTGGTCGGTGGCCACGCTGGCGCGACCCGACCTGGCCGTCACCTTGCAGCGGCTCGGGGTCACCACCCTGGGCCAGCTCGCCGCCCTGCCCGCGGCGAACGTCTCGGACCGCTTCGGAGCGGACGCGGCCGCCTGCCACGCGGTGGCCCGGGGCGAGAGCGGGGAGCTGGCGGGGCTGCGCGACCGGGCCGTCGAGCGGCGGCTGCGGGTGGCCCGCGGTGAGGACCCCGACCGGGGGGACGCCCCGCCCCCGCCCTCCCAGCCCGGCTTCTTCGGCGGCGCGTCGGAGGCCGACGCCCGGGCCGCCCGCTCCTTCGTCCGGGTGCAGGAGCGCCTCGGCACCGACGCCGTGCTGATGGGCCGGCTGCGCGGCGGGCGCGACCCGGCCGGCCAGTCGGTGCTGGTGCCCTGGGGGAGCCCCGACACCGACACGGGCGCG
>Ga0116216_10001437_pt1 | contig 16638 bp, 14 predicted proteins | sample Sb_taG_11_FD_89696 | JGI IMG/M metagenome (GOLD analysis project Ga0116216, IMG submission 89696) | Peat soil microbial communities from Weissenstadt, Germany - Sb_50d_3_AS metaG | ecosystem: Environmental > Terrestrial > Soil > Wetlands > Peat | place: Germany: Weissenstadt | collected 2010-09-21
AAGAACCCCATCTGCGCAGACGTAGTAGCAAGCATGCCCGGAAGGGTCTTCAACCCGCCGGACGGACCCGCACTTTTTCAGCGCTCTTCTAGGAGCTAGGCTCGCCAGCGCAGATCAAGCGTCAGCCGACAGCGCCTCGGCGCGGGTCGCCGCGGCGGACTCGGTCAGCTCGGTGAGCTCGATCAGTCTGAGGTCGCGCGGCATCCCGGCGAGGTTGATCCGCACGAGCTGAGCGGCGGCCTGGCACGCGCCCTCGGCGAGCAGCAGCCCGGTCAGGGCGTCGCCACGCAGGTGGGGAGCTCCGTCGCGCGCGGCCTCGAGCGCGAGCCTGGCCACCTCGCCGGCGACTCGGGCGATCTCGAGCGGCGTCTGTGCCGCCTGGCTGAGCGCCGCGTCCAGCCGCGCCGGCCGGTCGAGGTCGGTAGTGGGCAGTCGCAGCGCCTCCAGCACCGGCTCGTAGGCGTGGAGCTCGCGCTCGGCGAGCTCGCCGGCTCGCCGTCGGAGCTCGGCCGACTGCTCGGCGATCGTCGCCATCCGTTCGTGGCGGGCGGCGTGGTCGGCCCGCCCGAGCGTGAACCTCGCCGTCATCTCGACCAGCCCGGCCGCCAGCGCGCAGGCCCAGCCGGCAGCCGAGCCCCCGCCCGGGGCCGGGGTGGCGGCCGCGACGTCCGCGAGCAGCTCGTCGAACGTCTTAGCGCGGCTCGCCATGCACCTCAGTGTGGCGCTAGCGCCCCGAGTCGCGACACTAGAACAGCCCGATCGTGCGGCCGTACTCGTCGATGTCGACGTTCAGCGCCGCGGGTGTCTTGCCCAGCCCGGGCATCTGCGTGATGTCGCCGCACAGCGGGACCACCCATCCGGCGCCGGTGTAGGCGCGGATGTCACGCACGGTCAGCGTGAAGTCCCGTGGCGCGTTCAGCAGCGTGGGGTCGGCCGACAGCGAGAGGTGGGTCTTGGCCATGCAGACGGGGAAGTGGCCGAAGCCGTCGCGCTCGAACTGGTCGATCTTCCGCCCGGCCTCGGGATAGACGAAAACGTCCTTGGCGTTATAGACGCGCGTCGCGACGGTCTCGATCTTCTCCCGCAGCCCGGTCTCGTCGCTATAGAGCATCCGGAAGCCGTTCGGCTGCTCGCAGGCCTCGACGACCGCGCTGGCGAGATCCGCAGCACCGATCCCGCCCTTCTCGAACGCCTCGTTGACCTCGGCGCCGAACGCGCCGGCCTCGAGCGCGAGCCGGCGGACGAGCTCGACCTCGTCGTCCCGATCGCCGGGCCGGCGGTTGATCGCCACGACGCACGGGACGCCGAACGCGTCGACGATCTCCAGGTGACGGCGGACGTTGTCCATGCCGGTCTCGATCGCCCGCATCGAATCGGGCTCGTCCTCGCGGGGGTCGTCGGCAGCACCGCCGTGGTGCTTGATCGCGCGGACGGTCGTGACGAGCACGGCCGCGCTCGGCGTGAGCCCTCCGAAACGACAGACGATGTCGAAGAACTTCTCCATGCCCATGTCCGAGCCGAACCCCGACTCGGTGACCACGTAGTCGCCGAGCTTCATCCCGATCAGGTCGGCGACGAGCGAGTTGTTGCCATGGGCGATGTTCGCGAACGGACCGCAGTGCATGATGCACGGCTGCCCCTCGAGCGTCTGGATCAGGTTCGGCTTGAGCGCGTCCTTGAGCACGACCGCCATCGCGCCGGCGGCCTGAAGGTCCTCGGCCGTGACGGGGTGGCCGCCGTCGTAGCTGCGGGCGACGGTGATCGCACCGAGGCGCCGGCGCAGATCATGGATGTCGCGGGAAACGGCCATCACCGCCATCACCTCGGAGGCCGCCGTGATGTCAAAGCCCGTCTCGCGCGGGTAACCGTTCGGCCGGCCGCCCAGCCCGACGACGATGTTGCGGAGCGTCCGGTCGTTCATGTCGACGACACGGCGCCACTCGACGCGCAGCGCGTCGATCTTGTGCGGATTGCCGTGGAGGATCGAGGCGTCGAGCATCGCCGCAAGCAGGTTGTTGGCAGCGCCGATCGCGTGGATGTCGCCCGTGAAGTGGAGGTTCAGATCCTCCATCGGCACGACCTGGGCCAGACCGCCGCCGGCGGCGCCGCCCTTGATGCCGAACACCGGCCCGAGCGACGGTTCGCGCAGGCACGCCACAGGGCTCTTGCCGATCACACCCAGCCCCTCGGTCAACGAGACCAGGGTCGTCGTCTTCCCCTCGCCCGCCCGCGTCGGCGTCATGCCAGTCACGCAGACCAGCTTCGCGTCGGGCGTGTCGGCGAGGCGGTCGATCACCGAGAGCGCGATCTTGCCCTTGTAGCGGCCGTACGGCTCGATCTCGTCGGGGTCGAGGCCGATGCGCTCGGCAAGGCCGACAATCGGCTCGAGTTCCGCTTCCTGTGCGATCTGGAGGCTGCTCTTCATGGGTACCCGCCTGGTTGTTAGGTGATCCCTGCGCCCGGTGCGAATCTACCAATTTGTACATGTGTGCGCGAGGGGCTGACGTGGGTAGTCTGGGCCGATGGAAATGCGAACGCTGGGAACCACCGGAGTACGTGTGAGCCCGCTGTGCCTCGGCGCCATGATGTTCGGCGCCTGGGGCAATCCGGACCACGACGAGAGCATCAGGATCATCCACCGCGCGCTCGACGAGGGGATCAACTTCATCGACACCGCCGACGTCTACTCGCGCGGCGAGTCGGAGGAGATCGTCGGCAAGGCGCTCGCGGGCGGGCGCCGAGACAACGTGATCCTCGCCACCAAGGTCCACGGCACGATGGGCGACGACCCGAACGAGTTCGGCAACACCCGCCGGTGGATCGTCAGGGAGGTCGAGAACAGCCTCAGGCGCCTGCGCACCGACTGGATCGACCTCTACCAGATCCACCGCCCCGAGGCGGACACCGCGATCGACGAGACACTCGGCGCGCTGACCGATCTCGTCCGCGCCGGCAAGGTCCGCTACATCGGCTCCTCGACGTTCCCGGCGAGCCAGATCGTCGAGGCGCAGTGGGTGGCCGAGCGGCGCGGGCGCGAGCGGTTCGTATGCGAGCAGCCGCCGTACTCGATCCTCGTGCGCGCGGTCGAGAACGATGTGCTCCCGACGTGCCGGCGCCACGGGATGGGCGTGATTCCGTGGAGCCCGCTCGCCAGCGGCTGGCTGTCCGGTCGCTACCGCCTCGGGACCGATGTGCCGAACTCGCGCCGGGCGCAGATGCTCCCGAGCCGCTACGACATGTCGCTGCCGGACAACCAGCGCAAGCTCGAGGCCGCCGACGCGCTCGCCGGGCTCGCCGAGGAGGCGGGGATCTCGCTGATCGAGATGGCGCTCGCGTGGGTGATCCGCCACCCGGCGGTGACGGCGGCGATCATCGGGCCGCGGACGATGGAGCACCTCGAGTCCCAGCTGCCCGCGGCCGACGTCCGCCTCTCCGACGAGGTCCTCGACCGGATCGACGAGATCGTCCCGCCGGGGACGAACCTCAACCCCGGCGACGGCGGTTGGCAGAACCCGGCGCTCGAGCCCTCGGCGCGCCGGCGGGTGCCGGCGGCCGAGTCCGCCACCGTCGGCACATAACGTCCGACCGCGGGTTCATCCTGAGCTGGCGAGATGCTGGAGCGGAGCGCGGCACCGGTTGAGTCGTTGACGGAGTTGGTGTACGAGCTGCTCGACGCCCACGCCGACACGGCGCGGCTGGCGTCGGAGCTCGATGGCGACGACGGCTGGGCCGCGCACCTCGACTACCTGCGGGATCTACAGCGGGTCGGGCGCGAGGCGCTGGCGGGGCTTGGCGGGGAGGATGATCAAAAAGTGGTGCATATCACCACTTTTTGATCATCCTCAGACCGCCACAGCCAACAGCCGTTCCCCCGTCTCCTCGTTGGCGGGGAAAAACGCCTCTATCGACAGCTCGGAGAGCGTGATGTCGAAGGCGGTTCCGAACGTCGTGATCGTGCTGAAGAACGCCAGGTCCCCGTGCTCGGTCCTCATCCGCAGCTCGACCATGATCTCGCTGCCGTCGGAGAGCTGGGGGTCAGGCGCCGGACCGGGATAGGAGAGCAGCTCTTCTCGCATCTCGGCGAGCTCGGCGTCACCGGTCATCGCCAGCTGGCGCTCGAGCCGGTGCAGCAGATGGCTGCGCCACTCCGGCAGGTTGAGGATCCGCGGCGCATCTCAGGCGAGTCCAGGGACCGGGCGCCGTAGCGGGGCGCGTAGCCGGCGGCCAGCAGCAGCTGGTTGCGCTCGCGCAGCGGAACCTGGAGCTGGTCGGCGAGGTGCAGGACCATCTCCGGGCTCGGCCGCGAGCGGCCGGTCTCGACGAAGCTGAGATGCCTCGTCGAGACCCCGGCCTCGAGCGCGAGGTCGAGCTGACTGAGACGCCGGCGCTGGCGCCAGTCGCGGAGCATCGTGCCGACCGGGTTCTCGCGCATCCGTTCGAGCGTAGCGACGGCGCTCATCAGCGCACCTCCCCCGGGAGCAGCCGCGTCAGCGCGGCCACGCACAGCAGGATCGTGGCCAGCGCTCCCAGGCTCAGCTCGAAGGCATGGGCGATGCCGCCACCGAGCGCGCCATAGAAGACGACGCCGATCACGGCGATCCCGAGCGAGTTGCCGACGTTCTGCATCGTCGTCAGCGCCCCCGACGCCGCACCCGCCTGCTCGGGCTTCATCCCGAACAGGATGATCGTCGCCAGCGGCGTGATCCCGAGGCCCATTCCGGCTCCGATCAGCAGCAGGCCCGGGACGAGGATCGCGATCGACCCGCCGACGCCGATATTGGCGACCGCGAGCAGCAACAGCACGTGGCCGCACGCCAGGACGAGCGCGCCGAAAGCCAGGACCTTGCGCCCGTGCTTGGTGGCCAGCGCGGGCGCGCCCAGCGAGGCCGCCAGGTAGGAGACCGCGAGGATCGTGAACACGAGCCCTGCGTGGAGCGGCGTCATCCCCCGGCCCTGCTGTAGGTACAGCGCCAGCACGAGGAAGAACGACGCCTGGCCGCACCAGAACACAGCCTGGGCGAGCAGCCCGGCGGAGAACGTCCGCTCCCGGAACAGCGTCAGGTCGAGCAGCGGGGCGCCGCCGCGGCGAGCGAGGTGCCGCTGCTGGGCGACGAACGCGGCCAGGATCACCGGGGCGATCGCCAGCGAGATCCAGGTCCAGGCCGGCCAACCGTGCTGGCGGCCGTCGACGAGCGGCAGCACGATCGCCGTCAGGCCCGCGGTCACGAGCGCCGTGCCGACAGGGTCGAGCCCGCGGGCGCGAGAATCGCGGGACTCCGGCACCAGTCGCGGCGCCAGCGCCAACGCGATCAGGCCGATCGGGACGTTGATAAGGAAGCAGCTGCGCCAGCCGAGCCCGAACGGGTTCGCCTGCACGAGCACGCCACCGATCAGCTGCCCGCCGACGGCCGCCAAGCCCATCACCATCCCGTATGCCGACAGCGCCTTGACGCGGTCGGCGCCGGTGTAGACGACGCTGATGATCGACATCACGTTGGGCATCAAGAGGGCGCCGGCGACCCCTTGAACAAGACGGCCGGCGACGAGCGTCGACGCGGTCGGCGCCAACCCGCATGCCGCCGAGCTGGCCGTGAACAGCGCCAGCCCGATCGAGAATGTCCGGCGCCGGCCGAGCTTGTCACCGAGCCTGCCGCCGGTGATCAGGAACACCGCGCACGTCAGGCCGTACCCGGCGGCGATCCACTCGATCGCGCTGCTGGCGGCGTGCAGACCCGATTGGATCGACGGCAGCGCGACGTTGACGATGAAGAAGTCCAGCACGACCATGAACGTGCCGGACAAGACGACTGGAAGTGGCGCCCAGCGGCTTCCCCGCGCGAGCGCGAGCGACTGCGGCAACCTGGCTGTGATCTGTGTAGTGCTCATGCCGAGCAAGGTCGCAGTGCAGGTGCCGTCCGTCGATTACCTGCGAGGTAACCTCCCCGGATCGTGAGGCGCCTCGCCGGACTGCTCGTGGTGCTCGTTGCGCTGGTCGCGCCGGCCGGCGCGCAGGCGCTCAAATTCCGCGGCGGCGACGGCCTCCGCGTCCTCAGCGCCAAGCGGCTCGACCCGCGCCTGTTCGCGCTGAGCGTCTCGACCAAGGCGCTGCCGGCGCCGGCGAACGTCCGCGTGCTGCTGCCCACGGGATACGCGAACCATCCCCGCCGGCGCTACCCCGTCCTGTACCTGCTGCACGGCACGAGCGGCGGGGCCGCGGACTGGACGACCACGGGCGGCGCCGAGCAGACCACGGCCGGGAAGCCGCTGATCGTGGTGATGCCGGACATCGCGCTGAACGACGACGGCGGCGGCTGGTGCACGAACTGGTGGAACGCGGGCAAGCGGGGCGTCCCCGAATGGGAGACGTTCCACATCGATCAGCTGATCCCGTGGATCGATCGCAACCTGCGGACGATCCGCTCGCGCGCCGGCCGGGCGATCGCCGGCCTGTCCCAGGGCGGGTTCTGCTCGATGAGCTACGCCGCCCGCCATCCCGACCTGTTCGGAACCGCACTGTCGTTCTCGGGTGCGCCAGACATCGCCTACGACGCCGAGGCGCAGAGCCTGGTGACGCCAATCATCAATGTGACCGAGACCGCCCTCGACGGCGTCCCGGCGAACTCGATGTTCGGCCCGCGCACGAGCGAGGAGATCAACTGGGCCGCGCACGACCCGACCACGCTGGCCGAGAACCTCGCCGACACGCGGCTGTTGATGTTCACGGGGAACGGCATGGTCGGGCCGCTGGACACAGGGCCCAATCCGCTGGGATCGGCGATCGAGGCCGGCGTCGAGCAGCTGACGAAGCTGTTCCACGCCCGGCTCCAGGCGCTCGGGATTGCGAGCTACTTCGACGACTACGGACCGGGGACGCACAGCTGGCCGTACTGGGCCCGCGACCTGCAACAGTCGATCGGGCCGCTGATGAACGACTTCGCCCACCCGCTTCCGGCGCCGGCGAAGGTCACCTACACCGCCGCCGAGCCGAGCTACTCGATCTATGGCTGGCAGATCAAGATGTACCGCGCCGTCGAGGAGTTCAGCACGCTCACGGGCGCAGTCCGGCATGGCTTCTCGCTGAGCGGAAGCGGCAGCGCCACCGTGATCACCCCGGCGCGGTATCGGCGTCAGCGCCGCTACCGGATCATCGTGAAGTCGATGACCGGGATGACCACGAGGGTTGAGACCGCGGGACGGAACCGTCGGCTGACGATCCGGGTCCCGCTCGGACCGTCGAACACCGTCCAGGAATACCCGCTCGACGGTCCCTCCACGGCCACAAAGGTCTACACGTCGACGGTCACGATAAGACCCAACTCTTAGCGGACTCCTACGTAGCTCAGACGGACGTCGGCGATCGTTTGCTCAAACGAGCAAAAGGAGGTGAAACCGATGCATAGAATCCTGACGACGGTCCTGGTGACCGGGGCGCTTGTGGGCGGTGGCGCGGCAATCGCCAACGCGGCAAGCTCCACCACCACCACGCCCACCACGACCAGCTCCGCCAAGCCGACCGCGCCGGCGCGCGCGCCGAGCGGTCGCGCTCCCCGGAGTGGGGCCCACCATTGCCCGGGTATGGGGAGCAGCTCGACGAGCAGCTCCGCCCCGGCGTACTGAACCTGGAAGGGGTCGGCGCATGCGCCGACCCCCGACGGGTCGCATGCGACCCGTCGCGGCGGCGCGCATGCGCGCCGCCGGACCCACATATGAGCCGGGACCCCGCGTTGACGCCCGTGACCTGCGTCTGATATATCAGGAACGTGGCCGCTGCTGCGAAGTCGTCTGGGCAGCTGCCGAGTTCCCAGCGCGTGGTCATCATCGGGGCGGGGATCGTCGGCAACAGCCTTGCCTACCATCTCAGCCTCCTCGGCGTGGGCGACGTCACGCTGCTCGACAAGGGCCCGCTGCCGAACCCCGGAGGCTCGACCGGCCACGCCTCGAACTTCATTTTCCCGGTCGACCACTCCAAGGAGATGACCGCGCTGACGCTCGAGAGCTTGCGCCAGTACAAGGAGCTCGACGTATTCACGGAGAGCGGAGGGATCGAGGTCGCGCGCACTGAGGGGCGGATGGAGGAGCTCCGCCGCCGGATGGCCTCGGCGAGAACGTGGGGGATCGAGCCCGTCTCGCTGCAGACCCCGGCGGAGGTCAAGGAGCTTGTCCCGTTCATCAACGAGCGGCTGATCCTGGGCGGCTTCTACACGCCCGGCGCCGGTGTCGTCGACTCGCTACAGGCGGCGACGATCATGCGCGAGCGGGCCGCGTCGGACGGCCTGACCGTCGCGGCTAACACCGAGGTGACGGGGATCGACGTCGAGGGCGGGCGGGTCAGGCGTGTACAGACCACGCGAGGGGATATCGAGACCGAGATGCTGGTGATCGCGTGCGGCGCGTGGAGCCCGCGGATCGCCAGGATGGCCGGCGCCTCGATCCCGCTGACGCCGATGGTCCACCAGATGATCGACATCGGCCCGGCGCCGCGGTTCGCGGGCACTAAGGGCATGATCGAGTACCCGATCGTCCGCGACATGGACACGAACATGTACGAGCGCCAGGAGGGGACCGGGCTCGAGATCGGCTCCTACGCCCACCGCCCGATCACGCTCGACGCCGACGAGATCCCGTCGATCGAGGAGTCGGCGCTGACGCCGACCGAGCTGCCGTTCACCCAGGAGGACTTCGACCCCCAGATGGAGATCGCGCTCGACCTGATGCCCGAGATCGTCGGCGATGAGTCGGTTGGCGTGAAGTACGCGATCAACGGCGTGCTGTCGGTGACCTACGACGGCATGCCGCTGCTCGGCGAGACGCCCGAGGTGCGGGGGCTGTGGTCGGCGTCGGCGATCTGGATCAAGGAGGGCCCCGGCGCCGGCAAGACGGTGGCCGAGCTGATGGTGAATGGCGAGTCGGAGATCGACGTGTTCGAGTCAAACGTGGCGCGCGCGTACCCGTGCCAGCGCACCCGCCGCCACGTCACGGCCCGAGCCTCGGAGGGGTTCAACAAGATGTACGGGATCGTCCATCCCTCCGAGCAGTGGGAGTCAGACCGGAAGGTGCGGCTGTCTCCGTTCTACGAGCGCGAGCTCGAGCTCGGTGCCGTCTTCTACGAGACCGCGGGCTGGGAGCGGCCGCATTGGTACCAGTCCAACCGGATGCTGCTCGACCAGTACGCCGACCGGATCGTCCGCCGCGAGGCGGAGTGGGACTCACGGTGGTGGTCGCCGATCATCAGCGCCGAGCACTTAGCCATGCGCGATAGATGCGGCATGATCGATCTCACTGCGTTCACGGTGTTCGACATCACCGGCCCCGGCGCGCTTGACGCCGTCCAGCGGCTGGCCATGCGCCAGATGGACGTGGCCGTCGAGCGGGTGGTGTACACGCCGATCCTGACGCCGAGCGGCGGGTTCAAGCAGGACCTGACGATCATGCGGCTCGACGACAACGTCTTCCGGGTCGTCACCGGCGGCGCGTACGGGATGTCGGACAAGAAGTGGTTCGCCGACCACCTCCCGGAGGACGGATCCGCACAACTGTCGGATCTCACCAGCGCGTGGTGCACGCTCGGCCTGTGGGGGCCGCGGGCGCGCCAGGTGCTGCGCGGCATCACCAGCGACGACGTCTCCCACGAGGGGTTCCCGTTCGCGCGCTGCAGAAACATCGAGGTGGGGCCCCTCGAGGTGCTGGCCTCGCGGATCTCCTACGTCGGCGACCTCGGCTGGGAGCTGTACGTGCCGGTCGAGCAGGGCGCGCGGCTGTGGGACATCGTCGCCGAGGCGGGTGCACCGCACGGGATCGTGCCCGCCGGGATCGGCGTGTACGGGACGACCGGCCGGCTGGAGAAGTGCTACCGCGCCTACGGGGCCGAGCTCGACGCGGACTTCAACGTGGTCGAGGCTGGAATGGCGTGGGGCAAGGTCAAGGACCAGGACTTCATCGGCAAGGAGGCGCACGTGCGCCACCGCGAGGAGGAGCCCGCGGCGATCCTGTGCACGCTTACCGTCGACGACCACACCGACGGGAACGGCGAGAAGCGCTACATGCTCGGGACCGAGCCGGTGCTGACCCGCGACGGGAAGTCGCTGATCGACAGCAAAGGCAGGCGCTCGTACGTCACCAGCGCCGGGTCGGGGCCGTCGATCGGCAAGCACATCCTGATGAGCTACCTGCCGCCCGAGCACGCCGTCGTCGGCGAGCAGCTGGCGGTCGAGTACATGGGGCACCGCTACCCGGTGACGGTCGAGACGAACGACGCGACCTCGGTGTTCGACCCGGAGAACGCCCGCATCCGCTCATGAACGTGCTGGTGTGCGTGAAGCGGGTGCCGCTAACCGGCGGCAAGATCGTCCTGACCGAGGACGAGCGCGCGATCTCGACGCGCCATCTCGGGTTCACGGTCAGCCCGCACGAGGAGTGCGGGGCCGAGGAGGCCGTCCGGCTGGTCGAGGCGCTCGGCGGTTCCTCGGTCGTGTTGACGCTCGGGCCGCCCGAGGCGGAGGAGCAATTGCGCGACATGATGGCGATCGGGGTGGATCGGGGGATTCATCTGCTGACCGACGGCTCGGAGTGGGATCCGCAGGCGACGGCGGCGGCGATCGTCTCGGCGGTGAGGGGAGAGCCTGACGCTTTTGATCTGATCCTGTTTGGGAACGAGTCGGCGGATGCGGGGAACTACCAGGTGGCGATCAGAGTTGCGCGTTTTTTGGGATTGCCGTGCGTGACGGGGGTGAAGGCGATTTCGGTTGAGGGCTCCGATGTTCGCTGCGAGCAGGAGGTGGCGGGCGGGCGCGACGTGTACGTCGTCCCGATGCCGGCGGTGGTCACGGTCAAGGAGGGTCTCAACCTGCCGCGGTATCCGTCGGTCCCGGGCCGCCTGCGGGCCAAGCGCAAGCCTGTGGCGGCGGTGACGCCTGAGCGCTCGCCGTCGCGTCTCGAGATGGTGCGGCTGGTGCTGCCGCCGGGCTCGGGCAAGCAGGTCGAGGTGCTGGGGAACGGGCCGGAGGCGGCGCCGGCGGTCGTCGGCGTGCTCGAGGGTTTGGGGCTGGTGTAGATGGCGCTTGTGTTTGTCGAGGGCGTCGACGACGAACTGTCGCTGCAGGCGGTGGCGTTTGCGCGAGGGATCGACGATGACGTCCAGCTCGTGAGCTTTGGCGAGGCGGTGTACGCGCCGGCGGGGTGGGCGCGCGCGATCGTGCAAGAGATCGAGCAAGGGACGCCGAGCATCGTGCTCGCGCCAGGCAGCGATCGCGGCAACGAGGTCATGGCCCACGTCTCCGCGATTCTCGATCGGCCGTTCGCCGCAAACTGCACATCGCTGACGATCGGCGAGCCGGCGAGCGTGACCCGCGTCCGGTGGGGAGGAAGCCTGCTCGAGGAGGCGTTGGTCCACGGCTCGCCGCTGGTGGCGACGGTGGCGCCGCATGCGGTCGCGGCCGCCTCGGACGCCATCGACGCGCGGACGCTGACCGCGCCCGAGGATTCCGTGGCGGTGCGCGAGCGCGTCGCGACCGTCAGCGCCGGGGTCTCGCTCGCCGACGCCGACGTCGTCGTCTCCGGCGGTCGGGGGGTCGGGTCGGCGGAGGGGTTCGCGGTGATCGAGGAGCTCGCGGAACTGCTCGGCGGGGCGGTCGGGTGCTCGCGGGCCGTGACCAGTGCCGGCTGGCGTCCGCATACCGACCAGGTCGGCCAGACCGGGACGAAGATCTCGCCCGAGATCTACATCGCGTGTGGGATCAGCGGCGCCACCCAGCACATGGCCGGCTGCAAGGGCGCGAAGAAGCTGCTGGCGATCAACCCCGACGCCGAGGCCTCGATCTTCGCCAGCGCCGACTATGCCGTGATCGGCGATCTGCACCAGGTTGTCCCGGCGATCTCGGCCGAGATCAGGAAGGCGAGGGGCACATAGCGTCGCTTGTCGCCGCGCTGGCGCTGGCCGCCGCGATCGCGGTCAGCGGAGCGCTGTTTTTTGTCAGGGCGCGGTTCCTGGTTGGGTTGCTGCGGGCTGCGCCGGGGGTGGACCGGGTTGGTGAGGTGCCGCGCCGGATTCGGAGCGAGGCGACGATCGTGCTCGGGCAGCGCAAGCTGCTCCAGCGGTTCGGGCCCGGGCTGCTCCACGCCTTCATCTTCTGGGGATTCCTGGTGCTGCTGCCGACGATCCTGATCGCGATGATCGGGATCGTCGATCGGACGGCGACGCTGCCGTGGCTCGGGCACCAGGGGTGGTATGCGCTGTTGGTCGATGTGTTCGCCGTGCTCGTGCTGGTTGGAGTCGTGGGCGCGGTGTGGATCCGGAAGGTCCAGCGGCCGGCGCGGTTTGCGGGCAGCCACCTCGGCGAGGCCGATCTGATCCTGGCGATGATCGCGACGATCGCGCTGTCGCTTCTGCTGTGGCACGCGTGCCGGATCGCCCTGGGGTTGAACGAGTGGCCGGCGTCCTGGTCGCCGGTCGCCAATGCGCTGTCCGGGGTGTTCGGGCGCGATTCGGTGACGCGAGTGCTCGAGCGCGTGTTCGTGTGGATCCATGTTTTGACGATCCTCGCGTTCCTGGCGTATCTGCCGCGTTCAAAGCACCTGCACATCTTGAGCGCGGCGATCAATGTCTGGTTCGGGCGGACGGGGGCGGGCGGGCGGCTCGAGCCGTTGCGCTTCGACGATCCGGATGTTCCTGAGGACGAGATCCGCTTTGGTGCCGGGACGATCGCGGATCTGAACTTCAAGGAGGTGCTCGACACGTTCTCGTGCACCGAGTGCGGTCGTTGCCAGGACGCGTGCCCGGCGTTCGCCACAGGGAAGGTGCTCTCGCCGAAGCTCGTGATCATGGGGCTGCGGGATCAGGTGTTCGCGCAGGACTCTGGACCGCTGGTCCCTGAGGCGGTCCCCGAGGAGTCGGTGTGGGACTGCGTCACGTGCGGCGCGTGCGTGCAGGCGTGCCCGGTGTCGATCGAGCACGTCGACCACATCGTCGATCTCCGGCGCCACCTGGTGATGGTCGACTCGAACTTCCCGGCCGAGGCGGAGCCGATGCTCCGCGACGTCGAGCGGGCCTCGAATCCGTGGGGTCGCGCCCAGTCCGAGCGCGCAGACTGGGCCTCTTCGCTCGGTGTGAGGGTGCTTGAGCCGGGCGATCCGGCGCCGGAGTACCTGTACTGGGTTGGGTGCGCGGCGTCGTTCGACGAGCGGGCCAGGGTCGGTGCCGAGTCGACGGCGAAGCTGCTGCAGGCGGCCGGCGTCGACTTTGCGATCCTCGGGCCGCGCGAGAGCTGCACCGGCGACCCGGCCCGCCGGATCGGCAACGAGTACGTGTTCCAGGCGTTCGCCGAGCAGAACGTCTCGGAGCTCAACGACGCCGGCGTGACCAAGATCGTCGCCAGCTGCCCCCATTGCTTCAACACGCTGGCGAACGAGTACCCGGACTTCGGCGGGCGCTACGAGGTGATCCACCACTCCGAGCTGCTGGCGTCGCTGGTTCGGGAGGGGCGACTGGTGCCGGAGCGCTCCGACGGGCTGTCGGTCACCTACCACGACTCGTGCTACCTGGCCCGGCACAACGACGTGGTTTCGGCGCCGCGGGAGGTCTTGGGTGCGGTGGCTGGTCATTCGATCGAGATGGAGCGTTCTCGCAAGCAGACTTTCTGCTGCGGCGCGGGCGGGGCACACATGTGGATGGAGGAGCGCGGGAAGCCGATCAATGAGGCGCGGGTCCGCGAGGCGGCCGCCACGGGCGCCGACACGCTCGCCGTCGCCTGCCCGTTCTGCACCGTGATGCTCGGCGACGGGGTCCAGAGCGCCGGCGTCGATCTGAAGGTCATCGACGTCGCCACGCTGCTCGTCGATTCGATCAAGGAATAGCCCTTTAGCAGTGGGGCCTTCGAAAATTGGGCGATACAGAGAGGGGTCACCGGCGGATGCTGGGCAAGGACGCAGGAGCCAGCCGGACGACTCGGGGGCGGCCCGGTCGTTGGCGACGCAGGATGCCGAGCGTGCCGCTCCCGAGGCAGCGGCGCTGCGCGAGGCGACGAGGACGCCGCCCAGCGCCGCCGGGGCCCGCTCGAATGTCGGCCTATTTTCGAAAGGTTCCACTAAGGATTGGAGGTTCTGGGGCCGATTTCGAGGGCGATGTCGTTCGAGCCGACCCTCGAAGAACAGGAGCTGCTCGCTGACACGTTCCTTCGGGACGGCTCGACCATGGGCGAGCGCGAGCGGTGGGTAGAGCTGGCCGTCACCGGCGCATTCATCGCTGCCGTGGCGGCGATCTGGGCCGTCCAGCCCCCGGGGCATTTCGCCGTCGTGCCCGCCGCGTTGTGCCTCGTCGTGCTCGTCGTCTCATGTCTGGTCCGGATCGACACGCCGTTCGGATTCACCGTCCCGATCCAGCTCGGGTTCGTGCCCCTGATGTTCGCGCTGCCGGTGGCGCTCGTCCCGATCGCGGTGGCGGTCGTGCTGGCGCTGGTGCGGCTGCCCGACGTGTTCCGCGGCAAGACGCGGCCTGGGCGGCTGCTCCACACCGCCGGAAACGCCTGGTTCTCGATCGGGCCGGTCGCGGTGTTCGCGATCGCCGGGGTGTCGCCGGCGGACGCCGCCCCGCTCCTGCTGGTCGTCGCTCTGGCCGCCCAGTTCACGGTCGACTTCGTGATCTCGGTGGTCCAGTTTGCGCCGCAGGGCGCGAGCCTGTCCTCTCAGTGCGGCGATGCCGCCTCGGTGTACGTGATCGACGCGGCGCTGTCCGGCATCGCGCTGGTCGCCGCTGAAAACGTCCAGAGCTCGCCGGCGGCGGTGCTGGCGCTGCTGCCGCTCCTCGTGCTGCTTGCGTTCTTCGCCCGTGAGCGCCACCGCCGGCTGAACAGTCTGCTCGAGCTCGGCAACGCGTATCGCGGGACGGCGCTCGTGCTCAAGGACGTGATCGTCGCCAGCGACGGCTACACCGGCGCCCATTCGCAGAGCGTCGTGGCGCTGACCCTGCGCGTGGGAGAGCGGCTCGGGCTCGACGCGGCGCAGCAGCGCAACCTCGAGTTCGCCTCGCTGCTGCACGACGTTGGCAAGATCGCGATCCCGAAGGAGATCCTCAACAAGCCCGGCAAGCTCAACGCCGAGGAGTGGGAGGTCATCCGCGGCCACACGGTCGAGGGTCAGAAGATGCTCGACCAGGTCGGCGGCTTCATGTGCGACGTCGGCCTGATCGTCCGCTCGCACCACGAGCGCTGGGACGGCGCCGGCTATCCGGACAAGCTCGCCGGTGACGCGATCCCGCTCGAGTCGCGGATCATCGCCTGCTGCGACGCCTGGAACGCGATGCGGACCGACCGCGTGTACCGCAAGGCGCTCCCGTTCGAGACCGCCTGTGCCGAGCTGACCTCGAATGCGGGCCGGCAGTTCGACCCGAGGGTGGTCGAGGTGCTGATGGAGGTGATCGAGCCTGAGGGAGAGGCGGAGCTCGTCGAGATCGCGGTTGAGGAGCCGGCGGTTGAGGTCGTGGCGGCTGAGGTTGTGGCAGTTGAGGAGCCGGCGGTTGAGGTTGTCGAGGAGCCTGAGGTGGTTGTTGAGCCGGTTGTCGCGGCGGGGGCTGATGTTGAGGAGCCCGAGGTGGTTGCCGGGCCCGAGGTGGTTGCCGGGCCTGAGGTGGTTGCCGGGCCTGAGGTGGTTGCCGGGCCGGAGGTGGTTGCCGGGCCTGAGGTGGTTGCCGGGCCTGAGGTGGTTGCCGAGCCTGAGGTGGTTGCCGAGCCCGGGGTGGTTGCCGAGCCCGAGCCCGAGGTCGTGAAGCCTCGCACGCGCCAAGGCCGCTCCCGCCAGAGCCACGGCCGCCAGGCGGCGCGCAAGAAGACGCCGAAGAAGCCCGCGCCGAAGAAGAAGGCCGCCGCCGTCGAGTCCGCCGCCGACGCCGATGCGCTCGAGCGCGCTTTCGCCGACGCCGCCGCGATCACCACCGAGCCCGAGCTGGTCACGGCGCCGGCGCTAGGCACATGACGGGCAAGCTTGATCACGTCTTTCGGGGGGCGCGTTCCCGAGAGGCGACAGCGGATCGCGGCTAACGACGGTCCGCGTCGCTCCGGCGAACCCTGTCGAGCTGTGGCGGCTCGGCAGGGTTTCCGTCGGTGGCGCGGCGGGGTTGTCGAGCGTGGGGCACAGCGGGATTAGTGGCTTTCGCTCACTCTGGATCCTGGGCCATACGACAACGCCGGCCCCAGACACGAACCCTGTCGTGCTGCCCATGACAGCCCTGGGTGACGCGCCAGGGCTGAAATCCTTGGCTGGCATTGACGTGTTACCCAGGTAATTCGGGTGATACAGGCGTGGGGCGGGGTGGTGCACAACGCGCCACGACCGCCCGGAATCCCGAGCCGTGGCGTGCTGAGCACACTCCTCGTGCACAACACGCCGCGGCTCGCCTGCTGAGCCGACACTGGCGCGTTGTGCACCATCGAATGGCGGCGATCGCGCCTGGCCCGCCCCATCGCTGCCAACCACCGAGGCGACCACGATCGAAGGGGCCGCGGGCGCAAAGCACCCGCAGGCTCTGAGTCGAAGGCACCGAGACCCACCCCCGACAGCGTGCAACGACCCCCCAAAGACCGAACCGCGCGGCCCATCCCTGGGCCGCGCGGTGCGGAGTTCGACTGACTTGGATCGGAAGCGATCCGTCTC